>Ga0182030_10028396_pt1 | contig 10002 bp, 10 predicted proteins | sample 812S3MmetaG_FD_121299 | JGI IMG/M metagenome (GOLD analysis project Ga0182030, IMG submission 121299) | Permafrost microbial communities from Stordalen Mire, Sweden - 812S3M metaG (Illumina Assembly) | ecosystem: Environmental > Terrestrial > Soil > Wetlands > Permafrost | place: Sweden... | reverse complement strand
GGTGGCCCGACCTTTGGGTCATTGATTTCGTCGATAAAACGGAGGCCGAAGCAAGTGCTTTTATATTGCCATTCGCATATGTCGTTCGAATGGTTAAGCCTGTGCGTCTTACAAATCCCCGTCAGCATCGGCGTGAACGCTGGTGGCTCCATGGAGAAACCATGCCGGCCATGCGAAAGGCGCTGGCTAATCTTAAGCGTTACATCGCGACGCCGCGTATAGCGAAGCACAGAATCTTTGCCTGGCTGCCGAAGAGTATACTCCCAGACTGTCAACTTATCGTGATTTCTCGAGATGATGACACGACTTTCGGTATCCTTCAAAGCCGGTTCCATGAACTGTGGTCGCTCGCCCTTGGATCGTCGTTAGAAGATCGTCCTCGCTACACTCCATCGACAACCTTTGAAACCTTCAGTTTTCCCAAGGATCTAACGCCGGATTTTCCCGCATCAACATATGCCGCCAACCCCCATGCCCAGGCCATCGCGGCCGCCGCGCGGGAACTTGTCGAAAAGCGAGACCTTTGGTTCAACCCGCCTGACCTGATCGAACGTGTGCCCGAAGTCGTCCCCGGCTATCCGGATCGCATCATTCCGCGTAACCCCGAGGCCGCCGCGATCCTGAAGACCCGCACGTTGACCAACCTTTACAACACCCGCGGCACGCCCGAGGGCACCTGGCTCGACAACCTGCATCGCGCGTTGGATGAGGCGGTCGCCGCCGCCTACGGTTGGGCCGCCGATCTGGCGGATGATGAAATCCTTGGTCGATTGCTGGAACTAAACCGCGCTCGGTCGGCGCAATCCGCCCAGATGCCGGGACCGCCAGCGTTGGCGAAAAGCAAGACTTTAACACGGATTAAGGGCACGGATTTCACGGAAGACAATTAAAACTGATATTCCATGATACCGCGATCGCAACGGCACGTCGCGTCCGGCAACCTCGGTATCACAACCAGATTCCCTGAAATCCGTGCCCTTAATCCGTGTAATCCGTGTTAGAATCCTTGCTTTTGCAAGAGATCATAGCCAGCGTTCCCGATGAAGAGCCGACGCCGCTTCATCCTCGCCTCGCATCCACGCCGCGGGGAACTTAGCTCTCCTCGCGAAGTTCCTTGAACAGTTCGACCGCGGTCAGCATCGCCCCGCGCACCAGCGGCGCACCGATATAGCCGGTGAGGTGCAGCAGCGCCTCCGACAGCTCATCCTCGGTCCAGCCCTGATTGCGGGCGAAGCGCAGATGCAGCTTCAGTTCCTGCTCCCGCCCGGTCGCGGCGTCGGAGATCACGCAAATCAACGACCTTGTCTTCAGATCCAGGCCAGACCGCGTCCACAACGTGCCGAAAATCGTTTCCTGAGTAACCTCGGCGAACTTGTCCATGATCGGGTTGCTGTAGACCGAGCTATCGAGCTTGTCCGCGTAAGCGTCGCCCATCAGTTTCCGTCGCATCGCGCGGCCTTTGGCACGCAGGGGGCTGTCCGCCATGTTCGTTTCCTCTCTCGTTCGTTACACTTCGACGACGACGTATTCGCCGTCGATTTTAACCTGCACCGTCTCCGCCACGAAGGGGCCTTTGGCCAGCAACTCCCCCGGAACGACTTCAACCTTATAGGTGCGAGCCTTGACGCTCTCCGGATGGCACCACGACTGGCCGGTCTTGATATCGAACTCCCAGCCATGCCACGGGCAGCGCAGCATCTCGCCGTGCCGGGTCAACTGATATTCGCCCGGCCGCTTCGACTCGAAACAGCCGAGGACGTGACCGTAACTCAACGCGGCGCCCTCGTGCGGGCAACGGTTGATCAGCGCGTAATGTTCGCCATTGACGTTGAACACGCAAATCTCCCGGGCCGCCGGGTTGACGACTTTCTTTCCGCCCACGGGGATTTCCCCAACGGTGGCGACGACGTGACGCGCCATGGCGTCGCTTAGGCGGTCAGATTGTAGAAGGACAGCGCGTTTTCGCGATACAGCATGCGCTTTGCCTTATCCGGCACCTTCGACTTAAAGGCGTAGCGCGGATCGTCCTGATCCCAGTGCGGATAATCGGTGGAGAACATGATCCGGTCCCAGCCGATCCATTCGCAGGTCGTGATCAGGTCGTCGGGATGTTCCGGCTCCTCGATCGGCTGCGTGGTGACCCAGATATTTCTCCGAATGTATTCTGAAGGCAGCATCTTCAGATGCGGCACTTCCTCGCGGAGGCGCTTGTAGTGTTTGTCGAGGCGCCAACTCAGCGACGGCAGCCACGCGAAACCGCCTTCGACCAGAGCGACGCGCAGGTTGGGAATATGTTCGAACACGCCCTCGGTCACCAGGCTGGTGACCAGCGCTTCCTTCGATTGCGGATAGGACGGGTGTTCCTCGTGATAGAACGACGGCCAGCCGCCGCCGGTCGAGGGATGACCGCTGGTGCCCCCCAGATGCAGGGCGATCGGAAAGTTGTTGGCGGCGCAGGCTTCCAGGATCGGCCAGTGGCGGCGGCGGCCCAGAGGCTCCAGCCCGCGCGGCGGGATCATCACGTGGGTGAAACGGCGATCGCCGGCGCGTTTCTCGATCTCCTTGATCGCGGCTTCGGTGTATTCGGTGGTGATCTGAATGGCCGCCTTCAACCGCGGTTCCGGGTCGCACCACACCTGCGCTTCCCAGTCGTTCGCGGCTGTGCAGAGTGCCGCGCCAAACTCCACATTGCGTTCGTCGCCGCCGCGGCCCAGAAGCGGCATCATCATGCCGAACGACACGTTGAACGCGTCGAGCAATTGCTCCCGCATCATGGCCAGGTCCGAGCCAGGATGGCCGCCGTCGGCCGGCCAACTGTCCATGCGCATGCCGACGCCGGGCGACATCCGCGGATAGTTCGGCGCGCCAACGAACGCGGAGCGCGAGCGGTTGCCGATCGATTGCCGCAACTTCCGCCAGCGCTCAGGCAGGAACGCGTCGAGATCGGCGGGCGATTTCGTATAGGGATGCACGTCGCAATCGACGAAGCCGAGGATGGCGTCATCCGTGGTGAGAACTTTAGGCTCCTGGACCGCGGTGCTCATGGAACTGGCTCCTTGGTTAGGTGACTGAGGCACGTCGTTTCGTCGTCATGGCGGGCACCGCCGCCTCGTCTCGGCCGGGCGCCGAGCCGGCCATCGCTTCCCGCACACTGCATGCCGCGAGAGATCACCGGGTCAAGCCCGGCGATGACGATCGCGGGGTGGGCGATGACAATCGCGGGACCGGCCGGCGACGGGTGCGATGCCGGCCATGACAATGCGCGGAGACGCGACCTGGCGCGCGCGCTCATCCCCGCAGCCTTGGGTACGTCTTCATCGCGTTGCCGACCAGCAGCTTTTGCATCAGGTGCTCCGGCAATCCATCCGGCAGCGCGTCGTTGCCGTCGAAATGCCAGTGCGGATAGTCGGTCGAGAACAGCAGCATGTCCTCGCAGTCGATCTCCTCGATGATTTTCCGTAACATCGTCGCGTTGGGCGGGGCGTCGAACGGTTGGCAGGTGAGACGCACGTGTTCGCGCGCATACTCGGCGGGGGATTTCTCCAGCCACGGCACCTCGGCCCGCACGCCGCGCCAGGTTTTGTTGGCGCGCCACATCCAGGCCGGCAGCCACGTGACGCCGGATTCCATCAACACGACCTTCAACTTCGGGAATTCAACGAACACGCCTTCCGAGATCAGGCTGTTCAGCACCCCGGCGAAACCGGTCGACCACGACACATAATCTTCCAGGTAATACGACGGCCACCCCAGATTGGTCGGCGGATGCCGGTACGAACTGCCCGCGTGGATACCGATCGGCAAATCCAATTGTTCCGCGACGCGATAGATCGGCCAGTGCTGCCGGCGGCCCAGGGGAACCTCCTGCATCTCCCAGACCAGCACCTGAACGAAGCGAGGATCGGCCGCGCAACGTTCGATCTCCCGAGCGGACAACTCAGGACTATGCATCGGCACGACGATCGAGGCGCGCAACCGAGGATCGCGATCCAGCCACTCCTTCGCCACCCAATCATTGATCGCTCGGCAAAACGCCGCCGACAAATCCTCGCTGAAGATCGATTGGGCGCCATGCAGAACGTTGCAGATCGCGTATTTGCTGCCAAACCCATCGAGCGCCTGAGTTCTTAACGTATCGAAGTCGCAACCGGCGTTGCCCTTGTCGGGCTTCCAATCCGGCCGCGCGTTGATCGGCGCGTTTACCGGGAACGCGGCCGCATTGTAGTTGTCGCGCTCCAGCCCGCGCATTTGGACATGGGCGCGCCAATAGTCGTCAAGATAGGGCAGCAGCACGTGGGCGCCGGGCAACGCCGGATGGATATCGCAATCGATCGCGCCCGGCGCGGGTATGGTCACGGACAGCCCTTTCCTTTATCCACGCAGGATAGGAGTATCCCCGGACCCGTTCAATGGTCGCGACGATCCGTGCCCATTCGGCCGCGCCGATTGGGCTTGCCCGCCGCCATTCGATGCGACACAAACCGGGCGCGGCCAAGGGTGAACACTGAAGCAGGTGCATCGCCCGACCGTTCTGGCAACCCAAAGCCGCATCCAGGGAACTCGCATGGCCATCCTGAAAATCGCCCGCATGGGCAACCCCATCCTGCTACGCAACTGCGATCCCGTGCCCGACCCCGGCGCCCCGGAAATCCGCCGGCTGGTCGCCGACATGATGCAAACCATGGAAGACGCCCCCGGTGTCGGCCTCGCCGGGCCTCAGGTCTACGTGCCGCTGCGGATCTTCGTCTTCCGCGTGCCGGAGGAGCGTGCCAGCGCCGATCCCAACAGCCGCGGCGTTCCCAGCACGGTGCTGATCAACCCCGAGATCGAACCGATCGGCGAGGAAATTGGCCTGAACTGGGAAGGCTGCCTGTCGATCCCCGATCTGCGCGCCGTCGTGCCGCGCGCGCTGCACATCCGCTACCGCGGCGTCGATTGCGACGGGAACGTCATCGAAGGCGAAGCGTCGCGCTTTCACGCGCGGGTGATTCAGCATGAATACGACCACCTCGACGGCATCCTGTACCCGATGCGGGTGACGGACTTCCGGTATTTCGGCTTCAACTCCGAGCTCGATCGCGCGGCGGAAGCGCAGCGTCAGCAACAGGCGGCAGCCCAGACGGAGAATGCGTCGTGATCTCGCCTCCGGAGCGCCTGGCGGAACGCGACGCCGCGATCGACGCGATGCTGCCAAATGTGCCGTTCGACGGGTGGACGCTGCGCTCATTGCGGGCCGGGCTCGCGGCCGCCGGAATGCCGGAGGATGAGGCGACAATCCTGTTCCCCGGCGGCGCCGCGGACATGATCGCGGTATTTTGCGACCTCGCCGACCGGCGGATGACGGAGGCGGCCGCGGGACTGACCGAGACCAAACTGACAGCACGGGTGCGTGAACTGATCGCGCTGCGCCTTGAGATGAACCGGCCCTACAAGGAAGCAATCCGGCGCGCGATGGCGGTGCTGGCCCTGCCCGGAAATGCCCGAACGGCGGCGGCGATCATGGCACGAACGGTGGACGCGATCTGGCACGCGGCGGGGGACCGTTCGGCGGACTTCAGCTGGTATACGAAACGAGCGTTGTTGACCGCGGTTTACGGGGCGACGGTGTTGTTCTGGCTGCACGACACCAGCGACGATGATTCGGCTACGCGGGCGTTCATCGACCGCCGGTTGCGTGGCGTGGGACGGCTGTTGCGAGCGCGCGGCCGGGCGGCATCGCTGCTGGGGCGGTTGCGGCCGGCGTAAGCGGCCCGCGGCGGCATGGCCTCGGGCCAATGCGACCGCTGGCGCGCGATATCACTTCGCCACTCGATACCGGTCAGACCGAGGAATGGCTCGTATCGCCGGCGTGGCCTCACTCTTGGCCCAGGTGAAATCGCGGTAATTGGCTCTCGGCGAGGGCGTGGGAGGCGGGTAAGTCCACGCCTCATCGATCCCATGGAACCCGAATGTCCGACTCTTACCCGATTACCCGCCGCAACAAGGTTGTTCGTGCTCCGACGCGCGGCCGCTATGACAAGGCCACCGTGCACGCCATTCTCGACGCCGCGTTGCTCGCGCACATCTCCTATGTCATCGATGGGCAGCCGTTCTGCACGCCGACCGCGTTCTGGCGTGAGGGCGAGCATCTTTATTGGCACGGCTCCTCCGCCAGCCGGATGATCCGGTTTCAGAAGCCGGGCGTGCCGGTTTGCGTGACCGTAACGCATCTCGACGCGCTGGTGCTGGCCCGGTCGGGATTTCACCATTCGGTGAATTACCGGTCGGCGATGGCGTTCGGGACCGCCCGCCTGGTGGAGGGCGAGGATGAGAAGCTGCGTGCCATGGACGGGTTCATCGACCGGTTCTATCCGGGCCGCTCGAAGCTGCTGCGCGCGCCGAATTCCGGGGATATCAAGGCGACGACCTTCATCATGATGAGATCGAGCAGGCGTCCGGCAAAATCCGTAACACCCATGTCGGCGAAGAGGAAGAGGATTACGAGCTGCCGATCTGGGCTGCGATCTATCCGGTGAGTCAGGTGATTGGGGAGGCCGACCCCTGCCCGAGACAGCACCCGGACGCGGTTATCCCGCCGGAAATGGCGCCATACCGGGCCGGTCGCCGGTTGGATGAAGTCATGTCCGAGACCTACCACGCCAACTACCCATCCGACGACGGATGACATCGCGGTGCACAACGTCTATCAGGGGGCCATGAGCGGAGGGTCACCGTCTGACCCCTGACCACTGGCCATTGACCTCTGAACATGACCGACACGCCGACCGACCACATCCGCAACTTCGCGATCATCGCCCACATCGACCATGGGAAATCCACCCTGGCTGATCGGCTGATCCAGTACACCGGAGCGCTGTCCGACCGTGAGATGACCAATCAGGTCCTGGACAGCATGGAGCTGGAGCGGGAGCGCGGCATCACCATCAAGGCGCAGACCGTCCGCCTGTCCTACAACGCGAAAAACGGTGAGACCTACGAGCTGAACCTCATGGACACGCCCGGCCATGTGGACTTCGCCTATGAGGTCAGCCGCAGCCTCGCCGCGTGCGAAGGGTCGCTGTTGGTCGTCGATGCCAGCCAGGGGGTTGAGGCGCAGACATTGGCCAACGTCTACCAGGCGATCGAGGCCAACCACGAAATCGTGCCCATCCTGAACAAGATCGACCTGCCCGCCGCCGAGCCGGAACGGGTGAAGCAGCAGATCGAGGATGTGATCGGGCTGGATGCCTCCGACGCGGTGGAGATCAGCGCCAAGACCGGCCTGAACATCGAGGGTGTGCTGGAGGCAGTGGTGCATCGCCTGCCGCCGCCGACCGGCGATGCCAACGCGCCGCTGAAGGCGTTGCTGGTCGACAGTTGGTACGACCAGTATCTGGGCGTGGTCGTCCTCGTGCGGATCAAGGACGGCCGGATGAAGCGTGGCCAGAAGATCCGCATGATGGCGAAAGGCTCGACCCACCTGATCGAGCAGGTCGGCGTGTTCAGCCCCCGCATGGTGCCGACCGACGATCTGGGTCCGGGCGAGATGGGCTACATCACCGCCGCCATCAAGACCGTCGCCGATTGCAACATCGGCGACACGATCACCGATGACCGGATGCCCGCGGCCGAGGCTCTGCCGGGGTTCAAGCCGTCCATTCCGGTCGTTTGGTGCGGGTTGTATCCGGTCGATGCCGACGACTTCGAGAAGCTGCGGGAAAGTCTGGGCAAATTGCGCCTGAACGACGCGAGCTTTCATTATGAACCCGAGACATCGGCCGCGTTGGGCTTCGGCTTCCGCTGCGGCTTTCTCGGCTTGTTGCACCTGGAAATCATTCAGGAGCGGTTGAGCCGTGAATTCGACCTCGACCTGATCGCGACCGCGCCGTCGGTGGTGTACCGCATCCATCGCACCAACGGCCAGGTCATGGAGTTGCATAATCCAGTCGATATGCCCGACCCGTCGGTGATCGATCATATCGAGGAGCCGTGGATCAAAGCCACCATCATGGTGCCCGATGAATATCTCGGCTCCATCCTGGCTCTGTGCACCGAACGGCGCGGCGTGCAGGTCGATCTGACTTATGTCGGCAACCGCGCGATGGTGGTGTACCGGATCCCGTTGAATGAGGTGGTGTTCGACTTCTACGACCGGTTGAAGTCGGTATCTCGCGGTTATGCCAGCTTCGATTATCAGATGGACGGCTACGAGGAAGGCGAACTGGTGCGGATTTCGATCCTGGTCAACAACGACCCGGTCGATGCGCTGAGTTTCATCGCGCATCGCGCGGTGGCGGAGACTCGCGGGCGAGCGATTTGCGGACGGCTGAAGGATCTGATCCCGCGGCAGTTGTTCAAGATCGCGATCCAGGCGGCGATCGGCGGGCGCGTGATCGCGCGCGAAACGATCGGGGCGCTGTCGAAGGATGTGACCGCGAAATGTTATGGCGGCGATATCAGCCGCAAGCGGAAACTGCTGGAGAAGCAGAAGGAAGGCAAGAAACGGATGCGGCAGTTCGGGAAAGTGGAAATCCCGCAGTCGGCGTTCCTCGCCGCGCTGAAGATGGATGCATAGTCGGTCATTTGTGATTGGTGGATGACGGTTTGCCCGCCATTCCTGTTCGGTGCCCGATCTCGGCGCGGCGCGAAACGAATGCGGGTTTTTGTCGTCGTCGCCTTCGCGGCATCCCCGACAGCACTTTCCCATGCGGAAACCCAGGATGCGCGGACGGCTTCGTCGCTCGAGCAGGTTCTTGCGACGGACGCCGCATTGTCCGTGCTCGATTTTAAATTGCGAGATTCATATGAATTCGCCTTGAGCCGTTTGTCGGTGCAAGGCAAAGCCTTCATTGAAGAAGGCGAGGCGAGCTGGGTCAAGTACATATCGCAAATCTGCCGGGCTTCCGAGGTCGATGATCAAACCGCCTGGTCGAAAAAATGCCTGGCGAAAGAGTATCTTGGCCGAATTCTCTACCTGAAGGATCTCATTATCACACGGGGCGCATTCCAATTCATCTCAGTCGATCGGAATTGCGCGCACAAAGCGTCCGACGATAACACTGGCAGCCACCCTGGTTGGGCGACCCATCATTGGGCATGGCCTCGGATAGACCGTCCTCAAACACCGCTCACGGAACGGTGGAATCAGCTCGCCGCCGATGCCTCGGGACGCGGGGAGGACTGTGAAGACGCCGATGAAGATACCAAAATGAGTTACGGGTTTGGCCTCGCCAACGCGCGCCTGATCAGTGTCGACTGGTCGTACTGGTTCTATGGGCATGGCGCCGCGCATGGTAACGGCACCAGCTACACGGCAACGATGGTGCTTTCGCCGGAATTGCATGCTCTTCGGCCGGAAGATCTGTTCCGTCCAGAGGCACCCCGGCACGAGAGATTGGGAGCGCTGCTGCTGGCTGAGTTGCGGCGAACAGTTCCGACCGACCAGTTCCCCTTGTATGGCGACTTCAATGGTTTCGCCGCGCAAATTGCTTCTGATCCGACCCGATGGGCTCTCGGAATGGAGGGTATCACCTTCAACTTCAATCGATATGAAATTGGACCGTACGTCTACAACCCGCCGACCATCACGCTTGCGTGGTCCGATCTGAAGGACATCCTGATCGCCGATCCGCCTGTTCCATGATGCTCCTCCCGAAACGTTGCCGGCCCATATGGCGGGTTGCCGATTTCGAAGTCGGGTCTTGTGTGCTGGGGATGGACGCGTAAGTCGGTCCCGCTGACGCGCGCTCCTGACTTGAACGTTTCATGCCGGAACCCAGCCAAGCTCACGCGACGCGCGACACCTCGGCCCAGGCGTGGTATGAAGACCGTATGGTCGCGCTTCGCAAGTCCGCACAGCCCTCGATGACCGTCGCGGAGTTCCTGGACTGGGACCCGAGTGACGCCCATGGGCGCCGGTGGCAATTGATCGACGGTGTGCCGGTGGCCATGGCGCCCGCCGCCGATCGCCATGGCTCGATCCAAAGCGAACTTGGCCGCGTGTTAGGCAATCACCTCATCGCC
>Ga0182030_10028395_pt1 | contig 10002 bp, 8 predicted proteins | sample 812S3MmetaG_FD_121299 | JGI IMG/M metagenome (GOLD analysis project Ga0182030, IMG submission 121299) | Permafrost microbial communities from Stordalen Mire, Sweden - 812S3M metaG (Illumina Assembly) | ecosystem: Environmental > Terrestrial > Soil > Wetlands > Permafrost | place: Sweden... | reverse complement strand
AGGGGGTCTTCTCTCCGGCATAAGGTTTGCCCTGCAAATCGGCCCAAGCCTGCAGCATCGCTCCGAACATAGCCGGCCAAGTCACGCCATCTCGCATCATCCGTTTGCGTAGAAAAGCAACATCGGTTTTCAACCTGAGCACGGGTTCAATCGCCAGATAGGCACTGACCACACGCTCACGATTACGAGGATCGACCGGGTCGCCGAACGCGGCGCGCCGATTGTAGACGCGACGGAAAAAGTGCGATTCGAGGCCCAACATTGCGACCTGAGGATGGCGGTTGAGAATCACGCGCAAAAGGGTGGTCCCGCTACGGGGCGCCCCCACGACGAAAATCGGAGTCCGCGCGCGCTTCGGGGGCGATTCGGATTCTGCGTTGATCATCTCAGTAGAAACGCGGTTTCGGACTAGGCCCGGTTTGCATCGGCTTTGTTCGAAGCGGCTTGCCTCGTGAGCCATCCGACGTCTTCGGGGTGAATTCTCTTCCATTGGTCTTTTGAGAAGTGGTGCGGATCTGAAACCGGGCCGCCAAGCTGGATCGGACGGGCTTCCTGTTCTCCGAACAGATTCGCGTAGTCGCCGTAAAATCCGTCGCAAATCGAGCGTGCGTCGCAAGCCGAACACGCGCCCACATGACGATAGCCGGTATATTCACGGGCGCGCATCTGCGCATCCTTCCGATAGAGTTCGTCCCGACGCAGTTCGTCCCGAGACAGTTCGTCGCGCGAACTACCCGTCGCCGGCGCGGCCCACCTCAACTCCAAACTTTGCTTGATTTGGTGAAGTCCTTCCCCGACGCGGGGAAACTCCGCTGCCAGCCGTCTTAGCGGGGCGCGAAGTGCGCCCAAACGAAGGCGTGGCCCCAGATCTACGGGAGCGCTCAGCGGCGCGCCGCCCATACGCTGCGCCGGCAGATCCGTCCACGACCAGCTTGCAAAATCGTTTTCATGAAGGTCATACGGAATTTGACTGAAGTCGTAGACCGACTTCCAGTGACGCTCGGAAACCATACAAAAAGGCAGGTAACGAACATTGGCTTCGATGCCCGCCGATGCCAGAATATCCAGCGCTTCGTCCAGGGGCTGGGTGAGTTCGGAGTAGCGCGGCACATTCTTTGTGCTTCGCTTGCCGGTCTGTTGGTCATTGAATGGATTGAACCCCAGGAAATTGACCACCTCGGCGCCGGTTTGCACCGCCAGGGTTGCGATACCGGAGAGCTGATCGAGTGCTGGGCGCGTAAGCACCGTGTTGAAGCGAAACGGGATGCCCACCTCTTGAAGATTGAACAAAGCTTTCATCTGGCGGACGTGTGCTCCCGGCCGTCCGACGATTTCGTCATACACATCGCCCAGTCCCTGCACGCTCACCAGAAAATCGCGCAGCCCGGAGTTGTGGAAGCGGGCCGCTGTCGCGCGATTCGCCAACACCTGCGCGTTGGTGATGATGGTCGGCGACAGACCGATCTCGGCGCAGAAACCCACCAGATCGTAGATCGGAGGCCATAGCGTCGGCTCTCCGCCTTGAATATCGATCGAATTGTTCCCATAGTGGTCCACCAGAGTGCGGCAGATTTCCTTCGCCTTCTCCCAGCTCATAAAGCCGTGCTCGGGGTGATCCTCATTTTCAATGCGGTCGAGGAAATAGCAGAAGTGGCAGCGGAGGTTACACGTCTGGCCGAGCCAAATAATTCCTCTGCGCGTGATCTTGCGCGCACGGGTATTCTCGTAAACTGGTTTCGCTGCCGGCGCGGTGGTGACGGCCAAGGCGAGGGCTTGTTCTAGAGCGGCACCTGATGCTTCGGTCATCGCACCTCCCAAGCTTGCCGATCCCAGGTTTCCGGCGTGTCGCGAAGGCTTCGCCGTGACAACCGGCGGGTCGCGATGCGCAGCGCGTCGACCGGAGACGCGAGAACCGCTCCCGCGAGGCGGACCAAACCGAAGGCGAAGTCTCCGTTGGCAAAAGCTACCTTCGCAAAGAACAGAGCGCGTAGTGCGCGAACCAGTCGTTTCTCCCGCCGTTCGATAGCGTGAGCGTCGAAAAAGCGATTGTGAACGGCCTGCTCCTCCCGGAACCAGCGGCGGTGTTGGGTTACCAGTCCCCCTGGCACGCTGCGTTCCACCAAAGCCGGGGAATGATGCGCGATTTTGCCGCCGTCCGCGATGACGCGGAGATACCAGTCGAGATCGTGCACGACGGCGAGGGTCGAATCAAATGGACCTAGGCGTTCAAACACCGTTCGCCGGCAGGCGACCACGGAAAGCGTATGGATGGGACATTCCGCGAGAAAGTGAATCATCGAATCGGAATAGCGGTTGAGCGGTCGCAGATCCGGCTGGAAGACGCGGCCCTGGCGATCGACCTCCACGTGACCGGTGGTGCAAAGATCGCATTCAGGGTTTGCATCCAACTGGGCCACCTGAACCGCGAGAACGGACGGGTGCCAGACATCGTCATCATCGAGGAACGCCACAATCCCCCCGCGAGAGTGCTGCACTCCGAGGTTGCGAGCGGCGGCGGCGCCGAGCGGTCCGCCGGTTTCGAGCAGAGTGATACCGGGATGTTGTGAGCGGACCCAACTCGTGGTTCCGTCATCTGACCCGTCATCCACCACAACTACCTCGAAATCGCGGAACCGCTGAGCGTCGACGCTCGCCAGAGCGCGTTCGAGCGATGCCCGCCGATTTCGCGTCGGTATGACGACGGAGACATGCGGCGTCATCGAAGTCTCGTCTCCGCTTTCGCGTCCGAGCCCGCGGGAGCTTCCGCCACGCCCCGCGCCTTCTCGGCAACGTATCCGGCCACGTTGGAGACTTCCCACAGCAGGAGTAACGCGGCAATGGCCGCGGAGCGTACGATGCCTCGCCGGCGTAACTCCGGAATGACTAACCCAGGGAGACGGAAGTGGAACCGTGTGCTCTCGCGCAGGCTGGGCGCCCCGCCGGAACCGTGAAATCGAGCCGCGCCCCGTCCGTACGCGAAGAACTTCAGGAAGAATTTCTTTAGATCCAGGTTCTCATTGTGTTCCACAATCGCTTCGGGAACCCGGCCAAGTTCAAAACCCGCCTCAGCCCACCGCCGGCAGAGTTCGCGGTCTTCCGCAGTCCTGAAACTCTCGTCAAAACCTCCCATTCGAATCAGCGCTTCCGCCGGACATGCGAAATTGTTGGACGGGAGAAGACGCTCACGGCCGGTCATGGCCCGGTCGTGTTGGGAGAGCAGGAGAAGCACCACTTGTGCGGCGTCGGCGTACGCGTTTGCGCTCTTTCCCACTCGAGTCGATCCTCCCACGGCGCGCGGAGGGGACAGGTGAACACCGCTTGCCAGTCTGGCGATCCATCCCGGTTGGGGAAGGCAGTCATCATCCGTGAACGCGACGATCCTGCCTCGCGCCACCTCGAGACCACGATTGCGCGCCGCAGCTGGCCCACGATGTTCCACATGCAGGAGCCGCAGGCGCAGGGGGGTGACGAACGGAGCCACTACGGGAACAAGATCCTGGGCGCCTCCGTCGGAAACCACGACGGTCTCCGCATCCAGAGGGAACGACACCGCGAGCGCACTCAAACAAGCTGCAAGCGGGCCTGGCCGATTCCGGGTGGGAATTACGACAGAGATGTGAATCATCGCTCCAGCTCCAGCTTCGGGGCGTAGTCGGGTCCGAAAACGCGATGCAAGATGCGCGACAAGCCCCTGCGAAGCCGAAGATTCATCAAGTCCGGCCAGGGATGCGCGATCGGAAGATTTTCGATGACTGAACGCGCGACATCCGGCCTGGAGTGCGGACCAACCAAGCGATACTGGGCGGTGACGAAAGGAGCGGCAACGAATCGCCGGCGAAATCGCCGGCTCTCCCGGCGAATGTCACTCCAGGTCGGCTTGCAGCCAATCCGCGAAGCAAGCTCATCGCAGAACGTCGTGTAGTCCACCAGTTCGTCGAGACGCCCTCCCACCGCCCTGAAAATGTGCTGACGCAAATGCGTCCATCGTTCGATGGAATGCCGCATCTCGATGGGGGAAGGAAGTGTCAACCGGCCGCTCTGCACCAGCGCGAACCATCGGGCCTCCAATTCCGCGAGGGGCGGGATCGCACCGAAGGCGGGCCGTAGGAACCCGATGAACCCGAGGGAGGGTCCGGCTTGCGGATTGAATGTGTTCAGGAATCGCGGAGCCCCGGCGATCGCGTCGTCGAGAAATGGCATTCGCGTATCGAAACCGGTACAGAAAATTACCAGATCGGGCGTGAAATCGGAACCATCGTCAAACCGGACGCGCGGTCCGTCGAATCGCGCAATGCCGGGAGCCCGCGTGCACCGTCCTTCCGCGAGAGAGCCGACGAATTCGTCGGTCTTGGTCCCGAACTGTTCGTCCCGCGTGCCGCCTGAGATTCGGAGCAACTCCTGGATCAACCTTCGCTTTCGGAGATTCGTCCGGATTGCGGCACGGTTCGATCCCCTGAGCAGCGGGAGAAACTCCCAGAAGAATCGCGTAACGAGCTGGAGGCATTTGTCGAGCACCACGAACGGCAGGAATGCCCACCGGTAAATGGTTCGCTTACTGTTCTCCGCGGGATTTCTGGTCTGAAAGATCCAGTGGGCGGCGCTATTGTGGAGGCGCGTCGTCTGGAAATCGTTCGGCTTACCGAACACCATCCGCGGGAGCACCGCGACCCCTCGCCGTAGCGATAGGACTACTTTATCCGCGTGAGTGGCGACTTCGGATGCGATATCCGCTCCGGACTCTCCGGCTCCAACAATCAAAACTCTCCTTCCGGCTACCTGCGCGGGACGGCGGTACTCGGATCCGTGTATGATCTCGCCTGTGAAAGTCTCTCGCCCCGGAATTCGGGGAATGTGCGCATGCTGGTGCAGGCCCGAGCAGAGCGCGACGGCGTCGAAGCGCTCCTCCTGAACGCTCCCGGTGATGCGAGTCCGCAGAGTCCAGCCGTCAGAGTTGCGAATTACGGACTCGACCGTTGTCCCGAAGCGAAGATAGCCGCCAAGTCCGAACGTTTCGCAATAACTGTTGAGGTAATCGACGTAGTCGCTGACACGCAAGTGGCCCGACCGGTCGGGCGGGACGGGATGGTCCGAAAACGCAGTCATCAGACCCGACGAGGTGAGCCGGCAAGACTCCCACACCACGCCTTCTGTCTCGTCAAAACGGAACACACCACCCGGGCCGTTTGCTGCTTCAAAGCACGTGGGCACGTGTCCTTCGGCCAACAGTTCCTTGACCGTAACGAGGCCTGATGGGCCTGCACCCACGACTGCGACGCGCTTCGACAAAATGAATGATTGTCCTCCATTCGATCTCACTCCCGTGATCGTTAGTTTATCCGTTCCTCCGAGCGGCGCGGTATTCGTTCGTGAGTTTAGGCAAGTCTACTACACGTGCTGCTGCTGGTGTTGCATGAACGGAAATCCAGGTTATCTTCGCGCGACCGCGAAAATCGTCCATCGTTGGCTCGAAAAATAGCAGGGTTCGTACGCACGAGGCTGCTATCAGCATGGTTGTGAAAGACCTTTAGATGCCGCCCAAAAGCACCCTGACGGATTTGCATTGCTTTGCTCAATCTCCGGCGAGTGCCGGGCTGGCCCCGATCTCCCGATTCGCACTCTAGCGCCAGGGAGCGGACCAAAGCTGCCCGTGATGTGACGGACCGGTGACGTCACTTAACTCGCTCGCGAAACTATGCCGCTCCGTTCGCTGCCCCCGCCATTGGTGGTCATTCGGACGACCACACTTCGACAGGCGTATAATCGCCAGGATAGTATTCGACCCGAAATAGGAGCGCGGTTGCGTGACAGCCATACATTTTTCTCAACTCTATTCTTGTCGGCCCTGCATGCAACGATACCGTCGCACTCCAGGGATGGTCCGCGCGCCTGGAGGAGGCCCTCGTTGTTGGGCGCGAATTGGTGGCCGTCGTTGACTGGCAGGTTGATCCACCGCAGACGTGGATCGGGGATGGCGGTCACGACCTGCTCCGAATCGTCAGTGCAGCCGTCGCCAACAACTAATAGTTCGAAATCGGCGAAAGTTTGCCGCAGCACGCTGCCGATGGAATAGGGCAGCACGCGGCTCCAGTTGTAAGTGGGGATGATTACCGTCACACACGGCGATGCGGCAGTGGCAGACGGCTTAGACATGCGGCCCTTGTACTGCGTCGGGGCTCGCTGGACTCACAACCGCCTGTGGTTTGGGAAGTTATATCGCGGAGCTAGGCTATCCCGAAACAAAGTAGGTACTTGGATACGTTTTTGTAAATAAGCCCTGATTGAGGGCGCATCCGGAAGTTTCCAGGTGCGCCGAAACCTATAGCGCACTGGTGATGACCCTATCTACTCGCAGCCAGAGCCGGCGGGCTCTCGCCGCGCAGCGCGGCCATCGCGGACGCGGTATCCGCAGCCAAAGGAATCACCGTGCTTAACCGCGTGAGATCGAGCACCGCGCGCACGCGTGCGTTTGCTCCAGCCAATATGAAACGGCCGTCGGCCTTCTTGGTTATGGACGTGTAAAGGTCCACAACGAAGCCGATAACCGTCGAACAAATCGAGGAGACTTCGCTCAGATCGACCAGCATTTTGCGGTAGTCGCCGATCTTGATGTCGTCCGTCTTAGAGCGGAGGTAATCCGGATCCGTAGCCGCGACGAACTGTCCTTTAAGGCAAAGGATACAAACACCATTTTGGCTCTCGATCTCGATAAGCATAGGACCCCCCGGTGTCGACGCTCGATACAATACCACAGGACGCGACCATCCGAAACGGATCCTGCTGGAAATAACTAGGATCAACCGATCAAGAAGGGGATTACTCCTGAATTACGGCGTAACCGGAAGCTATCTTTCAATAAAACTAACTTCCAGGTTCGCGACAATCCAGGAGCTAACCCATCGTCCACTTCAAAAGTGAGTGATTGCGCTAATTGACGATGGTCGGAATTCGCGTTGGCGCATCGTCGGCGAGGCGCGCGAGAAAGCGTATTTTCGGGAGCGAGTCTGTGATATACTCCCGCGATAGATTGCCAGGATTGATCGGGGGATTGACATGTGGCGAACAATCGCGCTGTTAGCCTGTGCGTCGGTTTGCGTCTTGGGGCAGACCGCTGGAGTCCAAGTCAATTCCACGTGCGAAGTCGGAATCTGTGGCGCTGGCGCTGGTACGATCACCAGCTCGGCAAGCACACCTTTCAACTTTAACTACACGTTTGCGAACGGTGATCAGTACCTGATTACCGGAAGCGTCAGCGGAAGCGATTCCGGCGGCACCCTTAGCGGAATCAGTGCATCTTTCGTGGTTCAATACGTAGGCCCCACGTCGGTCTCCTCCGGCACGGATGTGCTGAACGTTCAGCTTTATTATAATTTCGCTAACTTCGTGGCCTCCAAAACCATCAGCGGGGTTCTTCAAGGGCAATTTGTGGGATCCTTCGGTTCGGGAACGAGCGTTACGGGTCAGCTTACGGTTGGAGGCAACGCTCTGAGCGTCTTAGGGCCCTTGACTCCTCCCGGCTCATTTTCCACATCGAGCGGTGCTACGTTATCGGGTCTAGGCAATCCTCTTCCTGCGGAACTCAGCCGAACGTATACCTTTGGCGCGGGCACGGCGATTGGTGCGCAAGTCACGAACGGCTCGGCGTCCCCCCTCCCGGCCCCCGGCCCCCAAACGCTTCCTCACGTCGCTGACGGAAATGGATTCGATACGCTGGTCCTGCTGATGAACACGGGCACGACCGCGGCGAACTACTCCCTCCAGTTCTTCAACCAGAGCGGCACGCAGGTGAGCTACCAGCTCGATCCCACGCAATCCGGCATGAGCGGAACGATACAACCCGGCGCGCAGGCGATTGTCCGGACAGCGGGGAGCGGGTCGTCCACGAACTTGGGCTGGGGGCAACTGACTGCACCGTCCGCGGTGAAGGGCATGATGATTTATCAGCAGCAGGCATCGCCGACGTCATTTCAGGAAGGTTCGGCGCCGTTTACCACCCCCAGCACGAATTTCTTCTTTCCGTTCGACAATGCGAGCGGAGCGACCACCTCTATTGGATTCGTGAATCCCAGTTCGACTCAGGCCGCTACGGCCAATTTCACGGTGCGCTATTCAACGGGCGGAACCGACGTGGTTCCGGCGTTCACGATCAATCCGCTGCAACAAATGGCGCAGGCCGTGACCGGTATTTGGCCGAATACCGCCGGCCAGAGAGGGATGATCGAGGTGAACTCGAACACGCCCATTGGGATGGTCGCGTTCCGATTTCAAGGCTCTGCGTTTACGCTGTTTGATACGATCCCGCCCACCGCCGGAGGATCGACGCCCATCACCTCCACCATCGCCCACAGCGCCGACGGAGATAATTTCAAGTCGACGTTTGTCCTGACCAATTCGGGCACGGTCGCCGCGCCCTACACGCTGAACATTTTCAACGCGACGGGCCAGACGGAGACGTTCAATTTCGATGTCGCAAACCCCCTGACCGGCACAGTTCCCGCAGGCAGCACGCTTACCATCGACACCACCGGAGCAGGCAGCGTGACCAACCTCGGCTGGGTGCAGCTCTCCGCACCGCCGGCGGTCAGTGGAATCGAAGTCTTCCGGCAGACGAATCCAGGGCAGTCGGAGCAGCAGGCGACGATCCCGATCAGCCAGACCAACTCGGCACACTTCTTCCTGCCATTCGATAACGCGGCCAACACGACCTCGATCGCGCTGGCGAATCCGGATCCGGCCACGACGGCGACCATCAACGTTACGTTCCGTTACGTGGATGGGACCTCGAATACGGGCCAGCTAACGCTACCGCCGCAGAATTACCAGGCGAATCTGTTGGCGGCTCTCTTTGCAGTCACCGCGGGCAAGGCGGGGGTGGCCGAGTTCACCTCGAATGTCCCGATCGCGGTGGTCGAGGTTCGATTCAATCCCACGCAGGCGTTCACTTCGCTCCGCGCGGTGAATCCGTAAGCCGCTTTAGGAACTTGTCGAAAACCGCTGAGCTCTCGCTGAAGTTTTGTGCCGGGCGGAGAGGGCTCGTGCCTGATTCGGCCAGGGATACTCGATCAGAAAGCGAATTGTGCTGTATTACGGCGTATCCGTCCACTGCTTTTTTCAAATTCGGCATTTGCGCCAGAGTCGATCGTCTGTCAAAAGTAGCCAACAAGCCATCAGCCTGCGCCCCTCGGACCACGGTTGCGCTGCGACTGCGCTGTGACGTCGGCGGTTTGTGGGGGTGTTTCGGACCATCGCGGAATACCAACTGTACTGGGCGAACCTGGTAGCGACCGTGGTCCCGGCGACGGCGGGCAATGCGGGAGCCGCAGAGGCTCCGTCGACGATTCCCACATCCGTCGTCGAAGTGCGTTTAAATCCCACGGAGGCCTTCAAATCGCTGCGGGAGGTTGGAGGATAGCCACGTTGATGGCGATCCCCCAGCAACATGAGTCGTGGTCCAAGCGCGATCAGCAGTAACGAAGGCGGTAGTTGTATACTTCGAGGGCTATTTTCATCGAGCGCCTTCATCGTTGACTCGATTGGGACGGTGCGGATTTCTATCGTTGAATCGTGGCTAATACTGCCAAGGTGGGCAGTCCAGAACCCGATTCGGGCAGGTTGGAACCGGCGAGGCGCAGACGCTGGAGGGTTTTCGAAGATGCGTCGATTCACTTGCCGCCTGACAGCCTGGGCTTCGCGCGGGGCCGCCGGAGACATTCGCGGTTCGAAATCTTTCCTGAAAGTTTTCGCCCTCACGTTCCTGCTGATCTACGGCACGACGCCTGGCTTCGCGCAATCGAGCACGCCCCCCGGTCCGCTCAGGTACCAGGCACCGGTCAATAACCCCGGATTAACGAGTCACTTGGGGAAACGGGCTGGACGGGTCGTAAACATGCCGGGGTCCCCAGCCGCGACGTCCTATAGCGTCGCGGGAACGTGGACCGACGATCTCCTGAATATCTGGACCCTCACGCAAGATAAATCGGGCAATATCGCCGGCACGGTAAGTTT
>Ga0182030_10028394_pt1 | contig 10002 bp, 15 predicted proteins | sample 812S3MmetaG_FD_121299 | JGI IMG/M metagenome (GOLD analysis project Ga0182030, IMG submission 121299) | Permafrost microbial communities from Stordalen Mire, Sweden - 812S3M metaG (Illumina Assembly) | ecosystem: Environmental > Terrestrial > Soil > Wetlands > Permafrost | place: Sweden... | reverse complement strand
CGGTCCCACCGTTTCTATGCCCTCGATGTCGGGCTGGGCTTTGTGACATGTCTTCTTCTTCCCGGTCTCTGGCGTCGGGGTCCTTCGTTTCTATGCCCTCGATGTCGGGCTGGGCTTTGTGACGTGTCGATGTATATCTGACGCTCAGTCGCGTAGTAGTTTCTATGCCCTCGATGTCGGGCTGGGCTTTGTGACATCGCGGCTGGTTCGGCGCTCTTGCTGATTCTCGTTTCTATGCCCTCGATGTCGGGCTGGGCTTTGTGACGCCTGATACCGGCAAGTCCAACTCGCTACATGTTTCTATGCCCTCGATGTCGGGCTGGGCTTTGTGACGGATGCCTTCTGGAGGCATCCCTGACCTGCGCGTTTGCAGGCTGTTGCGCCATCCTTGCCGCAATGGGGCATGCTGGCTAGCCGTTTGGGGCCAGTTGCCGTCGTTCGGCTTCCTGACCTGCGCCGATGACGTGCGCCAACCAAGATCATTAACGGCCTCTCCGGGGAAGGCTGTACCGGCTCATGCGGCGATCCAGACGCCCTACCTGTCGTCGACAACCTATCTGCCCAGCACGACGATGGCGCGGTGGCCCTGCCGCGCGCCAGCCACAGCGACGCGATTCCGCCACCCAGCTCATGGGCTCGCGCTCCTGCCGCAGTAAGGCGTGCCGATTGGCTGGGTGGTTTACTCGAGTTCGATCTCCCTGTCGACTGCATGCTCGGGAGAGCGGAGCGTTCTCGTGGGGTCGGGCGGGTTGAGGGTGGTGTCGCGTTCGTGGGCGATGCGGTAGGCGCGTTCGACGGCGCGAAGGCGGGCGGCTACTCGGGTTTCGCGGGTGGCGATCGCCTGCCGGTTGCGGCGGCCGTAGGAGTTTTCGGGCAGGCTCTCGCCGTATTGCTCGACCTCGCGGATGTGGGCCTCTCGCTCGTCGGCGTGTGCGGTGATGGCGAAGATGGCGGCGTTGGCGGTGGCGGTGTCCAGGATGAGGACGACTGTCTGGCTCTCGGGGTCGCGGCGGGCCAGGGCGATCATCGGGGGTCCTTCTGTTTCCGGCCAGGCATGGCCGGGCGGGGCGATGCCGTGTCTGTTCCGCTCGTGGAGCCCGGCGAGCATGATGTCGGCGCGGTCGAGCTGGTCGCAGGCGCGGCCGAAGTTCTCGCCGACTGGGCCGAGGTCCGAGCCGCGGGCGATGCAGTAGTGCATGAGCCTGGCGGCCTGCGGCCAGTCCGGGTAGCTGTCGGGGGCGCGTGCGTGGAGGCGGAGCTGGTTCTTCAGGGCCGGGCTGATCGCGCCTGTTTCGGTGAAGCGGACCAGGCCGTGGGCGAAGTCCGGTGGCTGGGGCCGGGCGGCCAGCCAGATAGCTAGCCGCCGGGCGGTGAGGTGGTCGACGGCCGCGTACCGGCCGTCAGCGGCGGCGGTGCCGTCGCCGATGAGGCGCTCGTACATGGCCAGGTCTGGCAGCAGGCTGTCCTGGGGGTGCGGGTAGGCGTAGTCAGCCGGTGGTTCTGCGCCATTATCTGTCTTGCGCGTGATTGGTGCGGTCTGCCGGTAACGCCGCGGAGCTGGCCGGTCTTGGGGCTGGGCCTGGCTGGTCAATCGGCTGCCTCCGGACCTGGATATCTGCTTGCTTGGTCCTGGTGGCGGCCGGGGTCCCGGGGCGGCTGGGTGGTGCGGGTGATCGCGTCGGTGGCGGTCAGGCCGAGTTCTGCTGCCCAGCTCTGGATGTGTGGCCAGAGCCGGTGGCCCTCGTGGAGGTCAGCTTCGGCGGCGGTTTCGGCCAGGGTCATTGCGGTGATGGCGGTGTTGCGGTCCAGGGGCCGGCCGGGCAGCCAGGACACTTCCCATTGGTGCTGGGAGCCGGGTGCTTGCCGGGCCGTGTGGGCGGACTGGTCGCTGGTCATGGTGGTGTCGTTGATCGTGAGCGCCATGATGGGTCACTTCCGGGGTCGGGTTCGGGATCCGGGTTCGCCTAGGAGGAGGCGACACCGAGGAATTGCTGCAGGTGGTGGCGGGTGATGAGGCGGCGCCGGCCGACTTTGACGTAGGTCAGGTTGCCGCGGCGCATTTCGTCGTAGAGAAGGTCGCGGGACAGGCCGGTCAGGCGGGCGGCTTCGTTGATGGAGTAGGCCAGCCGTTCGGCGGGTTGGCCTGGATCCGGTGGTACCGGGTCACGCCCGTCACGCGGCCGGGGTGCTCTCACGGGGCTGGTCATGGCTCGGCTTCCAGGTCTGGCTCCGGGTTGGGGGTGCGGCCGGTCTCCAGGAGCCCGGCGAGGGATGAGGGCTGGCTGGGCTGCCAGCCGCGGAGCTGGTCGACGACGATCACGTACTCGGGACGGCCTCGCGGCCAGCGGTCGTCGGGGAACGGCAGGTCGTACGGTTCCCTGGTGCCGGGTATCTCCTTCTCGCCTTGCTGCGGGTCGGGGATCAGGGGCTCGGCGGCCGGGCGGCGGGTGCCGGGTGTCCGGCGTGGGGTGGTCACTGGCTGGCCTTGCTGCCGTCTGCGGGATCGGCTTGGTCCGTGCCTTCGTAGACGTGGGCGAGGTCGCGGATCACGGCCATGGCCCGGCCGGTGTGCTCCTTGTCGTGGTGGTGGTAGCCGTGGCGTTCCAGTACGTCCAGGACGTCGTGGAAGAGGCCCGGGGTCAGGCGGTCATCAGTGGTCATGGCGGTTCTTCCTGCGGCGGCGGGAGGGCGGGCGGATGTCGGGGGCAATGCCGGTGCCGGTGGCGGGTTTCCAGCCGTAACGGGGGCGGTAGCCGGGGACATCGAGCTGGTCGTCGTCCAGGGCGGCGGGGGCGCACCAGTTTCCGGCGATGGCACGTTTGCGGGCGGCGGTGGCGGCGCCGCGTTGAGCGGGGGTGCGTTCGGGGGCGCGTTTGTCCCACCAGGCGTCGTAGACGGCGACGATCCTGTCGCGGAGCTGAGGACTGATGGTGCGGGCGTTGCCGCTGACGAGCTTGCGGATGGTCATCTCGCGGGCGCCGACGGCGCGCGCGATGCGGGCTGAGCCGTGGCCCATCACGTGCAGGGCCCGCAGTCGTAGCCGGGTGCCGCCGGCGTCTATACGGGCGCGGGGTACGGTCTGGCTGGTCACGGACAGGATGGCGGCGACGGTGCCGGAGTTGGTCCGGCGGTGGCCGGAGACCAGGTCATGGACCGTAGTGGGGGCGACTCCGGCGGCGGTGGCGATGCCGCGGTAGGTGGCGCCGTCTTGGCGCAGGCGGCGGACGTGGTCGCGGGCTTCGGGACCGGCGTCTGGTGGTCGGGGATGGGGTGTGAGCCGGCCGGGAGGGGTGGGGTTTTGGATGCTCATGTCAGTTGGCTGCCTCGGCTTGGTGATCGGGTGGGAGGGGGTGGGTCTGGCCGGTTCGGCGGGCGGAGTCCAGGGTTCGGGTGATCTCGGGGTCGGGCAGGCCGGCCTGGCGGGCGGCGGCGGCCAGGGGGCTCAGGTCGGCGGCCGGGTCGGCTTCGAGGGCGCGGTTCGCGGCCCAGAACAGGCCCGCGTTGCGGTTTCCCTCGCCCTGGCGAGCGACCCACCGGGCTAGGAGGCTGAGGTCGCCGTCCTGGGCCTGGCGCGGCTGGAACTGATGGGACTGCCGCTGGGGTTCCAGCAGTCGGGTGACCGCGTCCCAGTCGAGGCCGCCGTGGCCGTCGGCGGTTTTGAGGAGCTGGTAGGGCTTGCTGTCCACATGGGAGGGCGGGGCGAGGATGTACCCGCCTGCCGACCGGAAGTCCAGGTGGTGGCCGGGCAGGTGGCCGTTGCGCTGGTCTGAGCCAGCGAAGTACAGGTGCAGGCCCCCGCTGGGGGTGCGTACGTAGGTGGTGGCGCCGTCGATGAGCCCTGCGCGGCGGAGCTCGCTGAAGGCGACGAATCCGTTCCCGGCGGCGCCATGCTGATCGATGTCCAGGACGTCCGGTCCCGGTGTGCCGGTGGCGATGGCCAGGTTCTGGTCCGGGTGGCGGCCGAACCAGGCGGTGATCTGCTGCTCAGCGGTGGTGGCGTCGCGGTAGCCGTGCCGGGTGGCCGGGATCTTCTGGCCCGGCTGGCAGGGAAACACCTTCCAGCCGCGGGCGGCATAGTCGAGCGCCTGGCGGAGCGTGGTGCCGGTCATGGCATGCTCCGGGGGGCACAGGTGAGCGGAACGGGGTTCCGCGGGTGGGCGCAGCGGTTGGTCTCGAGCCGGAGCTGGTCAGCCAGGGCGGGCAGGATCCGGGACTGGTACTCCGCCTGGGCGGTCAGCAGCCCCGGGGTCCGGCGAGGCTGGAGATACAGGACAGACCACAAGGTGCTGAGGATGTCCAGGCCGTACAGGCACAGGTCGTGGGATTCCCAGCACGGCCCGAGGGCGGCGGCCAGGTGCCCGTAGCCGGGCCGGTAGACCTGCTCCACCCAGGCCCGCAGGTGCGCGATCGGCTCCTGCCGGTCGGCGTGAGACAGCTTCCACCAGGCTGGCGCTGGGCCGGGCCGGTAGCGGCTGGGGCTCGTGCTGGCGGGGGCGGTACCGGCGAGCTGGGCGGCGACGTCCGGCACGTGCCAGTCGATGCCTTCGAGTCGGGCCAAGGCGGCCTGGTGGTCATCGACCAGGCGGCGGATGGCGGTGAGCAGGTCGGTGATCTCGGCGAGCCGTTCGGTGACGGTGGCGTGGTGGCCGGTTTCGCGGATGTCGAGCCGGGTGAGCTGCTCGTGGTGGGCGGCGAGCTGGGTCAGGGCGGCGGTGATCGGGGTGTTATCGGGGGTCATGTCAGTTCCAGGGGAAGCCGGTGCCGTTGCCGGGGATCAGCCCGGAGGGCACGTGCGGGTCGGGGATGACGGGCCGCGGACGATGGCTCGCGGACGGGAACGGCACCTGGCCGGGGGCGGGCTCCGTCGGGGCCGGACCGCGGCGGCGGGCCCGGCGGTAGGCGGGGTTTTTCCAAGCGCGGGGCAGCCGGGCGATGACCGGGGCACAGCCGCCGCGGATGACCAGGGCAAAACCGGCAGGGAGCTGGCGGATCATGTCCGGGGTGGCGACGTCGTGGCGGGTGGCGTGCTCCTGGCCGTGGACCTTCCAGGACGCCTGGCCGCAGAGCTTGGCCGCGGCGTCCAGGGTGGTGGTGTCGGTGATGCCGGGCAGGAACACCTTCACCGAGGAGGTGTCGAGGACGACCTGGCGGCCGTGGTCCCCCCACCGTTCGGCCAGCTGGGCTTCGCCGTGGACCAGGGCGACCACCTGGATGCCCTTGCCGCCGGAGTCCGACAGCCAGAACGGCAGCGGGACAGGGCAGATTTGGGTCACCTCGTCGAGGCCCATGAGCAGCGGCGGGTCCAGGCGCCGGGACGGTGACGCCTGGCCGGTCTGCGCGGCGGTGTAGTGGATCTCGGTGGCCATCGCGGCGAACAGCGGGGCGACTGGGGCTTCGTCGGAGACGGCTTCGGCGATCATGTAGACGGTGCCGATGTCGCGGAGGAACGCGGGGATGTCGAACCCTTCGCCGGGGCCGGGCAGGACCGAGGCGGCTAGGGCGGGGTCGGCCATGAAGGAGAGGGATCTTGACATGACCATCCGGACGGTGGCGGCGGTCTTGTGGGCTTCGGAGCGGAGTTCGGCCAGGGTCAGGGCCCACTGGTGGGCGCCGGCGGCGGCCAGGATCTGCTCGGGGGTATCGGGGTCGGCGCCGGACACCCAGGCGGTGACGGCGCGCAGGTCCTGCTGGGTCAGGGCGGCGGCGCAGAAGTAGCCGCGCAGGTAGTCGCTGGCCTTGGCGGACCAGAACGTGGCGTCTTCGACGCCTTTCTGGGAGACGGCGAACGCGAACGCGTCGGCGCGGCGGATCGCGGTGGCCGGGTCCTGGCAGCCCTCGACCGGTGACCAGCGGAAGGTGGAGGGGACGTTGCCGATGTGCTGGGGGTTGAAGACGTGCACCGGGCCGTACTGGGCGCGGACGGCGTTGGTGAGGGCGTAGATGTCGGCCTTGGTGGTGGTGGCGATGACCGGGCCGGGGTAGCGCAAGATGACATCGGCCAGGAACGCGGTCTTGAAGGTGCGGGGCGGGGCCATCACGAGGAGGTGCTCTTCGAGCGGGACGCGCAGGCCGTGCCGGTAGTGGGCCCGGCCCAGGAACACCGAGTGCGCGCGGGGGTCCAGGATCCGGTACCGCAGCGGGACCGAGGGGCGGATCCTGGCCGAGCGGCGCAGCGCGGCCAGGCGGCCCCAGCGCAGCCACAGGCTGAACACGGTGGCGAAGCCTTTGCCGGGGTGCAGCCGCAGGTGCAGGCGGATCCGCAGCTGGCGGGCGCGGTGGCCGGGCAGGTGCCGGGCGGGCAGGAACGCCCACGCGCAGAACGCGGCCAGGAGCAGGACGATGACTAGGGCGATGGCGTACTTGAGCATCATCGGAGGTCTCCGTTCCGGGCGGTGAGGACGGCTTTGCGCAGGGCGGTGCGGGCGGCGCCGGTGTTCAGGCCGATCTGGGGGGCGAGGTCGGCGCTGATCGCGGCGACGCGATCCAGCGGGATGTGGGCGAGTGGCCCGTGCCGTTCGGCGGTCAAATCCAGGAACCGGGCGGTCTTGGTCGCCTTCCTCGGGACCGTCCCGCTCCCCCGGCCCGGCCGGGCGGGAGTGGGCGGCGGGGCCGGGCGGGGGGCGCGGCGGCCGGGGGCGACCGGGCATTCGGTCAGCACCCAGGCGCGGAACCCGGACACGGTGGAGGCGGGCGCCAGGGCCAGGCGCAGCAGCCACAAGGTCAGTCCGCCGAGGATGGCCAGCGGGGTGGCCGCGTCGCCGTCGAGCGCGGTGCCGGGGTGCTGGTGGCGGGCGATGGCCCAGGCCCGGACGACGCCGATCAAGGTGTCGCTGGCCAGGGCGTAGGCGACCGGGGGCATGGCCCAGATGGCCAGGTTCCGCCAGCCCGGGGCGGCCGCGATCGTGTTCATGAACACGCTGGTGCCGACCGAGGCCAGGTTCAGCGCCCGAGCGCGGATGGCGCGGCGGCCGTGCAACGCCAGGGCGACGCCAAGGCATGCGAAGACCAGGGCAGCGGCGTCGGGGATCGCGGCTTCCAGGGCGGCGATGGCGGCCAGGTGGCGGGTGGCGTCGACCATCCGGTATTGGGCGGTGAAGCTGACCGCGGCCGCGGATGCGGCGAGCGCGCACAGCCCGGCAGCGGCGTTGCGGAGCCACAGGCCGGAGCGGTCCTGGCCGGGCGGGACCCATCCGGGGTGGGAGCTGGAGCCTTCGCCGGGGTGGTGAACGCTTGCGCTGGACGGTGCGGCCGGACTGGTTAGCACGACCAGCACACCGGTCGTCATCGGATGACCTGCGGAGTTATGGCCGGGCGGCTGGAGAATGTGCGGCGCATGATTTTGGTCATGACGTGACCATTCCTTTTCAGCGGGAAAGACAAATGTCCTGGGGATGGCGGGGAATGCTGCTGGCGGCATTGGTGGCGCCGGTCGCGGTATGTGCTTTACCGGACATGGATGCCCGGCGTGAGGCACGGCAATGGCGGTGGCGGGAGCTGAGAACGGTAGGGCGATGCGCATTGGTCAGTTCCTTTCGCCGTCGCGGGAGCTGGCGAGGTGATCGGTGCGTACGCCGACACCCAGCAGGTTCCGGGTGAGGGCGTCCAGCTTCCTGTCTGGTGTCGTCGTCAGGTGCTGGTGGCGGCCGGCGGCGTGGATGCCGGCGACGAGCATCACGAAGAGGGCGGTTACCGCGCCGGACAAGAACGCGGCTATAACGAGAAGCGCGATGGCGAGGATCATGAGCCCGCGCCTTTTTCGTCGTCTGATATGGCGCTGTACGTCACTGGTCAGTCCTTTTCCTGGGTGCCGGAGAAGCAGGTGACCGTGACGGTAGGGCGGGGGAAAAGGAAAACCAATAACACGGTGAGATAGACCGTGTGATAACCGGCGAAGTGATCCAGCCGGACGGGGCTCACATGAGAAAAACCCCGGCAGAGCCGGGGAACGAGCGCCTGACGGCACTGGCGGCTCTGCCGGGGAGCTTGCTCAGCCCGGCAGCGGGATGAGCGAGGGCGGCGCCCGCTGGGGGGCCGCTGCTATCGGCGGACGTCAACCATCATAGCCTACGTTACATACGTTAGGAACGTTAGGTACATACGTGCTGATCAGGACATGATCAACATCCGCTACTTTGCTTCCATGGCGGATGACGCGATCAAGCCGTACGCGGACGAGCCGCTGTACGTGCAGCTCGCGAGCATCGTGCGCCGCATGATCCAAAGCGGCAAGCTCAAGCACCTGGACCCGGTGCCGTCGGAGAGCTCCCTTGTGCAGACCTATGGCGTCAGCCGGGATACCGTCCGCCGCACCATGGCACTGCTCCGGGACGAGGGCGTCGTCTTCACCGTCCCCCACCGCGGTACCTACGTCGGACCGCGGCCACAGTAGCAGCGGAACCCAGCCGGCCCTTAGGAATGCTCGGCCATGTAAGCAATGACGGTTTCGGCGTCCTTGTTTGCGGCGTATAGGTCGGAGTCCGGGTCGTTTTCGGAGACGCGCCACACGCCCTCGCGCTTGTCCCAGAACGCGGACCAGCACAGGTGCTCGGCGAGGAAGGCGGTGATCCGCGCGGCGGCGTAGGGGGTGGGGAGGTTGATCATGCGATCCTGCCTAGCTCGGGAGCATCGGGTTCGCGCAGCTCGAGTTCGTCCAGCAGGTCCTGCAGCACGTACCGGGTAAGGACGGTCCCGCCGTTGATCGCCGGTAGCCAGGCCTGCCAGAAACCGCAGTCGGCATCCCGCTCGATCACGACCTCGGGATTTCGCGCGCGGAACTGGTCCAGCCGCCAGAGCTGCCCTAGAGGCTCCAGGCCGCTCATGGCCGCCCGCCCATGCGCCGGGCGTGGCATGCCGGGCAACAGCGTCCGCAGGCGCGACGGCGCGGAACGGGCTGTCGCAGCCAGTTCCCCAGGCCTGCCCGCGGGGACCGGCTGCAACGTGCCGGCTGGGGCGCCTTGGTGAGCTGGTAGTGGACGTTCCGGTGGGTACGCGCCGGTCTCACGGCAGGTTCCGGGGCACAGGCCTGGCGGCGTAGTCAGCCCGGATCAGCAGGCGCAGGCCCTCGGGCACGGGATCGGTGAGTGTGCCGCCCTGGCCGTCCCTGCGCCGCGCGGTCCACGCGCCGTCGACGACGGCCAGGTGATAGGCCAAGCCCCAGTGGAACTGCAGCTCCGCGAGTGCATCGGCATCGGCGGGCCGGAACTGGCCAGAGGACGTGCCGCGCTCGGGTGCCCGTGCAGGATCGGGGGCGGGGATGGCTCTCTCACACATGCTTGGGTCCCTTGAGGCTCGGTCACCAATGCGGGCACATGAGAGCGCGCCGTTCCCTTGCGACGCTCGGCGCGGCTAGGCCGCTGTACTTGAGTCAAGCACAGCGGGTCACCGATATACAAGCTTTCAAAATGATTCCCGGCCGTGAATAATGACCAGTGAGAAGCTTGCTTTCGTATCGTGCGATGGGATGCTTTCATTCCGGGTGCCCGATAGCCTCGCTAGGGAAGGATGGGGGCTGTGGCGGTAGAGACGACCGGATCGACCGTGCCGCGCCGGCAACTCGGCCGGTACCTGCGCGAGCTGCGCAACCGGGAACGGCTGACGGTCAGGGCCGCCGCGGAGAAACTGGAGTGGTCCGAGGCCAAGATGTGGCGCATCGAGACCGGCCAGACCAGCCTGCGCAGCCTTGACGTCGAAGCCATGTGCAAGATCTACGCCGCCCCTGCCGACCTCACCGAAGCCCTCATGGGCCTGGCCCGGGAAACAAAAGCCCGCGGCTGGTGGCACGCCTACGGCGACGTCATCCCCGAAGGCTTCGACGTCTACATCGGCCTGGAAGAAGCCGCCTCGCAACTGGCCTGGTACGAATCCGAGCTCGTCCCCGGCCTGCTGCAGACCGAGGACTACGCCCGCACCCTGATCGCCGCCGACAACCCCGGCGTCGATAAGGAGGAGATCAGCCGCCGCGTCCACGTCCGGATGGCCCGCCAGCCGCTCATCCGGCGGGCG
>Ga0182030_10028393_pt1 | contig 10002 bp, 19 predicted proteins | sample 812S3MmetaG_FD_121299 | JGI IMG/M metagenome (GOLD analysis project Ga0182030, IMG submission 121299) | Permafrost microbial communities from Stordalen Mire, Sweden - 812S3M metaG (Illumina Assembly) | ecosystem: Environmental > Terrestrial > Soil > Wetlands > Permafrost | place: Sweden... | reverse complement strand
CGGACCGAGCCCGAGGACCCGATCCCGGGCTCGGCATCCTCCTCGCCTGACCGTCGACACACCCCGAACACCAACAAACTCAAGCCCTCTTCACCGCGCCCCAAAATGCGCTAAATAACTACCCGGAGACTCCAAGGGTCCTTACTACTCATGCTGGGAAATCTACCCTATTTTCTGCAAAAGAAAACTGCCACTCGCAGGAAGCATTCCCGTTGTAAATACTACTCTTTTTCTAAAAATAGGTGATGACTTATTCTAGGTAGATATGATTGATGAAAAGCACGCGGCAAGACAGAAGGTCGCCCATGTAACTCGCAGTGGGAAGCTCTTCAAGTCGCCTTGTGAGGTGTGTGGCAACACCAAGTCAGAAGCTCATCACGACGATTACGGCAAACCGCTAGACGTTAGATGGCTATGTCGTCAGCATCATGAGGACCTGCATTATCGTCTGTGATACCCCGGATTCGAACGAGTAGATCCGGAGAACAAGCGACTACATCAGGGTCGATTCAGTACGGCCGGGCCAGCGGCACCACCGTCGAGATCCTCCGCGACCCCGGCCCATAACTCGCCGTCAACATACCTCCGGGTGCGCCCGGGGAGCGCCGTGCGACTGGAACTGTCCCTGAGCGAGGCGCTCCAGCTCGGCCACAACTACATCGGCACTGAGCACATGCTCCTGGGTCTGGTCCGCGAAGGCGAAGGGGTAGCGGCCCAGGTCCTTATCGGCCTGGGAGCCGACCTGGGACGGGTCCGCCAAGCGGTCATCGAGCTGCTCTACGGGTACATGTCGGGAACCGGAGACCCGTGGGCAATCACTTATATCGAGCATGGGGACGGTCCTCGATGCCCGGCGTGCCGGGCCCTGTTGGATGGCCATGTCCCCTACCGGGTGCTTTCTGTGCCCCCCGCCGACGAGGAACCCCCCGCGGACGGCATCGATGTGGTGTTTGTCTATTGCTTGCTTGCTTGCTTGCTTGCTTGCGTTGCGAGGTGGTGATCGCCCACACTCCCAGTGCCGACCCCGGCATCCGGGTGATCGCGCACACTCCCTCCGTCGACACCGGCGTCCGGGTCTCGTCGAGGGACACGGCGGTTGTCTACGGCCCTATCGACTTGACCCTTCGCGACCGGTTCCTCGACGGCACGGTGAACGGCGAAGCGACACACCTCGATCTTGGTGGGCGTTCCCACGACATAACCATGCAGGGGACGCTCGCTGGGGAGGTAGTCGAGGTGCGGGTCAGCTACGACTCCAACTACGAGTCGCCGATAGGGTTGACCGCCCGGCTCACTGGTTCCTTCGCCGGCCAGCAAGCCGAGCTGAGCTTCGGCTACGACTTGGAACCGTCCTACCGTTTCCAGCGGGGCGAGGTCATCGGGAACGTAGCCGGCCGCCGCCTGCGGGTCACCGTGGCCCCGACTTCGCCTTCCACCGACGGCGTGTCGATCTCGGGCCGTTGGGGCAGCGACGCCATCGAGTTGTCGGCCTCGGTGGGCGGTGACCTCATGGACGGCACCATCGGAGGCGCCATCGGCGACACTGCGGTAGACATCTCCGCCCGGTCGAGTTGGTCCCCGGCTCGTTCCGAACGCACGATGCAGGTCATCGGGACCTGGGACGGTCCGGTCGCACTGCTGGTCCTCGGCGTCGGCGTGCTGATCAACTTCATGTGACGACGTTGTTGTTGAGCCGGGATAGCATCTTTGGCGTGGGCCCAGGTGGGCGTGGCGCACTCGGAATGGAGGCGACCATGAGCACAGTGCCGGTGAGCACCTCGATGGCGGGTGCCGGCGGTGAACACCGTTGAGCGCCGAGCCGCTGGTCATCTCCATCGTCCGTTTCGCTGCTGTACAGCAGGCCGCCGACGCCTACCGATTAGGGGCCACCGTAGACGTCCGCTTCGACGAGACCGACAGCCAACTTGCTCGCCGGGTCATTGACTTCGCCACGGGCTTGGTCTACGCGACGGCGGGAACGATGACGAAGCTCGATGAACGGCGATTCCGGCTGGTGCCGGGCACGCCCACGGGCGGAGCGGGCGACCGGGAGCCCAGGCGGCCACCACCGGTTTCCGGCGCAGGGGCTGTCGAAGGACCTGTACCGGAATCCGAAGACCGGAGTTTGGTGACCGTCACAGGTCGCAGGACCTGACGGCTTCCACCCCAGCTCCATACTCGCGTAGCCAAGCGAAGTCCGCTACGGGGGTTCATTCTTGGTGAACAACGTAGGCTCGCCACAACCACTGGGTGCCCATCAACCTTGAACCTGATCGACCACCCCCCACTACACGGCCACGCCCTCCATGTGTTCCACGAGAGCACAGAGGTGGTCAGCGCCACCAAAGACCAAGCCTCGGCGGGGAGGCTTACGGGACCTACAACTGAGGAGCAGACTCGCTTGACGAGGTCCAATCCGCTGCCAAGGTCAGTCCAAAAGCTCGGATGCACTTTCGGTCCCGGAGGGTTGACGTGGCCGACGTGGCTCGCGCCCTCCGGCAGCGCTGCCACCTCGCCCACGCCGCCCGTTTTTGCCCGGTCCGCCACTCGTTCGAGGTCCGATTGGTGGGTCAGCCAGGCTCGGAGCTACCCGAGTGCCGTTGGGCTCGGTCGCCATGTCAGGCGGCCATGATGGTGGCTGGCTGCGCCGCAAGATCCTCCTCAGCCAGTCCATACCCTTAACCGTAACCCGGGATAGCCCACCCTCTCTGCTTGTCGATGGCAAAGATGGCATGAGCTTCACCGGCTGAACGGCCAGTCGATGTACGTGTCGCTGATTGGTAGGCGTGCTAGCACTAATGAGGGCAATCCGATCCGGATCGTGATGTCGCCGGCGGGGCTGCCCCTGGTGGTATCATGGGATCATGGCACCAACTCACAACTTCTCCGTCCGGCTGCCCGAAGAGGTGGCTCGCGAAGCGCAAGCCGTTGCCCGCGTTCAAGGGACCAGCATCAACGCTCTTGTTACAGAGTCGTTGATCGAGGCCATCGAGCGCCGACGGTCCGATCCCGAGTTCATGTCGCAGGTCAAACGGATCATCGAGGAGGACCGAGAGATCTTGGAACGACTGGCTAAGTGACGGAGTACGTCAGCCTGGAGGATTATGTGATCTTGGCTGGCGAGATCTTGGAGTTGGACCCGTTGGCCATTGCCAAGTTGGCGAGCCTCGGATTGGCCGACTCGGCGTTGCACGCGCCGATGGCGGAGTTCGGCGGCCAAGAGATGTACCCGGTCTTCTACGATAAAGCTGCGGTGCTCCTGGTGCACCTGACAAAGAACCATCCTTTGCCTGACGGCAACAAGCGCGCTGGTTGGGCCTCGTTGCGTTTGTTCCTCCTTCGAAACCAATGGACGCCGCGCCTCGCTCTGGGAGAAAGGCCACTCATTGAGGTCAGTTGCTTCTCGGCCAGCTCGGGAACGCGTGGTTTTTAGCGACAGCGGTCGCGATGACCGTGCAGATCATGAGCCCTGCGGCTACCCGGGGGATTGAGAGGACTCCGATTCCCGCCGGCAGAACACCGCCGATGGCGGCAGCAGGTCTGCTTGGAACGGTCTCATTCCGGATTCCCAAAAACCCGTCGTAAACAATGCCAGGAGCCCACCTATTGGCAGCTTTACTTTGGCCTGGCTGTGTGTCTATCGTTCGTTGCTGACGACATGATCGAGCTTCCCGCTTTGTAAATGTGGCCGTTCGTTGAGTCATTGGAACGAGGCCAGCCCCGGGGGACGGTTCTTCGCGGCAGGCGCATTGAGGACCGACCTTGTTAAATAGCTTCAACGTAATCGCTGCTTGACGAATCCTTTCGTGTGCTATCGGTCTCGATGGGTCAGGGCCTGGGGCTTGCGTTCATTTCGGAGGCTCGCGCCAGTGCTTGCGTGTCGATATACTCCCGGATGTTCGTCACTTTGCCATTTTGAACGGTAATGGCGAAGACCCAATCGTCCTCGAACGTTCTATTCGTGGCTATGATTCTCCCCGTAGCGAAGCCGACGACCAGAACCCGGTCTCCCTGCGCTACGTATTCGGGGGGCTTTGGGGATGAAGTTTCCACCGTGTTAGAAGCCTTTTGAAGAAAGTCTGCCAATCCCGCGTGCCCGCGGTGCGTGCCGGCCAGTGGCCAGTCCTCACCCGGAATGATCCACTCAATATCGTCGGCAGACAACGCCAGCAGGCCTTGCTTATCGCCGCAACCTATCGCTGCAAAAAAATCCTTCACAATCTGGACATTCTCTTGTGTGCTCATCGAAATCTCTCCATGTCCCTTACGATCGAAATGAATTCGCGACTGGAGCAAGGGAGGGAATGATCGCGTCCGTGAAGTCCGACGGTCTCTACTCCCTTGTCCTGCCGCAGGATATCCAGGCCGAGCCGCAGCGTGCTAGGTCCCGCTCTTTTCGGTGCGATTTCAGATGGCCGAGGGGCGCCGGCGATAGGCAACTCCACTGGCGTTGGTTCATCGCTGCGTCGCAACCTCGGGGTTTGGGCCCGGCGTGCTGATGCCAAGCGCGGTGCCGGGCGACCAAACCAAGTCACTCGATGGCTGTGATGCATTTCCTATGTCGCGGCCAGCCGAGGCAGATGACCGATTCGCCGATCTCGTGGACCCAGACCCGCCACCGACAAATAATGGCGGCCATTCTGGCGTGTGGGTCAGATCGAACCTAGCCTCATAGACGGGAGCCCGGCCGCGCAGCTTCGAAGTTGGACGCAGGACCGTAGTGCGATCGGGCGCGGCCACGATCGATGCCGCGCCGGACGCTGTTACCCCGTCGCGTGGCCCGGGTGCCTTCGAGAGCCCATTGGGCCAGAAGGTCTGCCCGCCTGCCGACGGGCACGAGCCTGATTGCCCGGCTTATCCCCGCAGTGGAGTTCGATCTCGACAGCGACGCTCGGTCGTCTCGGGGTCGCCAGCCGTGGCGGCTCTCGCCGCTTCCTCGTACGCGCCGGAGTCCAGGTCTGCCCACATCGCTTCCCGGACCGACTGGGGCAGGTCCCAGCTGACCGGTCCCGCCTTGGGAGCCAACTCGCCGTCGGCCTCGGCTTGTGCGCGCGCCTTGGCGGCGATCGCACGAAGATCCTCGGTCGAGATGGCTATAGCCGCCAGCGTACCTTCCGCTGGAGACAGCGCTCCCTATCTGCGTTTGGACTGGTCCTCAACTCGGCCAATTTCGTGTTGGTCAACCCGGAGCACCGTCCACCCTCACGGCATCTCTTGTGTCTGAGCCGAACGCCTGTGCGGGATAAGCGAGACCCAGCGATCATGCAGCTGAGATGTTTCGTTCGCCTGTCACTTCTAGCCGTGAGGTTAGCGTGCTTGTCCCCCCTCCGACACGGGGAGAAAGTCCATGTCAGAGGCACTTTCTTCCAGGATCACGGTGGGCCGGGTCGACTACCGTCGTGGACACGAGTGGACACATCGAGAGGGGTCCCCGGTGGCCGAGAATGTGGGGCGGCGGGGTTCGACCTGGTTCTACCGGGTGGACCTGCCGCCGGGGCCGGATGGCCGCCGCCGCCAGAAGCGGGAGAGCGGGCCTCACCTGGGTCGCCTCCGGCTCGCCCAGATCACGGCGTCTACCGTGCAGCAGCTCTACGGCCGGCTGCGGGCGTCGGGGGGCCGAGGGGGGAGGGCGCTGTCGGGTACCCAGACCCGCAACGTGCACCGGGTGTTGCACAACATGCTGGCTTACGCGGTGCGCATGGGGTACCTGGTGGTGAACCCCACGGACAGTGTCGAGAAGCCGGCGGATGACACCGCCGAGCGGCCGGTCAACACGCCGGAGCAGGCCCAGCAGTTCCTGTGGTCGACCACCGAGGACCGCCTTCGAGCTCTGTGGCACTTGGTGCTGGTGACGGGTCTGCGCCGCGCCGAGCTGGCGGGTCTTCGGTGGCGGGACCTGAACCTGGAGGCGCACCCGCCGACGCTCACGGTGCGCTCGACGCGCACCATGGCCCGCCAGGTCATTGTGGAGACTGATCCCAAGACCCGTGCCGGTCGCCGGGTGCTGGTCCTCGACCGGGGGACGGTGGGCATGCTGCAGCGCCACCGGGCCGAGATGGAGGAGGAGCGGGCGGTCAGGGGTGAGGCGGCGCTGTCGGAGTACGTGTTCGTGAGCGAGATGGGTCAGCCGCTGAATCCGGCGGGGATCACCCGCCGGCTCCACGTCCTGCAGGCCGCTTGCGGTCTACCCCTGATCACATTCATGAGTTGCGGCACACGTCGGCCACGTTGGCCTTGATGGCGGGTGTGCATCCCAAGGTGGTGACTGAGCGTCACGGGCACGCGTCGAAGCAGATCACCCTGGATCGTTACAGCCACGTGGTGGAGTCGATGCAGGTCGACGCCGCCGAAGCGATCGGGCGGTTCCTTCAATCGGCGGAATGAGCCCGCCCTCAGGGATGCGTGCGTGGTGGTCGATTGCCAAGAGGCCTACGCCGATACGAGCTCGACGGATTCACCCGACAGCTGCAGGCGCAGGGTGATCCCGAGGTGACGGGCCAATCGCATCAGGGTGGCCACTGACGGCTCATGATCGCCGGCTTCAAGCCGGGCCACGGCTGGCTGGCTCATTCCCAGCTTTCGGGCCAGAGCCGTCTGGGTTAGATCGTGATCCACCCGATATTGGATGACCAAGATGGCCAGCTGGTTGGCGACCGCGGTGCGGGCCAGTTCAGCCGCTACCTCGGGGTCGCGGGCCTCCTTTGTGGCGACGCGAGCGGCGGGCTTCGATCCGGTTGGCTTCTTGGTCATTTCTTTTCCTCCAGTTTCGCTAGGCGTGCTTCGGCGCGCAGCAGCGAAGCCGGGCGGGTCAACCTGGCTTCTGGTGCGATGGCCGCCACCACGAACTCGTCACCCACCTGGCGATAGAGGGCCCGCCAGGGACTACGTCCACCCCGTGGTCGCAACTCGCGAAGGCGGTCGGCTCCAGCCACTGCGGTGGTCCTTTCACCTTGGGTCAGCCCTGGTCGGAGTTCCAGCTCCGACCAGGCCACTTATTTGGGTACTTCTATTGTCTCATTTCGGTGAGCGAATAGCAACGAACCTGCCCATGCCTTTGTCGCTTATTTGCCGATACGAGAGGCGATATTGACCCCCGCATCATTAGGCGATCCGTCCACAGGACCGTGCCCAGGTGTCGCGAATATCCGGGCGCGTGCGAGAAAGCGCCGTACCCGAACAAAACATCGAAATGCCCTATTCGTCCCAGTCTTGATAATCGACGCATCTCGGACGGGCCCAGCATGTCACCCAAAACCATTCCCCGTCGGGGCTATACTGGACTTATATGGCAAAGACCACAACTATCACGCTGACCGACGACCTTGATGGAACCGAGGCGACGGATTCGGTTACATTCGGATTCCGGGGATCTGAATATGAGATCGATCTGAATACAAAGAACGCAGCTGCCTTGGAGAAGGCGCTCAGCAAGTACCTCGCTGCGGCCCGCAAGGTCGGCCGAGGCCCCGCCACCAAGCGAACGGCCGGTCGTCGTCCGTCTCGCCCCAGTGGCCAAGAGGATGTCGCCCCGCTGCGGGAATGGGCGAAGGCGAATGGTTACAAGGTAGGAGATCGGGGTCGCATTTCGGCCGAGGTCCGTGACGCTTATCATGCTGCGAATGGGTAAAGCGTGTCCGAGGTTGTTCCAGTGCGACTGGAACAACTGAGCGCTGAACGGCGCGTGGTACTGGTTGTGGAGGAGTCATTGCCGCTCAAGGCAGACGGAGCCGCACTTTGTGATAGCCGCGCTGAGATCTGCCCGGTCATTACAGCGCGGCTCCGTACCCGGCTGGAGGGCGTGGTTCGCTACCCGGACATGCGCGGAAGGCGAGGGTGGCGGACCTATTTGAGCGGGAACCTTTCAGTGTTATACCGGGAAGTTGGGCATATGGGTCGAATCTTCACCAAGGTTTGACCCTCGCTCGGGAGCTGTGCGTAGAGACGGAGGTCGATCGGATTCCGCTCTTCGTTTCTACGACGCCCAGTGCCCATATGTTCGGCCCACAGTGAAAACTTTACCGCGCCGAAGTCACAGCCGAAAATGTGCCTAGGCCCCATTTCCGACGGTGGTCGCGAACGTCGGCACCTCCAGCCTTGTCCACGGGTGAGTCACGTCAGGTCGGGGCAATGCCACGTCTCTTCAAAGCCTATTAGGATCACTGCCCGCGCTCCGTCGAGTGGCTCTCGGCCGTTGTCGGTCAAGGTGCGTGAGCGTGGGTCGGACGGCCAGACTGAGCGCCGTGCTACCGGCTCTCACTAGCGATGTGATCTTGGACAAGGGAGGGTGGCATCCGCGATACGCCCGGGTCCTGGTAATCCACCAGATCGGCACGGAGGCTGTGTCGTTGGTCGACGGTAATGGCGATGGTGCCGAGGTGGATTGCGGGCAGTGGTTTCTTGCCGACGACGGATGGATTCCGGGGGCCAGTAGCGGAATCGGCCCCATGGAAGAGCGACCGCTATGGACCTGGGGATGGATCGCCGACTCCGGCTATGTCATCGGTCAGACCACGCCGGGGGGGATGGTCAACGTGGGTTGGGCGGACCAGGTGGAGCAAGCGACGGCCGACCGAAACGGCATATGGGTGTGTTCATTCCCGAGTGGCCGACCTCCTCGTGACTTCGGAGGAGTTCCCCGATCGCTCGTGCCGAACAACGGACTCCGTCAGCTGTCTCCAGCAGAGGCCGCCGCCATCCCTCCGGGGCGCCCGCGGATACTCGGGGACGGCGAACACCGACGCCTGTAGCGCCCTCTCCTCTCCAGCAATATCTGGCTGACCGGCAAAGAGGTCCCCGCTTTGGGTTCGCTAGTGATCCGGGTGGTCAGCGGTGTTCCACGAAGGCGAGACGGCGGCGGATCGGAATAACCCTGGACGATGGTGGGCGAGAACGGTTACGGTTCCAGGTGTGGCCCGTTCCGGCTCTTGGCGACGTGGCCGTCGAGGGGGGATGGTGCCGTTCCTGGCGGCCGGGACGTAGATGTCGCGCCGTGAGTATCGTGAATGGCTCGATGAGCGGCTGTGGCGACCGTCGAGAGTCCCGGGCTTGGAGGTCCCGTCAGATAGTTCACCCGGAAAGTGGATCGGGGAGCGGTTGCATCCGAGGTCGTTCGAGGTACGGATGATGGTCCCGGACTCCTTCGAGTCCATCGCCAGGATCTTCTTTCCGTTTGTCGGCGAGGACATTGTCCGCGACGGCCGCGTCATGGACAACAAACGGATCACCTGGGCCGAAATGGCCCGCCGCCACGGTCGCGTCGCCCACGCCTTGATGGAGGAAGAGACAATCTGCGCCGGGAGCGACGGAGAGATCACGGAGCAGGGGGTGTACCAGGTGATGAGCATGGAGCAACACGACGCCCTGTGGGCCATCCTCACCCGCCATACGGCCAACAGCGCAGGCTGGTTTTTGCTGTGGGACGGGTTCGGTGACGTCGACCCGCAACCATTTTCGGCCCAAGTCAAGATCGACCACTACGCCAGGTCGTACCACCTCCTCCGAGGCCCGTTTTCGACTCTCGGTGGCTTCTCGAACGCACCGAGCTACATCTGGCCCGACGACCGGTCCTGGTGCCTGTGCAGAGACACCGACTGGTCATGGGCCTACGTCGCTGGATCTGCGAGCTGTATCGCCGAAGTTGTGGGGGAGCCGGTGCTTGACGCCTACCCGACTGAGCCCGCCAACCCGGCCAGATCGGGCATGGATGTCATCCACGACCCCCAAGGAGGTATCCCACGGCGCTTCTAATGGCAATGAACCCCGGACATTGTGGGTTGTCCGATCAAGGTTCGTGGAGGTGACTGCGGACGATCGACCACAGAGACGAATCGAGACTGCAGACGAGAGGATGGTCGGAGAGGCCATGTCCCTGGCGGCCCTTTCGTCCTTGCCGATCTCGTGGCCGGTCTTGGCCGGGCGAGAGCGCGCCGTCACGCTAACGAGCGAAGACATGAGCGACGAAAACCTCGTCGCCGCCGCCCGAACTCTTCAGCCCGTTCTGCG
>Ga0182030_10028391_pt1 | contig 10002 bp, 12 predicted proteins | sample 812S3MmetaG_FD_121299 | JGI IMG/M metagenome (GOLD analysis project Ga0182030, IMG submission 121299) | Permafrost microbial communities from Stordalen Mire, Sweden - 812S3M metaG (Illumina Assembly) | ecosystem: Environmental > Terrestrial > Soil > Wetlands > Permafrost | place: Sweden... | reverse complement strand
TGAGGTAGGGCGCGTTTGTGCCCGACTCGCCGGCATAGGTGCCCGTCACGATGCGCGTGTGCGATTCCCCGCAGGCGCTGAGCGCGAGCGCGGCGGCGAGGATGAGGGCGGCGACTGAGAACTTGCGGGCGAACATGCGACGCGGCAGTCTATCCGCCCGCGACCGTGACGCGCTGTCCGCGGTGCCCGGCGCGAGTACCGGCGGCGTCCTGCTCGAGGATCGCGCGCAGCCTGCGCATCGCCTTCTGGTTCTTGCGGCGTAGCCAGCTGCGGCCGCCGAGCGCCTCCTGCAGACGATCCGACGGTGTCGCGAGCTCCGATTGAAAGGTGAAGCGCACGCGCGTGGTGCCGGTCTCGGCGACGGCGAGGTCGTACACGCCGAGCGTGCGAATGCGGTTGTTCTTGCCCGTGCGCCCCACCTCCACGATCCGGTGCGGGCGCTCGACCTCCGAGAAGGCGACGTCAGCCCAGCTGAAGCGGTTGAAGGGAGCGTCGACGCGGAAGCGCGCGCCTGCGCCCTCCCCCACGGAGTCGATGCGCGTGAGGTGCCAGTCCAGGAGGTAGTGGTCGGTGAACTCGGGGTGGTTGGCGATGTCCTGCAGATAGTCGAACACCTGCTCGCGCGGAGCGGAGACGACGATCGAGACGGTCAGTGGGTTCACGCGTCGGAAGTCTATTCGCCCGCGTCTCTGCAGGGCTGGCGGTGGCGCGCCAGCGGCTCTGCAACGCCAAATTGCAATGAGTCGGCGGCCGTTGAACGAGCCGGCCGAAGGCTAGGCGGCGCGCGCGGTGATGCGCACTGTGTGCCCGCGCTCGAAGTGGCGCACGAACTCGCTGGTCTGCGGCGACTCGCGCCGCCGCGGGCGGCACAGCTCGCACACGATGCGCTGCTGGTTGCCACCATAGACATGCACCTGCTCGCCCACCAGCGGTGTGCGGCCGCAGTCGGTGCAGCAGTTGCGGTCGGCTGCCAGCACGCCCAACCCGCGTTTGAGCAGGACGCGCTCGAGCTGCTCCACGTGGCTGGCGATCGAACCCATGATGGCCCTGAGTTCGCCGCAGCGGGGTCCAATCCTGCACGGGCCGGCGCGGCGAATTTGCGTTTGCCCACGGCGCAGTGCGGGTAAACCGCTGTTTACAGTGCGGTAAGCCCGCACACACGCTTCCGATCATCTTGTTAGATTTGTTATCCGGAACGGTACACGACTCGACAGGCTTGTTATCCTCTTCGGCAGTTTCCCCCGGCGAGGGAACGCCCCCTTGGCAGCGCTACGACATAGGGAGGACAGGACCATGGATTCAGTTACGTCGGGAACCTTCGTAGGCGCAGGCTCGTTCCGCTGCGAGCGTTGTGGCTACGCGTTGACGCTCGAAGGCTCTCAAGTCCTCAGCGACTGCCCCGGTTGCGGAAGTCGGGCCTTTGCGCGCGCCTCCCTGTTCGGGACGGAGCGCATCACAGCCGGGCGCGAGCACCCGAGTTCGGCGCTTGTAGCTCCCGTCGCCGCCGACCGCGCGGCGCACCTGAGCAAAGCACGCGACCAGATCGACCGGCCGGGCGACTATCTCTGCTGGGAAGACGGCGAGCGCGTGGTGACGGTGGCGTTGAAAGGCGAGTGGACGCGCATCGGCCGCAGCCTCGCGGCGGACGTTCGCTTCGACGACCCCACCGTCTCACGCCGCCACGCGCTGATCGTGCGCCAGCCCGACGGTGTGCGCCTGCTGGACGACCGCAGCCTCAACGGCGTGTTCGTGAACGGCGAGCGTGTGGACGGCAGAACGCTGAGCGACGGCGACGAGATCATCGTGGGGCGCTACCGCCTCGTGTTCGTGAGCGTAGCCGAGGACGAGCTGCCGGCATCTTCCAGTGCAGAGGCAGCCACCTCGATGCACACCGTCGTCTGAACGCGTCCCGGCGAGCGGCCACCGCCGCGCCCCGCAGGCTGCCGCCGCGTAGTATCGCGGGTATGCCACAGACGATTGCTGTGCTCTCGCAGAAGGGCGGCACGGGCAAGACCACGACGGTGAGAACCGTCACGGACGTGCTGCGTCGCAGCGGCGTGCGCACGCTGGCGATCGACTTGGACCCGCAGGGCAACCTCTCCGACTACTTCGACCTGCCCACAGACGTGCAACCGACGGTGGCAGACGTGTTGGCGGGCCGCGTGCAGGCGAGCGAGGCGATCCACCAGGACATCATCCCCGCCAACCTCACACTGGCGGAGACGGAGCTGATGCTGGGCGGGAAGATGGGGCGCGAGCTGACGCTGAGGCGAGCGCTGGCGAAGCTGGAGGACTACGACGTGGTGTTGATCGACTGCCCGCCGTCGCTGGGGCTGTTGACGATCAACGCGCTGGTGGCGGCGAACCACGCGCTGGTGACGGCGGAGGCGCAGTACTTCGCGCTGCAGGGCGTGGAGCAGGCGCTCGAGGTGGTCAACCTGGCGCGGGACAGCCTCAACCCGGAGCTGTCGCTGCTGGGCGTGATGATGAACCTGGCGGACATGCGCACGGTGCATTCACGCGAGGCGCTCGTCTCGCTGCAGGAGCGTTTCGGCGAGAAGGTCTTCCAGACGGTGATCCGCTCCTCGATCGCCTATGCGGAGTCGGCCGAGCAGGCACGCTCGATCCTCGATCACCGCTCCGATCTGGGCGCCGACTATGTGGCGCTCACCGACGAACTGCTGTCTCGTCTCGGCGATTTGAACGGCGCGCGCAAGCAGCTGGCGAAGCTTCAGAGCTCGCTCACATAGGCGCCCTGCGGCTCGAAGGAGGCGCGCATCACGCTCGCCCAGCCTTCCACCTCGCCGGCCAAGGCCTCAGCAACGGCGCCCGTCTGCTCGTAGAAGCACCACACGAGCACGGTGGGGCCGGCCCCGGAGATGGTGGCGCCGAGCGCGCCGAACTCGCGTGCGCGCACAGCCAGTTCGTAGGAGCGGGGGAACAGGTGCGAGCGCGCCTGCTGGTGCAGCCGGTCGTGCAGACCCCTGGCGAGCAGGTCCCAGTCGCCGCGCGCGAGCCCAAGCGTGAGCAGCGCGCCGTGCGCCACGTTGAAGACGGCGTCCTGCATCGGCACCTGCTCCGGCAGCGCGCCGCGCGCAGCGCGCGTGTGCACAGCCCGCTCGGGCACCACCACGAGCGCCTCCAGGCCCGTTGGCGGGTCGAAGCGCGCAGCGGTGCCGTCCGCGCACACGACGAAGCCGCCGAGCAGGGAGGCGGCGACATTGTCGGGGTGGCCCTCCATCTCAGTGGCGAGCGCGAGCAGGTCGACGTCGAGCTCAAAGATGTGATCGGCGGCCATCAGTCCTGCGAGGATCGCGGCGGCACTGGAGCCCAGCCCGCCTGAGAGCGGGATCTGCGAGCTCATCCTGAAGGTGAAGCCGTCGGCGGGATGCAACTGCTCGAAGGCGCGCACCGACAGGTTTTCGTGACCTGTGGCCACCTGCAGCTCGGTCTCCACCGCGAACGTGCCCGTCTCCTCCACTTCCAGCTCCAGCTGCAGCGACAGCGCGCCGGCCATGCAGTCGAACCCTGGACCGAGGTTGGCCGAGGATGCGGGCACGCGCACGAGGCGCCTACGGATCACCAAGCACCGCTTCCTCGATCGGGCCCGTCTCCGCCGCGCACTGGATCACCCGCCCATCGTTGTTGGCGATCGCGGTCTCCGGGTCCTTCAGTCCACGGCCGGTGAGCACGCACACGATCTCGCGGGCGCCATCGGCTCCGTACTTGAGCAGCCCCGCCACGGAGGCGGCGGAGGCGGGCTCGCAGAACATCCCTTCGCGCGAGGCCAGCAGCCGATAGGCGTGGAGGATCTCCTTGTCGCTGACAGAGCGGATCGCGCCGCGCGACTCGGTGGTGGCGTTCATGGCGTCCTCCCAGCGCACCGGTTTGCCGATGCGGATCGCGCTGGCAACCGTTTCGGGGTGCTCCACGGGATGTCCGAGCACGAGCGGCGCGGCGCCCTCCGCCTGGAAGCCGAACATGCGCGGTGCGGCGCCCATCTCCTTGAAGCCGCGCCAGTAGGAGGTGATGTTGCCGGCGTTGCCGACGGGTATGCACAGCACATCCAATTCGCCGTCGAGGTCTTCGTGGATCTCGAAGGCGGCCGTCTTCTGCCCTTCGATGCGGAACTCGTTGACGGAGTTGACGAGCACGATGGGGTGAGTGGAGGTGAGCTCGCGCACCAGATCCAGCGCCTGGTCGAAGTTGCCCGCAAGTGAGATCACGCGGGCGCCGTGCATCAGCGTCTGCGCCATCTTGCCCTGCGCGATCTTGCCCTCGGGGACGATCACGGCACAGGTGATGCCGGCGCGGGCCGCGTAGGCGGCGGCGCTGGCCGCTGTGTTGCCGGTTGACGCGCAGATCACGGCCTTCGCGCCTTCGTGTACGGCGGCGGTGACAGCGCAGGTCATGCCGCGATCCTTGAAGGAGCCGGTGGGGTTGGCGCCCTCCAGCTTCAGGCGTACGCTGACGCCGAGCATCTCCGAGAGCACGGGCGCGCGCAGCAGCGGCGTGGAGCCCTCCTGCAACGTGACGATCTCATCGTTGGCCGCGAACGGCAGGCGCTCGCGGTAGCGGTCGATCAACGGTACGTGACTTCCGGTCATGGGCATTGTCCTTTGCTCATACGAACTCCTCTTCGATCACGCGGATGGTACGCGGGGTTGAGCGCACGAACTCGAACTCGCCAACACGCTCGATCGCGTCGCGCAGGCTCGACTCGAGCACCGGGTGGGTGACCATCACCAGGCGCGCGCTCTCGCCCAGTCCGCGTTGCAGTATCGACTTGATCGAGACACCCCGCTCGCCCAGTACGGCGGTGACGGCGGCCAGCACGCTGGGGCGGTCGACCACGTCCATGTGCAGATAGAAGGCGCTCTCCACGTCACCGATCAGCGGCAGCGGCAGCGGCGGCGCGGGCGGACGGGCGCCGCCGGTCATCACGCTCACGACATCGCCCAGCACGGCGCTCGCGGTCTGGCGCCCGCCGGCGCCGGGGCCGGACATGGTGATCTCGGTGATCGTCTCGGATTCCACCGTGACGGCGTTGAAGGGACCGGAGATCGAGGACAGCGGATGTCCGGCATAGAGGAAGGCGGGGTGCACGCGCACGGACAGCCCCCCCTCGCGGCGTTCGGCTGTGCCGATCAGCTTCAGGCCGAGTCCGAACTCGCGGGCGTACTCGAGGTCGTCGCTCTGCAGGTGCTCGATCCCCTCGTAGGGCACGTCGTCGAGGTGTACTGGCGAGCCGAAGGCGAGGCGGGCGAGGATCGCCATCTTGGCGGCGGCGTCGCGTCCGCTGACGTCGTCGCTGGGATCGGCCTCCGCGAAGCCCTTCTGCTGGGCCTCGCTGAGTGCCTGGGCGTACGAGAGGCCGCGGGCCATTTCGGTGAGGATGAAGTTGGTGGTGCCGTTGACGATCCCGTGGATGCGTTCGATCGGCGTGGCGGCCAGCGACTCCTCCAGCAGTCGCACCACGGGCACGGCGCCGGCTACGGCGGCCTCGAAGCGCAGCAGCACGCCGCACTCACGCGCCAGCTCGAACAGCTCCTCGCCGTGCTGTGAGAGCAGCTGCTTGTTGGCGCTCACGATGTCCTTGCCGGCCCGCATCGCCGCCAGCAGGTACTCGCGCGCCGGTTCCAGCCCGCCCATCAGCTCAACCACCAGGTCGGCGTTCGCGAGCACCTCCTCAAAGGAGCCGCGCGAGCGCGTGAGCACGCCGGTGACCTTCGGCGTGCGGCCGTTGAAGCGCTCGATCTCGGGCGCGCGTTCGTCCAGCAGCGTGGCGAAGGCGGCGCCGACGGTGCCGTGGCCGAGCAGGCCGATACGCAGCGGCTCAGCGGACATCGCGCGCGGTCAGGTCGTCGAAGGTCTCGCGCCTGAGCACCACGCGCGCGTCACCGTCTTTGCAGAAGATCACAGGCGCGCGGGGCACGCCGTTGTAGTTGTTGGCCATCGCAAAGCCGTAGGCACCTGTGACAGGAGTGACGACGATGTCGCCAGCCTTGGGATTCTCGAGCAGCGCGTCGCGCACGATCACGTCGCCCGACTCGCAGTGCTTGCCGGCCAGCACGCACGCAGTGGAGCCCCCGAAGCGGTCGGCCACCTGCGCTTCGTAGCGGGCGTTGTAGAGCATGGGGCGCAGGTTGTCGGACATGCCGCCGTCCACGGCCACCCAGCGCGAGACGTTCTGCTTGACGCCCTCCACCGTGTAGAGCGTCACGCAGGAGTTGGCCGTGAGCGAGCGTCCCGGCTCGATCATCAGCCGGCTGTCGGCGTCCAGCCCGTTGGCATGTGCGGCGGTCACGACGGTGCTCACGTACTCCTCGATCGAGGGTGGCTCGGGCTGGTCCTCGGTGTAGCGCACGCCGAGACCGCCGCCGAGATCCCAAACTGGGAAGTCCCCGAGCTTGGCGAACTCGCGGGCAGCGCGCTCGAACGGGTCGACGCTCAGCAGCTGCGAGCCGATGTGTGCGTGGATTCCGCGCAGGTCCAGCCCGGGCACGGCGCGCACCCGCTCGATCGCCTCAGCGACACGTGCGGCGGCGAAACCGAACTTGGAATCGGCCTGCCCGGTGGAGATCTTCTCGTGCGTCTCGCCCCGCACGTCGGGCGTGACGCGTACGAGCACCTGCTGGCGAGGACGCTCGACGCTGCCCTCCGATAGCAGCCGCGCGAGGCGGTCGATCTCGTCGAAGTTGTCGATCACGATCAGGCCCACGCGGTTGCGCAGCGCCATCAGCAGCTCAGACTCGGACTTGGCGTTGCCGTGCAGCAGGATGCGCTCGGGGGCGAAGCCGGCATTCAGCGCGAGGTGCAGCTCGCCGGCGGACGCCGCGTCGCACCACAGCCCCTCCTCGGCGAACAGTCTCAATACGGCCGTGCAGGGGAACGCCTTGGAGGCGAACACGACGTGGAAGTCGTTGTGTCCGGCGGCCTTTCCTGCGCTCAGGAATGCCTGCGCGCGCGCGCGCAGATCGTCCTCGGCGACGACGAACGCAGGCGTACCGAAGTCGCGCGCCAACTCGATCGTGTCGCAGCCGCCGATCTCCAGGGCGCCGCGCTCGTTGAGCCGGCTGCCGAGGGGATAGACGCTTGAAAAGGTGGTTGAGGTGGACATCGCGGGGTGATTATCGCGCGCCGCCTAAGCGGTCGTCGGACGGAGTCCTGCGATCCCACCGCGCCTGAGCAACATGCCCAGCCACACCAGGCCGACGGCGAGCAGCGCGAGGCTCTCCAGCTGCGGCGAGGTGAGCCCGATCAGCACCTCTTTGTTGCGACGGATGAACTCCACCAGGAAGCGCTCCAGCCCGCTGCCGATGAGATACAGCGCGAACACCACGCCCGGCCGCACGCGATCGCGCAAGTGCCAAAGCAGGTAGGCAAGCGTGCACATGGCGACCGTCTCGTAGATCGGGGTGGGCTGCACCCTGACCCCCGGCGGTGTGGGCACGGTGCCGTGCGGATAGCCCATCGCCCACGGCAACGTGGAGCGGATGCCATAGTCGCCGTCGCCTGAGACCTGGCAACCGATGCGCCCGATCGCATAGCCGAGCGACAGCGCGGTGGCGGCCATGTCGAAGATTCGCAGTTCCAGCGCATTGCGCCAGCGCATCCAGGCGAGCACGGCGACCGCGCCGCCGATCGCGCCGCCGTACCAGACCAGCCCGGAGCCGGAGAAGATCGAGCCGATCAGGTTGCTCTTAACCTGGCTGTAGTTCTGGATGATGTAGTAGCCACGCGCGCCGATCACGCCGCCGGCGAGCGCGGCGAAGACGATCTCATAGGACCAGTCGACGGGCTTGTCCAGCTCGCGCAGTCGCCTGGCCACGAGCGCGCCGCAGGCGAGGAAGGCGAGCGCGAACATCACCCCGAAGGTCTTGATGGAGATGCCCAGCAGATCGATTTCGGGCTTCATGGCGTGTGCGGTGCGGGCATCGGCGACTCGCGCCACTTTAGGGCACTGCAAGGTGTGTCTGCCACAATCACCTCCATGGCGGCGGGCAAATCGAACTTCGGAAGAGATACGGGGCTTCAGGCCCGGATGTTGTTCACGATGTTCCTGTTGGGACTTGTGTACGTGGTGTTCGTGGGCGTGCTGTTCGCCGCCGGCGCCAGCGGTGCGCTGATCGTGATCGTGGCGGTGGTGCTGCTGCTGGTGCAGCTGTTCGGTTCGGACAAGATCGCGATGGCGACGCTGGGCGTGAAGGAGGTGACGCCGGCACAGGAGCCGGAGCTGCACGGGATCGTTGAGCGCCTGTGCGTGCAGGCCGATCTGCCGAAGCCGCGCGTATGCGTGATGGAAAGCTCGATGCCGAACGCGTTTGCGATGGGCCGCTCGAAGAAGTCCACGACGGTGTGCGCCACGCGCGGCATCCTGCAGCTGCTGTCCCCCGCGGAGCTCGAAGGCGTGATGGCGCACGAGCTCACGCATGTGGTCAACCGCGACGTGATGGTGATGACGCTGGCGAGCTTCTTCGCGACGCTGGCGTCGATGATCATCCAGTTCTCGTTCTTCTTTGGCGGTGGCTTCGGCGGCGGATACGGGCGCGATCGCGACGAGGAGGAGGCGATGCTGGCGATCATCGTGGTCTCCGCGATCGTTTACGCGATCTCGTTCATGCTGCTGCGCGCGCTGTCTCGCTACCGCGAGTTCGCTGCCGACCGCGGCGGCGCGGTACTGACGGGCCGCCCCAGCGCGCTGGCCTCCGCGCTGCTGAAGATCAGCGGCACGATGGAGCGCGTGCCGAGCCAGGACCTGCGCGCGGCGGAAGGCATGAGCGCGTTTTTCATCGTGCCTGCCCGCACGAAGAAGTCGGTGATGAACCTGTTCGCGGACCACCCGCCGCTGGAGCAACGCCTGGCAGCCCTCGAGCGTCTGGAGTCACAGCTCCAGGGCGCCGCCTGAGCCGTGGGCCTGCGCGACATCCTCACAGGCCGTCACGAGGTCAAGGGCCCGGCACCGGACCGGCTGTTTGCGATCTCCACCGCCTATGTGACGCTGCAGTCGGAGTACCAGATCGAGCCCACGGGCTCGGCCGCGATCGTCTTCCAGGCGCTGGCCACGAGCGACTTCGAAACGACGATCAGGGAAATGGAAGAAGTGGTGACCGCCACGGGCGGCGAGAGCGGCACGAAAGTCTCCACGCAGGACGACAGCTTCGGCTACCGCTGGATGGTGCTGCACAACCCGCCGGGCGCCCCCAGCGTGGAAGACCTGGCGGTGGGCATCAACGCGGTGTCAAGCTCGATCGAGACGGCGGGCTACGGCGAGCGCCTGCTGTGCGCTGTGTTCGCCTTCAACGACGGCTCCACCGCGGGCAAGCAGAGCGGTGGGCGCGTGTACTTCATCTACAACTACAAGCGCGGCTCCTGGTACCCGTTCGTGCCGGCGGCCGGCGTGCAGCAGCGCTCGGTGGAGCGGGAGCTGCAGATCAAGGCGCAGATGGGGTCGGAACTGCCGATGGAGCAGGAACTGGAGCGGTGGTTCCCGCTCTGGGGGATTCCGATCTGAGCAGAGCCGGCGACTCTGCGAACGCAGCCACTTCGTCAGTCCGGAATCAAACCCTCGCCCGTGAACTCTTTGCCGGCCTCCGCAAACGTGATGTCGGCCGGCGGCAGGATCACGTTGGAGGTCTCGATCTCGTCGTCGCCGACCACCTCGCCGCTGCTGCGCACGTAGTCGAGCAGCTCCTGGAAGGCCTCTGCGAATCCGTCCTCGCTGCCGGATTCCACAAACGCAGCGGCGGCGTTCTCCAGCTCGTTGAGCCGGCCGGTGTCGCTGTCGGGGAGGCGATACTGCTCCTCGCCGGAGATGCGCACAATCATGACTGGCCCGCCGCATCCGCGGGTGCGCTCTCGCCAGCGGCGATCTGCGGCGCCTCAGTCGCTGCACCACCCTGGCCCAGTTCGCTCTTCATCTTCGCCAGCTCGTCGTCCACCGCCGGCTGACTGGAGAGCTGCTTGAGCTGGCGGTCGATGTCGTCTTCGCCGGAGCCGAGT
>Ga0182030_10028389_pt1 | contig 10003 bp, 8 predicted proteins | sample 812S3MmetaG_FD_121299 | JGI IMG/M metagenome (GOLD analysis project Ga0182030, IMG submission 121299) | Permafrost microbial communities from Stordalen Mire, Sweden - 812S3M metaG (Illumina Assembly) | ecosystem: Environmental > Terrestrial > Soil > Wetlands > Permafrost | place: Sweden... | reverse complement strand
GCGATTTGCGGGGCGCGGAGAACGAGGCGGTAATAGGCGTCGGTGTCCCGCTCGTTGGAGATGATCTGGACGGTCTGTTCAAGCATCGGGAGGCGGCGGGGCGTCACTTCAATTCGCCGTTCAACCGGGCGGGACGGGTGGGGGCGTGCCCGGAAATGCGTTGGTAAGTGGCGAGGGCCAGCAGGGGCCAGGCGTTGCGATACATGTCGTATTTCAAGTAGAAGACCTTGGGGAAGCCGGTGCCGGTGGTTTCATTTTCGGTCCAGGAGCCGTCGGCGTTTTGGGTGCGGATGAGGTATTCGACGCCGCGCTTGAGAGTGAGGTTCTGGGGGTCGTCAAATGTGCAGAGGCCCATGACGGCCCAAGCGGTTTGCGAAGCGGTGCTGGGACCCTGGCCCTTGAAGACAGGATCGTCGTAGGTATTGCAACGCTCGCCCCAGCCGCCGTCCTCGTGCTGCACGCTTTCGAGCCAAGCGCGGCCGCGTTGGAGCCAGTCCTCGGACATGTTGAGGCCCAAGGCGCGCATGCCGCGCAATACCTGCCAGGTACCGTAAATGTAGTTGACGCCCCAGCGGCCGTACCAAGAGCCGTCCTCTTCTTGTTGCGCCCGGATATACTTGAGGGCGTCGGCGATCTGGGGATGGTCCAAAGGCCAGCCCTCATAGCCGAGCAACTCGATGATGCGGGCGGTGATGTCGGCGCACTCGGGGTCGAGCATGGCGTTGTGGTCGGCGAAGGGGACCTTTTCGAGAATGTTTTTCGTGCAATCCTTGTCAAAGGCGGCCCAGCCGCCATCGCGGCACTGGAAGGTCATCATCCACTTCAGGCCACGCCGGAAGCACTCGTCACGCTTCTGGGGATTGTCGGTGGGGATTTTGCGCAGGGCGAGGAGCACCATCGCGGTGTCGTCCACATCCGGGCACCACTTGTTGGCGTATTCGAAGACCCAGCCGCTGGGCTCGACCTTGGCGGGGTTTTTGTGGATCCAGTCGCCGGCGAAGCGAATTTCCCGATCCATGAGCCACTCGGCGGATTTTTTGAGGGCCGGATGATCTTCCGGGACGCCCGATTCGCGGAGGCAGATGGCGACAATGGCGGTGTCCCAGACCGGCGAGAAACAGGGCTCGATGCGCACCTCATCGTCGGTTTCGTGTTCGAGCCGTTTCAATTCGCGGACGGCGCGGACGACTTCTGGATGGTCGTCGGGGTAGCCGAGGGCCTTGAGGGCGATGAGCGAATTGAGCATGGCGGGGAAGATGGCGGCCAGACCATCGCTGCCCTCGAAGTGTTCCAGCATCCACTGGGCGCATTTCTTTAGCGCGGTTTTGCGGAAGGGGTGGATACGGTGCTCGGCGAACCATTCGGCGAACTTGTGGAGGCGATCCAACCAGAGGAAGAAATTGCGGAGGGAAATCTTTTCCGGATCGGGCGCGAGGGCGAGGTCGCGCTCATGAATACCGTTGGGATAGAGCTCGTCCAGGTTGACGTTGACGGGCCGGGTGGGTTTGAAATGGCTGATGATGGCCAGCGGGACGAGCATGGCCCGCGACCAACTGCTCATGTCCCAGAAATTGACGTGGAACCATTTGCCGATGAGCATGACCTCGCAGGGGATGGTGGGGACATATTCCCAGGGGTAGAGGCCGATGAGGGCGAGGTACAGTTTGGAGAAGGTGTTCATCCGGGGCACGCCGCCGAAATGAAGGGCGATTTCGCGCGCCTTCAACATTCGCTTATCCTTCACGGAGACGCCGGCCAGCTTGAGCGCGAGGTACGCCTTGACGGTGGCGTTGATCTCCGAGGGGCCGCCGTAATAGATGTTCCAGCCGCCGTCGGGCAACTGCATGGAGAAGATGTGATTAACCGCCTTGCGCTGCCATTCGCGGTCCACGCTGCCGTTCCAATGGTGGTAGGCGACGGTGTCAGAAACCAGCGTGGAGTCCACCATCAATTCGCCGACCCAGAAGCCCTCGGGCTTTTGTTCGGACAGCAGGAACGATTGCGACCGTTGAACAGCGGCCTGGACGCGGACGGAAAAGTCATCAGACACGGACCGGCCCGCTAACGCGGCTGATTTGACCCGTGGATCAGTTGCAGTCAACACATGCATACTCTGCGTTTTGGCAAAAAGTCTGTAAAGATTTTAGTCGTTGGCAGCGGCTGGGAGCCGGCCCAACCAAAATCTTTTTTTGTTTTGATTTGTTTTGATTTAGCTTCAATTACCATGCACCAGATGTCGCGTTTTGCGACAGGCGGGCGGGGTTTCGCCAAGTGTGGCACCCTTGCCGCGGCCTGCGCCTTTTCTGTGCGTCCAATACCATGCCTCTTTCATCCGCTGCCCGACGGGGAGGTCGGGCAAGCGGCAATATAGTGGATTTGACGATTCCTGCCACCAAAAAATCGGCGGAAGAATCAGCGGGGTATGGGACAGAAACCTGAAGACCGGCGAAAAAGCGCATAAAAACGCGGCGGGTGGATCCTTCATACGAAGACACGAAGACACGAAGGGAAGCAAAAGCCATGAAAAAGAGGCGTGGGGTTCCAGACAATGCGTAGGTACTTGCGCGGAAAAAACTTGGACAGGATTAACAAGATGGACAGGATCAAAAACGGAGGATTGAAGATTGAGGATTGAGGATCGCAATTCAGACGCGCCCGGCAATTCTATTGGCGTCATGTACTGCGTCGGCAAAGCGCCAGCGTCCCGACGAGTCGGGATTTCGCACGCACGCGCGCGCCGAGAGTTTTTGAAGACCGTTGCCCGCACGAAAGCGGCGTGGCGCTTCCGCTTCCCGCCGCAGTCCATGACCCCCGCGCATTTCCCAGGCGCTTGGCGAGTTTCCCCGCCCGCTGACAGGCGGTGCCAGAAGAGCCCGTATTGCGGGCGGTCGGCGTGCCCGGAAGAGGCGGTCGGGCGACGAAAAGAATTTTTAGGGTTGACGAAGGTTGACGAGGGTGGGTTTTGCTGGGGTTTTCGCGGATTTTGGCGAACGAAATTATGGGCTTTTCCGCTGGGTGCAGCCTTAACCTCTTTAAACCACAGATGGACACAGATAAACACAGATAATAAAAACTCTGAGACGACCAACGAAATGCCACGCCAAATGGTTTCCCCCACGCCGGGACGGGTCCAACTTGGCAACGCCTCTGAAAATCTGTGTCCATCTGTGTTCATCTGTGGTTAAGACAAAGAATTCTTGCGGGCGGGCGCCGAGGGAGCCGTCCGGGGCGAAACTCGAATGTGAGCATGCTGGCTCATCGTGGCGGGGGTGGTTTCCCAGCCAGGGCGATTTTAGCAGGGTTGGCGGAACCGAAAAGTTAGCGGCTAACGGGAATGACGTAACTGGTTGAGCGGGAAGGAAATTCAGTTCAGAAAAAAACGAGGTCGGGAGCGATGAGACCCAGCCAGCGGTTCCATGGGTGGTCCCTTTTTAAAAGGAAACGAACAATGTGCTGGGTTGGCCGCTTTCAGGTTTGCTCAGCAACGATCAACGGAATTGACCTTTATTGATTTGTTGAATTGGAGGATGTCGCTTGATTCGCCTTCGAATCCGGCAGTTTTCGAGGTTCCGAATGGTTTTCCGATACGGTTTTTCATGGCCAAGAACCGCTTTTCCACAAGGTTCCAGCTAAACCAGGCCAAACCGAGTGTGATGGGGGTGGCGACGACAAAAATGTATAGCGGATGGCGCAACGCCATACTCATGGCCAGCAGCTGTTGAATTGGAAAGGCATACAGGTAAGTCCCATAGGAGAGATCCGTTTTCTCCGCCCAATTTGAAAATAGAAGACGGGGTCCGTAGGCCAGCCACAGCAGGCAGTAGCCTCCAGCAATCGGAAATGCCCATATAAACCAGGGCTCGAACTGGCTGGCGGCCAGCAAAATAACGAGACAGCTACCGGCGATATATTTGGAGAAAGGAATCTTGTCCTGCCAGAGCCAGAAAATGGCGCCGACCATAAAACAGACGAAAGCCTGGTCCAGTCCATTTCGGCCATGAAAAGCAGACATGACATAAAATTGGTAGTAGAGCACAGCGGGGATCAAAAGCAGGAGGCGCCGTTTGAACAAACTAAAAACTCCAATGACCATGACGGCCAAATAACAACCGAACTCCATCGGAATGGTCCATAAAGAAGCGTTGGCCACCATGGAATACGGATTCCCGGAAAAAATACCGAGCCAGTTAATGCTGTTTGAGGATAAAAACAGCAGATCTTTCAGCAGTACCCATACCCAATTCAAGGGGTGCACCACAGCGCCCCGGAATCCCGGGCAGCATAACCAAATCAACGCGGCTGAGAACCCCATTGCAACAATAAACGCCGGATAAATTCTCAAGACCCTTTTCGCAAAGTAATCCAGCAGGGATTTCGAGCGCAGCCAGCTTGCCGTGACCAGAAAGCCGCTGATGAAGAAGAATGAATTCACCGCAATGGAGCCGGACGACGCCATCCCATGAGTCCAGGCGAACAACGGTTCTCCGCGGCTTTCGCCGCCGGCACCGAGCGCCACGGGAAACGAATGGGACAAAATGACCAGCAGAGCCAGCAGGAGCCTGATGATATTCAGGTTGTTGTCTTTGCGCCCTGAAACCTTGCTTTCGAGGTTGGTCACGGCGCTTGCTCTTTCTCCCGCACGATCAGGGCATTTTGTCCTTTTGCAAACGCCTCAATGAACCGGCTGGAGGCGCGGCCCGTTCCTAAATTCGGACACACTGTCCAAATGAGAGCCGGAAAGGGCCATGCCGCGACGATGGAATCCAGGCAGGTTTTCGGAATCAGCCTGATACCGTAAAAGTTAATGTCACCGCGAGCCTGGTTCTCAAAGTTCGTCATGGCGGAGTGATATTTCCTCCACCCAGCCGGGTGTGGCGGGAGAAACAGAACTTCAGGAGCTTTATTCGTGCCAATGCGCCGGTAGGTGGACCCCTTCATGTCCAATCTTTTGAACAGGGCAAACCGATTGCCCAGTTTCGAGTCGGGCATGACGTAAAAATGATTTTCGTGACGAGTCTTCAGCAAAGGGCGCAATCGGTAAATAGCTGGTGGGATGGAGGGCCACGCTTCGGAGATCCGATGACGCGGAGAATCTTTGGCATCGCGTTCGGGGTGGTCTTTCTGCTGGTATTCAGCGCGAATGGGTACAAAGCAGTGGGAGAGGTGGCAAATGCGCTCGGCGCAGTGGAATTCGCGGTGGATGTTTATGTCGCGCTCTTTGTTGGATTGGCAAAGGGTGCTTTCCTTGGGCTGGTGGCCGCAGTCGGGGTCTTATATCTGCGAGCCCGGCGCAAGGTTTTGAAAGTTGCGGCCGGGCAGTAGGGTGGGACGGCGGTTTCTTCCAGCGGATGGAAACAGGAGGAATTGGCCGCCGGCCTGGCGGCGGTATTTCAGGGGCTGTCCGCCGTTGTCGTTACGAGCGGGACGGCCGGCACATACCACATCCGCGGTTCCCAGCGGCAGCTTCCGGCACCGCCTCCGGCGATTTTGTTAAGCAACATCATCTTTGTAACTCAGTGAAACCAATCTTTGCCAGTTCTCGGTGCGCACTTTGGAGATCAGGTGCGAGTGCCAAGGGAATCAGTTCGTCCAGCTTGGGGATGTGCCACGAATTCGTTCGGCCGATAGTCACAACATTCGTCCACGGTTCGATGCCGATTGTGCGCATCTCCTCCGCGCTCATCCCCTGCCGCATTTTTAACTCCCACCAAAATTCGCTCAGCGAAGCGTCGAAGAGCCTGTCGCACTCAAACCAACTGCCGGCGCTGTCGCGCGCAATTGCGCAGTAGTATATGGCACCGGAGCGCCTTTCCACGTATCGGATCGCAATCCAGGAGCCGTTGCTGAGTGGAACAAATGCACCTCCCTGTAAAACCTCATAGCTTTGCAGGTCATTCGTCGTTCGGGCGGTCTCAAGAACGCGAATGGATTGAGCTCGTGTTCGTGAATACCAACCGCCGGGCGTGGAATAATAGAAATCCACTGCTCCTATTAAGATTACGAGAAGCAGCACCAAAATCGCGATGACCTTTTGAACGCGCACAGCGGAAGTTCAACTGTTATTCACGAACTGACGGATCGTATATTGAAACCGGCGTTTCGGTAAATTTGAGAGTTGTAAACCATTCGTAATCGAGGATTCCACGCCGGATTGAACGACTGCCGGTTTAGCCGAACCAACTTTAATCATGCGCCCCGAAAGACGCAAGCGCTTGTCAACGGGCGCTTCTGGCACCGCCGTCGGGGTGCGGGGAGAATGGGGGGCGGTTTTCCGGGGGTATCGCTCCCTGGTCGCACAACCCCCGGCTACTATCTGGAACGCCTCCGGCGTTCAGGTCGCGCGAGTGGGGGGCGTGCAAACCCAGAGCTGGTACTTCTGGTCATTGGCGGATTGAGGGAATTGGGGGTAAAGATTGTCGTGAGCTCGCCCTCATCCTAACCTTCTCCCCCCGAGGAGAAGGAACAGCGGCGGGGCATTCGGGTTGCGCGAATGGGTAGCGTGCGACTCCAGCGTTGGGTGGTTGTGGTGATTGGCAGATTGGGGGAATGGCGATGGTGACGGACCGATTCAACGCTCACCAAACTGTTGAGGACCGCGCAATAGGGCGACGGAGCTTCGGTATCCAAAAGCACGAGGCCCGTAACATGCCCAGCCCGCTTGAGCTGCGCCCGCTGAAGCGGCGTAAACGCCGCGCGCCGGCCCCGTTCTACGCGGGCCACCTCGGGTTCACGAAATCTTCGCGCGGATGGCGGCAAAGAGGTTCTTGCCGGATTCCTGGCCGACGGGGATTTTGGATTTGGGATCGGTATGCTCGACTAGTTCCTCGGGGAGCTCCTTGAGGAAGGGGGACGGCTGGCAGGGGAGGACCTGGCCGTACTTTTTGCGGGCGCTGCAATGGCTGATGCTCAGGGTCTGCATGGCGCGGGTGACGGCGACGTAAAACAAGCGGCGTTCCTCGTCCAGGGTGCCCTCGGTCTTGGAGCGTGAATGGGGCAGCAGGCCATCCTCCAGCCCCACGACGAACACGTGCGGGAACTCGAGGCCTTTGCAGGAGTGCATGGTGATGAGCGTCACGGCGTCGCCGGTGGCCTCCTTGTCCTCCTCGCGGTCGCTGTCGAGGGTGATGTTTTCGAGGAAGTTTTGCAGCCGCTCGGCGGGGACGTTGCCGACGCCATCCATGGAGGCGATTAGCTCGCGCAGACCGCGGATGCGGACTTCGGAGACATTCGGGTCCTTGTCCAGGCGCTTCAGCTCGGCGAAATAATTGGTTTCAGCGAGGAAGTTGTCGGCCCAGGTTTGGAGCAGGAAAGGGCCGGCTGCACTGCCCGTGAATCCAAGAGGATGTTGGGGGGAAGGAAGACCGCCCTCACCCTGACCCTCTCCCCCAGGAGAGGGAACAGCGGCGGGGGGTTCGGGTTGCGCTGGTGCGTGGGGTGCGACTCCAGCGTTGGGGAACTTACCTAATCCCTGAGCCTCAAGATGGGTGGACGAGCACCTCACCCCGGCCCTCTCCCCATCGGCTTCGCTGACTCCGCCGACGCGGAGAGGGGGAAACGCTCCCTGCGTCTCGGCGGGGTCCAACGTGGAGTGGTTCAGGGATTCAACGGACGAGCCTTTTTTCGGGGAATTCTCATCCTGACGCTTGGTCACAACAAAGGGGAAAATGTTTTTGGCGGCGGAGACGGTTGGCGCGGGCAGGGAGCCGGTCGTCAGTTGCGTGCGAGTGCGTTCGATGAATTCCACGAAGGCCTCGATGTTTTCGCGCGTGGCTTTCTGGAACGAAGTGGTGACAAGCGGATTCTTCATGGCGGTGAAGACGGAGCATTTGCGCTCCTGACTGGCGCCGAGGAGGCGCTCCATGGTGACATCGCTCAATCCACGCGCAGGCACATTGGCGATGCGCAACAGGCTGATGTCGTCGTGGGGATTGACGAACATTTTGAGATAGGCGAGGAAGTCCTTGATTTCGCGCCGGTCGAAATAGCTTTGGCCGCCGATCAAATGGTAGCGCACGCCGGCGGTGCGCAGGGCCATTTCGAGTGGGCGCGACTGCTGGTTGGTACGGAAGAGAATCGCGCAGTCCTGCCAAGGGATCTGGTACGCCAGCCGTTTGAAGTTGATCTGATTGACCACTTCGCGGGCCTCCTCCTCGTCGCTGTTGTAGGTCTGCAACAGGATTTTGGCGCCGGCGCCCTTGCCGGACCAGAGGGTTTTGCCGCGCCGGCGGACGTTGTGTTTGATGATGGCGTTGGCGGCGTTGAGAATGGTGGTGGTGCTGCGGTAATTCTGCTCGAGCTTAACGACGACGACCTCGGGGAAATGCTCCTCGAGATTGAGCAAATTGGCGATTTCCGCGCCGCGCCAGCCGTAAATGCTCTGGTCATCGTCGCCGACGACGCAGAAATTGCGGTGTTCGCGGGTGAGCTCATGGACGAGCTCGAACTGCGAGGCGTTGGTGTCCTGGTACTCGTCCACCATGACGTAGCGGTATTTTTCGCGGCAGGCGGCGAGGGCATCGGGATGCTCGCGGAAGAGGCGCAAGGTGAGGAGAATGAGGTCGTCGAAATCGACGGCGTTGCAGGCGTGGAGGGCGGAATCGTAACGCTTGGAGACGTGCTCGGCGAGGGCGCGGACGTTGGGGTCGCCGAAGGCGGCGGAGCGTTCGCCGCCGTTTTTGAATTTGCTGAGCATGGCCAGGACGGCGCCGGGGTCAGCCTTGTCGGCCTTGGTATTGATGGCGGAGAGGATTTTTTTGACCGCGGCAAGCTGCTCGGACTCGCTGTAAATGACGAAATTCTTTTTATAGCCGAGCCGCTCGATGTGCTGGCGGAGAATCCTGACGCAGAGGGAGTGGAAGGTGCAAATGGTGGGGCGCTCGGGCTTTTGGCCGTCGGAGCCCTTGCGTTTGGGGAGCAATTTGAAGACGCGCTCCTGCATTTCGCGGGCGGCCTTGTTGGTGAAGGTGACGCCGAGGATATTGCCGGGAGCGATGCCTTGAGCCACCAAATGGGCGATACGATAGGTGATGACGCGGGTTTTGCCCGTGCCCGCCCCGGCCAGGATGAGCACCGGGCCGCGAATGGTTTCGACGGCCTGGCGCTGCTGCGGGTTGAGACTGGACAAATTCAGCATCGGGCGCGGATTTTAGTTCGCCGGCGAGGGAACGCAAGCGCGATAAGGCAGACACGAATTTCACGAATTAACACGAATCAAATTCAGTCCTGAAATGCGCGAACCAAGCCGGAACGATTCATGCAAAAGGGCTTTTAACCACAGATGAACACAGATTTAAAGCGAAAGGGGTTGACGCGAATTGCGCCAATTTTCGCGAATTAATTCTGAATTGATTGGCGGGTTGCAACGAACCGCAAATCTTCACCAAATTGGCATTCCATCAGGCGGGGCAAAGCGATTGGTCCGGCGCCGTCGGCGGGGCGATTTTCCGGGGAAGTTTTTTCGGGCGCGAAAAGAAATAAGTTGCGCGGACGGCACCTCGCGGCGTAAAGAAGAGCCCGCAACATGGGCAAGACTCTTATCATCGCCGAGAAACCGTCCGTCGCCAGCGACATCAGCAAGGCGCTGGGCAAATTTCAAAAGCACGACGACTATTTTGAGAACGACCAGTACGTCATCTCGTCGGCCGTGGGCCATTTATTGGAGCTGATCCCGCCGGCGGCGGAGGAGGCGGTGAAGGGCAAATGGACGTTCAAATGCCTGCCGGTGATTCCGACGCACTTCGAGTTGCAGCCGATCGAGCGCAATGAAAAGCGGCTGAAGGCGCTGAAGAAGCTCATCAAGCGCGCGGATGTGACGGCGTTGATCAATGCGTGCGACGCGGGGCGGGAGGGCGAATTGATTTTCCGCAACATCGTGCGCTATACGCAGGCGGACCAACCGGTGCAGCGGCTGTGGTTGCAGTCCATGACGTCGGCGGCGATCCGGGAGGGGTTCACGCAGTTGCGGGGCGATGCGGAGATGCTGCCGCTTTCGGATGCGGCGACG
>Ga0182030_10028387_pt1 | contig 10004 bp, 6 predicted proteins | sample 812S3MmetaG_FD_121299 | JGI IMG/M metagenome (GOLD analysis project Ga0182030, IMG submission 121299) | Permafrost microbial communities from Stordalen Mire, Sweden - 812S3M metaG (Illumina Assembly) | ecosystem: Environmental > Terrestrial > Soil > Wetlands > Permafrost | place: Sweden... | reverse complement strand
TGAATAGTTCCAGTTGGAGCTGGACTCAAGGACTTCCGCGCCTGACGAGGTGACGAACTGGCCAAAATCGAACTCGGCGCCGTGTGTATGGTTCGGCTTGGCAATCACGTACATCTGTTCGATGTAGCGCAGGCCCCGATGATCAACGGCGGCGGGGTCGCCTGCATGGATCAGGCGCATGGCTTCGCCAAAGCCGGTATCGAGGTGAAATCCGAGCTGCTGATCCGATTTGTCGAAGGTCACTTTGGCCAGATTGATTTCCGGAGTGCCCCAGTTCAGGTCGAAGTTCTGTAACTGATTGCCGATGTTCGAGGGGTGGTTGAAGTTTAAAGTGAAGTAGCCGTCAGCGAGAGCACTGAATACCCATCCGCCAAACCTCGCCGGAGGTCCCGGATTTTGTGTTTGATCTTGTGCCGGATCCTGGGAATCGACGGGTTCTGACGTATTGTTGTCCGCTGCCGACGCGGAGAGAGCGAGCACCAGCAGACAGAGCAGGATGCGCATCGTTTATTCTCCTTGGAATAAGTCAAGCTAATACTAACGACGCGATACATTCGGTCGAAGTGAAACCAGTGTAGGTGTGATCAATCACGCCGAGGAAATAGATTTTTTGTATGTAAACAATACAAAAATCAGATTTCCTTGTGAAAACAGGATACTTTGACTGCCAATGGAAACCGGCCTCTCAAAAATCCGCAACGATCTTATGCCTTTTTGATGTGTAACTGATTACTCTGTTATGAATGAACGCCGACCTGGCTGTTGCAAACTCGAAGCTCGGGTCCCGACCGGTTGACGCGGTGGTTTCGCGAAGTGCGCCCGCAAATGGCTTTTTCGCGAGAGCGCTTAAGTTTCTGCCTGGCATTGCCGTGGTTCTTTTCGTTGTCTGGATAGACTTTCGGCTGGCTGCTCCTCTTGCGACAACAGCCTTCCTTTGCTTTCCCGTCATTGTTGTCGTGGCGCTGAAGTTCGGCTTCTGGGAAGCTACGCTGACTTCTCTGGTAGCGGTGGCGTGCCTCGATTACTTTTTTACCGCCCCCCTGTTTAGTTTCCGGATGCCGAATCCCGCTGACTGGGTCGCGCTGGGCGCTTTTGAGTTTGCAGGGCTGGTTGTCAGCCGCCTTTCCTCCGATGTTCTCGATCAGGCGCGAATCGTCAGCGAAGAACGCGGTCACCTGGAGAAGCTGCTTCGATTCGCCCGAAGTATTCTGCTGCTGAATTTGCATGAACCGGCCGGGCCGCAGATCGCGGATTTCATCGATCAGGCGATTGAGGCCGATGCAGTGGCGCTGTTCGATTCCGCTGCGGCGCGTGTTTATACGGCGGGTTCAGGCAGCCCTGCGATCGAGACGGCGGCGAGGGATGCCTGGGTCCGGGGCGGCAATGCCGACGATCCTGCTGCGCACATCTGGTCACGAGTGCTGCGTCTCGGCCACAATTCCATTGGAGCTGTCGCGCTTGGCGGGAAGGATCTGAATCCGCTGGTGATGGATGCGATCGCTTCCATTACGGCAGTCGCACTGGAGCGGGCGCACTCGTTTGAGAAAGAAACACGGGCCGAGGGCGCGCGCCAGAGCGACCAGCTTCGTACAGCGGTGCTGGATGCGCTGGCACATGCTTTCAAGACTCCTCTTACGGCGATACTCGCCGCTACGTCGGGCCTGCTGGACGCTGGTTCGCTGAGCCCGCGGGAAACCGACCTGGTGACGCTCATTGACGAGGAATCGATCCGGCTGAACGATCTGGCGACACGCCTTTTGCAAACGGCGCGACTCGACAGCAACGCGATCAAAGTTCAAAAGAACGGGTGCACGCTGCCGCATCTGCTGGAGCGGGTTACGGATGCTTTTTACGCGGAGCTGGAAAGCGGCCGGATCAGCGTCGATCTCCCGCCGAACGCGCCGCTGCTTTCCGGCGACTGCGCGCTGATCGCTACGGCCCTTCGCCAGTTTGTTGACAATGCGGTCAAGTACTCCAATCCGTCTTCGGCAATTACGATTTCGGTTCAGTGGACGGACAAGGAAATCGTAATGTCGGTGCACAACTACGGTCCGGTGATTCTGCCGGAAGATCGGGAACGAATCTTCGACCGTTTTTACAGGAGTCCGGGGACCGAGCATCGGGCGGCGGGGACAGGACTTGGCCTGTCCATCTCAAGGAAGGTCGCCGAAGCTCATCACGGGCGCGCGTGGGTGGTCAGCGATGAAGCGGCGGGCACAACTTTCTTTCTGTCTCTTCCGCGGGCCCCTTTTGTTAAGTGACAAGCATGCTTCCGATACCACCTTCAACACGCCGCGTAAGCCTTCTTGTAGTGGACGATGAGGCTTCCATTCGTCATGCTCTTCGATCCACGCTGGACGCTTCTGGATTCGATGTCGCGGAAGCGGCCACTGGTGAGGAAGCTTTGGCGCTGCTGCGCGATCATCGCTACGACGCTTTGCTGCTGGATATGAATATGCCCGGGATGGGCGGTATGAAAGCCTGTGGTGAAATCCGGCGGATGGTGCCGGCTCTTCCGATTCTGATGCTGACGGTTCGGGACAATCCGGAAGACAAGGTGGAGGCGCTCGATGCGGGGGCTGACGATTACGTGACTAAGCCCTTTCACGTACGCGAGTTGATTGCGCGGATTCGGGCGGCAATCCGGAGGGCCGAGACAGCGCCAGCCCCATCCGGGGATTTCATCCGGGTCGGCGAAATTGAAATCATTCCGGAGCGGCGGGAAGTCACAAAGTCCGGCAGCCGGATCCGTCTCACGCCGACGGAGTTCGATCTGCTCCACTATCTGATGACCCATGCGGGTAAACCCATCGCGCACAGCCGCCTGCTAAGTGCGGTCTGGGGTAATGAATATGGCGGCGAGCTGGAATATCTCCGTACTTTCATCCATCAGCTCCGGAAGAAGCTGGAAGATGATCCGTCCCATCCCAGTTATCTGCTGACCGAAACCTGGTTTGGTTATCGTTTTACCGATCCTGCTGCTTTGACGGCTTAATTTAGGTCCCTCCGAGCCGAATAAGTAACACCTGTACGCGGGGTAAGGTTCGCAAGATGAACTTATGATTATTTTTCAGTTCACTTATGCCTTTGTCATACGTTCGTTTATATACTGCGGTCTAAGAGCTCTTTCGCTTCCACGTTTGAGGCAGCAATCTTCGTCGATGCTTATCGAATTCATTTATCGATTCGATGATTAGCCCTTCGCCATTTGTTCCTGATGCTTTCGTCACGCCTCCTTTTTTGAGCTCGGTTTTGCATGAAAGGAAACGTGTAAGGCGATGACTATCGCACTCTTTGGAAATACTTTGTTGCGGGCTGCGATCCAAAGAAACCTGGTTAGCTTTCCGGCACAGGTTGCTGCTTTCACCCGGCGGGACACCGGCGACACACAGGGGCGGATTGTGCAGCTGTACTTTGTGCGGGGATGGTCTGTGCGGAATATCTGCACGCGCTATGGAATGACACGCGCGCAAGCGGAGCGGATGCGACGGGCGCTGCAGTTGATAGCGGGCCCCGGTCAGCCAACGGGCCGATGGCAGGCGCAGAGCGGTAGTTAACAAACGGAGTAAGTAAAAGATGCTTCCTAAACCCGGAAATGAGCCGTTGACGTACAATTTCGGCAAAGACACCCAGTCGGGCAAAACTGAAGGGAAGCTGCTCGTTGTCGATGACGACGCCGCGGTACGACGGGCGTTGCACACCACGCTCTACGGTCTTGGTTTCGACATCGCGGAAGCGGCGACGGGCGAGGAGGCACTGGCGCTCTGCCGGATTGTCCGCTACGATGCCGTGCTTCTGGACGTGAACATGCCGGGGAAAAGCGGCATCGAAACCTGCCGCGAGCTGCGCCGGCTTATGCCTCGCGTGGCAATACTGATGCTCAGTGTCAACGACGATCAGGACCGCAAGGTCGAGGCACTCGAAGCCGGGGCTGACGACTATGTAACGAAGCCGTTCCATATGCGCGAACTGACTGCGCGGATCCGGTCGGCGCTGCGGCGTTCGCGGGCCTCGGTCTCGCGCGGCGACGAAGTTATTGTAATCGGAGACATCGAGCTCAACCCGTCGAGGCGTCTCGTGCTGAAGACCGGTCATCCGGTACATTTGACCCCTAAGGAATTCGATCTTCTGCAATACCTGATGAGCCATGCAGGTTTGCCGATCACGCATGCCCGGCTGTTGCATGCGGTGTGGGGCGCGGAGTACGCCAATCAGGTAGAGTATCTGCGCACATTCATGCGCCAGTTACGCAAGAAGCTCGAAGATGATGCCGGCAACCCCAGGTATCTGCTAACTGACAGTCATATTGGCTATCGGTTCACTGATCCGGTTCAGGCGGGGACAAGCTGAAAGCATGTCCTACTTCGCGTAGAATCCGGTGCGGGCGTAAGCTGTTGCGCCTTTCCTGTTCAACCGGACTTCGATGGAATGCCACTTGCCGTCCGGTGCGCCGGTCTCCGGGACGTAGCCGATCAGGTACTGGTCGCGCATGGCGCTTCCGATCTCTTCCGCGGCTTTCTGAATTTCGAAAGCGTTATGCACCACGATCTGCACGCCCCCTGTGCGCCGCGTGAGGTCTTCCAGAAAGAAATGCCCGTCTCGTTCTTCCGTCAACTCGATCGGCTTCTTGTTGCCGGGCGGAGCGTAGATGGAGATCGCATAGATTTGCACATCCGATTCCATGGCTGCGGCGATCAACTCACTTCTTGAATAACGGCTATGGTTATCCATGCCATCGGAGATCACAAGTAGTGCTTTGCGCGGAAGGCGTGCTTTTCGTGTCAGTTCCATCGCCGAATAGATACTGTCGACAAGCGCTGTGCTGCCGCCGGCCTCGAAGAACATCGTTTGTTCCAGCAGGCTGTTGAAATCCGCGGTGAAGCCGGAATCTTTTTGCGGTCTGGAAGACACCGAGTAGAGACACGCTTCGTCCTCCGGGTTAGCTGCTTTGAAAAATGCCGCCAGGGTGGACTTAGCTGAACGGAGGACGCTCCGCATACTGCCGCTCGTGTCAAAGACCACACCGACGGCAACGGGGACATCTTCTTCCCCGAAGGAAATAATTCGCTGGGGGGAGTTGTCCTGGCTTACAACGAATGAGTCAGCGGAGAGGCCACTTACGAGGGCACCCCGTCGATCCATTACCGTGGCCGGAACCATGACTAACCGGGTGTCGGTGGTGAAATCTGCTCGGGGACGGATGTTTTCGCGGGGTCTCAGGACCGGCGAAATAGATGCCGGCGTCTGAGCGAACACGCTGGCGGCTATCAGGGATAAGAGTAATGGAATCCGGCTCGACATACGGAACCCGCTGATTTAACAGTCCGAGTGTAAGTCCGGGGCCCTGATAAACGCATGAGGAGAGTATAAGGATTCCCTATCATTTGCAATGAGCTTTCGAATGAAACAGACAAGGATTTCAGATGATCTGAAATCCGGCGGGCATTAGAAGAACCAAATCACATCGCCGGACACGACGAACTGGTTTTTCTTAGTGCCGTTATCGTAGGCGGCGTTGTTGTAGGCGCGCTCGAAACGTACCTCCGGCCGGAACACTATAGTGCTGCCGATCCAGTGATTCCACGAAACCATATGTTCGGTATAGCGGGTTTTATAGCCCGTACGTTGACCTTTAATGTCATCGAAGTACTCGTTGCGAATCGATAAGGTGTCATGCTTCCCGAACTGGCGCTCCACATAGTTCGTGATCGCCCATTCCGGTGCAAAGCAGGCCTGTTCGCCCGGCGCGCACCACGCCCCGTTCGCGCCCGTTTCGACAGGGACCGAGCCGAATATGCTCGGCACATCCTTCTCGTACTGATACCAGGCTTCAGTATCGAAGTGCCAGTTCTTGTTGATCTTGTGATACCAGGTGAGGTAGTAAGCCGAGAGGTTGTTGTAGGCATATTTGGAGCTGTTGATGGAGTTAGCACAGGCGTAGATATCATCCTGCATCGTGCGCCAGGAATAGTTCAGGCAGACGGTACCGGTCGGTTTGGCGTCCTTCGTCCACAGGGCCGTATCGCACCCTGCCGAAAGCCCGGTTTGCAGCATCCAGTGATCGCTCAGTTTGGTGGTGACGTTGATGCCTTCCTGGGTGTAGCAGTCATATACGTAAGTAAGCGAATGACTGTAGGTATAGTTGTTGGGCGCAAGCTGAGCTTCGATGTCTGGCAGAGATACATAGCGGCCGATCCGGACGTTCATTCCCTGCGCTACTTGCGGGAAATAGAGATCGGCATAGACCATCACCGGATCGAATCCATACAGGTTGTTCTGGCCCAGAAGCTGATTGCTGAATACGCCTTTTGATGTCGTATACCGGTAGTCCATCCCGTAGATACCGGTGACGCGGAAGCCCCAATCGAAGTGCTCGGTCTGAACCGTATCGGGAACCCGCTCAATATATAAGGCGGCCTGATCCAGTTGGATCGAGTTCGGATCCACCATATACGCAGCGGGCGCATTGGCGAACTTGCCTTTGTTCGAACTGCTGACATTGAAACCAACGTCTGCCCAGCCGTAAACCTGGATTTTGCTGGCTTGCCAGGCTTCGCCGCCGGGACCGTTGTAGATGGCAGCCATTAGCGGCGGGAGCATCGTATTCGGCTGCCCGATGACGGGAGAGCCGCCATAGGGCCAGACGGTAAATGGAAATGGCGGATTGGATACCGGGGCCGGATCGCCGCGAAACGGCGGATCGGGACCGGGAGGCGCGATCGGGTGCCAGTCATCCTTATAAGCCTGGGCGAAGCGTCTCCAAAACCCGGATGGCATCTGGGTTGTCTGAGGAAAGTTATTCTCCGGCACCATCGTGATGTCCGCCACCGCTTTTGATCCGGGCGTGATTTCAAGGGACGATACGGTGAAGTCCCGGTAGCCTTTCATCTGCGCGGTCACGGAATACACGCCCGGGTCAACATCGGAAATTTCATAGGTGCCATCCGGCTTCGAAGCAGCGGTTCGGTTGGCTTGACTGTCGGCATTCGTCGCTGTAACTGTTGCGCCTTCCAGCGGTACTTTGGACTGATCTTTCACAGCCCCGGCGATCGTCCCGAAGATCGACGCGGCCGCCATGGGAAGCGATCCGCACAGCAAAAAGGCCGCAGTCAACAGATACGCATTTATCAGGTTCCTCTTCACGCCGAAACCGAGTTTAGAAATCGGCGGCTCAAGAACGCATAACGATCAGATAAGGAAGTTCCTGGTGACGTGACGATTATTTCTATGAAACCGATAGAAAAACTTCATTCACTGAATGATATGGCGACCGGGTTCGCCCAACTCGCTCAGTAGAAGAGGATTACGTCGCCGGCGAACATGAGCTGAGACTTCTTCGTGCCGTTGTTATAGGCCGGCGCGTCGTAAGCATGATCGTAGCGAAGCTCCGGGCGGAAGACGATGGTCGATCCGATCCAGTGATTCCACGAGATCATGTGTTCGGTGTACTTCGTGGCAAATCCGGTTCGCTGCCCCCTGATGTCATCGAAATATTCGTTCCGGATCGAGATAAAGTTCTTCGCGTCGATCTGATAGTTGAGATAAGTCAGCGTTGCCCACTCGGGCGCGAAGCACGTCAGTTCGGTGGTGTTATTGCAATACGCACCGTTGGAGTTATTAATCAGCAAAGACGCGGCCGCCGGATTAGTTACGTTGGGCGTGTCTTTCATGTACTGATACCAGGTTTCCCAGGCGACATGCCACCGGGATTGCCCGAACTTGTGATAGAAGGTCGTGTAGTAAGCCGAGAGGTTGTTGTAGTCGTACTTTCCTGAATTAATCGAATTGACGCAGGTGTACCAGTTGTCTCTGCCTTCGTTCCAGTTGTACGCAATACACGCGTTGCCCGTCAGGTGACGATCCGGCGCCCATGGCGATGCCTCGCATCCTGCCGATAAACCAGCCTGCACGGTCCAGTGATTGCTCAGCTTGACCGTGCCGTTGATGCCGGTTTGGGTATAGCAATCGTAGGTGTAAGTGAGGGAGTGGGTATATGTGTAATTGTTCGGCGCCAGCTGTGCTTCGATATCGGGCAGTGAAATGTATCGCCCGATTCGCACGTCAAGCCCGCTTGCCACGTGCGGGAAATAGAGATCCAGATACGCCATCACCGGATCGTAGCCGTATTTGTTGCCGATCGATCCGTTCTTTTGGGGACTGTTCAGCAACTGCTGACTGAAATAACCTTCCGCCGTGGTGAACCTGTAGTCGAGGCCATAAAGGTTGGTGAGCCGGAAACCCCAATCGAAGTGGTCGGTCTGAATCGTGTCGGGAGTACGCTCGATATACAGGGTTAACTGATCGAGTTGAAAAATGTTCGGCGCCTCGGCGTAAGCAGCCGGAAGGTTTCCGTAGGGTCTGGCGCTGGACGTACTGAGATTCATGCCCACGTCCGCCCATCCGTAGATCTGTATATTAGCCTTCTTCCACCAGTCGCCATGCGGGCCCGTTTGCAGAGCAGTTGTCAGCGGGTATTGCGTTGCGTTGTTGTATCCAATCCACGGAGTGCCGCCGATTGGCCAGACAGCAAACGGGTACGGCGGGTTAGAAACCGGTGGAGGATAACCTCTGTAAGCGGGTTCGGCGCCCGGCGCGGGAGGAGCGCTCACCGCTGCCGGCGCAGGATGCCAGTCGTCAAGATAAGCTTGGCCAAAGCGCTTCCAGAAACTCTTCGCAACGTTCGTCGATTGCGGAGTGGCTGACATCAAATCGATATCGGCCTTCGCGGCCTGACCGGGGTTCACCTGGAGCGAAGCCAACTTGAAATTCGTATAGCCCGGCTTTTCCGCGCTCAGCGAATATTCGCCCGGTTCCGCGGGGAGCGCCCACGTGCCATCCGTTGCCGAAACGGTTGCTTTCGTCGTTTTGTCGTCAAGCCGGGTAACGGTAATCGCCGTACCTGGAACCGGCGCCTTCGCCTGGTCCCGCACAACCCCGGATATCGTTCCCGTCAAAGAGTCCGCTTTGCCTGTCCCGGCTACAAGAACAATTGCCAGTGAAATGACAAATAAATGAATTTTCATTGCTTTACACACAACAATTCCGAGTGTAGTGTCTGACGAATAAGGAAAGCATAATTGCTTCCTCAAAGGCTTCCTGGCATAGTACCGGCAAGTGACCTGTTTTGAGTCCGCCTCGTATAATTGGACAATGAAGAGAATTCTGGTTAACGGCGCGGGCGGATTTATCGGAGGCCACCTTGTTAAGCGCCTGAAGGACGAAGGATATTGGGTGCGGGGTGTTGACCTGAAGCGCCACGACTTCGCCGAACCTCCGGTTGATGAGTTCATTGTGGGCGATTTGCGCGATCCGGAACTGGTTAAGCAGGTCGTTGACGGCATCGACGAGGTTTACCAGCTCGCCGCCGATATGGGTGGCGCCGGCTACATCTTTACCGGCGAACATGACGCTGCCGTAATGCACAACTCAGCCACCATCAATCTCAACACGCTCGAATTTGGGACGCGCGCGGGAGTGAAGCGCTTCTTCTATTCGTCATCGGCCTGCATTTATCCGGAATACAATCAGCTCGATGCGGACAATCCGAAATGCTCGGAGGAGTCCGCCTATCCGGCCGCGCCTGACAGCGAGTATGGGTGGGAAAAGCTGTTCAGCGAGCGGCTCTACGGTTCCTATATGCGGAACCACGGAGTTCAGGTTCGAGTCGCGCGGTTCCATAACATTTTCGGACCGCTGGGAACCTGGCAGGGCGGACGCGAGAAGTCTCCTGCAGCGCTTTGCCGGAAGGTCGCGGAAGCGCCGGATGGCGGCGAGATTGAAATCTGGGGCGACGGCAAACAGACGCGGTCGTTTTTAATTGTGGACGAGTGCGTCGATGGAGTGCGCCGATTGATGGATTCCGATTTCGCGGGTCCCGTGAATGTGGGCTCTGAGGAGATGGTCACTATTAACCGCCTCGCTGAGATCATCATGGAAGTGGCGGGCAAGAAACTGGGGATCAAGCATATTCCGGGACCGCTGGGCGTGCGCGGCCGCAATTCGGA
>Ga0182030_10028385_pt1 | contig 10005 bp, 9 predicted proteins | sample 812S3MmetaG_FD_121299 | JGI IMG/M metagenome (GOLD analysis project Ga0182030, IMG submission 121299) | Permafrost microbial communities from Stordalen Mire, Sweden - 812S3M metaG (Illumina Assembly) | ecosystem: Environmental > Terrestrial > Soil > Wetlands > Permafrost | place: Sweden... | reverse complement strand
CGTGATCCGGTTGCGATGCAGGTCGAGGTTCTCGGTGTCAAAGTAGGTGGCGCTGAGGTAGTAGCGTTTCGGCTCCGCCCGCCAGGCCGCGGGCCGTCCGCCCGGCCCGCCCCGTCCGCCCCGTCCGGTCAGGCCGCCGAAGTCGGGCAGGGCAAAGCCCGCCTCCGCGTCGTATTTCTGCTCGGTTTCCAGGTGATCGCCATGGCCGTTTGTCACGTATCTAAGGCTACGTGTGGTACACGACGAACGTGGTGCTGGGCCGCTCAATCAGCAGCCCGCCGCGGTCCGGACCCAAGGGACCCAAGGGACCCAAGGGACCCAAGGACCCCAAGTCACCTGGCACGGCCGCTGATGGCCGCGGGTAGGCGTCGACGTGCAGTCCGGCGGTGCCGGGCTGGCCCGCCTGATCCCAGGCCTGGACATGCGCCGCGAGCCCGGCCGCGAGCGCCGACGCGTGCGGGCCGAACCCGGCCACCGCCAGGGCGAGCAGCCCAGGTCTCGCCCCGGCCCCATCGACCCCCCCGGCCCCTCCAGCCCCTCCGACCCCTCCGGCTCCGGTCCCCCGGGACGACAACGGGGTAGTGGTAAGTACCGCGATGCCGCCGGAATCTACGATTCCGGCGGTGGCCCGCATGCCGCGGCCGCGGACCGGCGCCCGCGCGAGCCGGGAGGCGCCCGGCCCGGGCGCCCGGCGGCCCCGTCCACTCAACCCACTCAACACGCCCGCGGGCCGCTCTTCTTCCACCGTGCACGACCGGGGGTCCCCGGCCGCCAGCCACAGGCCAAGGCCCCAGACGACCTGTACGGGCCCGGCGCTGACCCCGGTCGCAAGCTCCACCGGCGGCCCGCCGAGGTAGCCCGCGACCGTCTCGGCGTCGATTTCCTTCCCGTCCGCCAGCATGAGCCCGTCGGGAAGCATGACCGAGAGCCCGGGCGCCAGGAGCACGGTGCGCTCGGGTCCGGCGAGCGGGCCGCGCATCCGCATGAACCCGCAGGGTGTCAGCGACACGCTACGCCAGTGCCCGCCGGCCGTTTCCGCCGGACCCGCGGGAAACGCGTGCTCGAACGCCACCGCGAGCTGGGTCCCGCGGACGTCAAGCGGCACCACGATCCGGCCGCCGGGACTCATCTGGTCCAGCCACGGCGGTGCGAGGTCGCTGACGCCTACGGTGGCGATCACGCGGTCATACGGCGCGGACGGCGGGTAGCCCGCGGCGCCGTCCGCGGCCACGACGGTCACGTCCGGGTATCCGGCGCTGGCAAGGTGGTCCCGGGCCTGGGTGGCCACCTCGGAGTCGATGTCGATGCTGACCACGGTGCCGTCGCCGCCCACGATGTGCCTCATCAGCGCGGCGTTGTAGCCGGTCCCCGCGCCGATCTCGAGCACCCGCAGGCCGGGGGCCAGGTCCAGCTGGTCCAGCATGATCGCCATGATGGCGGGCTGGGAAGAGGAGCTGATCGGCTGCCCGTCGGCGTCGCGCTTGGTCACGATGGCGTCGTCACGGTACGCCGACTCCGGCGGCAGGCCGGGCAGGAACAGGTGTCGCGGCACGTCCCGCAGCGCCGCGGCCACGCGGGGACTGCCGATCTGGTTCGCGGTGATCACCCGCGCGGCGAGGAGCTCCCGCATCCGCGCTGGCGAGCTCTCATCGCTCACGGCTACACCTGCCAGGTCCCTGGGTTCCTGGCCGGCCGCAACCACAGCCGCAGCGCGGCGATGACGAGGGCGGCGAGGGCGATCAGGCCTGCCACGACGAAGATGTTCCCGCCGAGCAGCTGGAGGCCATGCCAGTGGAATTCGTGGTACCAGGGCTTGTCGCCGGTCGCGAAATAAGTGGCCGGGCCGTACCAGAACAGGCCGGCCGGGGTGAGGCCGGCCGAAGCGTCCCAGAACTGCGGCCACGCGCCGAATACCACCAGCAGCCCGCCCGCGGCGGCCCACCACGCGGCCCGGACCTGTCCTTTCGCCTGGGCACCCAGATGAGCCAGCAGCGCGATGCCAATCGTCACCCAGACCCAGTGATGATCCCAGCTCAGCGGGGAGACCAGCAGGCCTGTCAGCGCGCAGGCCAGCATCGCGGGCACCGGGTGGCCGGCCCGGTACAGGACGGCGGCGGTGATCAGGCCGACGATCAGGACCAGCACGGCCGCCGCGATCCAGCCAGTAGTGCCGGCCGTGACGCTGCCGGCCAGCCGGGTCAGGACCCCTCGCAGCGACTGGTTGCCCCTGGTGCCCAGGAACACGATCCGGTTCGCATTAAGGAATAGCCTGTCGGCCCAGTAGTCGCCGGAATCCCGGGGCGCAATCGCGTAGCCGAGCGCCACCGTCGCCGCGAACACCGCCGTGGCCGTGGCGGCCTGCCGGAACTTGCGGACGAGCAGCAGGTAGGGAATGAAGATCAGCGGGGTCAGCTTCACCCCGGCCGCGATCCCGATCCCGATGCCGTGCCACCAGCGCGTGCTGGCGCCAGGAACCAGCGCCGCACCAGTGAGCAGGTCGGCGGTGATGAGCGCCATCAGCAGCAGGTTGACCTGGCCCAGGCTCAGCGTCTGCTGCACCGGCTCGGTGAGCAGGGCCAGCGCGGATACGCCGAACGTCGCGCCGAGCCTGACGCCGTGCCGGTCGCGGTAGCCCAGGGCGCCGAACGTCAGCCAGGCCGACAGGCCCAGAGCGCCCAGGCTGGCCAGCGTCATCGCCCAGCGCAGCACCGTCCACGGCAGCACGGAGGCGACGGCGAAGACCACCGCGGCGAACGGCGGATAGGTGAACTGGACGCCGTTGCGGCCGGTCCAGTCGTACAGCGGGGATGCCCGGTGACCGTCGTAGGCGGGGGCGATGTGCCTGACGATCAGCCCGCCGTCGCGGTACACCACCAGGTCACGCATGGCTGTCAGGTAGGAAAGGTGATCGAGGAGGTCCGCCACGAACAGGGCCAGCACGGCCGCAAGCAGCAAGGCCCCGGCAGGCAGCAGCCACCGGGTCCCATCTCGTGGGGGCCCGGTGGCTGCTGTCGTCTGCGCCGCCGCCGGCTCTGCCCGCACCGCGAACGTCCCTTCGTCAGGCACCATCATCATCGGCTGGCATGAACTGTGTCGTGCCGATGATAGTGGCTATCCGGGCCCACTACCCGGAGCGGGAGGCTGTATTCCGCGACCGCAGGCGTATCGTTCGCGAGGTGGATAGCAGGCGTCTCGTGCCGCGAACCGACCGGCTGCTGGCCGATCCCCGGCTGGCGGCGGCGGAGGGTCGGCTGGGCCGGGCGCTGGTCAAGGCGGCGATCGGCCGGGCGCAGGGGCGGGCCAGAGACGGGCAGATCACTCCGGAGGAGGTCGCGGACGCGGCGGTCGCCGAGCTGCCCGCCCGCGCCGCCAGGCTGACCCCGGTAATCAACGCGACCGGTGTGATCGTGCACACCAACCTGGGCCGGGCCCCGCTGTCGGCGGCGGCCGTGGACGCGATCGCCGCGGCCGCGGGCGCCTGCGACGTCGAGTTCGACCTGGCCTCGGGCGTGCGGGCCCGCCGCGGCGCGGGCGCGCTTGACGCCCTGGCCCGCGCCGTCCCTGACGCCGAGGCGGTGGCCGTGGTCAACAACAACGCCGCCGCCCTGGTCCTCGCGGCGACGGCCCTGGCGCTCCCGCAAGCCGCCGAGATCGTGGTGAGCCGGGGGGAGCTCATCGAGATCGGCGACCGCTTCCGGCTGCCCGACCTGCTGGCCAGCACCGGCGCGCGGCTGCGCGAGGTGGGCACGACCAACCGCACGGCCATCGCGGATTATGCCGACGCGACCGGACCGCGGACCGCGTTCATCCTCAAGGTGCACCCGTCCAACTTCCGCATCGAGGGCTTCACCGCCGCCGTGACGGTGGCCGAGCTGGCCGGGCTTGGGGAGACCCGAGGGGTTCCCGTGGTGTTCGACATCGGCTCCGGGCTGCTCGCCCCGCATCCCCAGCTGCCCGGCGAGCCGAGCGCCGCGACCGCCCTGCGTGACGGCGCGGCCCTGGTCACCGCGAGCGGCGACAAGCTGCTCGGCGGCCCGCAGGCCGGGCTGCTGCTCGGCCGGGCCGACCTGGTGCGCCGCCTGACCCGGCACCCCCTGGCCCGCGCGCTCCGGGTAGACAAGCTGACCCTCGCCGCCCTGGAGGCCACTCTCGCCGGACCGGTACCGCCGGTAGCCCAGGCGCTGGCCGCCGACCCCGCATCCCTTTTTCACCGAGCCGAACGGGCCGTGGTGCTTCTGCACGCCACTGGCATGGACGCCACTGGCCTGGACGACACTGGCCTGGACGCACGCGTGGTGGCATGCCAGGCCGCAGTCGGCGGCGGCGGGGCGCCCGGGGTGCTGCTGCCCAGCGCGGCGGTCAGCCTGCCTGAGTCCCTGGCCGTCCCGCTGCGGTGCGGCACGCAGGTCTCCCGCGGTGAGTTTCCCGCCGTGGTCGGCCGGCTGGAGGGCGGCCGGCTGCTGCTTGACCTGCGTTCGGTCTCGCCGGACGATGATGATCGCCTGGCCGCGGCCATCCTCGCCGCCGCCCAGAGCGGGGAGCGCCCGTGCAGGTGATCGCCACCGCTGGGCATGTGGACCACGGCAAGTCGGCACTGGTGCGTGCGCTCACCGGGATGGAGCCCGACCGGTGGGCCGAAGAGAGACGCCGGGGGCTGACAATCGACCTGGGGTTCGCCTGGATGACGTTGCCCGGCGGCGAGCGCCTGGCCTTCGTCGATGTGCCAGGCCACGAGCGATTTGTGCCGAACATGCTGGCCGGCGTCGGTCCGGTGCCCGCGGTGCTGGTCGCGGTGGCGGCGGACGGCGGCTGGATGCCGCAGTCCGCCGAGCATCTGGCCGCCATCGACGCGGTCGGCATCCGGCATGGCCTGCTCGCGGTCACCCGAGCCGACCTGGCTGATCCTGGCCCGGCGATGCGGCAGGCGCTCGGTCATCTGGCCAGATCTGGCCTGGGCCAGGCGGAAGCCGTGGCGGTAAGCGCCGTGACCGGCGAGGGCCTGCCCGAACTGCGGGCCGCGCTGGCGCGGCTGGTGGCATCGCTGCCCGTCCCCGATGCCAGCGACCCGGTCCGGCTGTGGGTCGACCGGTCGTTCAGCATCCGGGGGAGCGGAACCGTCGTCACCGGCACACTGCCGGCCGGGACCATCGCGACCGGCCAGGAACTCCTGCTCACGCCGTCCATGCGGCCCGCCCGGATACGCGGCCTGGAGATGCTGAACGAGCGCGCCGCCTCGGTCACCGGGGTCGCGCGAGTCGCCCTTAACCTCCGGGGTGTCCCGGCGGATGCTCCGGCCCGGGGAATGGCCCTGGTCGATGCGGGCCGCTGGACCATAACCAAGCTGATTGACGTCAGGCTTTCGCTGGGGTCGTGGTCCCCGTCGCCCGGAGCGGCACGCTTGCCTGAGGAAACGACCCTGCACATCGGCTCCGCCCGCACGCTCGCCCGAGTCCGGCCCCTCGGCCCGGCGGTACCGGCCGGTCCGGCCGGTCCGGCCGGTACCGTCGATGCGCCGGGATCTGCCGGGACCGCCATAGCGCGCCTGACGCTCCGGGACGCACTGCCGCTGCACGTCGGCGACCGCGTCCTGCTCCGCGACCCGGGCCGTGCGGACGCCAGGATCCTGGGGGCGACGGTGCTCGACGTCGCACCGCCCTCGGTTGCCAGGAGAGGGGCCGCTGCCGCGGCCGGGCGCCAGCTTGCCGTCTGGCCGGACCATCCATCGGCGGCCGACCTGCTGCGACGCCACGGTCTGCTGCGGGCAGGCGCGCTGGCCGCGATGGGCGTGACCGGCGTGACCGGGTCCCCGGACCCGGTGACCCGCGTGTCCGGCGATTGGCTCGCCGATCCAGCCCGCTGGGCTGAGCTGCGGCGCCGGCTTGCCGAAGCGGTCGCCGCCCACGTCAGGAGCGACCCGCTGGCGATCGGCATGTCACTCGGGGCCGCACGCGCCGCCCTGGGCCTGCCCGACCGGACGCTGCTCGAGGCACTGGTCCGTCCTCCCCGCGACCTGCCGGCCGACTCAGATGTGCCGGCCCTGCTGCAACTGACCGGAGGCTATCTGCGGCTAGTGCCGCGGGAATCACCGGAGGGTCAGCAGCCGCGTAAGCTCGCCGAACCCGCGTCGTCGCTGCCGCCGCGCGTGGTCTGGGGGATACGCGCCGTCCTGACGGATCTGGCCAGGGCGCCGTTCATGGCGCCCGAGGCGGGACGGCTGGAAGACCTCGGCCTCGGCCAGCGGGCTCTCGCGGCCGCCGCGCGAGCGGGCTTGCTACTGCGGGTAAGCGAGCAGATCGTGCTGGCGCCCGGCGCGGAAGCCGAGGCTGCGCGCATCCTGGCCGGATTGCCCCAGCCGTTTACCACCGCCGAAGCGCGGCACGCGCTGGGGACAACCCGCAGGGTCGCGATCCCGTTGCTGGAATACCTGGACCGGGTCCGGATCACCCAGCGTCTTCCCGACGACCGCCGCCGCATGCGCTGAACCGCCGGCCGTTCCCGATCTCAAGGTGACGAGTGCGGCGGAGGATTCAGAATGTCAGCGGTAGATGTAAGGGGACTTCATATGCTGACCGAGTGGTCGGGCGCAAGCCGTAGCGTGTCGTGATGAGCATTGAAGGAGGCCCCGCGGTGCCGGTCAGCGCGTACACGCAGGTTACTGAGCTGTCGAAAGACGCTCATGCCTGTCTGACGTTCGGCGGCCAGGAGGACCTGGTCGACCTGACGGCGGCGTTTGTCCGCGACGGGCTGGCCAGCGGTTTTCGGGTGGTGGTACTGAGTGATTCGCTGCAGCTGGCCGCGGCCAAGCTAGGCTGGCGCGAGATCGCCGCCGAGGCGGCCGTCGCGACCGGGCAGGTGGTGATGGCGGCCAGCCAGGATGGCCTGGTGGGGCCGCAAGGCTTCTCGGCCGAGCAGGCCATGGGCTGGCTGCGCGATCAGCTCGCGGACGCGCTGCGGCAGGGGTACGCGGGGATACGGGTCGCCCTGGACATGAGCTGGGCGTTGCGGCCGATGACCGGGATCGAGGAGCTGCCGGTGCTCGAGGAGGAGATCGCCGCCGCCGTCAGCGGCGCGGACATGTCGGTGTTGTGCGGTTATGACAGGGAGCGATTCGACCCGGTCACCCTGGCCCTGATTGCACCGCTCCACTCCCACGCGGTGGCGGCAGCCACTTACCATGATGATCCGGTTTTGCGAATTTGCCGCCAGTACGTACCCCCGGGGATCCGGCTGGCGGGCGAGATGGATTTCCTGGCCTCCGAAGCGCTTGCGCTTGCGCTTGGGGAGGCGATCCGCATCGATGGGGACATCACCGTCAATATGGCCAATCTGAGTTTCATCGACGCCTCAAGTATCCGGATGATCACCGACGCCGCCGCTAGCCTGGACCCGTCCCGCGCCGTGATCCTGCGTTGCCGTCCGGCGATCAAGGCCAGGTTTGCGCAACTCGGTACGGATCGCCTGCCGCGGGTCAGACTGGTTGGCGTCGATGAACGGTAACGATCGCCGACCGGATCCGGCCAGCCCTGGTGATGGCGCGGTCATGGCGGATGCCGACGCTGACTTGGGGAACGGCGAGCCGCGCCTGGACCTGGATCAAGCCTTCGATTCAGGCACGCTATACGCGTTGCGGGCAGCGGTGCAGGCCCATGCCATCCAGGCGGGCCTGCCCGAGAGCCGCACCGATGATCTGGTGATCGCGGTTCATGAACTGGCCGCCAACGCCGTCAGGCACGGTGCGGGCGCGGGACGGCTGCGGATGTGGGAACACGACAGGGCGCTGCACTGCGAGGTGAATGACAGTGGCTCACCGGCCTCAGGCAGCCAAGCCGGGCATAGCGGCGAGAACGGCGGAGCGGCGGATGAAGCCGCCGGGCCGGGCGGGAATGTGGCGGATCGATGGCCTTTCCTGCCGGGCCACGGCCTGTGGCTGGTGCGCCTGGTGGCCGACCGGATAAGCGTGTTTTCCGGTCCCGGCGGTACCCGCGCTACGGTCGCCTTCTTCCTCTCCGGCAAGGATCCGTCCGTCTCCGCCCCCGACTGAAGCACAGCGCGAGCGGCCCAGTCGGCCGGGGCGGCCCTGCGCCCGCGCAGCTCAGAGGCTGCGGAACTCGGGAGAGCGGCGGAGAGCGTCGGCGACCCGGCGAGCGGTACCAAGCGTGTTGGCGATGCGGAGAACGAGCAGGCCGCCTCCGCTGACGCGGAAAACGGACGCGCCGGGCCGGTCGGTGATCGAGATGCGCGCGGACATCAGGCTGTTTTTCCGCACGATGACCCGGTGGTCGCCGTTGCTCTCCACCTGGTAGCCGGGTCCCAGCCGACGGCTGAGGACCGTGACAACCTCGCCGGGCGTGACGTTCTTGCGCGGCACCTTCACTTTCGGCATGACCACCAGGCTAGTGGCAGCCGGCCAGGTCCACCGTCAGGCCGAGGCGCTTGGCCAGCAGGCCCGCGCGCTCTGTGTCCTGGGTGCTGAAGGCGCCCGCGGCCCGGGTGAAGCGGACGTGGTGCAGCGCGCCGCCGAGGGGCAGGCCATCCTCGTACACCAGCCTGATGCGCTTGCCGCCGGGCCAGGTCAGTTCGGCGGCCACGCGCGGGTGCAAGAACGCCTCTTTCCAGTAACGGTTAGCCAGGTTGACCCCGACGGGTTCGATGCCGAGGGCCCGGATCCGGGCCAGTGCCTGCTCAATGTCGTCGACGATGAAGTTGAGGTGGTGCGGGCCGGGCCCGCGGGCCGCCAGGAAGCGCTCGAGGAAAGCGGCGTCGGGTCCGCCCGCGGGGGTCAGCAGCTCGATCTTCGGTCCCGCACCGAACTTCAGCTGGCCCCACCAGAATCCCGGGGCGTCGCCGCCATAGGCCCACCTTCCGCCGAGCACGCCGCCGAACAGTTCCCAGCCCTCGGTCAGGGCTGGCGTGCCGATGGCGAGGTGGTCGAGGACAGCGGTCATGGCCTCTCTGGTGGCCTTCGGGAGCGTTCGGGGCCGGCCGGGCAAAAGCCGGTAACCCTCGTTGATGATCAGCTGACTCTACGGCACGTCAGCCGCGGCCCATATCGCCCTGGGGCCTATATCGCGCGGGGGCAATTGAAGATTTACTTGAGCAACCAGAAATTGCGGAAACACACCGCCGCAGGGAGCGGGGCTGCCGGCCCGGTGGTGCAGCGCGAGTTTTTCGTTTCTGAGGTGTCTAAAATCTGGACCCCGCTTGGTACTGGTGCGAAGGAGCCTGGTAGTTCTAGGTTTGCCTGAGTAATACGTCCTGTTCGCAGGGGAGGAGATCGCATGGCAGAGATCACCGTCACCGTCGATGGCGTGAAGTATGCGGATCACGTGGAACCCCGGATGTTGCTCGTCCACTATCTGCGGGAAACAATAGGAAAGACGGGGACACCCATCGGATGTGACACATCCAATTGCGGCGCTTGCACCGTGCTGCTGGATGGCGAGTCGGTGAAAAGCTGCGCGGTCCTCGCGGTTCAAGCGGACGGCGCGCGGATCAAGACCATCGAAGGCATGGCCGACGGTGAGCTGCATCCTCTCCAGCGCGCTTTTCACACCGAGCACGCCCTGCAGTGCGGGTACTGCACGCCGGGGATGATCATGGCGGCATCTGACCTGCTCAGGGAGAATCCCCACCCGAGCGAGGAAGAGATCCGCGAGGGCCTGGAGGGCAACCTCTGCCGCTGTACCGGCTATGAGAACATCGTCCGGGCCGTGCGGCGTGCCGCCGAGGCGGGAGTGAACGCATGACCGCGCAGACCGAGGCACCCCAGGTACCGGCGCTCGAGTTCGGCAAGGCGCGACTGCGCAAGGAAGACGAGCGGCTCATCACCGGCCAGACCAACTGGACCGACAACATCCGGCTGCCCGGCATGCTGCACGTGGCGTTCCTGCGCAGCCCCTACGCGCACGCGCGGATCACCTCGGTGGACGTCAGCGCCGCCCGGTCCGAGCCGGGCGTCATCGCCGCCTACAGCGGCGCCGACTTCGCCGCCGAGCAGGGCAGCCT
>Ga0182030_10028384_pt1 | contig 10005 bp, 4 predicted proteins | sample 812S3MmetaG_FD_121299 | JGI IMG/M metagenome (GOLD analysis project Ga0182030, IMG submission 121299) | Permafrost microbial communities from Stordalen Mire, Sweden - 812S3M metaG (Illumina Assembly) | ecosystem: Environmental > Terrestrial > Soil > Wetlands > Permafrost | place: Sweden... | reverse complement strand
GGTTTCGCTATTTTCTGTTTTCTCAAGTGCGTTATTAGGCTGGTTAATATTATTTGCTGCTATTCCTAAGGTGTAACCAAATTTCTCGCTGGACGACTGAGAGAAAGATAAACCCGCATTCACAAGATAATAATTAACCGAACTGCCAAGGCCAAGATGATACTCCTGTGATATACCCGGTACAAAAGTTCCGTTTACATATTCGTCCCCAAAATACAATTTGGACAAATCAATGCTTTCCTGCGCATAACCACCCTGCAGGCCCACCGCAAGATCACTGCCGCCGTGCTCCGTTTGCCCGAAGAATTTATGATATGCAATAGAGGCCAAACCAGTAAAGTTTGACAAGTTGGCATCTCCAGCTTGGTCTTTAGTTAACTGCAGACCTGCAGCAAGATAATCACCATTGCGCTCAATGATCAGGGGCAGATCAACAGAAGCACCATAAGTCACATACGGAACAGTAACGCTTGCCCATTGGTTCCTGTATATTGCAGCAGCACGCACTTGACCATCAAACATACCTGTAAATGCAGGATTGATGACAAGGGGCTGCATATCAAATTGAGTAAAATGAATATCCTGGGCGAATGCAACGGGCGCGGTAAGTACTAGAGAAGCTGCAACGCATAAATGTGAAAAAATATTTCTCCTGTTCATTTTATAGTTATTATCGTTGTAAAATTACCTTATTAAATTTGTGTTTCCCTATTTTTAAAAAATTTGTTCTCTGAAACCGATTCCCAAGATAGCAAAATCACCAGTCACCAAATACCAGTCAATGCTGTATTTCTTATCCCATCTCCGACATTTGCTTCAAATAGCATACGCTGCCAACGGTTGAAAATACGGAAATAATCCAAAGTAACAATGCTTTTCTTAATAATTTTATATTCTTCATCTGCTTCTTACCTGTGATACCAAGGCCATAATTACTATTAACAATGTCGCTCCGAATAACACGATTTTTCCACTGATAGTGATAAAAGCATGCCAAAGGGTATTACTTCTTGTTAAATAATTAAAGACACCCTAAAAAGTAAAAACGTTTGCTTTAAGAAGAATAAAAAAACAAACAAAATAAAAATTTTATAAATATTTCGCAATAATACGCAAAATAATTTTCCCACAAATACTAAATTACTTTTTTTTGCTTAACAATCCTTTAATAATATTGTATTTTTACCCATTATCCAATCAATGGCTACTACTAAAAATAAAAAAACTGCTGCAGCTCCTACCGTCAATGAAATAGCCCCTTTGAGCGTTGACAGGAAACGACAAGTGAGATTAGGCTTTGGCATTTTTTTTATGCTAATGGGTGTTTTTTCATGCTTTTCTATCATCAGTTATTTTTTTACATGGAAGGCTGACCAGGACAAGGTTATTAATGTCAACCTCTTAAATTTTCTCTTTCATGATCAGTCAATAGTTGTCAACTGGGGTGGCCGTTTAGGTGCGGCTTTGTCTCATATATTGGTGTTTAAAGGAGCAGGTATTGCTTCGCTTGCAATTGGTATGGGCATAGCTGCAATTGGCATGCACATGATCTATGGCAAACGAGTGGTGCCACTACTCCGGTATATGAGGTGGTTATCCTTAACGCTGTTACTGATGGCTCCTGTACTGTCCTACCTTATGCCGGATAACCCGTTTCCCCTGGGTGGCGCGCTGGGCAAAGTAAGTATCCAATACCTTAATGGCCTTTTAGGCACTGCCGGTACAGGTTTGCTATTGCTGGCCACCGTACTTTTTTTCATTTTTGTCATATTCGCCCTGGATATTCGTCCTTTTTTAAACCGCATGAGCCAGCACGCCCGGAAGGTAGCCGCTAGTTTAAAACCACAGCCTGTTTTCAACGATTCGGAGACTGAAAGCACTAACGACAGTAAAGCCCCTTTTCCTATTGATAACACTGCAAACCAACTTAATTACGGCGGAGGAAATACCCCACTTATTGCTGATAATAATGCTCCAAAGAACAAAGAATGGGAAATGACCCTGGCAGAGAAAGCTGTGGAAAATGATCCGGAGATATTGGTTGAAGGGGATGAGGAAGAAGATGAGGAGTATGAAGAATACAGAAAATTTGCAAAGGAAAGGGAAACAGCAAGCAACGGAAAATCAAACACTGATCCGGCAGACCTTGAGTTTTCATATGTAGTAAAACAGGTGGTGGAAGAGTCAGCAATAAAACACGGTGCACATATATCTATTGCTGACAATGAACCTTATGCCCCGGAAGAAAGCCTGCGGAATTATAAATTCCCCACACTAGACCTGCTTGAAGATCGTGTGCAGGAAGCGATTTCATTGAATAAAGAAGAACTCGAAAGGAATAAGGACCAGATCATCCAGACTTTGAGAAGTTTTGGCATTGAGATCAAAAGCATTTCAGCAACGGTAGGCCCAACGGTTACCTTATACGAGATCATACCAGCTGAGGGAGTTCGCATTTCAAAGATCAGGAACCTTGAGGATGATATAGCGCTGAACCTTGCTGCACTGGGCATACGCATCATAGCGCCTATACCGGGAAGAGGCACGATAGGGATAGAAGTGCCTAACGCTAACAAACAAATTGTTTCCATGAGGGCACTACTCTCCAGTGAGAAATTTGTGAACAACAAAATGACGCTTCCCATAGCACTGGGAAAGAAAATAGACAACGAGAACTACATAGTAGACTTAGCCACCATGCCGCACCTGCTTATGGCAGGAGCAACCGGGCAAGGAAAATCAGTGGGTATCAATGCCATTCTGGTATCCCTGCTATATAAGAAGCACCCATCGCAGTTAAAATTTGTAATGATAGATCCTAAAAAGGTGGAGCTATCTATTTACCGCAAAATCGAAAAGCACTTCTTAGCCAAACTTCCAAATGAGAATGAACCAATAATCACCGATACCAAGAAAGCAATATACACCCTTAAGGCTTTGTGCGATGAGATGGATAACCGATATGAATTGCTTAAAGAGGCAGCGGCCAGGAACATTAAAGAATACAATGAAAAGATTGTAAACAGGAAGATAAAAAATCCTGTGGAGCATAAATACCTGCCTTTTATTGTGCTTGTAATAGATGAGTTTGCCGACTTGATCATGACTGCCGGCAAGGAAGTGGAAATGCCAATAGCACGTCTTGCACAACTTGCAAGAGCGGTGGGCATTCACCTGATCATCGCTACGCAGCGCCCTTCTGTGAATGTGATCACGGGAACTATAAAGGCGAACTTTCCGGCGCGTATAGCGTTTAAGGTATCTGCAAAGGTGGATTCCCGCACTATTCTTGATACCGGCGGTGCAGAACAGCTTATAGGCCGCGGGGATATGCTCGTATCTCATGGCAGTGAGTTGCTGCGCCTGCAATGTGCTTTTGTGGATACTCCTGAAGTCGAAAAGATTGTTGATTTCATAGGCGACCAGCAAGGTTACGCCAGCGCCCATCATCTTCCAGAGCCGGAAATGGATGATGAGGACGGAGGCAAAAGCGTCGACCTCAAAAACCGTGATAAATTATTCGACGACTGTGCCCGGCTTGTCGTACAAATGCAATCAGGATCCACATCTAATCTCCAACGGCGCTTAAATTTAGGCTACAACCGCGCAGGCCGCATCATGGACCAGTTAGAGGCTGCAGGGGTGGTAGGCCCGGCGAATGGCAGCAAGCCACGGGAGGTATATTTTAAAACCGAATCCGAGTTGGAACAGTTTTTGAGCACAATACCGTAACTTCGCGCTTCAAAATTTAAAACGAAGTAAATCATCTGTTACGAATCATGCGAAAAATATTATTAATTTTTATTTTAGGCATTTGCTGTGCCACACAATCTTCGACAGCACAGACTGATACTAAGGCGAAAGCAGTCCTTGATGCCGTTAGCAAGAAAGTTACTACACTCAAATCATTAAAAGCCGACTTCTCTCTCAACCTGGTAGGCGGAAAAGGTGGAAAAGTAACCGATTCAAAAAAAGGAACTTTCTCCTTAAAAGGGCAGAAATACAATATATTGATCAGCGGACAGGAAATCATCAGCGATAACAAGACAATATGGACCTACAATAAAGATGCTAAAGAAGTACAGATCAGCAATTATAATCCTGCGGAGCAAACATTCTCTCCGGCTAAGTTATTCACTCCTAATTTTTACGACAAGGATTACAAATACAGTTACATTGGCGAAAAGAAGGAAAAAAACAAGAATTGTGATGTCATTGAGCTGACTCCAAAAGACAACACTAAACAGCTATCAAAAATTGATCTGCTAGTTGACAAGTCAACGTCAATGATAGTGGGTGGTGACTACTGGGAAAAGAATGGCAATAAATACCACATTAGTGTAAGTAACTTTTCGCCGAATGCCAATATTCCAGACACGTATTTCACCTGGAGTCCTAATGAGCACCCCGGCGTTGAAGCCGTTGATTTGCGGTAGTTGATTTTCCTATTAACCGAGTGGCGTCAAGACATTCACAAAGGCCACAAAAAAATTTTGTGGCCTTTGTGTCTTTGTATTTTTTTCAACAACTGGTTAACTTATACCATCAGTAATAACGTCTTTCGCTATTTTCTTAACGAGGCCTTGTAATACATTTCCAGGCCCAACCTCTGTAAATTGGGCTGCACCGTTGGCAACCATTTTTTGTATGGTTTGTGTCCAGCGCACAGGTGATGTGAGTTGGTTAATGAGGTTTTGCTGTATCATGCCGGGGTCTATGTATGGGCTCGCATCCACATTCTGGTATATGGGGCAAGTGGGATTATTAAATGTTATGTTGGCAATGGCAGCAGCAAGCTCTTCGCGAGCAGCATCCATCAACGGGGAATGGAATGCCCCACCAACCGGCAATATCAATGCACGTTTTGCTCCCGCCGATTTCATGCGTTCACATGCCTGCCTTATCCCCTCAATGGTTCCGCTGATCACGAGCTGGCCCGGGCAATTATAATTGGCCGCAACCACTACCTCATCCTTAAATTCGCTACAAATTTCTTCCACCTTTGTATCCTCCAATCCCAGCACTGCAGCCATTGTGGATGGATTTTTTTCACAGGCCCGCTGCATAGCTGCCGCACGAGTTGCGACCAGTCTTAGACCATCTTCAAAAGACAATACTTTGTTGGTGATCAGGGCTGAAAATTCGCCCAACGAATGTCCCGCTACCATGTCTGGTAATAGATCAGGCGTAGTTTCAAATAATATCACAGAGTGAAGAAAAATAGCCGGCTGAGTTACATTAGTTTGTTTCAGTTCCTCATCTGTGCCGCCAAACATAATATCGGTAATACGGAAACCAAGTATATCATTTGCCTGCTCAAAATATTGCCGGGCATCGGTATTTTGTTCATAAAGATTCTTCCCCATGCCGGAAAACTGCGCTCCCTGTCCCGGGAATATATATGCGTGCTTCATAGCGCGAAAATAAGTTGATTTGTGTTAAGTTGATTGTTGATAATTCGCAAGTAATCCCGTGCACCAGATAATTAAATAATCATACCTCAACTATTCAATAAAGTCCCACTTCCCCGCCCCTTCCCTTATCAATTCAGGAGAGCCACTTGTGCAGTCAATTACCGTAGATGCAATTATATGCCCTATCCCCCCATCTATTACTATATCAACAAGGTTACCGAATTGCTCTTCCATGATTTCGGGATCTGTAAAATATTCTACATCCCCGTCCATAGGTAGTGAGGCGCTCATTAACGGATGTCCCAGGCCTTTTACGATCTCGTGGCATATCTTATTGTCAGGTATGCGGATGCCTACTGTGTCTTTTCTTGTTTTCATTTGCTTGGGCACCTGCTTGCTGGCCTCCAGTATAAATGTATAGGGGCCGGGCAACGCCGCCTTTAACAACCGGAATATAGGTGTATCCACACTTTTAGTGTAGTCGCTGAGGTGACTTAGGTCTGAGCAGATAAAGGAAAACTGAGTTTTTTTGACATCAGACTTTTTGATCCTGTTGATCCTTGCAATGGCGTCTTCATTATAAATGTCGCAGCCGATGCCGTAGATCGTGTCTGTTGGGTAAATGATGATGCCGCCGCCCCGCAAACAATCTATTACAGTTTGTATATTACGAGCCTGGGGATTATCCGGATGGATATGCAATAGCATGCTGAAAAAGTTTTCATAAAGTTACTGATCAGTTGATCAGTTTGCCTAACAATTACTTTGCGTTACTTAAGCAATGTGACGTTGCCCTTATGATGTTCTATCTCCCCATCTATGAAAGTGGCGTCAATAATGTATACAAATACGCCTTCAGGCTGCATCACATCGTTCCATCGGCCATCCCAGCCCCTGCCATCAATATTGGTTGTTTCAAAAATCAGTTGCCCCCAGCGGTTATAGATGTCCATTTTAAATGTAGCTAAACCCTTAGTAAGCTCCATGCGAGGGAAGAAGTAATCATTAATTCCATCACCATTAGGCGTAAAGGCATTAGGTATGTCCATATAACAGCCGCTTGTAACCTCTACAGTAGCTGATGCCTCACAACCGCCAACATTTACGGTTGCTGTATATTCTCCGGGCGCTACGACTGTAATTCCAGACGTTGTTTCACCGGTATTCCATATCCATCTTGCGCGAGGGTTATTTGCGTTATCCACATCTGTAAGCCGAATGGCAGCACTGCCGGGGCATATTGTGGTATCTGGGCCAATATAAATATTGGGATGCGTAATAATGTCCACCTGACGGGTCGTACTGGTATCAGGGCATGCTCTGTAGGTAGCTTCTACTGTTAGGGTATATATGCCCGCAAGAGGAAAACTGTGAGTTACCGGGTTCTCATTTAATATGGTATGGCCATCGCTAAATGTCCAGATCACGCCGGTATTGCCTAAAGCGGCATAAATACCGGTAAATTGTATGGAGGTGCCGCCACAGATGACACTGTCTGTAGCCTGTATGCTTATGGCGCTGATAGTGTCTACCGTCAACGTCTTAATTATGGTATCCCTGCAGGGCACATAATTTGACACTGTGAGCATTACATCATAAATCCCTGATTTCTTATAAACATGCGTATTGCTCACACTATTATCAGTAGCGCCATCACCATAGTACCAGGTAAATGTAAGGCTGTCACCAGTCGAAGTATTGGTGAAAACAACTGGTCTTTCCTGGCAGATAAAGCTATCAGGCACCTCAGTAAATCCAGCGTTTATGAGGTTAACTAATTGTACCGTCTGTATGGAGCTGTCATAACATTTTGTATTAGTTATCACCAGCTTTACGGTCAGCGAACCGGGACTATAATAAATATGGGATGGGTTTGTAGCAGTGTCTGTAGTGCCGTCGCCAAAATCCCATTGGTAGGTCAGGTCTGATGCCGGTATGGATGTATTTGTGAACATAACTGTATCCCCTTTGCAACCCTGGTTTATTTTGAAATTAAAGCCCGCAATTATGGGAGGAGCCACAAGCGTATCCGGGCCCAAAACATTGGTCACACATACACCTGCTGTTTTAGCAACAAAATTATCATAAACCCCTTCGCATAAATTGGTAATGGCAACCCCACTGTCTGTAGGTATCAGGCTGCTGACTTGCGGCTGGGGTATTCCGTTCAGGGTATAAGTAATAGTATCCACCTGGCCCGGATGCAAGCCATATAACCTGATAGTTCCATCGCAAAAGCCGCACTTTGTAGGATTGGTATAACTAATAGCACGCATGGTGAATGCCGGCACTACGAGATTAGCAGGGCCTAAGGTATTAGATATGCAAACACCACTTGTATTTGCAACAAAATTGTCATAAAGCCCGGCACACAAACCAGTAAGTGTAACAGTGCTGTCTGCACCTATTAGCCTAACTATAGCCGTTTGGGGTGATCCATCAATCGTGAAATTGATGGTATCCGTTTGACCGGGATGCAAGCCATATAGTGTTATTGTGCCGTTACAAATACCACAAAAATCAGGGTTGGTAAAACTAAGGGCACGCATGGTAAACGGCGGCACAGTAAGATCAACAGGGCCTAAAGTATTCGACACACAGATACCACCCGTCGTCGTTATGAAATCATTGTAAACCCCAGCGCACAGTCCTGAAATCGTTATCGTGCTGTCAGCCCCTACTAAAGAGACATATACGGTTTGCGCTATGCCATCTTTTGTATAGTGAATAGAATCTGTTTCTCCAGGGTGCAGCCCGGTTATTGTAATAGTGCCATTGCAAATACCACAAAAATCAGGATTGGTAAAACTAATGCCGCGAGCAGTAAACGGTGGAACCGTAAGCGCTACAGGGCCAAGGGTATTAGATACGCATACTCCGCCAGCATGGGCGACAAAATTATCATAGGTACCAGCGCATAAGCCGGTAAGAATTACCTCGCTGTCGGCGCCTATCACCTCAACAATGGGTGTTTGAGCCACCCCATTATAGGTATAGTGTATAGAGTCCGTTTCACCAGGATGCAAGCCATACAAGGTTATAGTGCCATTGCATACACCACAATAGTCCGGGTTTGTAAAACTGACGGCCCGTATGGTAAATGGTGGTACCGTAAGTGTTACAGGGCCCAACGTATTAGATACACAAATGCCGGCTGTATGTGCCACAAAATTATCATAAACGCCCGCACATAAGCCCGAAATAGTAATGGTACTATCAGTGCCCACCACGTGAACAAATGGCGTTTGAGCTACTCCTCCCAATGTATAATGGATAGAGTCTGTTTCACCCGGGTAGAGGCCATACAACGTAATAGAGCCATTGCATATTCCGCAAAATGAAGGATTAACGCTGGTGAGCGCTCGCATCGTAAACGGAGGCGCAACCAAAGTAACCGGCCCTAACGTATTAGAAACACACAAGCTACCCGACCTCGCAATAAAATTATCGTAAATACCCGCACATAACCCGCTTATAGTAACCGTACTATCAGCCCCAATCAAGTGTACAAACACAGGCTGTGGCACTCCACCAAGTGTATAGCTAATGGTATCAGACATACCCGGGTGAAGGCCATATAATGTAATTGAACCATTGCAAATACCACAATATACAGGATTGATAGAGCTGATAGCCCGCATGGTAAATGGCGGAACGGTAAGGGTGACGGGCCCAAGCACATTAGACACACATACACCTCCTGTTTTTACAGTTATGTCGTTATAGATACCGGCGCACAGCCCCGTAATCGTAATGTCACTGTCGCCACCTACGAAAAAGGGAAAAGGGGTTTGCGGCACCCCATCATAAGTATAGGTAACGGTATCAAATGAAGCGGGATGCACACCATGAATAGTCAACGAACCATTGCAAACCCCGCAGAAGTCAGGATTAACCGTGGTTACAGACCGAATAGTAAACGGCGGAACCGTAAGGACGACAGGGCCTAGAGTATTAGATACACATAAACCAGCAGTATGGGCAATGAAATTAGCATAGGTACCGGCGCATAGACCAGTTAGCGCAACTGTACTGTCCGCACCTATGAACTCTGTTATAGGTGTCTGCGCTACGCCGCCCAGCGTGTATGTGATGGTATCAAACTGACCGGGGTGCAAGCCATATAAGGTAATACTACCATTGCAGATACCGCAGTAAATAGGATTGACAGAAGTAAAAGTCCGCATAGTAAAAGGCGGGTTGGTGAGCACAACCGGGCCTATTGGCAAAGTAGTACAGTAGTCATAGGTGGCGGTAATAGCACTATAAGTACCGGCAAAAAGCCCGGTAAGTGAAATAGTGCTGTCTGCAGCCACAACATGAATAAAAGGGGCATGCGCCGTTCCGTCAAAAAGGTATCGTATCGTATCCGTAGTGCCGGGGTACAGATGATGAATGATCAAAGACCCATCATCATTTCCACAATAGGTAGGAGAAACAAAGGTAGCTGTGATAACAGGAGGGGTTGGCCCTGCAATGGTTACTGAAGCGCCAGCATTACATCCATGGCCAGGGCTGGCATAAACAGTGATCGTATAAGTACCAGGCTCCAGGCTATCTGTAAATGAAGAAGTAACCGCAGTAAAGGTTT
>Ga0182030_10028382_pt1 | contig 10006 bp, 8 predicted proteins | sample 812S3MmetaG_FD_121299 | JGI IMG/M metagenome (GOLD analysis project Ga0182030, IMG submission 121299) | Permafrost microbial communities from Stordalen Mire, Sweden - 812S3M metaG (Illumina Assembly) | ecosystem: Environmental > Terrestrial > Soil > Wetlands > Permafrost | place: Sweden... | reverse complement strand
GGTGATGTGGCGGCACATCCTGCCGAATGCGATGGTCGCGACGCTCACGTATATGCCGTTCATCCTGTCCGGCTCCGTGACGATCCTGGCGAGCCTGGATTTCCTGGGATTTGGCTTGCCCCCAGGCTCGCCATCGCTGGGCGAGTTGGTGGCGCAGGGGAAGAACAACCTCCAGGCGCCCTGGCTGGGCATCACGGCATTCGCGGTTCTGGGCGGGATGCTGATTTTGCTGATCTTCATTGGCGAGGCCGTGCGCGACGCCTTCGATCCGCGCCGGGTGCCACGCTGATCGCATTCCGCTTGCCCGGCGGTGGGGCTGCCCCCTAGGCTCCCCGCATGCTGCGATTTCTTCTGCGCCGCCTGGCGCTTGCCGTCCTGGTGTGTCTGACCGTCCTGGTGGTCAGCTTCACGCTCACCCGGCTGTCGGGTGATATTGCGATCGCCATCGCCGGCCCTAACGCCACACCGGAAGACGTCGAGATCATCCGTAAGAACTACGGCTTCGATCGTCCGCTACCGGTGCAATTTGTCGATTGGGCAACGCACGCGGCCGAGGGTGATCTCGGGCGGTCCTATGTCTACAAGTCGTCGGTGGCGGAGCTGATCGGCGAGCGTCTGCCGATCACGCTAACGCTCGGTCTAACGGGCCTGATCATTGCGTTAGGGACCGCAATTCCACTGGGCGTGCTGGCAGCAATGCGAGAGGGTACGTTGATCGATCGCGGCATTGGCCTGCTGGCGTTGCTCGGCCAGGCGATGCCAAGCTTCTGGCTGGGGTTGGTGCTGATCATCTGGTTTGGCCTGAAGCTGCAATGGCTGCCGATCTCCGGGGTGGACACCTGGCAGGGCTATATCCTGCCAGGCATCGTGCTGGCGTTTTCGGCTATTCCGGCTCTGATGCGATTGACGCGTGCTGGCATGATCGATGCATTAGCGTCCGACTATATTCGGACCGCGCGGGCGAAGGGGCTTAGTCTGGCAACGATCGTGCTGAAACATGCGTTGCGCAATGCGGCCATGCCGGTGGTCTCGATCGCCGCGGTGCAGCTTGGCTTTATGCTGGGCGGCTCGATCGTGATCGAGCAGATCTTCGCGTTGCACGGTGTTGGTTATCTTGCCTGGGAATCGATCAGCAAAAACGACTTCCCCGTGGTGCAGGCGGTCGTGTTGTTGCTGGCGATCATCTACATCGCGTTGACGTTGCTGGCTGACGCGATGAATGCCGTGCTGGATCCGCGGCTGCGTGCGGCATGAAGTTGCGTGCCCGGCATATTGCCACTGTTTTGGGCGCGGTCATCGTCGGCGGCACATTGGTGGTCGCAATCATCGCACCGTTGCTGGCGCCGCATGATCCATTCGCCCAGGATCTGATGCGCCGCCTTGTGCCGCCGGAATGGTTGGGTGGCACTGCGCTGAATCCATTTGGTACCGACCAGCTTGGGCGGGACTACCTGTCGCGCCTGATCTATGGCGCACGCATTTCCATGCTGATCGGCATTCTGACCGTGGTGACCTCGGGCACCATCGGCGTGACGCTGGGGGTACTGGGTGGGTATTTCGGCGGGCGGGTGGATGATGCGGTGATGTTCGCGATCACCGCGAGGCTGTCGATCCCGCTGATCCTGGTAGCGCTGACGGTGGTGGCGCTCACCGGTAGCTCATTGACCGTGGTGGTGCTGACCCTGGGATTGCTGCTGTGGGATCGCTTCGCCGTGGTGGCGCGCACCACGACGATGCAGGTGCGCAACCTTGATTATATCGCCGCGGCGCGGGCGGCGGGTGCCTCGCGGCTGCACATCCTGCTGCGCGAGGTCTTGCCGAATATCGTTTCACACCTGCTGGTGGTTGCGACGCTGGAGATGGCGCTGGCGATCCTGCTGGAGGCGGCGTTGTCGTTCCTCGGTCTCGGTGTGCCACCACCGCTGCCGTCCTGGGGGCTGATGATCGCTGAAGGCAAGGACTACATGTTCTTCAGCCCATGGGTGATCATGGTACCCGGCATCGCACTGTTCGTTCTGGTGCTGGGAATCAATCTGCTGGGTGATGGGCTGCGCGAGTTGCTGGGCGCCGGACGCAGTCAATGATCGTTGTGCCCCCCCAAAGCACGGTGCTCGAGGTGGCGAACCTGCGCGTGCGGTTTGGCCAGACCGCCGCGGTGCGTGGGATTTCATTACGCATTGAGCGCGGTGAGACGCACTGCCTGGTGGGCGAGTCCGGCTGCGGCAAATCGGTCACCGCGCTCGCTGTGATGGGATTGCTGGCGCGTGGCGCCGAGCGACAGGCCGACGTCCTGCGGTTTCACGACCACGATCTCTCGCGGCTGAACGAACGCGGCATGGCGCGGCTGCGCGGCGACCGGATGGCGATGATTTTCCAGGAGCCGATGACCAGCCTGAATCCGGCCTACACGATCGGCTCGCAGATGACCGAGGTGTTGGCTCGTCATCGTGGCAGCAGCCGGCGTGAGGCGCGGGTACGAGCTGCGGAATTATTGGCGCGGGTCGGCATCACCGCGCCGGAGTTGCGGTTGGGACAATACCCGCACCAGCTCTCGGGTGGTCTGCGTCAACGGGTGATGATCGCCATGGCGCTACTATGCGATCCCGATCTGCTGATCGCCGACGAGCCGACGACGGCACTGGATGTGACGGTGCAGGCGCAGATCCTGCGCCTTCTGCAACGCCTGCAGCGCGAGCTCGGCCTGGCGCTGCTGTTGATCACCCATGATCTCGGCATCGTCGCCCGCATGGCGCACCGCGTGTCGGTGATGTACGCGGGCGAAGTGGTCGAAAGCGCACCGGTCGAGGCGCTGTTCGCCGCACCGACACATCCGTATACGCGCGGGTTGCTGGACTGCATTCCTGTGCCCGGCGCGTCGCGGCGCGACCTGCCACTTGGCAATATCCCCGGCGTGGTGCCGCGCATCGCACCGACATTTGCCGGCTGTGCGTTCCGCGATCGTTGTGGTCACGCGATAGCTGTCTGCGCCGAGGCCGTGCCATGGCGTCGCATGGCGGACGGGCATGGTTATCTGTGCCGGCTTACGGAAGATTGGGACAAGGCGGCGTGACCGCGGCAATCGAGCTGCACGACGTGCGCCGCTTGTTTGTCAGCCGCGGCGGCCTGTTCGCACCCGATCGCATGGTGCGCGCGGTGGATGGGGTGTCGGTGTCATTGGCCACTGGCGAGGTGCTCGGCATCGTCGGTGAGTCCGGGTGCGGCAAGTCGACGCTGGCGCGCTTGATCCTCGGGCTCATGGCACCGAGCGCAGGCGAGATCCTGGTGGATGGCAAGCGGCTAGACTCGCTGGACCGCCGCGCGCGCGCGCGCCTGATCCAGCCGGTGTTTCAGGACCCGTTCTCCTCGCTCAATCCGCGCCATGTGGTGCATGAGATCGTCGGGCTGCCATTGGCGGCTCAGGGCGACGTTACACGCGTGGACCGGCGGCGCCGCGTGGATGCGATGCTGGAGCGCGTTGGCCTGTCGGCGGCGATGGGCGAGCGGTTGCCGTCGGAGCTGTCAGGTGGCCAACGCCAACGGGTCGCGATCGCGCGGGCGCTGGTGCTGCATCCGCGCATTGTGGTGTGCGATGAGCCGACCAGTGCGTTGGATGTTTCGGTGCAGGCACAGATTCTCAACCTGTTGGCCGAGCTGCGACGCGATCTCGGCCTGACCTATGTGTTCATCAGCCATAACCTCGCGGTGGTGGAGCACATCGCGACCGAGGTGGCGGTGATGTACCTCGGCCGGTTTGTCGAGCACGCGCCAGTTGATGCGTTGTTTCGCGATCCGCGACATCCGTATACGCGCGCGCTGCTGGCGTCCGTGCTGACACCGGAGCCGGGCAAGGGCATTCCGGATGTGGGACTTGGCGAGAGCTATCCCGACCCCGCCAACATCCCGCCCGGATGCCGATTTCACCCGCGCTGTCCGGTGGCGGAGCCACGCTGCACGGATACAACGCCGGTTGCCGACGTGCGCGGGGCGCGGATGGTCGAGTGCCTGTTGGCGAGCGCCTGACGCGACGGCATGCGCCGTTTATTATCTCCTTTCTGAATAGCGCCGGACAGTCAGTTGAAAAGTATGACTTTTCAATCCGTCCGCCGCGGCGGACATCCTTGCCGATAAATCTGCTCAAAGTTTCACCCGCGGCTTGGAAAGGCGGAACAAAGCCGCCTGGCACGCGTTAAGGCCAAGCGGCTACCAATCCGTCGCCAGGAGGCTGACGTGAATGACATGATCGGTTCTGCTGGAATGCTCCGCGGCTGGGCCATGCTGTGGCACACCGACCTGATTTATCTGCTGCCCGCATTTGCCCTGGCAATCGCAGCCGTTGCGGTAACGGAATATTTGTCGCGAAACCCGGCCTGGCGTGATGTTTGTCTGACGTTGGCGCGCTGGTCATTTACCTCCGCACCCGGATTGATCCCGTTGCGGATCCGGACCGCCGCCCCCTGGCACCGCCGCCACTGACGCCCCCAACTACGTCACCTCTCCGCACCTTGCCGAAGCGGTTGAGGCGCGCGGCGCCAAGGGCGCGGGTAAGCCGGTACGTTGCTCCTGTCCTGACGTTCGCTGGCGCCATTGATGCACAGGTGAAACGGCCGCCAACCCGTCCGTGAGGTCAGCGGCCGTTAATCACTCGATCCTCCGTCCCAGGGCTACGGCGGGTATTGCTGGGTGTGGGTCGTGGTAACCAAGGTCTGCGGCGGTGCTGGCATCGGCGCGAAGGTCTGCGTGGTTGTCGTCTGCGTTGTTCGCGTCGCCTCTGTCTCGTGGTCCGCACACCCGGTGAGCCATAGGACGCCACCAAGCATCGTCGCAGCCATCGATAGCCGAACGCCCGTTTCCAGCTTGATCATTCGCTGTCGTCCCCTCGCCCGAGTGTGGACGCTCACTGCGTCGTGGTTGTCGTAGTGGTCTGCTGCGTCGACATCGAGGAGACCGGCGGAGGCGGTGGATACGTCGTCGACCTGGTCACGCTGTCCGACGCCACACCGTTGTCATTACGGTACGTCGTGGTCGTCGAATCCGACTGGGACCCGTCCATCCCGACCGCGCGACGCGTGGTCGTCGTGCTCAGCGTGCCAGGGGGCGGTGGAACCACCACCGGTGCGGGCGGGGCGCTGGGCGCGGGGGTGATGATGGTCGTGGTCTGTGCCATAGCAGCGCCGGTCATCAACGCAAGCGCCGCGGTGCCGGCCAGAATAACTCTTGTCATGTGATGTCCTCCGGTCGCGGCGCCTCGCGGAGTGTCCGTGTCACCGCGCCAGATCAATCGCGCAATGGCGATTTGGATACGGCCCCGGATGCTACACATCGCGGTGATGCGACACATCATGGTGATGATGCGGCGCGGCAGGTGCCCGCGTCGACCGCTACGCCTCGGTAGAGTGTGCTGCTTGCCGGGTCATGCCGGTCACAACGCCAGGTCGCATCCGCGGCAGCAGACGTTGCAAAATAGGGCCGGTCATCACAGTCGTCACCGTCGCCATGATCACCATCATCGTGAAGGGCCTCTGCGGCAAGAAGCCCAGATCGTAGCCCACATTGAGCACGATGAGTTCCATCAGGCCGCGGGTGTTCATCAGCGATCCCAACGTGAGGGACTGCCAATGGTCGAAGCGGCTACCGCGCGCCGCCAGGTAGACCGGTGCGACCTTGCCCAGAATGGACACTGCAAGCACCAAGCCGAGCCAGCCGAAATCTGCCACCGACGTCAGGCCGAGAATATTCGTCCGCAGTCCGGTGAAGGTGAAGAAGACCGGCAGGAAGAACACCAACACGAACTGGCCCACGTGTTGCCGCCACGCCGCGACGAAGTCCGCATGGCGATGGAACAGCAGCCCGGCGGCAAAACCGCCGAATATCGTGAAGATGCCGATCGCGTTGGTATAGATCCCGAGCGCGAAGATCAGACACAGCACCAACGCCATCAGGTTCGGCGACAGGTTGCCGTTGCGGATTGGCAAGCGTCGCAGCATCGGGTCGGCGAGCGGCCGCAACAGGAACCAGAACACCACGACGCCGGCCAGGATCGCGCCGATTTTCCACAATACGAATGCACCGGAAAATTGCCCCATGGCGTAGGCGGATATGCAGGCGAGCAGCAGCCAGCCGACCAGGTCATTGATCGCCGCGGCGGCAATCGCGACCACGCCGACAATGTCGGTGGTCAGATCAAACTGGCGCAGGATGCGGCCGAGAACCGGCACCGCCGTGATGGCAACCGCGACGCCGCAAAACAGGCTGTAGACCAACCGGTCCACGCCGGGGGCGAGCGCCCCCGCAGACATCCAGCCGAAACCGAACCCAAGCAACAGCGGCACCAGGATTGAGACCACCGCCACCGACACGGTTGCTGCCTGGTAGCGGGCTGATTGTAGGTGCCCGAAGGCGAAATCAGTGCCGATCTGGAACATCAGCAGAATGAGCCCGACCTGGCTGATGATGACGATCGGTGTGCTCGCCGTGGTCCCGAACAGCGCCAATGCCGCGTGCGGAAAGAAGTGACCGAACAGCGATGGGCCCAGGATCAATCCGGCGACGATCTCACCGGTCACGCCAGGCTGGCCGAGACCGCGTGCCAGGCTGTTGAACAGCCGCGCGACGCCGATCATCACGATCAACTGCAACAGGACGGAGAGCAGCAAACTCTCCGTCGCGTGCACCGACGCCGTCATGTGGAGGTCCGTGTCGTGGCGATACGCGCTGTTTGCACGGTTGTGGGCTCAACGAAAGTACGGTCTCCCCATGACAGGGCGTTCCAGTCAACGCGCCCGCTCGCCCTACACGTCCAGATTGGCAACCTTGAGCGCATTGCCGACGATGAACTCGCGCCGCGGCTCGACCACGTCGCCCATCAGCGTCGAGAACACCTGCGCCGCATCTTCGGCGTCGCCCACCTTCACCTGGAGAAGCGTGCGCATGGTGGGGTCCAGCGTGGTGCGCCACAGCTGCTCGGCATTCATCTCGCCGAGGCCTTTGAAGCGCTGCACGGTCAGGCCGCGCCGCCCATGTGCCATCACCCGCTCGAACGTTGACGCCGGGCCGGCGACGGTCACCTCCTGCGCGTCGAGCTTCAGCCGCGCCGGGGTGGCAAAGCGCTCGGCGAAGGCGGCGGCTCGATCGTTCAGCCAGCGCGCCTCCGTGCTGCGCAGCGCGGCCGCGTCCAGCACGCGCTTCTCCATCACGCCCCGCACCGTGCGCGACAGTGTCAGTCCACCATCGGCGGCAACGACCCAACCACGCTCGTTTGGCAGCGACACCGCGTTCAGCCGTGCGGCCAGCGTCGGAGCTGCCTCGGTCGCGCGCACGGCATCCGGCGTCAGCGCGCCGGCGATGGCTGCCTGCTCCAGCAATGCCACCGGAATGTTCGCTGACAGCAGATACAGCCGCTGCGTCGCCTCGCGCAGCAGCATGATCTCGCGCCGCAGCTCGTCCTTTTCCACCACGTGGCCGTCGGCAAAGGTCAGCCGTGCGTCGGCCAGCGCCTTGTCGAGCAGGAAGTCCTCCAGCAGCCGATCATCCTTCAGGTAGCGCTCGTCGTTGCCGCGCTTGGCGCGATACAGCGGCGGCTGCGCGATATACAGATGGCCGCGATCGATCAGTTCGGGCATCTGGCGGAAGAAGAACGTCAGCAACAGCGTGCGGATATGGCTGCCGTCCACATCGGCGTCCGTCATGATGACGATACGGTGGTAACGCAGCTTGGCAATGTCGAAGCCGCCCTGGTCCGGCTCGCCACGGCCGATGCCGGTGCCCAACGCGGTGATCAGCGTGCCGATCTCCTGGCTGCCCAGCATGCGGTCGAACCGCGCGCGCTCGACGTTCAGGATCTTGCCCTTCAGCGGCAGGATCGCCTGGAACTTGCGGTTGCGTCCCTGCTTGGCGGTGCCACCGGCGCTGTCACCCTCGACGATGAAGATCTCGCACTTGGCGGGATCGCGCTCCTGGCAGTCGGCGAGCTTGCCGGGCAGCGTCGAGATATCCAACACGCCCTTGCGCCGCGTCAGCTCACGCGCCTTGCGGGCGGCCTCGCGCGCCGCCGCCGCGTCCATCACCTTCTGGATGATCGACTTGGCTTCTTTCGGATGCGTCTCGAACCAGTGCGACACGGCGTCCGCCACCGCGGCCTGCACCACCGGCTGCACCTCGGAGCTGACCAGCTTGTCCTTGGTCTGCGAGGAGAATTTCGGGTCCGGCACTTTCACCGACAGCACCGCCGTCATGCCTTCCCGCATGTCGTCGCCGACGAGCTGCAACTGCTCCTTCTTGCCCATCCCGTCGGCGTATTTCGTCACGACGCGGGTCAGCGCCTGACGGAAGCCGGCGAGATGCGAGCCACCATCGCGCTGTGGGATGTTGTTGGTAAAGCACAACATCGTTTCGTGATACGAATCATTCCACGATAGTGCGAACTCGACGCGAATGCCCGCGTCGGTCTCCGGCACCCGCAGGCTGATCGGCGGCGTGAACACCGAGGTCTTCGACCGATCGAGCCACTCGACGAACGCCACCAGCCCGCCGTCGTAGCGCATCACCACTTCGCGCTTCTCGGCGTGGCGCTCGTCGCGGAGCACGATGGTGATGCCGGAGTTCAGGAATGCCAGCTCGCGTAGCCGCCGCTCCAGCAGCGCGAAGTCGAAATCGGTATGGGTGAACGTGGCGGGGCTCGGCTTGAAGATCACCTCCGTGCCGCCCGCTGCATCGGATGGGCCGACCACGCGCAATGGTGCCTCCGCGTCGCCATTGCGGAACCGGATGAAATGCTCCTGATGGTGGCGCCAGATCCGCACCTCCATCCATTCTGACAGCGCATTCACCACCGCGGCGCCGACACCGTGCAGGCCACCGGACACCTTGTAGGAGTTCTGGTTGAACTTGCCGCCGGCGTGCAGCCGCGTCAGCACCACCTCGGCGGCCGAGATGCCCTCTTCCTCGTGGATGTCGACCGGGATGCCGCGGCCGTCGTCCCGTACCGTCACACTGCCGTCGCCGTTCAGCGTCAGCTCGACGCGCGTGGCAAATCCGGCCTGCGCCTCGTCCACCGCGTTGTCGATGATCTCGAACGCCATATGGTGCAGGCCGGAGCCGTCATCGGTGTCACCGATATACATGCCGGGGCGCTTACGCACCGCGTCCAGGCCGCGCAACACAGAGATCGAGGCGGCACCGTAAGCGTCGGCGTCCGCGTCGCCGTTCGCAGCCCCGCCGTTCGCCGCTTCATTGACTGCATCAGGCGCGGCGCCAGGCGCAGCCCCGTTCGAGGCAGTGTTGGAGGCGGCAGAATCAGGTGGCGGCGCGGCGTCTTCGGTCATGCCGGTTGGGACACTCCAGGGCTGTTCGGATACCCTGGTTATATAGCCTCTACGGCGCTGTTCGCCCAGGGGGCGGCGCAACGAAATCCGGCGAAAAACCGCTGTCTGGCAGCAGGTTCCCATCCCCTGTGCGCAGTCGTTCGGCGGCGTCGCGCAGGGGGGCAAATGTCTCGGAATCGGTCCCAGTGATCAGCGTCTGCGCCGGTAGGTGCATCAGCGCGGTAAACAGCGCCGCGCGACGGTCGGGGTCGAGGTGAACGGCGGGTTCGTCGAGCAACAGCAACGGCGCTGTGCCACGCGCCTCGGCGATCAGCGCGGCATGCCCGAGGATGACACCGACCAGCAGTGTCTTCTGCTCGCCGGTGCTGGCCAGCGTCGCCGGGCGACCAGTTGCCGCATCGCGCATGACCATGTCGGTGCGGTGCGCGCCCAGGGCCGCACCACCCGCCGCCGCATCGCGCGCCCGCGACGCCGCCAAGCCGGCGCGGAGCCAGTCCTCGGCTTCCAGCGCCGGAGCGGTTTCGAGGCGCTCGGCGATCGGGCAGGCGAGGGCGAGCTCGGCGGCGGGAAACGGTGCGACCGCGCCGCTGGCCAGCACCGCGTTCAGCCGCGCCACCAACGTTGCGCGGGAGGCAGTGGCGGCCACCGCGTGCCGTGCCATGGCATCCTCCAACCCCGCCAGCCAG
>Ga0182030_10028381_pt1 | contig 10006 bp, 7 predicted proteins | sample 812S3MmetaG_FD_121299 | JGI IMG/M metagenome (GOLD analysis project Ga0182030, IMG submission 121299) | Permafrost microbial communities from Stordalen Mire, Sweden - 812S3M metaG (Illumina Assembly) | ecosystem: Environmental > Terrestrial > Soil > Wetlands > Permafrost | place: Sweden... | reverse complement strand
CCCTCGACCCGGCTCTCCGACAGCTTGATGTCGCGCCCTTGAGCCGCCATCGCCGACAAGGTGAAGCGCAGCGCGTCGGCGCCGAAACGGTCGACGAGGTCGAGCGGATCGATGACGTTGCCTTTCGACTTCGACATCTTCGCGCCCTTCTCGTCACGGACGAGGGCGTGGATGTAGACGTCGCGGAACGGCACTTCGCCGCGGAAATGCAGGCCCATCATCATCATCCGCGCGACCCAGAAGAAGATGATGTCGAAGCCGGTGACGAGCGCGCTGGTCGGATAGTAGCGCGCGAGCTCGGGCGTCTCGTCCGGCCAGCCGAGGGTCGAGAACGGCCACAGCGCCGAGGAGAACCAAGTGTCGAGCACGTCGGGATCGCGCGGGAACATCTCGCGCAGCCGCACGACGTCATTGGCCAAAACCTCGGCCTCGGAAGCGCTCAGCGCGCCGCGCTCGACGCCGTCGGCAAGCGCGGCGGCGAAAGCCGCTTCCTCGCTCTCCTCGACATAGACCGCGCCCCAGGGCGCGTACCACGCCGGAATCTGGTGGCCCCACCAAAGCTGGCGCGAGACGCACCAGGGCTGGATGTTCTCCAGCCAGTCGTAATAGGTCTTCTCCCAGTTCTTCGGCACGAACTGGGTCTTGCCCTCGCGCACCGCGGCGAGCGCCGGCTCGGCCAGCGTCTTGGCGTCGACGTACCACTGGTCGGTCAGCCACGGCTCGATGACGGCGTTGGAGCGGTCGCCGTGAGGAACGGTGTGGGCGTGCGGCTCGATCTTCGCCAGACGCCCCTCCGCCGCCATCAGACCGACGATGCGTTTGCGCGCCTCGAATCGGTCGACCCCGTCGACCGCGGCGATGAGGCGGGTCAATTCGTGATCGGCGGCGTCGAGTCCGTCGAAGAAGTCGAGATTGCCTTTCAGCCAGACGCGCGCTTCGGCGTCCAGCACATTGATCTGCCGAGCGCCTTCCGCCTCGTGACGGCGGCCGACCTCGAAGTCGTTGAAATCGTGGGCGGGCGTGATCTTGACGGCGCCGGTGCCCTTTTCGGGGTCGGAATAGGCGTCGGCGACGATGCGCATCAGCCGCCCGACCAGCGGCAGGCGCACGTTGGCGCCGACGAGCCGCCGAAACCGTTCGTCGTCGGGGTGGACCGCGACCGCGCTGTCGCCGAGCATGGTTTCGGGCCGCGTCGTCGCCACCGTAACGACCGCGCCGGTCTCCTCGTCGTTCGCGTCGACGACCGGATAGTCGAAATAATAGAGATGGCCGTTCGGGTTGCGGCCGAGCGCCTTGGCCAGCGCCGCCTCGTCGAGCGGCGCGCCGTCGTCGCGGCTCCACTTGAACGAGCCCTTGCACTCGACCTGGACGACCTCGAGGTCGGAAATCGCGGTCTGGAACTTCGGGTCCCAGTTCACCAGCCGCTTGGCCTTGTAGATCAGACCGTCGCGGTGGAGCTGGACGAACACCCGCGCGACCGCCTTCGACAGGCCCTCGTCGAGGGTGAAGCGCTCGCGGCTCCAGTCGCAGGAAGCGCCGAGCCGCTTGAGCTGGCCGACGATTGCGCCGCCCGATTCCGCCTTCCATTCCCACACCCGCGCCAGGAACGCTTCGCGGCCGAGCGTGCGGCGATCGGCCTCTTGGCGCTCGGCGAGCTGGCGTTCGACGACCATCTGCGTGGCGATGCCGGCGTGGTCGGTGCCCGGCTGCCACAGCACGTCGCGGCCGTTCATCCGCTGATAGCGGCAGAGCACGTCCTGCAGCGTGTTGTTGAGCGCGTGGCCCATGTGCAGGTTGCCGGTGACGTTGGGCGGCGGAATGACCACGCAATAGGGCTCGGCGTCGCGCCGCTCGGGCCGTCCGGCGCGGAACGCGCCCGCCGCCTCCCAACGCGCCGCGGCGCGCTTTTCGACATCGGCGACTTCGAACGATTTTTCCATCATCTGGGGGCGACCGGCACGGCTGTGGCCGAGCGCGGCGCGACGGCGGCCCGGCGGGTTGAAGAACGCGGCGCGGCGCGAGGCCGGCGCGAAAAACGCTGGCCCGTCGGTGAAACGCGCGACGGCCGCGCCCGCTTAATGCCAGCGCGCTCGCGAATGTCAACGTGGGGATGCGCCGCGGCCGGGCGACGAGGCCCGGCGCGGCTTCATAAACGCCAGCCGATCAGCGGCCGCCGCGCGCGACCCGCTGGATCTCGGCCCGCACCAGCCGCTCGACCATGCTGGGGAGATTCTCGTCGAGCCAGGCCTTCAGCAGCGGCCGCAGGATTTCCCGCGCCGCGTTCTCGGCGAGTTCGGCGCTCTGCAGCGCGAGGCTGGTCGAGAGGGCCTCGAATGCAGCCGAAACGGCCTCGTCGGCCTGGTCGGACAGCAGCGGCGCCGCCGCCTCGGTCGCCGGCGCCGGCTCGGGCTTGGGCGCGCTTGCGGGCGCGGCCGTCTGTGGCTGCGGCTGGCTCCACACCACTTTCGGCGTCGGCGGTTCGGCCGGCGGCGGCGGTTCGGCGGCGCGCGTCGACGCCAAATCGTCCTTGGAATAGACGATCTGCGGCCCGCTTGGCGACGCATCCGACTTCGGCGCAGTCCGCGCCGCGACGGGCTCGCGGTCGTCGGCGATGATCGAGCGGATGGAGGCGAGGATCTCCTCCATCGACGGCTCGTGAGCGCGTTGGGCGCGGCGCAGCGCGTCGAGGTCGCGTTCGCCCGGCGTGGAATTGGGTGCGTTCATGGGTTTCCGCCTCCGCGCCGTCCGGCGCGTCATCGAACCGCCTGACCGGCGATCGGATTTTCTTCTGCTGACAAAGGTGAACGACTCGGACCTCGGACGCAAGACCGAGACGGCGCGCAGCGCAGCGAAATTGCGCGGCGAGGCTCTCTTACTTGCCGTCCGGCGTGCGCACGCCCCACAGCTTGTTCTTCACCTGGTCGAAATGGACCCGCGGGTCGTACTCGGGCACGGCGAGGCCGAGCGTCTGAATCGACAGCCGCCCGACCGCCGACAACAGGCTGTACGAATTGACGACGCTGTCGTGCTGTGCGGTGACGAGTTGGACCCTCGCGTTGAGCAAAGCCTGCTGCGCGTTGAGGACGTCGAGCGTCGTGCGCTGGCCGACCTTGGCTTCCTCGCGCACGCCGGCGAGCGCCACTTCCGCCGCCTGGACCTCGGCGCGTGCGGCGCGCAAAACGCCGGATGAATTCGAGTTCGCCCCCCAGGCCGCGACCACCGCGGCGCGGACCTTGTCGCGCTGCAGGTCGGTTTGCAACTCGGTTTGGCCGAGTTGCTCCTTGGCTTGGCGCGTGCCGGCGTAAGTCGCGCCGCCGTCCCAGATCGGAATGGTGATCTGGCCCATCAGCGATTCGGTGAGCGCTTGGCTGCCGACCGGGTCGCCGGAAACGTCGAAGCGCTTGGTGACCTGACCGGTCAGCCCGACCGTCGGATAGAGCGCGCCTTCGGCGATCTTCACCTGCAAAGCCGCAGCGTCGATTCCGTGCAGCATCGCGACGATCGCAGGGTGTTCGAGCTGCGAAATCGCGATCGCCTCCGGAAGGACCTTGGGCAACTGGCGAATCAGCGGCGCGACTGGGGTCAGGCTCTTGGGATCGTCGCCGATCGCCTGGCGATAATTGGCGAGCGAGGCCTGCAATTGCGATTGCGCGCCGAGCGCGGTGGCGCGCGCGCCGGCGAGACTCGCCTCGGCCTGCGCGACGTCGGTGCGCGTCACCTCGCCGACGTTGAAGCGGTCCTGGGTCTGGCGCAACTGCTCCTGCAACACCTCGACGTTGTTGCGGTCGAGATCGAGGATCGCGGTGTCGCGCATCACGTCCATGTAATAGCCGACGGCGCTGAGCAGCACGTTCTGCTCGGTGTTGCGCAATTGCTCGCGCGCGCCGAACACGCCGGATTCGGCCTGGCGCACCGAATTTCCGGTGCGATCGCCGTTCCACACGTTCTGCGTGACAGTGACGCCGTAGCCGCGCGGCCGAGAGCTCACGTCGAGCGGGTTTGGATAGCCCGCGCCCAGGCCGGAGGCCAGCGTGTTCGACATGGCGGCGTCGCCCTCGGCCGAGACGTCGGGCATATAGCCAGCGTTCGCCTTGGGGATGTTTTCGTCCTGCACGCGCACGGCGGCGCGTTGTTGATTGATGTCAGGGTTGTTGAGATAGGCCTTGGCCAGCGCGCCGCCAATGGTTTCGGCGCGCGCGCCCGTCGCCAGCAACGCGACCGCCATTGCGACGATCGCGGCTCCCTGCAGCCAAGCGCGCGCCATCGTCGATTTCATAACACAAGCCATTGCAGCCCCTACGGCGCGTCCTCGGCTTCTGCTGCGGTCCCGCCCTTGGCGGGTTGTGGCGGCTTGAGCCGACTTAACGCGCAGAAACGACACACGCCCAGCTTGCCAATGTATAGGCAAAGCGAGTCGTCCGGCTACTGCCGGCCATCAATTCGAGGCCAAATCTCCCCAAAATTCAAGCGAGCGTCGCATTCTTGCGACACCCGGACCCCAGCTCGAGATTTCAAGGCGCGCCACGTCGGCCGGCAATCACATTGCCGCGATCAAAAGGCGAAGCTCGGCGCCCGCTTGAACGCCTCCAAAGCGGTCGCGCGGGTCTCGAACAGCGCGCGTCGCCCGAAGCCGGCCGCGCGCCGCTCGATCAGCGTCGCTTCCGGCGTCCCCGCGCGGCAATCGACGCCGACCAGCCGGCCATTCTCGGCCAGTTCGGCGAGCAGCGCGTCCGGCGAAACCTCGAACGCGCCTTCGACGACGATGACGTCGAACGGCCCGCGCCCTTTGGCGCCCGCCGCGAGATCGCCTTCGACGATCTCGATCCCCGCTCGTCCGTTCAACAGCTTGCGCGCCGCGGCGGCGGCGCCGGGGTCGCTTTCCAGCGCCACGACGCGGGCGCCGAGATGTTCGAGAATCGCCGCTCCGTAGCCCGCGCCGCCGCCGACGTCGAGCACGCGCTCACCCGGCTTCACCTCCGCCGCCTGGATGAGTCGCGCCAGCGCCGTCGGCGCCAGCAAGCGGCGAGTCTGCGAGCCCAGCGACGGCTGGTCGCTGTCGAGATAGGCGAAGCGGGCCATGTCCGGCGCGACGAAAGCCTCGCGCGGCGTATCGAGAAACGCCGCCAACAGGTCGAGATCGTTGACGTCGCACACGCGCAGCTGGCCGTTGACCATCTTCAGCCGGTGCGCGGCGGCATCCCTGTCCAAAGCCGTCAAAGCCATTCGAATCGCCCCGCCCTGGTTGTGGCATGGCGCCGCAGCCGGCGGCGCGCCGAAGGAAGGAAGTGGAGGCCTCGCCCGGAATCGAACCGGGGTGCAAGGATTTGCAGTCCTCTGCGTAGCCACTCCGCCACGAGGCCGTGCCGCGGCCGATCCCCTGCGGCCGCAGCGGGGCGGGCTATAGCAAGTTTAGCCGCGCGCCGGCAAGACGGCGCCGGCCGCCGCGGCTTAACGGCGCGGCCAGATCGGTCGCCGGGCGAGCGGCAGCAGCAGGAAATAGACGGCGAGCGCCGACAGACCGACCGTCACCCAGGTCTGCGGCTGCAGCCCCTCGACGATCGCGACGGCGGCGAGCGCGAACCAGAGAACCGTCGCGGCGATCGTCAGCGGCCGCAGGCGGCGCACCCGCAGCGGATGGACGAAGACGACCGGCGCGAACATCGCCGCGGTCGCCGCGAGCGTCAGCGCGGCGTTGATCGGCCACGGCCAGCGCATCACGAACAGATAGAACGCGAACACGTTCCAGATCGCCGGAAAGCCGCGAAACCAATAGTCGTTGGTCTTCATCCGCGTGTCGGCGAAATAGAGCGCCGAGGCGATGACGACGACGAGGCCGATCCAGAAGGCGACCGTCGACGGCATCAGGTCGGAGCGCCACATCGCCACCACCGGCACCAGAACGTAGGTGAGGAAATCGACCACCAAGTCGAGCACGGCGCCGTCGATCGTCGCCGCCGTCTCGCTGACCTTGGCGAAGCGCGCCAACGTTCCGTCGATGCCGTCGATGAACAGCGCCAGGCCGAGCCAAGCGAAACAGACGGGGAAATGGCGCTCGATCGCCGCATCGAGAGCGAGCAGCGCGACGGCGCCGCCGGAGGCGGTGAAGACGTGGACCGAGAACCCCGCGACGCGGCGAACCGGCATGGCTTTGCGCGCGCTCGTCATGCCGATTCGTCCTGAAGCCCCCGCCGCCCGCAACCGGCCGGGCTGGCTGGACAGCTTAAAAGCATGCATGTCAGGATAGGGCAATGGCCCCATCCCCAATCGACGTCGCCGAAACCTGCGACGTATGCGTCGTCGGCGCCGGGCTCGCCGGTCTGGCGGCGGCGGTCGGTTTCGCCCGCGCCGGCCGTCGCGTCGTCTCAGCCGGCGCGAGCGAGCGGCTCGGCCAGGGACGGACGGTCGCGTTGCTCGGCCCTTCGATCGATTTCCTCGACCAACTCGCCGTCTGGACGGCCGTCGAGCGGCGCGCCGCGCCGATGCGGGGCTTGCGGATCGTCGACGACACCGGCTCGCTGTTCGCGCCGCCGCCGATCGCGTTCCGCGCGCGCGAGATCGGCCGCGATGCATTCGGCTCGAACGTCGAGAATTCGGCGCTCGCCGACGCACTCGAAGCGGCCGCCGCCGCGCATCCCGATCTCGTTCGCGTCGCGGTCGACGTCGCCGGGTTCGATTTCGCGCCCGAGCGCGCCACGGTCACGCTCGCCGACGGACGCGTCTTCGCCGCCGCGCTCGTCGTCGGCGCCGACGGGCGCGCTTCGCCGTCGCGCCGCGCCGCCGGGATTACGGTCAGCGCGCGCCGCTACCCACAGAGCGCGCTGACGGTCGTGCTCGCCCACGCGCGCCCGCACGACGATTTCTCGACCGAGTTTCACACCCGCCAGGGGCCGTTCACGCTGGCGCCCATGCCCGCGGCGCCCGGCGCGCCGAACCGCTCGAGTCTGGTGTGGGCGATGAGCGAGGCAGAGGCGAAGCGGCGCGCCGCGCTCGACGACGACGCGCTCGCCGCGGAGATCGAGCGCCAGGCGCGCTCGCTGCTCGGCGCGATGCGGATCGAGGGCGAGCGCGGAATCTTCCCGCTCGCGCGCCAAAGCGTCGGCCGCCTGGTCGCGACCCGGCTGGCGCTGGTCGGCGACGCGGCCCACGCCTTCCCGCCGATCGGCGCGCAGGGGCTCAACCTGGGCTTACGAGACGTCAAGGCGCTGATCGCCGCAGCGACCGCAAGCGACGATCTCGGCGCCGATGCGGCGCTCGACGCTTACGCGCGCGCGCGCGCCGCCGACGTCCTGTTCCGCACGACCGCCGTCGCCGGACTCAACCGCGCCTTGCTCGCCGACTGCGCGCCGGTCGATCTCGCGCGCGGCCTCGGCCTCGCCGCGCTCGGCGCGATCGGGCCGCTCAGACGCCTGACGATGCGCGCCGGCGTCGCGCCGCTGTTCGCCGCAACTTGACGCGTTGCGGCGCGGTCCCTTCTCCCCGCTTGCGGGGAGAAGGCTAGGATGAGGGCCCTAGCGGTTGGCCGAAACCGGTGCGGCTCTTCGCCAAGCCCCTCACCCCAACCCTCTCCCCGCGAGCGGGGAGAGGGGGGCAGCGGCGGCGAATCCCCCCGCCTCGACCAGTCGCGCGGCGTAGCGCGCCATCTGGTCGACCTCGATGTTGACGCGGTCGCCGACTTTCCATCCGCTCAGCGTCGTGACCTCGAGCGTGTGCGGAATCAGCAGAACTTCGAACCGGTCGCCCTCGACGGCGTTGACGGTCAGCGACACGCCGTCGAGCGCCACCGAGCCCTTGATCGCGATGAACTTCGCCAGCGCCGCCGGCGCGCGGAAAGCGAAATGCGCCATGCCGTCGAAGTCGCGGCGTTCGAGGATCTCCGCCGCGCCGTCGACATGGCCGCTGACCATGTGGCCGCCGAGCTCGTCGCCGATCTTGAGCGACCGTTCGAGGTTGACCTTGTCGCCGACCTTCCAGCCGCCGAGCGTCGTCACCGCCAGCGTCTCGGCGCCGACGTCGGTGGCGATCGCCGTGCGATTGCCGCGCCGCGCCGCCTCGACCACGGTCAGGCACACGCCGGCGTGCGCCACCGACGCGCCGACGTCGACCGTCGCGCCATCGTAGCGGCAGGCGACGGTCAGCCGCAGCTTCTCGGCCCCGCGCTGCACGTCGACAACTTCGCCGACGTCGGTGACAATCCCGGTGAACATCCAAACTTCCTTTCTACAACGCCCCCTCGTCCTGAGGCGCCGCGCAGCGGCCTCGAAGGACGCTCCAGAAGGCGCATCAGGCGCGGCGGCCCGGAACATCCTTCGAGGCGCTCGCTTTCGCGAGCGCTCCTCAGGATGAGGCTTCGGTTACGCCCCCGACAACAGGCAACAACAACCGCCCGCTCACCCGACCCGCTCCCAGCGTCGCAGCGCGTCGGTTCCATAGGTCTCCGGCGCAAGCGGGCGGTAGCGCGTCCGGTCGGCGAGCGCGGCGTACGCGGCCGCGTCGAGCGCCGGCCGGCCAGGCCGGCCGAGCGGTTTGACGGCGGAGAACAGCGCCGCCTCGTCGGCGAGCCCGAGCGCGATCAGCCGCGACGCTGCGCGCGGGCCGCCCTCGCTGAAGACGCGCGTCACGCCGCGCTGGCCGAGCAGCCTGAGCGTCGCGCCGAGATCGACCCCTCCGGCCGGATCGGGTTCGACCCGCGCCGTTTCGACGCCCTTGGCGGCGAGCGCCGCTTCGCGCGCAGCCGAGCCGGCCGCCGTCGCGACGACCAGCGTCGGGAATTCGCGCGCGGTCGCTGCGAGGCGCGACCCCAGCGGCAGTTCGAGCCGCGAATCGAGGACCACGCGCAGCGGCGTCTGCGCGACGCCCGGCAGCCGAATGGTCAGCAACGGATCGTCGTCGCACGCCGTGCCGACGCCGATCATGATCGCGTCGTTGAGCGAACGCATCACCTGCACGGCGCTATTGGCCGCTTCGCCTGTAATGGCGAGCCGCGCGTCGTGCTCCTCGCCGGCGGCGTAGCCGTCGGCGGTCAAGGCGAGCTTGAGCGTCACCAACGGCCGGCCGACGGTCGCGCGCAGGATGTGGCCGCGATGGTCGCGCCGCGCCTGCGCTTCGCCCACGCCGACTTCGACCGCGACGCCAGCCTCGCGCAGCTTCGCAAACCCTTGGCCGGCGACGCGCGCGTCGGGGTCTTCGAGCGCCGCGACGACGCGCGCGAGGCCGGCGGCGACGATCGCCTCGGCGCAGGGCGGCGTCACGCCGCTGTGCGAGCACGGCTCGAGCGTCACGTACATCGTCGCGCCGCGCGCCGCTTCGCCCGCTTCGGCGAGCGCGACCGCTTCGGCGTGCGGCCGGCCGCCCGGCGCGGTGACGCCGCGGCCGACGAGGACGTCGTCGTTGACGATCAGCGCCGCGACGCAAGGATTGGGCGCGGTCAGCCCGAAGTTGCGCCGGCCGAACCGCAGCGCCGCGGCCATCCAGCGTTCGTCGACGTCGCGCATGGCGTTCATCGCGCCGGCGCGCGCGGTCGTGGGTTGGCGCTCGCCGGCCCCGGCTCGGCTTCCGGCTCGCCGGAGAGCTCGCCGACGATGGCGTTGAAATCGCGCGCCTCGCGGAAATTGCGGTAGACCGAGGCGAAGCGCACGTAGGCGACGTCGTCGAGGCCCTTGAGACCTTCCATCACCAATTCGCCGATGCGCTCGGTCGGGATGTCGGCGTCGCCTTGGCTCTCGAGCTGCCGCACGATGCCGTTGATCATGCGCTCGACCCGCTCGGGCGCGACGGCGCGCTTGCGCAGCGCGACCTCGACCGAATGCTGCAGCTTGTCGCGGTCGAAGGGCGCGCGACGACCACTCCTCTTGACCACCATCAGCTCGCGCAGCTGCACCCGCTCGAAGGTGGTGAAGCGGCCGCCGCAATCGGGACAGATGCGGCGACGACGGATCGACGAGGCGTCCTCGGTCGGCCGCGAGTCCTTCACCTGGGTGTCGAGCCCGCCGCAATAGGGGCAGCGCAT
>Ga0182030_10028373_pt1 | contig 10008 bp, 10 predicted proteins | sample 812S3MmetaG_FD_121299 | JGI IMG/M metagenome (GOLD analysis project Ga0182030, IMG submission 121299) | Permafrost microbial communities from Stordalen Mire, Sweden - 812S3M metaG (Illumina Assembly) | ecosystem: Environmental > Terrestrial > Soil > Wetlands > Permafrost | place: Sweden... | reverse complement strand
TGCGTCACGCTACGCGAACGGCAAGAGCCCTGACCCGCTTCCGCCACGAAAGACGCGACTGCGAAGGGTCAAGTGATCGACCTCGCACGGGTTCTCTTCGCCGGAGGAGAGCCGCACCCGTTCCAGTTGCCACCGCGATGGTTATGGCCTCCACGGGCGCCGGCTTCGCCGTAGCCCGTGGTCCACTCGCTCACGTTTCCCGCAAGGTCGTGGATGCCTCCGGGAGCGTCGCCTTCCGGGAAACTGCCCACCGCGCACGTGCCGTCTCTTTCTTGTTTCCCCGACCAGCAAACCTGGAGGTCCGGTGCCGCATTGCCCCACGGATAGGTTCGCCCCTGACCCTCTCCGCGCGCCGCCCACTCCCACTCCTCGTCCGTCGGCAGCCGCTTGCCTTGTGCGCGGCAGAAGACCCCGGATTGCTCCCAATCGACGCAGTTGACCGGGTGGTCGTGGCGGTCCGTACGACCGCCGTTGCAGGACACGCTTCGCTTGGCCCGGACGTCGTCTGGAATGGTCGGCCAATCCGCGGTCGTCGCCGCAGACGAGCACGGACCGCAGCGAACACAGGACGCGTACGCGGCCACCGTGACCTCGGTGAGGTCCATGCAGAAGGGCTGCACCGTGACCGTTTCAAACCGTCTGCCTGTGGTCGTGACCGTGTCCAACGGGGCGCCCGTGGTGAACGTGCCTCCCGGTACCGGCGCCATCCCTGCCGGGCAACTGCCTGTGCGAGACGCAGCGCTTTCCGGCACGCACGGTTCCTCCGCGACCGAGGGGATCCCTGCCGCGCCATCTAGGTTAGAGATCGCAACGCAGCGGTCGCCGTCCAGCATCGTCCCGACGGGGCAGGCGACAGGCAAGACCACCGCAGGCAATCTGTGGGTCGTGTTCCCCCCGTCGCAGGCCAGGGCGAGCGCGCCCATCGTGACGATCCACATACGGTTCAAGGCCACCATCGGCGCGATGTTATACGAAGGGGCCAGTGCTCCTCGAACTCGGGGCCCAGCCTCCCGTTCGTACGATCCGTCTCGCGGCGCGACGTCAGAGATCGTCGAGACGGGATAGGGCGAGACGTTACGGCCAGTGGCTCGAAATGGGTGCCTTTCGGGTCAGCGAAACGCGGGCGATTCCCAGGGGACAGAAGGCCCAGCGTCAGCCGGAAAACCTTCGCCGTGCGGGAGCGCATCATGGTGACGCGACCGGTCGGGTCGTCGGCCGGGACATCGCGTCCAGCGGGACAGCCGCCGGGTGGTCATTCAGGGGTGTTGTCGGCAGCCTCTGGTTGCTCGACTGCTCGTTCCGGCCGCCTCATTTCGTCGCGTACGTCATCGGCCCCTCGTATCCGTTCCCACGATCGATCTCGACGATGAGCCGCTTTTCGTCGGCCCACCATCGCTCTGTCTCGCCGGTCGCCTCGGCGATGAGCGTCAGGCCCCGCTCTTTCGCGATCGCCGCTCCTTGCAGGCCATCGTGGAAATTGAACGATGTAGGGTGCGTCTCAAGCGCACGCCAGAGGATGGCCTGCGTGAGAAGCGAGCGACCGTCGTGCGCGGAGGGACGCCACACCCCCTCTACCATCGCAGCGCTCGTGAAGCCCCGGCCCTCGGCATCGAGCGCGTAGTACACGTCGTTCGACGCGAAGATCACCGGCACGATATCGCGCTGGTGACCGGTGTACTTCGGCGGCGCCTTGAAGCACGCGTAAGGACCGACGACGAGCGCAGCGGCGGTGGGGTCGGACTCGAAGAGCTGAAGCCCGCCGTACGCGGTCTCGAACGCGAGAAGCGCGGGATACGCCGGGTAGCCGCACCCGGCCAGGAGCGTGGCGGTCGCTTCGGCGTCCGCGTGGGGACCGGTTCGCGCGGCTCCGCGAGAAGAGAGGTGCGCGAGGGCGATCGCGGGAAGATCGAGGTCGAGCTTGGGGCACACGGGGGCATCCTTACGCAAGCGTGGCGGGCGGGCCACTCCACCGACGCCCGCGAGGGCACGGGAGGGTGAGTGCCAGGCCAGACCGAGCCTTGCGCTCGCCGACACCACGGGGTGAGATTGCCGACCCGATGGCCACGTCGAAGAAGAAGTCCGCCAAGGTCGCCGCGAAGAAGTCGCCGCGGAGGAAGCCGTCTTCACGAACGAGCGTCAACGCCAAGAAGGCCCGCGCGAAGACGGCGTCGGCGACGAGTGGGACGAGGAAACGGTCGAAGACGCCGTCACCGAAGGCGAGCGCCCCCAAGCAGTTCCCAGTACGGGCTGAGGCACCGAAGACCGGCCAGGTGCCCTTCACCCACGCTCGCGCCCTTGAACTATTTCGTTCCCTCGGCGCCAAGGACGCAGAGAGGCTTGCAACATACGAGGCGAGCGGCGATCCCGCGCTCGCACGATGGCTCTTCCTCACGGGGATGTGGTCCATGGTTACTCAGGACGACACCAAATGGCTTGGCCAGTGGGCCGATCCGAACGCCCCGATCCAGGCCGCGATCCGCCGGATGCTGGACCGAGGAATCGATCCGCAAGACCTGACCGACGTCGTGCGCGACGCGCAGATCGACGCCCTGTACAACGTTTCCCAGCTCCTCGAACACTCCGGGCATGGGATCGAGGACCAGCAGTCGAAGATCGAGGAGATCGTCGAATGGCGCCTCGTCGAATACAACGGTGATACCGGCGAGATGAAGCGCGTAATCGGGGGGCTGCACGAGGACTTCTACGACATGGACCCGACCGGGCGCGGCTGCGAGCCTCGGCCGCGGTAGCGCTCCTACGTCGAGTAGTCGATCTCGGGCGCGCGCTCCTCCGCCCACTCGACCAGTACGGCCAGGTCCATGTCCCCGACGCGCTCGACGCCCGAGTTGACGAGCCGCCGCAGCATCATCACGCCCATCTGAGTGGGACAGCGGCTCACCGAATCGATCAGCGGGGTCTCGTAGCCTCCGATCTTTTCGAGGAGATGAATGACGGTCCAGAAGACCTCATACCCATCGTGGCGCGGGAAGCGCTCGAACAGACGGAGGAGCGGCTCCACCGCGGGAGTGAGGTCGGGCGCGGCGGTCGCCGCCTCTTGCAACAGGACATCGAGAGGGAGCCATGAGCCGTCGGGGTCGGGGGCGAAGCGTTCTATGTCGCCGAGGACGGTCGTGAGCGGGCGCGACATGCGCGCTGACGATAGCAAGGCGAACGCGGCTGGCGTGCTCCGAGCCGGGGCGGATCACTTGAAGTCCCGGTTCTCCTGGAGCCCGGGGTCACCGATCAGCCAGATGGCCTTCGCCGTGCGGGTGGAGATCGCGGTGACGGCGCCCGGCGTCGCCTGGCTCGACGTAGGCAGCGTCCTATCGTTGGTCGCCGAGCGTTCCGGCCCGCCACCACCTGAACCGCCTCGGCTCGCGCTTGGCCAGCGAAGTCGTGGCGACGGCTCGCCCGTGACGGTCGCGCTGCCGCTTCTACGCAACAGAATCGGCTCGGCCTGCGACGACCTTGCCACGTAGTAGATCAGCCGCCCAGCGCGTAGCGCTCGAGGAACTCGACGCCGCTAAGCACCGCAGGAACCGCATTGACGGCGTGCATGGTGGTGCGGGTTGCCCAGGCGAGGCGCACCGGCTCGTAGAGCAGGGCATGAAGGAAGCTCTGGGTGCAGATCGCGACGCCGGCGAAATCGAGGAGCACCGTCTCCCCACGAAGAATGGTTGGACGGATAGCAGTCTTGACGAGGTCGGCAGCGCGGATCGTGTCCTCGGCTAGGTCGGCGACGAGGACGACGAGGTCTGCTCGCTCGACGGACTCGAATCGGATCCAATGGTGGACGACCCGCTGCGGCGTTCGCTCGCGCGCGCGCGCGCCGATCTCCACCTTCATCGACTCGAAGTCCGGGATGCTGTCGATCGGGATCTCGAAGGCGACTAGCGTCCCAGGAAAGCCGACGCCATCGGGCTTCAAGAACCGCGGACCGACACGCTCCGTCAAGACGCCCGCGGTCTCCGTCAGCATCAGTGCTGCGTCGCGCGTGGCGATGAGCATGCGACCCTTGGCGAGCTTTGCCATCTCCGCGATGAAGAACAGGCCGAGTCCGGCGTTCTCGCCGCTTCCGGTCAGCCCCTGCGGGAACGTACCCGAGATGTGCGGCCAGAGGGAGCGCTCGAGCGCTTCTCTCGGATCGTCCGCGCGATGCATGCGTCGAAGGCTTTCCGGGATGCCAATGCCTGAATCCGCGACCGCCACCTGGAACACCGGCCGCTTCGCATGCGGCCCCTGGCTGTTGACCTGTGCACCGACGACGCCGCCCAGCGGGTCGCGGCTATGCTGGACGACATTCCTGAGCAGCTCGATGAAGACGTACTCGAGCGCCTTGTTCATCGAGCTCCCTTGTCCCTGGGTGATGAGAGCAGCAAGGGTGCGCGCCGCCGGCATGATCTCGCTTGGCTCGCTCACACGCCGAAGGGGCACCGTGCGCTCGGGCTCTGCGGGCCCCGTGACGGGGCGGCCCGAAAGGACGCGATCCAGACCGAGCGCGTGAGCAAACCGCGCCGGTCCGCTCGTGCCCCCGCTCTCCACGAGGAGAGGCCTCTGCCGCTCGATCTGAGCAGCGCTGCCGAGCCCGACGAGCCCCCATAGCTCCGCGATACGTACCGCATCCAGTCGGAGGGGCTCGCCGGAGGGACGGGAGGTCCAGAGCAAGAACGGCTCTGGATGTCCTAGAACGATCTCGGTTGGTGGCGGCGAAAGAGGGAGCTCCTCGAAGACGGGCGGAGCGGGCGGCTTGTCGATCTCGGCCACCAGCGGCTGTGCTCTCTGCACTGAGCGCCGAGGGTCCCACGCCGCAAGAAGCGCCCTCGCCACGTCGCGATCGACACCGCCGAACTGGGACAGATGGCTGAGCCGGGCACGTACGGCTCCGGTGTCAGGGCCGGCCAACGCTTGCAGCGCCTCGGCCCGGCGCCCTGCACGCTCGAGCACGACCGCCGCATGAACGGCCTTCTTCGGGGACTTGGAGGCGGCGTTCACGGCGCGACGCTAGCACGCGGTCGGGGTCCTCCCCGTTCCCCCGCCGAGGCGTGACGCGGGGTCGCGGGCGGCCCCCTAGCATAGCGCGGGCTGATCCGCGCGCCCACCTTCGCCGTGAACCTGCCGAAGCTCGAAGAAGAGCTGCGATGGACCCTCGAAGAAGCTCGCCGCAAGAACTTCGTCAATCCGCCACCGCCGGTTGAGTAGGACCTTGCCGACGGAGCTCGGAGGGTTGGACCCCAGTTCGGCCCTGATCAACTCTCCCAGGAGCGGGAGGGACGAGCGCCACGAAGGAATGCTTGAAGTCCTCGTTCTCCTGGAGCCGGACGTCACCCGTCAGCCGCAGGACCGGGCCCGTGCGGGTGGCGATCGTGGTGACGGCACCGGCGGTGGCGCGGCCGTGGTGGACGACGAAGGAAGACCGCGTCGAACGGGGATTGTACTGTGATCGCCTATGGGCAAAGACGCGCTCCCGGCGCCGGGCTCGGTCTACACATTCCGGCTGCAGAACGGCCAGCACGGTGCCTGCCGCGTGCTTCGACTCGCCGGCGAGGACGAGGCGCAGTTCGTCGGGCACTCCCTCGTCTACGGCTCGCAGTGGGTGGGCGAGCCCGCCGCGGCGCTAAAGCACCCGGACACGAAGAAGATCATCAAGAGCCTCCACGGCGTGGCCCTCTACTGGGTGAAGGGAGGGGCTCCCGCGTCGTTCACCGAGGCAGGCGTCGTCGCCGTGACCAAGGCCGAACAGGGCAAGCGGTGCAAGCTCAGCGCCCCGTGGGACATCTTCCCCAACGTCGTCTTCCAGGGGTGGGAGAAGGCGAACGACCCCGCGAAGCTCGCGGCCCGCATTCGATCGAACCATCGAGGAGGGCGAGCGCATCCAGAAGGCCCAGGTCGAGGAGCTGGCGGGGCGCGAGCGCATCGATCTCACGGGGGTCGTCGGCCTGCCCAAGCCGCGCGAAGAGCGCACGCCCGAGGAGGTCGTGCGCGGCTTCGTCGCCGCCATGCATCGGTGGGAGAGCGAGTGTGGACGCATCGCGAAGGCCCAGAAGCCGGGCGCGGCGGACGCCGTGTTCGGCATCAGCGGCCCGCCGATGCAGGCGATCTTCGACGAGTTCTGCACGCCCAGGGAGCGGCCCTACGGGAGGAGGGGAGGCGGTTACTCCGAGCGGCCGGAATACGACCCACGCGACACGATGGGCGAAGGAAAGACGCTGGGCCCGCGGAGAGCTGAGATCGAGACGAGCCGCGGAGGGCCCGTGCCCGAGCGCGTGAAGTACGTGCTGCTCAAGGTGGGCGGCATGTGGCTCGTCGACAGCAAGACGAGAAATGGGCTCAAGGCGACGCTGGAAGAGGTCACGATGGTAGCCACGGGCTCACCGCGCCAGCTCCTACGACCTTCGCCACCCTCGACTTGATCGCCTTGATCGCATCGGGTCTCGGGACGAAGTCCTCGTCGGAGATGTTGCCGCCGAATTCGCCCCGGAACACGTCCAGCCACTCGGCGAGCGCCTCCGCACCCTGGGCAAGCGACGCCGCGGCACGCACCGGCTTCCACTTGCCCACCCCGTGCATCGCCCAGTAGATCGGCGTCCCGCGCTCCTTCGGGGCGGCGATGATCGGGTCTCCTCCCATGACGTCGCCGATCACCACCCAGTCCGCGTTCCAACCGGGCAGCAGCCTGTCGTGCTTGCCCACCGCCCACCGGTAACCCTCCTGGCGTTGCAGCAGGTGGGAGACGGCATAGAGCGTCACGTCCTCGGCGTACCACCCGAAGGCGATGTCCGACCGGAGCGTCGTCGTGTAGAGCGTGACCAGCTCTTCCGACGAGGGCAGCACGCGGAAGACGTCGGCAACGGCCCGCTTGGGCGGAGGCTTGTCGTCGTGCGCGATCTCGTACTTGTTCAGCGTCTTGCACAGACGAGCGAGGGACACAGTCAGACTCTTCATGGACCGCTACCCCGAGCCCGCGCGTTGTTCCGCAGGGGACCCGGCTCCCTTGCGTGGGCAGAGTACCCCACGCTGGGCCTCGGCTCCGACCCCCGAGCGACGGCTATTCCTGCCCGACAGACGTCCTACCCTCGCGCGCCGGGCCGAGGGGCTTGATGGCCTCGGCGCCGCTCGGAACCAGCGACGGTCAGGGAGGCGACGATGGCTGCGAAGAAGAAGCCCAAGGTCACGGGGTCGAAGGCGCGAGCAGCCAAGACCGCGAAGCCAGGAAGAACTCCGGCGAAGAAGGCGGCAGCGAGAGGGACCAAGAGCCCGTCGAAGCAGTCCGCCGCCAAGCGTCCCGCGAAGAAGCCCAGGCGGATGAAGCCGTCGTCACGGGCGACCGCCGCCGTCAAGACGGCCCGCGCGAAGGCGGCGTTGGCGACGAGTGGGACGAGGAAACGGTCGAAGACGCCGAAGATGGCACCAGCGAAGAGGACACGGCCGAAGAAGAGACCGTCACCGAAGCCGACCGTCGCTCGGCAGCGTCCGATCAGCCGTCGGTACGCTGGACCGGTGGCCAGAGGCACGCGGGTACTCGTCGGCGGCGTGAAGTCGCCCCTCGTCCTGGAAGACACTGGCCCGAAACCCACCAAGAGTGACCTTGCCGCCTTCGAGGCTCATCTCGGCTTCGAGCTACCGGCGGACTATCGGGCGTTTCTGTCGAAGTACAACGGGGGTGACCCCGTCGTCGGGGACGTCCGCGGGCGTGACGACGACCCCACGATCGCGTACCAGCACGGCGACAGCGTCAACTCGTTCCTCAAGGTCCCCGTCAAGGGCAAGAGCATGGGCTCCGACGCGCTGTTGCGAGCATCGACGACGCGCGTCCCTGCCCTCCCGGCGGACACTCTGGCCATCGCGGAAGATGCTGGAGGCAACGCCTTCGTGCTCGCGCTGGGCGCCCGGCGAGGCGAGATCCGCTTCGTCGATCACGAGTCGAGTGAGCCCTTCGAGAAGCAGCGCGTGATGGCGGAAAGCTTTTCGGACCTCTTGCAACGTTTTCGTTCCGTCGAGGAGCAGAAGCGCCTGGACGACCTCGAGGGATCGGCCGAGCGCGAGGGCATCCGCTCGGGCCCGCTCCCGACGGACGTCGCCGCGCAGTGCGACCTGCTGGAGAGCAAGCATCCGAACATCCGCGCGGCCGTTCGTTCGGCGTGCCTCGTCATCTTCGACGCAAAGGGGTTCTTCGCCGTGCACGACGACCCCCTGTCTCACGATCTGCTGGATCTCGTCCTCTGGATGGCGGTGTCCACCACCTTTCCGGATGGTCTCTCTCCCTCCGATTTTGAGTCCGCCTTGCTCGAACGTGCGTGGGCCCTACGCCCGCCCGCCGGGGCTGGGGTTCGCGGCGTACGCCCCTTCCTTCATCTCGGACTGGTGGGATCGCCGTTTCAGCGAAGGCGCCCTCGTGCAGGTGGATGGCAGAGGACGCCTCGCGCCGGTGGCGTCGACGGCTATCGCCGCGAAGGTCGACCGTGGAGCGTAGGCTCAGGGAACGCTCGTGGTGAAGCTCCCGAAGGAGCGCGTCGCTGACCGTGGCGAGTAGCTCGGGCGTCTGGCGCCCCGATGGGGCGAGCGTCGAAGGTGGGTCACCGCCGACGCCAGCGGCCCGAAATGGGGCGTTTTCGGGCCAGCGAATCGCTCGAGGTTCCCTGAGGACAGAAGGCCCAGCGTCAGCCGAACGACCGTCGCCGTGCGGCTTCGCATCGTGGTGACGGCCACCGGTGGTCGCCTGGTGCTCCGGGAACGCAAGGGAGCGCGGTGGGGCGGGTGGGACGACGAGCTAGGGGTTACGGGTGACCGCGGACTCTCCAACTCGCCGCCGCCCGTGCGCTCACCCCGCGCGATCCACCGAAATACAAGTGCTCGTCGGCGTCGATGTCGTTGACGGCGTGTACCCCGAGATCGTCGTAACCGTCGCCGTTGACATCGCCGAGAGCGATCGGTGTGCCGAAGCTCACGACGGGGTCGCTGCTCCATCGCAACACGGGCTCCGTCGGCGCGTGCGGTCCGCCCGGCAGCAATTGGACCCAACCACCCATGCGATCCTGACCCTCCGCCACGTCGTCGAAGCCGTCACCGTCCACGTCTCCGACCGGCACGAGCACGTCTGCGCCTCGCCCGGCGAGAGGTCGGGGCCAAGACCACGGCACCTCGCGGCTCGCCTTTCCCGGGACGACACGCCACGCCGTGCGCAAATCGCCCCGGCGCGCGACGAAGTCGACTGTCCCGTCAGGTCGAGCGACCGCCCCAACGACGTCGGCCACCGGCATCGGCGCGACATCGAGCGCCACGCCGAGGCCCTTTGGGGTACCCAGGCGAAGCCCGTCGCCCGTCAGAACATCGGGCAGGCCGTCGGCGTCGACGTCCAGCGCGGGGATGACCGGCGCCCGAAGGGTGTCTTTCGTCGCGAGCAGCCCGAGCTTCGAGCCGCGGTACACGCGCCAGGTATCGGCGCAGCGCACCGCGACGTCGGCGAAGCCATCGCCGTTGACGTCTCCGAGAGGCACGACGGCGGCCATCTCCGCGCAAACGTCCGAATCGGCGGGGTCGGGGCTACCCGATTCACGCCCCCGGAACAGGAGGACGTGTGCGGGGACGTGCACCGTGGGGGCGTCCGGAACGCCGAGGGAGCCGTCCAGCGACACGTGCGCCAGGGCGTCGGCGAACCCGTCGCCGTCCACGTCGCCAGCGGGTTGCAAATCGCCGAGGCCGAGGCACGCGAGCCGCGTCAGGTCGTACGTGCTGCACGGCATCCCCTCGAGCGCCGCCGTCCGAGCGGCCATGTGCGCCACGTCCGCGCCCCCGTACGCATGGGCGCCGAACCATCCGAGCGGGACGTCGTCGATCCCGTCGCCGTTGAAGTCCCAGCCCTCCAGCCAGCTCGTGTCGACGACTGCCTTGCGGTGCCCGACCCGAAATACCCACGTGGGGCTCGAGACCTCGCCGCCGTCGGTCGCGTGCGCGCGCACGCGCCAGAACGTTGCACCCGGCGGCAACTCGATCGTCATCCGGGCGACGGGA
>Ga0182030_10028372_pt1 | contig 10008 bp, 9 predicted proteins | sample 812S3MmetaG_FD_121299 | JGI IMG/M metagenome (GOLD analysis project Ga0182030, IMG submission 121299) | Permafrost microbial communities from Stordalen Mire, Sweden - 812S3M metaG (Illumina Assembly) | ecosystem: Environmental > Terrestrial > Soil > Wetlands > Permafrost | place: Sweden... | reverse complement strand
TTGTGGTAGCCGACGATCCCGGCTTTTATCTGTTCGGTTATTCGAACTCCGTCGTCTTGACGGCGCTCGCGTCCTAGAAGAGCGCTCCGAGCTCTTGATCAGCGAGGTCGCGCAAAGCGGCCCGGAAACCGCCGGTGTGGAGAGGAATCCGAGCGGCCGGCCTCCGGTGCGTTCCTGCTAATCTATAGATTTTGTAGATTCCGCTGACTTAGCCGTTGGCCTGTCGCGCCAATCAACCAGGAGGAAACAATGTCTCGCCGTCCTATCGTTCTCACCCTCGCCGTAGGGCTCGGGCTGCTCGGAGCCGCCTTTGCCTCGACCGGGTCGATCGCTGCTGCGGCGACTTCTGGCCCTGCCGCGCTGCACACCACGGCACCGGGAGGGCCCCTTGGTCCCTCCTACGACACCAAGACGACGTCATCAGTGACGCTTTCTGGCGCCGGGGCCAACTCGATCAACCCCTTCTTCGAGAAGGTCTTCTACCAGTACCACCTGAAGAACTCGAAGTCGACGATCACCTATTCGCCAGCCGGCAGCGGTGTCGGCATAAGTGACATCGAGCAGGGCACCGTCGACTTTGGCGACACCGAGATCCCGATGGCGGCAAAGGACCTGGCCAAGGCAACGCGCCCCGTACTGCAGGTGCCGGTGGACCTCGGTGGGGTGGCGATCAGCTACAACCTTCCAGGCGTGCCGAGCGGCCTGAAGCTCGACGGCCCCACCTTGGCGGGCATCTTCAACGGTACGATCACCAACTGGGACAGCTCGCAGATTGCCAAGGTCTCCGGTGACAAGAGCCTCCCGAACCTCGCCATCGTCCCCGTGCACCGTGCAGACTCCTCAGGGCCGGGCTGGGACCTCGACGACTACCTGATCAAGACCGCCCCCGCGTGGGCCTTGAAGGTGGGTACGAAAGCGTCCAAGACCTGGCCGCTTCCCAAGGTGGGATTGGGCGAGCAGCTCAACAGTGGCGTCGCCACCTACGTCGCCCAGACCAAGGGTGCTATCGGATACGTCGAGTACGGCTACGCCCTCGAAGCCAAGTTCACCAATGCCGCCCTTAAGAACAAGGCCGGGGCGTTCGTGGCTCCCTCACTACACTCCATCTCAGAGGCGGGATCGGAGGCGAGCGACTTGAGCGCAACTAAGTACTCGATAATCGATGGTCCCGGTTCGGGCACGTATCCGCTCGCCAACTTCAGCTGGACGCTTCTCTACAAGAAGAATCCCAATGAGGCCAAGGCCATCGCCCTCGGCAAGCTCTTCGACTGGGTCGTGACGACCGGCCAGCAGTACTCGAGCTCGCTCGGCTACGCCCCCCTGCCAGCTGACGTAGTGGCGCTGTCCACCGCGACGCTCGAGGAGTTGCAGACGCCTCAAGGTGGGCCTTTGTTCACTAAATGACGGCCCTTTCCGGCGCGAGCAACCTCGCCTCGGTCAAAGCAGCGATCCGACATAGGCACGCCCGGCGTGGCGGGCGTGCCTATGTCGTTTTGCGCTGGGCGGCGGCGGGGCTCTTCGTAGCCATCCTGGCGGGCCTTGTCGTGAGCATCGCCGTCGACTCGAGCCAGGCGATAGCGCACTCGGGTATCGGCTTTTTGTGGTCGGGGACCTGGAACCCGGCTGCCAACCAGTTCGGCGCCGGCATCCTTGTCGTGGGGACCGTCGTCACGACTCTCGTAGCGATGATCATCGTCGTGCCTGTCGGGCTCGGCACGGCGGCGTTCCTTTCCGAACTGGCACCGAGGTGGCTGGCAGGGCCCCTGTCGACCGCGATTGACCTCCTCGCCGCAGTGCCGAGCATCGTCGTCGGCTTGTGGGCGCTCCTCGTGCTCTCCCCGGTGTTTGCCAACTACGTCGAGCCCTTCTTCAAGTCTGTGCCCGCCTTGGGGTGGTTTTTCCACGGTCCGGCCTACGGACCGAGCATTCTTCTCGCCTCGGTCGTCCTCGCGGTCATGACCCTGCCGACGATCGTGGCCCTGAGCCGCACCGCCCTCTCAGGTGTGGCTCTAGCCGATCGTGAGGCGGCTATGGCCCTCGGTGCCACCCACTGGCAGGTCGTTCGTGAGGTCGTCTTCCCCGGAGCGCGCTCTGGGATAGCCGCCTCGCTGACGCTGGCGGTTGGCCGGGCCCTCGGTGAGAGCATCGCTGTGGCCATGGTCATCGGCAACAGCCCGTCTGTGCCCCATTCGCTCCTCTCGCCCGGCGCCACCTTGGGCTCGGCCATCGTCAACCAGTTCGCCGAGGCTGAGCCGGGCATCGGTACGAGCTCGGTGATTGCCCTTGCCGCTGTCTTGCTAGTGCTGACGCTCATCGTCAACGCAGGTGGACAGGCCCTCTTGCGAGGCATGGGTCCGGGCCGCCTGCGCCGACGCGGGCGGGACCGCGTCACAAAGGCGGCGGCATGATCGGCGCCGCGCCGTCGCAGTGGCCCGGCGAGGAAGCTGCGACGCGTAGGGACTGGCAAGCCCGGGAGCGCCGGCGTCCGATCATCCAGGCGTCGGCCCGTCGCAGCCTGGGTCGACGGCGCCGGGCGGGACGGTTCGTCCAGGTTCTGTGTGTCCTGGCGGCGGCGATCGGCCTCGCGCCCCTCGTCGCCCTCGTTTACTACACCGCGGAGCGCGGACTCGGCGGGCTCTCTTGGAGCTTTTTGACCCAGGCCCCGGTGCCGGAGGGGATCCCCGGCGGAGGGATCTCGACGGCCATCGTGGGAACCGGCGAGATAGTCGGCCTCGCCTTGGTGATGGCCGTGCCGGTCGGGCTGATGGCGGCCCTGTTCCTCCACGAGCGGCGCGGCCGCCTGGCGACTGCCATCCGCTTTGGCGCCGACCTTCTCACAGGGGTGCCCTCAATCGTCATCGGCATATTCGCCTACGCCTTGCTCGTTCGCCCCCTGCACCATTTCTCTAACTTGGCGGCGGCGTTTGCCCTCGCGGTGCTGATGTTGCCGATAATGATCCGGGCGGACGAGGAGGCAATGCGCACCGTGGCCGTGGACCTTTGGGAGGCAGGGGTCGCCCTCGGCGCCCGGCGTTCGCGTGTGGCCCGATCTGTCGTGCTGCGGGGCGCCCTTCCCGGCCTTGTCACCGGCAATCTGCTGGCGGTGTCGCGCGGCGTCGGTGAGACTGCGCCCCTTTTGTTCACTGTTGCCGCGCCAAGTTTCGCCATGACCATGCTCATATACACCGACGGCACCCAGCCTTTCCCCGCCGAACAGCAGACGGCGTGGACGACAGCGCTCTTGTTGCTTTTGTTCGTGCTCGTGCTGAGCGGCATCGCCCGCCTTGTTGCCTGGCGCCTCACGCGTCGGGCGCGGTGAGCCATGCGTGAACAAGCAGAGCCCGGTGTGAAAGTGTTTCCCATGAGCGAGGACGCCCCCATGCTCGCATCCGAGGCGGTTGGACCGGCTCAACAGGAGGCTTCGGGCCGCTACTCGAGCACGCGCACACCTGCATCGGTTGCGCTCGAGGCGGCCGGGCGCGCCCTTGCGCCCCCAGAGCGCGCCGGCGAGCCCGCCGTCACCCTCGACAACGTGAAGGTGACCTTCGGTGAACATGTCGCTGTCCGCAACGTGACCCTCGCTTTGCCGGCCCGGCAGGTGACCGCCCTCGTCGGTCCTTCGGGCTGCGGCAAGACGACGGTGCTACGGGCGATAAACCGCCTGCATGACCACACGGGCGGTCGCGTCGAGGGCACCATCAGGCTCGGCGATGTCGACGTCTACGCCCCTGACACCGATCCTGAACTGGTTCGGGCTCGCATCGGGATGGTGTTCCAGAGGCCCAACCCATTTCCGACGATGAGCATCTTGGACAACGTCACCTCGGGGCTGCGTTTCAACGGGATCCGCAACCGGGCTCTTTTGCGAGAGGCGGCCGAGTCGGCCTTACGTCATGCTGCCCTCTGGGACATCGTCAAGGACCGGCTGCACCAAACGGCGCTCCGGTTGTCGGGCGGCCAGCAGCAACGTCTGTGCATAGCCCGGGCGCTCGCCATCGAGCCGGACGTCATGTTGATGGACGAGCCCTGCTCGGCCCTCGACCCAGTCGCTACAGAAAAGATCGAGAACCTGATCACAAATCTCGCCCGCGAGGTCACGATCGTCTTGGTTACCCACAACATGTTCCAGGCAGCCCGGGTGTCGGACAACGCGGCCGTCTTTCTCCTCGACGAGGACCGCGTCGGTGAGCTCGTCGAGGTCGGGCCGACGGTCGAGATCTTCGACTCGCCCCGCGACGAGAGGACCAAGCAGTACGTCACGGGCCATGTCGGCTGACAGGTAGGCCAACGCGGCGCGCGGAGACCAGCCGCGGGCATGCGAGGATTGGGCGCGTGCGACCCGAGGGTGAGCTCGAGCTGACGGTCGTAGTCCCGTATTACAACCCTGGTCCGAGCCTGGTCGGCCACGTCGCCCAGGTCATCGATCTGCTGAGGGAGCGCGGCGTGGCCTTCGAGGTGATCGCCGTCTCGGACGGCTCAACCGATGGCAACGATGCCGGCCTCGAACAGCTCGGGCCCGAGGTGCAGGTCGTCTACCTGCCCGTCAACCAGGGCAAGGGCCACGCGCTGCGCGTGGGCCTCGGTCTCGGTCGGGGCCGCTATCTCGGGTTCATCGACGGGGACGGCGATATCCCCGCCCCGGTCCTCGGCGAGTTCGTCGACTGCATCACCCAAGCGACGCCGGACTTCGCCATCGGCTCCAAGCGTCACCCGGACTCAGTCGTCGTATACCCGTGGCTGCGGCGCCTTTACTCCTTCGGGTATCAAGAGCTCACCCGCTTGCTGTTCGGCCTTCAGCTCACCGACACCCAAAGTGGGATCAAGCTTGCCCGCCGGGAGATCGTCACCGAGCTGCTGCCGATACTCGAGGAGAACGGCTTCATCTTCGATCTCGAGCTGCTTGCCGTCGCCCGGCGCCGCGGGTACACCAACGTCGTCGAGCTCCCCGTCGAGATCCGCGAGCGCTTTTCGAGCACGATCTCACCCCGGGCCGTGCTCCACATGCTCCTCGACACTGTCCGGCTTGCATGGCGCCTGCGCGTCTCCCGCCGCTACGACAAGAGCGCTCTTTGAGGACGCGCCTCGGGTTCGCCTCGGCACAGCCCTAGGCCGAGAGCCTCTCCACGATCCAGTCGACACAGGCGGTGAGGGCTGCGACATCGTCAGGCTCGATGGCGGGGAACAAGGCGATGCGCAGCTGGTTGCGCCCCAGCTTGCGGTAGGGCTCGGTGTCTACGACGCCGTTGGCGCGAAGCGTCGCGGCAACGGCCAGGGCATCGACCGACTCGTCGAGGTCGATCGTCGCCGTCACGTGGCTGCGTACGAGGGGGTCGGTGACAAAGGCATGCGCGTAGGCCGACGCCTCGGCCCACGCGTAGACGATTTCTGCCGAACGGTCGGCTCGCGAGGCCGCCCATTCGATGCCTCCGTTGCCGACGAACCAGTCCACTTGCGCGGCGAGGAGCCACAAGGTGGCCAGCGCCGGGGTGTTATAGGTCTGTTGCAAGCGCGAGTTGGAGATGGCGATCTTCAAGTCCAAGAAGGCGGGGACGTAGCGCCCGCTCGCCGAGACACGGTCCACCCGCTCGATTGCCGCCGGTGACAGCAAGGCGAGCCAGAGGCCTCCCTCGGACCCGAAGCACTTCTGCGGAGCGAAGTAGTAGGCGTCGAACACACTGGCCGTTACGCGAAGTCCTCCAGCGGCCGAGGTGCCGTCGACGAGGACAAGGCCGTCGGCCACCGTCCCACCGAGGCCGCGCGGCCTTTGCACAGCTGCCTGCACCCCGGTCGAGGTCTCGTTGTGAGTGAGGCAGTAGGCGTCGACGCCCACCGTGGCGACTGCTTGCGGGCACGTCCCGGGCTCGGACACGAATACCTCTGGGTCCTCGAGGAAAGGAGCCGACCGCGTGCACTCGGCGAACTTGGCGGAGAACTCGCCAAAGGAGAGGTGCTGGCTCCTCGACTCTATGAGGCAGAACGTAGCGGCGTCCCAGAACGCCGTCGCGCCGCCGTTGCCCAATACCACCTCGTAGCCTTCGGGCAAGCTGAACAGCTCTGCCAGGCCGGAGCGAACCCGCCCCACGACGTCACGGACGCGGTCTTGACGGTGGCTCGTGCCTAGGTAGCTCGGCGCCTCTTCGGCGAGCGCCTGCACTGCCTCGGTGCGCACCTTTGAGGGACCTGACCCAAAGCGCCCGTCCCTCGGCAGCAGCTGTGTGGGGATCACGAGCTCGGTCAAGTTGAACCTCCAGAAGGACGGCGGGCCGATCAGCTTTGTCGACTCGCTGGCGTCGGCACCGGCGCGCCACGACATGGGTCCTCGAACACGGATGCACCAGGGCCATGTGTCAGCATAGGCAGATGGCGATATCACCCTCCTTTGACCGACCGTCTGTGTCCCGGCGGATCTCTCAGCGCGTCGCAGGCGTGGCGCCCTCGGCCACTTTGGCTATCGACGCCAAGGCAAAACAGCTGCAGGCCCAGGGAGTCGACGTCGTCGGCTTCGGTGCAGGCGAGCCCGACTTCCCGACGCCAGCGGCCATCGTCGCCGCGGCCACGGCCGCGTGCGGTGACCCTCGCAATTATCGCTACACCCCGACCGCGGGCCTTGCGGAGCTGAAGGACGCCGTCGTCGCCAAGACGGCGCGTGACTCCGGCTACGAGATCACCGCCAAACAGGTGATCGTCACCAACGGCGGCAAGCATGCGGTCTACAACGCCTTTGCCACCCTTTTAGACCCCGGTGACGAGGTGCTCCTACCTGCTCCCTACTGGACGACCTACCCCGAACCGGTCCGGCTCTCCGGCGGTGTCGTCGTCGAGGTGCCGACCAGGCCGGAGAGCGGCTTCAAGGTGACCGCCGAACAACTCGAGGCCGCCGCCACGGATCGGACCAAACTGCTCGTGTTCGTATCACCGTCAAACCCGACCGGCGCCGTCTACAGCCGCGACCAGATCGCCGAGATCGGCCACTTGGCTGCCGAGCGGGGCTGGTGGGTCTTGACCGACGAGATCTACGAGCACCTCGTCTATGGGGATAACTCCCAGCACTCGATGCCGGTCGTGGTTCCCGAGCTGGCCGATCGCTGTGTCATCGCCAACGGCGTGGCCAAGACCTACGCCATGACGGGCTGGCGGGTCGGTTGGCTCGTCGGGCCGCCCGACTTCACCGAAGCCGCCACGAACCTGCAGTCGCACCAGACCTCCAACGTCAACAACATCGCCCAGCGGGCTGCCATCGCAGCCCTCACGGGCGACCTGTCGGCGGTGGCGGAGATGAGGGCTGCCTTCGACCGGCGCCGCCGGACGATCTTCAAGATGCTCTCGGCCATCGAAGGCGTCACCTGCGTCGAGCCCGAGGGAGCCTTCTACGCCTTCCCGTCTTTCGAGGGCATTCTCGGTCTTGAGCTCAGGGGCCGCCGGCCCGCGACCACCCTCGAGCTCGCTGAGATCGTGCTCGAGGAGGCACGTGTCGCCTTCGTACCGGGCGAGGCGTTCGGCGCGCCCGGTTATGGTCGCTTCTCTTACGCCTTGTCGGACACGGACCTCGTCCGGGGGATCGAGCGTCTCGGCGAGCTGCTAGAGGAGGCAAAAGACTGAACATGGCGAGGATCCTCGTCACCGAGAAGCTCGCTGTTGCTGGGCTCGAACTTATGGCGAACGCCGGCCACGTAGTCGACGTGCAGCTGTCGCTAACGCCCGAGGAGCTCCTCGGCGCGGTAGAGGGAGCTGGCGGACTTGTGATCCGCTCGGCCACCAAGGTCACAGCCGAGGTCATCGAAGCCGGCCGCGACCTTGTCGCCGTCGGGCGGGCCGGGGTCGGCCTCGACAACGTCGACGTCGAAGCAGCGACGCGCCGTGGCGTGATGGTCGTCAACGCCCCGGAGTCGAACATCTTGTCGGCTGCCGAGCACGCGATGGCGCTGATGCTCGCCCAGGCCCGCAACATTCCCCAGGCACACGGGGCACTCGTGCAGGGGCGCTGGGAGCGCTCGAAGTGGGAAGGCGTCGAGGTTCACGGCAAGACGCTCGGGATCGTCGGTCTCGGTCGGATCGGCTCGCTCGTGGCCAAGCGGGCGGCCGCCTTCGGGATGAGGCTGCTCGCGTATGACCCTTATGTGACCCCGGACAGGGCACGCCAGATAGGAGCTGAGCTCCTCGAGCTCGAGGAGCTGTTTGCTGGCTCCGACTTCGTGACGATCCACCTGCCGAGCACGCCCGAGACGCGCGGCCTCATCGGCAAGGAACTTCTGGCCAAGTCAAAGCCCGGGATCCGCATCGTCAACGCAGCCCGGGGCGGACTTGTCGACGAGGCCGCTCTTGCTGATGCCATCACCTCGGGCCAGGTCGGCGGCGCCGCTTTGGACGTCTTTGCCACCGAGCCCTGCACGTCTTCTCCCCTGTTCGGGCTCGAGCAGGTTGTCGTCACCCCCCACCTCGGTGCCAGTACCGCCGAGGCCCAGGACAAAGCGGGCGAGCAGATTGCCGAGCAGATGGTGCTGGCGCTCGCCGGCGAGCTCGTACCTTACGCGGTGAATGTTTCCGCCACTGGGTCCTCTGAGGGAGTGCGGGCTTTCCACGGGGTGGCCGAGAGGTTGGGCAGCCTGCTGGCAGCGTTGTGCGAAGGGGTCCCGAGCCATCTCGAGATCGAGTACGAGGGGGAGCTTGCGAGCGAGGACACGCGCATACTCACGCTTTGTGCCCTAAAGGGGATCTTCGCCGCAGCTAGCGACGAGCCGGTCTCTTATGTGAACGTCCCCCGCTTTGCCAAGGACCACGGACTCGATGTCCGAGAGGCATCGACGACGACTGCTGGGAGATACCTGAGCCAGGTGACTCTTCGCGGCGGTGGCCACTCCGCCTCGGGGACACTCGGGCCGGCGGGCACACAACGTATCGTCATGGTCGACGACCACGACGTAGAGCTTCCTTTCGCGAAGAACCTGCTCGTGGTCCGCAACGACGACCGCCCGGGCATGATCGGGATCGTCGGCTCGGCGCTCGGCGACGCCGGGGTGAGCATCACGAACATGGCCGTAGGCCAGACCGCCGGCGGCGGGTCGGCGCTGATGCTCCTCTCGACAGACCAAGCGGTGCCTGGTGACGTACTTGCCCGCCTTGGAACGGCGCCCGGCATCCTCGACCTGCACAGCCTCGCCGGCGCCTAGGGCCGGTCCAAGGCAAGTGCTGAGGCTGAGCGCCGAGCGGTTCCGCCAGGTGATGGCGCACGTGCCGACGAGCGTTGCCGTCGTCGCCGCCATCGTCGAGGGTCAACCCCAAGGCCTTTCTGTCGGCACTTTCGTCCCCGTCTCGCTCGACCCCCCGCTCGTCGGGTTCTTTGTCGCCAACACGTCCAAGAGCTGGCCGCTCATCTGCAGCTCCGGTTCGTTCGCTGTCAGCGTGCTCGGCCACGACCAAGCCGCGCTCTCCTCGCGCTTTGCCATGAGCGAGGCCGACAAGTTCGCCGGCGTGAAATGGCGCCCCGCGCCCTCCGGCAACCCCGTTCTCGCCGGCGCCGTGGCTTTCGTCGACTGCTCGATAGAGCGCGTGGTAGAGACCGGGGATCATTCCCTCGTCCTGGGCAAGGTCGTCGAGATCGGCGTAGAGGCTGGCCAGCCGCCTTTGTTGCATCACCGCGGCAGCTATCACCGCGTCGCTGAGACCACCGACTGGGAGGCGGGAGGATGACGGATCGTCGGTGGCTTGACGGGCGGGGCACTGTCCAGCACAATCACAGGTGACATGACCAACGAGCGGCTGACCCGGGTCCTCCTTCTTACCTGACGGCGAGCGCCTCTTCGCGCTCGCCAACGCCTCCTGCGCCTTTTGGCCAGGAGGTTTTTTGTTGGCCCGCTGCGTCGCAGGCGGCGATTGCACAGGTTGGACCGAGGCCTCGGGTGCGCCCCGACTATGGAGCGAGTAATGAGCGAGAAGGTAGTCATCTTCGACACGACACTGCGCGACGGCGAGCAGTCGCCGGGCATCTCCCTCGACCCGGGCGAGAAGCTC
>Ga0182030_10028371_pt1 | contig 10008 bp, 6 predicted proteins | sample 812S3MmetaG_FD_121299 | JGI IMG/M metagenome (GOLD analysis project Ga0182030, IMG submission 121299) | Permafrost microbial communities from Stordalen Mire, Sweden - 812S3M metaG (Illumina Assembly) | ecosystem: Environmental > Terrestrial > Soil > Wetlands > Permafrost | place: Sweden... | reverse complement strand
TGAGCGAACACATGTGCCAGGGATGGCTTGAGGGCTATCTGCTGACCGGGAGGCACGGGTTCTTTTCGTGCTACGAGGCGTTCATCCACATCATCGACTCGATGGTGAATCAGCATGCCAAGTGGCTGAAGACGACGCGCGAGATTCCATGGCGCAAACCGATTGCGTCGTTGAATTATTTATTGAGTTCGCTGGTTTGGCGTCAGGATCACAACGGGTTTTCGCACCAGGATCCAGGATTCATCGATCACCTGTTGAACAAGAAGGCAGATGTGGTGCGGATTTATCTGCCGCCGGACGCGAACACTCTTCTCTCGGTCGCGGATCATTGCTTGCGCAGCCGGAACTACATCAATTTGATTGTTGCGGGCAAACAGCCGGCGCCGCAATGGCTGACGGCGGACGAAGCTGTTGCGCACTGCACGACGGGGATGGGAGTGTGGCCCTGGGCGTCGAATGATAAAGGCGATCCTGAAGTGGTGATGGCGTGCTGCGGGGATGTGCCGACGCTGGAGGCGCTGGCGGCGGTTTGCCTGCTGCGCGACAAGGTGCCCGATCTGCGCATCCGCATGGTGAACGTGGTGGACCTGATGACGCTGCAGCCGACTTCAGAGCATCCGCATGGATTGCCGGACGAGGAATACGATCAAATCTTTCCGCCGTCCACGCCGGTGGTGTTTGCGTTCCACGGGTATCCGTGGGGTATTCACCGGCTCACGTATCGAAGGCACAACCACGACAACATCCATGTGCGCGGATATAAGGAAGAAGGCACAACGACCACTCCGTTCGACATGTGCGTGTTGAACAACATCGACCGATTCCAGTTGACGCTGGACGCGATCAAGCGCGTGAAGCGGCTGGCGGGAAACGTGGGCGCGGCCGAGCAATGGTATTCGGAAGAGATTCAGCGGCACAAGTTGTATGTGGCCGAGAACGGGGACGATTTACCGGAGATCAAGAACTGGCGGTGGGCAAAGGAACTAAGTGGTTGCTAGCTCAGCCAACACAGTCCGTTTTTCATCCTTTCGCCTTTCTTCTGGCGAAAGGGCGGAAAACCCCACAGATCGTCATTTATGCGTTTTGAATTCGCGCGACTTTAGTCGTACCCAAAACGCGTGAGATCGGCTCGGAGGCTCGAAGATGCTGGTGAAGGATGCTCAGAGGGAGATGCGAGCTGTTTTTATTGGGGGCTTTTGGGGTCAGCTTGTTTGCTCGGTGCTCTGGTTGGCGTCGGCCGCACTTGGAACCTGGGTTACTTCCCGGGCCGCGATCACCGAACTGGTGATGGGTGGCTTCTTCATCTATCCGGCCGTTCAACTGCTGCTGCGTTTAAGCGGCAGGCCTTCATCTTTGAAGAGCGAGAATCCATTGGGACATCTTGCGATGCAGAACGCATTTACTTTACCGATCTGCATGCTGCTGCTCGTGCCTGTTACCGAGTTTCACCTAAATCTGTTTTATCCTGCGTTCATGATTATCCTGGGAGCGCATTACCTTCCATTTACTTTTATGTATGGCATGCGAATGTTTATTCCGTTGAGCGCGGTTCTTGTCGTGGGCGGCATTGCGATTGCACACTTCGTTCCGTGGTCATTCAGTTTGGGTGCTTGGATTGCGGGGGTGACGCTGTTTGCTTTCGCGTGGATTGGGCGCGGATTGGTGCAAGCTGAGATCCAGGGGTAAGGTGGCAATAGCAAATGCAGATCCTTGGATTCCTGCGGTGAGAGCGCACACTCCTTAGCGGGGTTCCCATGATCTCGCTTTTGAGACCAGGGAATCCATTACTTGATGACTCGCAATTGACTCACTTACTAACTCGTCCGCCGCGGCGGACACTAACTTCGAAAGGTACTTACCGATGCCGTCATTGCCTGTACTGGTTTTGAACAGCGGTTCTTCTTCAATCAAATTTTCAGTGTATGAGGCCGAAAACGGCGAACGGCGCAAGCTGCATGAAGGCGCGGTGGACGGGATCGGCACGGATCAAGGCAGTTTCTGGATCAAGGATGCTGATGGCAACAAGTTGGTGGATCAAACGCCGGCTCTGCCGAACCGGTCGGTTGCCTTCAGGCTGGTGGCCGACGCATTGCACTCCGGCGACTTCCCTGCCCCTGCTGCGATCGGGCATCGCGTGGTGTGCGGCGGGCCGACGGTGCAAGAGAACCAGATCATTACGCCCGCGCTGATCGACGAGATTGAGCGCTACACGGATTTTGCTCCGTTGCACACGCCGATTGCCGTCTATATTATGCGCGAGGCGCTGCGACTGTTTCCGGGCATCCCGAATTTTGCGATTCTCGATACGTACTTTCATCGCACCATGCCAGAGGTGGTGACGCACATGCCGATCCGCGAGGAGTACTCGGCGATGGGGGTGCGGCGCTACGGATATCACGGTATTTCGTACGAGTCGATTGTGTACCAGTTGGAGCCGAATGTTCCGGAGAAGTTGATTGTGGCGCACCTGGGCAATGGAGCTTCGATCTCGGCGATTCGCAACGGCAAATGTCTCGATACATCGATGGGATTGACGCCAACGGGCGGCATCATCAGCGGCACGCGCACGGGCGACATCGATCCGGGTGTGCTCTTGTTTATTCTGCGCAAGATTGCAGAGACGGAGCCCAGCGCGACGGCGGCTGCGGACAAGCTGGAGACGGCAGTGAGCAAGAAGGCCGGCCTTCTGGGGGTCAGCGGGCTTTCGAACGACATGCGTGATTTGCGCGAGGCGATCAAGGGCGGCAATGCGAAGGCGCGGCTCGCCGTAGACAAGTTTACATGGACCATTGCGAAGTGGATTGGCAGCTACGTGGCGGAGTTGGGCGGGCTGGACATGCTGGTGTTCACGGGAGGCATTGGCGAGAACGATATTGCTTCGCGCGCGGAGATTTGCGCGGGCCTGGGAACGCTGGGGATCTTGGTGGATGCGGCGCGGAACAACGTGCGCGGTGAAGCGACGATTTCAGCGGCGGGCTCGCCGGTGACGGTGCGCGTGATCCCCCCGGCGGAGGATTTGATGATTGTGAATCACGTGGTGCGGCTGCTGGGCTGATTTGAGCGGTGGAGCAGTTGTTCTACACTGGGAAGGTTCCTTCGGAGTAATTGTCGATGTCGGTTACTGCCTTGCCTGTTGGTCAAAAGCAACTTCCTTCACTGGCATTGCGCCGCTTCTCGTGGGGCGTGCTGGCTTATTTTGTTGCGGTGATTTTGTGGGGGACGCTGGTGCGCGCAACCGGGTCCGGCGCGGGCTGTGGCGACCATTGGCCGCTGTGCAATGGCACGGTGATGCAACACGCGCCGCGCGTGGATACCATCATTGAATTTACGCACAGGCTGACGAGCGGGCTGTCGCTGGTCTCGGTGCTCTGGTTGCTGGTGTGGACGTTCAGAACAACGGTGAAGGGTCACCTGGCACGGACGGCTGCAGCCGCCTCGGTCGGTTTTACGCTGGTTGAGGCGATCCTGGGCGCTCTGCTGGTGAAGCTGGGACTAACGGCACAGAGCCAGTCGCCGCTGCGCGCGCCCTACCTGGCGCTGCATTTGACGAATACTCTGCTGCTGCTGGCGGCGCTGACGATGACCGCGCACCTGCTGAGCCGGCGCGCGGGATACTTGCGCAACAGGATTCGCGTGGTTGCACCCTTCGGCGCGATTGCCGGCGTGGTAGTGGTGATGATTGTGGGCGTGACCGGATCGCTGGCGGCGCTGGGCGATACGCTGTTCCCGGCCAGTTCGCTGGGACAGGCGCTGGCGCAGGATTTTGCGGCGGGCAGCGGCTGGCTGGTGCGCTGGCGGTGGACGCACCCGACCATTGCGTTTTTGTCGAGCATTTTTCTGATCTGGATTTTGGTGCGTGCAGCGCAGCGCTCGGCGCATTGGGACAATCGCGGTCTTTCGGCGCTGGTGCTGGTGCTGCTGGCGGCGCAGTATGTGCTGGGTGTTCTGGATGTATTTCTGCTAGCGCCGTTGTGGCTGCAGATTGCTCATCTGCTGGGCGCCGATGTGCTATGGGTTGCGTTGGTGGTGCTAACGGCGCGGTTGACGCTGGTGCCGGAAGAACAGGGAATAGGGATTAGGGAATAGGGAACAGGTTTGGCGAACTGGGTTCGCTTGCGGGGTTAGCGAAGTTAGCGAAAAGGCCCCTTGTCGGGGCCTTTTCTGTTCGCTGTTCACTGTTCCCTGTTCCCTGCTTTGCTTAATCTTCGAGGGTGGGGTGGTAGTGGCTCTCCCAGCCCATGTAGCGGGCGGCTTCGTGGATGGACTTGGAGACGTCGCTGAAGTTGGCGGCTACGTGGTGCTCGAAGCCTTCGCGGCAGATGTAGTGGAGGAGTTTTTGCAGTTGCGGAATTTCGGCAACGCCCGCGCCACCGAAGGTCTCGAGTGGATCGTCGGTGAATTTGCCGGGGCCGGTGTAGCCGCGAATGACGCCACGGCGATCGTCAGTGGAGTAACGCGCATAGCACATGTCTCCGGACTTGACGCGGCCGACGCAGGTGCCGAAGGTGTTCTCCTTGCCGACGGTGCCGGCGATGATTTCCTGATAGTCCATGCGGACGCTCTTGAAGAAATGCTTGGGCAGGTTGGAGCAGTGGAAGCAGACGCACTTGTCGGGGTTGCTACCGTAGTTGTTATTCCAGTCGAGCAGAGCGGAAGGCGTGCCAGAGGCAAGAGCGAGCATGTACATGCTGAGGGTGCCGGGCACATCGACTTCGCAGGCCGAGGGAATGAGGTTGTCACTCATCATGCTCATGATGGTGCAGGGGACGACGCCGAAGAACTCTTCCATCGAGGTCCAGCACTGAACGGCGCTGATGGTGACGTGGGCCTGCTTCATCCAGCCGTCGATAACCGCGCCTAGCTTGGCCATCTTGAGAAGGGCCGCGTCAGCGATGCCAGCGGTGGTGACGTAGGACTTGATGGAAGCGAGTTTGGCTTGCGCGGCGTCGTCGTTGTCCTTCATGTTGTTGATGCGGCCGAAAATTTCAGAGAGGTCGATGGTCTCGACGGTGATGCCGTTGGTTTCAAGGATGCGCTCGGAGTAGCGGACGGTGTTGAAGGCGGTGGGACGCGCGCCGATGGAGCCGATGCGGAGATTCTTGAGGCCCTTGACGATGCGGCAGACCGCGGAGAACCATTCGAGGTCGGCCTTGAATTCGGGTGAATCGAGTGCTTCAGTGTGCAGCGTGGTTAACGAATAAGGAAGGCCGTATTGCATGAGGTTGTTGCAGGCGCTCATTTTGCCGCAGAAGCTGTCGCGGCGGGTGGCGATGGTCATGGCGTCAGACCGGTCGGGCGTGGCCTGAACGAGGATCGGGACCTTGAGGCCGGAGAGGCGAATGGCGTCGACGATGCCGCGCTCTTCACCGAAGTTCGGGAGGGTAATGATAATGCCGTCAATCTCGTCGGCGTGCTTTTTGAACAAGTCGGCGCAACGCTGCGATTCTACGTAGGTTTCGACGGCGCCATACGTCGAATCCTCGGGCCCGAGGACGATGGGGCGTGCGCCCGCGGCCTCAAGAACCTTGATGATTTCGTCGCGGCCTGTTTTTGCGAGGTGACTTGGGAAAAATCCGCGATTGCCCACCACGACACCAAATGTCATTGCACGTTCCGTAGCCATTTTCTTTACTCCCTTGTACGAAGCCGCATTTGCGGCGTTTTCTTGTTAATGTACGGCGCGGAGAACTCTACTTTGCTGCGCGCCCTGGACGAAACTTGACGACATAAAACAAACCGAGCAGTCCCAGCACGCCGCCCCACCACACGGGCGTGTGCAGCTCGGTCAACTGGACCAGCGGCGGATAGCTGGCGGTCTGCCATTCATAGATGCCGTAGCCGAAGATCATGCCGCCATAGATCAGCAGCAGCACTCCAATGAAGAACCAGATGGGAATTCCGGAACCATGCATGTTTACTCCTTATTCTCTTGCGCAGGGGCTAAAGCCCCTAGTTCTTTTCTTCGCTTTTCGGCACGACTAAAGTCGTGCCCTGACACTTAATCCTGCTCCGGTTGGTTCCTCTCGTTACCAGAAAATTACGTTCAATGCGACGAAGATGATTGCTACCAGGATCGCCCACGTGTATTCGTTGCGATAGAACGGCACCGGCTCTTCCTTGGGCAAAACTGTCGCGCCGTAGACCAGGCCTTCGAGTTCCGACACGGGCCTCGGCTTGGTGAACATGCTGACCACGACGATGACGATGGCAGCGAAGACGAATGCCCACAGCGCTCTGAACACGTTCTCGGCCATCGGCTTGGCGTCGGGCGAAAGGGCAACGTCAGCCAGCGCGGCAGGGACCAGCTTGACCCACATGAACAAGCCGGCTGAAAAGACGATGCCGAGCAGCAGGCCGAGGAAGCCGGCCAACTTGGTGGCGCGCTTCCAGAACATGCCGAAGAGGATGGTGGCGAGCAGCGGCGCAACAAAGATGCTGAACAACGCCTGCACGTAGTCCATGATGCCGTGCGCGTGCATCACCAGGTAGGCTGCGCCGATGGAAACGGCTACGCCAATCAAGATGGAAAGGCGCCCGACCATGACGTAGTGACTGTCAGAGCCTTTCTTGTTGATGAGCGGCTTGTAGATGTCGTAGGTCCAGACGGTGGAGAAGGCGCTGACGTTGCCGGCCATGCCGCTCATGAAGCCGGCGATGAGAGCGGTAATGCCGAGGCCGAGAAGTCCGGGGCCAAGATAGCGGACCATCATGAGCGGCAGAGCCTGGTTGTAGCTGTGCAGTTCCGCGCCGGGCGCTCCACTGAGGACCTTCTGCTGGTATTCGGCTGGCAGCGATGTTTTTGACATGGCCGCGGAGCAGGAGGCCGCGTCGTCGACCTGACCGGAGGAGGAGACAGAGCAGGCGGCCACCACATCTTCGCCGACTAACTGGCGGCGGCTGCCATCGGGATTCTGCAACAGCACCAGGCCGAGCAGGCCGGGCAGAATGACGATGAACGGAACAGCCATTTTGAAGAACGAGGCGATGATGGGGGCCATGCGCGCGGCGCGCAGGTTATGGGCGGCGAGCACGCGCTGGACAACCAGGAAGTCAGTGGTCCAGTAGCCAAAGCTGATGACAAAGCCGAGACCAAAGACGATACCGGTCCAGTGCACGCCCATGGGATTGGCCGCGAAGGAGCCCGTGTCGCGCCACATGTGGAAGTAGCTGTCAGACTTCACGCCGGTCATCGACTGCATGTTGGTCATGATCTGCCGCTTGAGGCCGGCGACGCCGCCGGTCTGAATGAGGCCGAGGATGGGAACCAGCAGTGCGCCGCCCCAGATGAGGACGAATTGCAAAACCTCGTTGAAGATGGCGGAGCGCAGGCCGCCGAGTCCCACGTAGACGGCAACCGCAATGGACGAGACAAAGATGCTGAAGCTGATATCCCAACCGAGGACCACCTTCATGACGACTGCCATGGCGAACATGTTGACGCCGCTCATGAGGATCATTTCGATGGCGAAGGAGAAGGCGGCCACGCTGCGTGCCGCTCCGCCAAAGCGCAGGTCGAGATAGCCAGGGACCGAGTGCGTCTTGCACACGTAGTAGAAGGGCATCATGACCAGGCCGAGGAAGACCATGGCGGGGATGGCGCCGATCCAATACCAATGTGTGGCGAGGATGCCGTACTGGTAGGCGGAGCCGGCCCAACCCATGAGCTCAAGCGAACCAAGGTTTGCGGAGACGAAGCTCAGGCCGGCGATCCATGCGGTCATCTCGCGGCCCGCCATGAAGAACTCTTCGCTGGTGCTAGAGCGGCCCTTGAGGTAGAAGCCAATCCAGATGACCATGACGAAGTAAATGGCGATGACGAAGATATCGAGCAGGCGCAGATGCGCCAGCGGTTCCGTGCTGAAGACCAGCAATGCCGGAAGCGAGCCGAAGGAGCCGGCGGAGAGTGGAGATGAGACGAAACCGAACATGCAAGTCACCTGAATCGGCCGAACACGTTCACATGAGCCGGTGAACGATCGCCCTTAAGTAAATGGTTTTACCCCGACATCTGTCAAGCGGGAAACCGAGCCCGCGTTGAACGACCCGGATCCTGGAAGGCCAACCGGAAGAAGTCCGGAAGAACGGGCGAAACAGGAGACGGGCGGCGTCGGGTAAGCGTTTACTCGACGAAGTGTAGCACAGGGCCCCTTGATTGCGACAGGGCCGGGAGTGGAAAGTGCGGCGGGGTCAATTGGAGCGGCTTTTCGCGCTGCGTGGGCAGAAAGGCGGCGCGCAGCCGGTCCGCACGCCCGAATCGCCGTACAGATCGCTGTACCTTGCCGATTCCCCAGCAGGCGCGCTGGCGCGACCAAGATAGCGTGAGTTCGTTGCGGAAATTGAATTATTCGTTGCCGGCCATGACTTCGTGGAGCCAGCCGGGGGCCTTGAGGAGTTCGCGGGGACGCGTACCTTCAGCAGGGCCGACGAGGCCGTCGCGCTCCATGAGGTCGATGAGGTGGGCTGCGCGGCCGTAGCCGATGCGCAGGCGACGCTGCAGCAGTGACGTGGAGGCCTTGCCGAATTCGAAGACTAGACGGACGGCGTCGTCGAACATGGTGTCGTTTTCGTCGGGGTCGGGATTGGAGCCGTCAACGCTGGGGCGCTCATCCCTGGGCGACTCGAGGAAGCCTTCGACGTATTCTGCCTGGCCCTGTTCCTTCCAAAAGGCGACGACGGCGGCGGTTTCCTTCTCGCTGACATAAGGCGCGTGGAGACGCATGAGGCGGCTGGTTCCGGGAGGCAGGAAGAGCATGTCGCCGCGGCCGAGCAATGCTTCTGCGCCATTGGTGTCGAGAATGGTGCGGGAGTCGACCTTGGTGGCCAGGCGGAAGCTGATGCGCGTGGGCACGTTGGCCTTGATGAGGCCGGTGATGACGTCGACGCTGGGGCGCTGCGTGGCAAGGATGAGATGAATGCCGACGGCGCGGGCCATCTGCGCGAGGCGCGTGATGGATTCTTCAACGTTGGCCTTGTCGAGCATCATGAGGTCGGCGAGCTCGTCGATGATGATGACGATGTAGGGCAGCGGCTCCTCGTCTTCGCCTTCGTCGAAGAGCGAGGGCATGACGCCCTCAAAGAGCTTGTTGTACTGGTCGATGTTGCGGACGCTGCGCGAGGCGAGCAGCTTGAGACGACGCTCCATTTCGCGCACGGCGTTGCGTAGAGCGTTGGCAGCGAGCTTGGGCTCAGTGATGATGGGCGTGAAGAGATGCGGAATGCCCTCGTACATGCCGAGTTCCACGCGCTTGGGGTCGACGAGGATCAGGCGCACCTGCGACGGCGTGGTGCGGAAGAGCAGGCTCATGATCATGGCGTTGATGGCCACCGACTTACCTGAGCCCGTGGATCCGGCGATGAGCACATGGGGCATCGCGTTCAGGTCGGCTGTGACGATGCGGCCGTTGATGTCTTTGCCCATGGCCAGGGTGAGCCGCGATTTTGCCTTGGCGAAGGTTTCGCTCTCGAGCACGTCGCGCAGATGGATGGTTTCGCGCTCGTGATTGGGGACCTGGATGCCAACGGTATTTTTGCCGGCCATACGTTCGATCAAAATGCTCTCGGCGCGCATGGCGAGACAAAGGTCGTCGCCCAGACCGGTGACGCGGGAATACTTCACACCATTCTCGAGCTTAAACTCATAGGTCGTGACCATGGGGCCGGGATTGATCTGCACCACCTGGCCGCGCACACCGAATTCGGCGCACTTTTCGACGAGGACCTTGGCTTCTTCGCGGAGTTCGTCTTCGCGCACCTTCTGCGGGCCTTCGCCGGCAAGGAGCAACGTGCTGGGCGGCAGCTTGAATCCGCTGACGTTCTTGGGAGCAACGGTGGCCGAGCGCACTTCAGCATCGGCGCGGCCGTGAATGGCGATTTCCTCCGAGGCCCAGGGGGTGGGGGCGGCAGCTGCGGGAACGGGTTCGAGGCGTAGTGCGACGGGACGAACAGGCGCTTGCGGCGGGGCGACAGAGCGGTCGTCAGGAAAGCGCGCGGCTGCGGGCTGCTGCATGG
>Ga0182030_10028370_pt1 | contig 10009 bp, 11 predicted proteins | sample 812S3MmetaG_FD_121299 | JGI IMG/M metagenome (GOLD analysis project Ga0182030, IMG submission 121299) | Permafrost microbial communities from Stordalen Mire, Sweden - 812S3M metaG (Illumina Assembly) | ecosystem: Environmental > Terrestrial > Soil > Wetlands > Permafrost | place: Sweden... | reverse complement strand
TGGCAAGTTCTGGGCTCGATTGGGCGATGCCCTGAGAGAGGCGGGTTTCAGCCAAACCAACTCAACGCCGCAAGGACTGATGAGGACTTACTGAACAATCTTGCCGCGCTCGTACGGGAGCTTGGTCGATTTCCAGCCATGGCCGAAATCAAGCTTAAAGCGCGGAGTGATCCCGAGTTTCCAAGCCATAACACCTTCGGGCGATTTGGCGGCAAGCGAGCGCTCGCCGCGCAGTTGGAGAAGTTCTGCCGGGACCGAGGCGAGAATGATCTTGCGGAACTGTGTGCTGTAGCGGCCAAGGCTGAGGATGCCGAAGATGCAGAAGGAGTTCCTGAAGAGGCCACCGCTGGTGAGTTGGGTTACGTCTACTTGATGAAGGCCGGCCGCTTCTACAAGGTCGGCCGCACAAACGCTCTGGGGCGCCGCGAGCGCGAGCTTGTCATCCAGTTGCCTGAGGCCGCGAAAGTCATCCACTCGATCAAGACTGACGACCCCGCCGGGATTGAGGAATACTGGCACCGGCGCTTTCAGGATCGCCGCAAGAACGGCGAGTGGTTCGAACTCACCGCGCAGGATCTTGCGGCCTTCAGAAGAAGAAAGTTCATGTGAGGTTCCGCCTTTAACCGATTTCGCGCCAGATACGCGCGGACGAAAACAGCGCCAGATGCCGAACATTCGTGGTGGCGATCACTATCTCGTCACCGTCACGAGCCATAGCGCCGGCCTGCGCGGCGAGGATCATGTCGGCGTCCAGAGAGGCATCGCCGGCCGACTGCCGGCCCAGTTTTCGGGCGGTTGCCCAAAACTCCGCCGCCTTCAGCATGACTGGAGTCGTGATCGGCGCATAACCGAGCATTCTCTTCAACGCGTCCAGACGGCCAAGGCCTCTTATTCCTTGCCGGCCCGCAGCAACTCGCGGCGCACTTCGTAATCCGCGATTTCCGGAATCACCACCTCGACGCCGTGGTAGGCAAGACTCGCAAGCCAGTTCTTGCACGCCTCATTTTCGGGAGAGCTTTTCGGATTCGTGATCATGCCAAGCGGACCGGCGTCCAACAGGACGATCATGCTCATGAGAAGAGCTTGTAGCCTTCGGGGCGGTCTTCGTCCAGGGCGCGGCGCAGGAATTCAAATGTCTCCCGCTGGTCCGTGCCATCTTCCCGCATCCACTCGTCCAACAGTTTCGCCAACGCCGTGGGGGCCGGTTTTTGTGGATACACGGATTCCTGGCGCGCAGAGACTCGGGATGGCTCGCCGTGCTTGTTTATGTTCGGCATTCCTTTACCTCCGATTCTACTCCAGAACGTATATGGCGCCCGATATTCATTCGCCTCCCGCTCGGTTACTTGGCGCAAACGGAAATTCGCCGCTATCGTGCCAAATGGACGTCGTGCTCCTGCAAGATAGGCGTCCCGGTGATGCGTCCGTACAGAACGTCGGGATCAAGGTCCGCTCCGTTCGGCCAAGTTACGGTACCTAACTCCGGATCGACGCGGACCTGCGCGAAGTAGGCCGGGTCACGCAGCGGCTCGAAGACTCCGCGGAAGCTGAGATAGGGCGCGAGATCGATCACGCCCTCAATCCCGTCCTCGAACCGGAGATGCAAACGATAATCGCCGAGCGCTCTAGCGCCAACAATGTCCATCGATCTTTCTCGCGAGGCCCGCCCCGCGCCCGCGCGTCTTACCTTTCCGACTCGGCCTCACCCTCGATGGCCGCATCGGGGCCGGCCGCTTGCGCCTGCTCGATCAACTCTTCGGCCTCTTTGACCTTGCCGCGCGGCACCTTCACCTCGAACCCCAGATTGGGGTACTGCGAAGCTCCCACCACCATCACGGGAATGCCGTTCGACTCCAGTACTCCGCGGATCATATCCGCTTCCATCTCGGCATCCACCGCGCTGGAACTCCACAGCGTGACCATATCGAGGGCGTGCGACGTGAGCAACTCGTCGCCGCCTTGTTGCTCTTCTTCACGTTCGGGATCTTGCGCCATGACTAAAGGATATCGCAGAATGTTACTAAGGAGCCCTTTTACATGCCGGACGAATGTGCGGAAACAAAAGAACAGCAATGCCAGGCGACCAGCAACCTCGCGTGGTTCCTCACCGGCGCTTTTATTGGCGCCGCCGCGGCCGTCCTCTATGCCCCGCAGAGCGGCAGGGAGACGCGCCAGTACCTTTCGGACAAGACCCACCAGGGCCGCGAAGCCGTCGAAACCGCCAGCCAGGACATCGCCGACACCACTAAGGACATGTTCGAACGCGGCCGCAAACTGGTGGATGAAGCCGCGGACCTTTTCGAGCGCGGCCGCAAGCTGGTCAAAGGCTGAGTATCGGCGCCCGATTTCGCCTCCCAGCGCGCCCAAGTGGACGATTTCGCACTGACCCTTGTCCGCGATTCCACATATTGGTGGGACGCCGGCGCGGGACCGCAAAACCGCGGTGAGCCCGTCCATTTCGCGGCCGCCCGGCGAAGCGGATCAACAGTAGTATCCTGGTTCCATGGCATGTGGAAGCGGTGGAAGCGGCATCAACCAGATCAATAACGTCATTCGGCCCGGCGCGCGGAAGGTCTTCTGCGTGAAGTTCCAGCGGGAGATGGAGGGCCTGGACGAAATCCCGTTCGAAGGCCATCCGCTGGGGCAGAAGATCTACGACAACGTCTCCAAGGACGCCTGGAAGATGTGGGTCGAACACATGAAGATGATCATGAACGAGTACCGCCTCAACCTGGGCACCGCGCAGGCCCAGGAATTCCTGCTGGAACAGATGGACAAGTACTTTTTCGGCGAGGGCGCGGCGCTGCCGCCCGATTTCGTCCCGCCTAGATCGAAGGCCTGAGCGTTTCTAGCGCGGTGGCAAGGTGGAACTCCAGTTCGGCGTGCGACCGCCTTAACGCCCGTTCCACGGCCTCCGCGCTCTCTCCCCGCGCGAAAATGAAGCCCAGGTAGGTGGACCCCTCCGGCGGAGGAATCAACAGCTGGCCCTCGGCCGCCGTGATGACGACGTCCTCGATATCGGCCACCGCCCGGGCGCGCCCGATTCCCTCCACGCCCCGATAGATTCCGCCCCGGCCCGGAATCGGAATCATCATCACGCCCGACGCCGGCCCGTCCACCTGCGCCATCCACACATGGCCGCCCAAGGCGTGCACCAGAATCAACTCCTCCAGGGGAATGCCGTCCGCCATGCGGAGGGCGCGCGCGCACAACCCGCCGATGGGCCGCGCGTGCACCTCCAGGATCCACGCTCCCTCGTGGTTGTAGCGCAGTTCGGCGTGCACCGGCCCGTGCCGCAGGCCGAGCGCCGCGGCCGCCAGGGCGGTGGTCTCGATGAGCGCCGCCTGCACCGCCGCGGTTTCGCGCGAGGGCGTGATATAGAGGGTCTCCTCGAAGAACGGCCCTTCCAGGGGATCCGGTTTGTCGAAGATGGCGATGGGTTGGAGCTTTCCGCCGGTGAGGAGACCTTCGACGGCGAACTCGCGCCCGGGAATGTAGCTTTCCACCTGGAGGTCGCGCTCGCCGATCCTGGCAATCCGCCGGAAGGCCGCCACGAACTCGTCCGCATGGTTGGCGCGGATCACGCCCCGGCTGCCGGAGAGCCCCAGCGGCTTGAGCACGCAAGGGTACGGCGCGCGGGCGGCCAGCGCCGCCGGGTCGTCCATCAGGCTGGCGCGAAAGAAAGCGGGCACGCGCATCCCGGCCGCCTGAAAGAGATCGCGCGCGAGGTGTTTATCGTGGCAGGCGCGCGCCGCCGCCAGCGGGTGGAAGGGCACGCCGAGCATTTCCGCCGCGGCCGCCGCCAGCACTGCCGGAGCGTCTCCCACCGCCGCCACGCCGTGCACGCGCAGGCCGCGGAGGGCCTGCAGCGATTCCTCGATCTGATCGAACTTCACGGCGACGGCGCGGTCGCCCCAGGGGTCGTCGAGAATATGGCAGCGGTCCGTCGCCAGGGTGAGGTCGACGCCCAGGCGCCGCGCCGCGTCGGCAAAGACGCGGATCTGGTACCCGGTAGTCGCCGCAAACAGGAGGAGATGTTTCGCCACTAATTTGATTGTAGTGGTCCGCCGGGCGGGGTGCCCTCTGGGCCGACCCCATTCCCGGGGGCATTCTTCGGTGGGGCAGGCGCCTCGCTTATTGCAGCGTCGCGGTCACCGCCGCCGATTGCCCGATCTTATTCACCAGGGTCACGGTCACCGAAGCGACAGTCTGCGCGCTGCCCGTCACCGTGAAGGGCTGTGTGTAGGTGAACTGGCTGCCGAAGGGCGTGGCGCCGGCGCCGCTGAAATACCCGGCGAAGAGCGTGTCGATGGCCACCGTCACGCTGGTGGTCTGCAGGGTGCTCCCCGCCGCCGCGGTGAACTGGAACATCGCCTGCGTCAGCTCGCGATCGGTGGCGTAGCCGGTCAGCGTCACCGTGAATCCGGTGCTGTTGCGCACCGCCGTCAGCGTCCCGGGTACGATTACCGGCGCGGCGGCGGCGATGCGGATGGTGAGGACCGGCGCGGGCGAAGGCGTGACATCCTGTCCCGCGGCCTGCATTTGCGCGGTGATGGCGATCAACCCCGCCACGCTGCCGGTTTGCACGCCGACATCGGTGGCTCCGTTGGTGGCGCCCGCCGGCACGGTGATGTGGGCGGTGCGTCCGCCGCTGGAAAATTGAATCGTCGGGTCGTCCGCCCCGCTGTCCGGAGCGAAGGTCAGCGTCAACGTGACCACGACATCCACCGGGAACGTGTTACCCAGGGTGACCTGTAAGCGCGGCTGCTGGAGCGGGAGGGAGGTATTGGAAATGCCGACGAAACCGAGCGGCGGCGCGGGCGGCAGCCCGATGGTCACGGAGAAGCTCTTGGAAGTACTGACGCCGGCGGCATCCTTCCCCGTCACGACGATGGTGGCGGCGCCGGGCGCCGTGGGGGTGCCGGTAATCGCGCCCGTTGCGGAGATGCTCAGGCCGGCGGGCAGTCCCGTGGCGCTGAAAGTGTACGGCGCGGTGCCGCCCGCCGCGGCGAAGCTGGCCGTGTACGCCGCGCCCACCGTGCCATTGGGCGCGGTAGCGGTGGTGATCGCCAGGGCGGCGGGGGCGATGGTGAGGGTGAGGGTGTAGCCGCCGATCCGTGGTGCGAAGGTGGTCCCCGCGACGTCCTTCACCATGACAACCACGGTGAACTTGCCCGGCGTCGTAGGCGTGCCGCTGATGGCGCCGGCGGCGGTGGCGGTCAGACCGTCCGGCAGGCCGGTCACCGTCCAACTGTACGGTGGAACGCCGCCCGAGGCGGTAAGGCTGGCGGAGTAGGCGATGCCCACCACGCCATCCGGCAACGAGGCGGTGACGACGGTGAGATCGGCGGGGACGATGGTAATGCCGAATGTGCCCGAGGCTGTGGCGCCTTTGGAATCGGTGACGGCCGCCGCGAGGGAGAATTGGCCCGCCGTGCCGGGCGTGCCGGTGATGGCGCCGGAAGCCGACAGGCTGAGGCCGCCGGGCAGTCCCGTGCCCGCATAGGTGTAGGGGCCGGTGCCGCCGGACGCGGAGATTTGCCCTGCGTACGGCACCCCCACCTTGCCGTTCGCCAGCGAGCCGCTCAGGCTCAACGCCGGCGCCGGCAGCACCACCGTGAGCGTCACGGTCTGGGTAAAGACGGCACCGGTGCTGTCGACAATGGTGATGCGGAATGTGTAGGTGCCGGCGGTGGTGGGCGTGCCGGAGAGCACACAGTTGGCGAAGGTGGCACCAGGCGGCAGGCTGCCGCCCAGCGTGCAATAATACGGGCCCACGCCGCCCGTGCCGGTGAAGGTGATGTTGATCGCGGTACCGGTGGAGACAGGTCCGGCGGGTCCGCCGGCGATGCCCAGCGGCGCCGGGTTGATGGTGATGCGGAAGCCCCCCGACGTGGTGGCGCCGGCGGAATCCGTCACCACCACGGTGAAGGAAAACGGCCCGGGAGTTGTCGGCGTGCCAAACACCATCCCGCTGGAGGAGAGAGCCAGGCCGTTGGGCAGGCTTCCGCCGCCCAGCGAGAAGGTGTACCCGCCCGATCCGCCGTTGGCGAAAACGAAGCCCTGATAAGCCACTCCCACGGTGCCCGAGGGCAGGTTGCTGGTAGGAGCGATGGAGACCGGCGCCGGCGCCGGCGAACCGACCGCCAGCGGGAACTGCGCGGTAGCGGTGGAATTGGCCGCATCACGCAGCACCACCGTGACGACATAGCTCCCGGATGTCTGGGGAACTCCCGAAAGGACTCCGGAGGCGGGGTTGATAGCCAGCCCGGGCGGATATCCGGTAGCCGACCAGGTGTAGGGCGGCGTCCCGGCCCGGCCGGTCAAAGTGAACGAATAGCTGCTCCCCGTCGTGCCCGAAGGAAGCGCAGTGGCGTTAATGGCGAGCGACTGGGTCACGGTGAAGGTGACTCCCGCGGACACATTGCCGCCCGTGCCCGGGTTGGCGACCACAATCGAAGACACTTTGGGGCCGGCCACGAGGGTGGCGGGCACGGTGGCATTGAGCAGCGTGGAACTGGCGAAGCTGGTGGCTAGCTGGTTGCCGTCAAATGAAACTTGCGATCCGGGGACGAAATTGACGCCACTCACCGCCAGGGCGAAAGTTGCCGAACCAGCGGGGATGGATGCCGGTGAGAGCGAACCGATGGTGGGTCCCACCACGCTCAACGGCAGCGTATTGGAGGGCGCTCCGCCCGGGTTGGCGACCTGCACATTGCACTGGCCGGTGGCGGCTACCAGATTCGCCGGCACGGCCGCGGTGAGCGAATTGGAACTCACGAACGTAGTGGCCAGCGCCGTGGAATTCACCGAGACTTGCGCGCCCGAAACAAAGCTGGCGCCAGTGACCGCCAGCGTGAAAGCCGCCGAACCGACGGGGACGGTGGCCGGCGAAATGCTCGCCAGGCTCGGAGCCACCACGGTGAAGGTCACCACGTTGGAAAGCGCGCCACCGGGGTTGACCACCTGCACATTGACTACGCCAGGCGCGGTTAACAGACTCGCCGGCACGGTGCTAGTGAGGGTGGTGCCATTACCCCCTACCGTGGCGGCCAGGGCCGTGCCCCGGAACGAGATTTGCGAGCCGGAAAGGAAGTTGGCGCCGGTCGCCGTGAGCGCAAAAGCGGGGGAACCGGCGGGCAGGGAAGTGGCCGAGAGGGAAGCGATGGTGGGCGCCAATACCGAGAACGTCACGGTGTTGGAGCCCGCACCGCCGGGATTGGTCACCTGCACGCTGTAAACGCCGGGAGTGGTCAGCAGGTTGGCCGGTATGGCAGCGGTCATAGTGCCGCTATTGACGAACGAGCTGATCAATGTGGCGCCATTCCACCAGACGGTGGGTTGGAAGGTCGCGTTGAGCACGAAGTTGGCGCCGTTCACGACGAGCGCCACGGTGCTCGAACCGGCGGCCGCGGTGGCCGGCACAATGGCCGAGATGGAGGGCGCGAGCACACTGAAGGGCAGGGCGTTGGAAGTGGCGTAGCTGGGCTGCACCACCGTCACCGAGGCAGTACCCGCCACAGCCAGCAGGGCGCCGGGGACGGCCGCCGTGAGCTGGGTCGAATTGACGAACGTGGTGGTCAACGGCGTCACCAGGCTGCCGAATGTCCATTGCACCTGGCTGCCCGGAATCGTAAGGCCCGGGATGTTTATGGGTCCCACGAAATTGGTTCCATTCACCGTCATGGTGAACGTGGGGGCGCCCGCGCCGGAGGCATTCGGCGAGAGCGACGTCAGGGTGGGAACACTCACAACTTCGATGGTTTCCGTGCCACCGACGGAATTGCCCCAGAAGTCCTGGGCGGTGACCTGGAAATTGTAGACGCCGGTCTGCGTGGGGGTGCCGGTGACGGTAACGCTGGGGGACAGCGCATTGAGGCCGGGAGGCGGGGTTCCGCCCACGATGCCGCCCTCGAGGAAGGGAACCGTTCCGCCGGTGGTGAAGTTGGCGCTGTAGGGCGCGTTGATGGTCGCGCTGGGCAGGACGGGCGTAATCAACTGCAACGGAGGATTGATGGTGAAGGCCGCGGAGTTACTGCCGCCGGTTTCCTGGACCGTCACCGTGACGGCCACCGGGCTGGCCACCAGCGTCTGGAACAGCGCGTTGGGGACGGTGACATAGATCTGAGACGGCGACACCACGGCGCCGTTCAAGGGAAGCAGGCTAGTGGTGGCCGTGGCACTGTTGAACCATTTGAGGCTTACCAGGCCGGCCGGATGGAAGGTGCCGTTGATATAGAGAACGAAGCCGCCCGCCGGCAGCACGGTTCCGCTGGTGATGCCGGTAACGTTGGCGGCCGGGTCGCCGACCGCGGACGACTGCAAGCTGGTAATGGCAGGCTGTCCCCAGCCGAGCGACGCCGTGGCAGCGGCCAACAGCAATATATGTCTTGCCGATATCCCGCGCATGAGGCCACCTTTCGAGCTTCCCTATTATTACCCCAAACGGGGAGAAAACAAACGGACAATATTCTCCCCCTCCGAACTGTCAGCGCAGGGTGACGATGGTGGCGCCCCAGCCTCCGGCTTCCGCCGGAGCGTCGCGAAAATCCGCGACAAAGGGCGTGTGCGAAAGCACGGTGCGGACCATTTCCCGCTGCGCTCCGATGCCGCGCCCGTGGATGATGCGCAGGGCGCGATAGCCCATGCGGTGCGCTTCGATCAGGTATTCTTCCACGACGGCGCGCACATCCCGGGGTGGAATGGTGTGCAGGTCGAACACATCGGTGATGGGAATGCGGATGGGTTCGTCGTCCTCGCTCTGCATACCGCATTGTCCTACAGGCGCGGGGCGATTCCGCCGATCATTCCTGCGGGAGCGATCGATTGCCTAGAGGAACTTCGTTTGCACTCTTGTTAGACTCAAAGCATCCGATGCCCACTCAGGCCCGCAGCGCCAACGCCCGTCAGTTTTTTGGCAAAGGCGGGACGCTGTCCAAATGGCACCCCAATTACGAGTTCCGTTCCGGGCAGGTGGAGATGGCCGAGGCCGTCGAAAGCGCCCTCGCCGACAAACGCCACCTGATCGTGGAGGCGGGCACCGGCACCGGCAAGACGCTCGCCTACCTGGTGCCCGCCCTGCTCTCCGGCAAGCGCATCATCGTCTCCACGGGGACCAAGACACTGCAGGAGCAGCTGTTTTTCAAGGACGTGCCCTTCCTGCAGCAGCATTTCGCGCGCCCCCTGAAGGTCTGCTACATGAAAGGGCGCAATAATTACGCCTGCCGGCAGAAGATCTACGACGCCGAAAACACGCCGGTGCTCACCGGGTTGGAGGAAGTGGCCGATTTCGAGATTGTCCGCGAGTGGGAGAAGACCAGCGAAATCGGCGACCGCTCGGAAATCAAGAGCCTGCCGGAGTCGTCCACCGCCTGGGCGAAGGTGGACGCGCGGACGGAACTGTGCAGCGGCCAGAAGTGCCCCAACTACGACCGCTGTTTCATCACGCTGATGCACCAGCGGGCGCTGGAAAGCGACATCATCATCGTCAACCACCACCTTTTCTTCGCCGATCTCTCGCTGAAGGATGAAAACTACGAGGGCGGCATCCTGCCCGACTATCATGCCGTGGTGTTCGACGAAGCGCACGAAATCGAAGACGTGGTGGGCCAGTATTTCGGCGTCGGCATCAGCAATTACCGTTTGCAGGATCTGCGCCGCGATCTGGGACTGATCAGCCGGATGAAGAAGTTCGGCACGCCGGAGCTGGACCGCATTCTGCAGCGTCTGGACGAGCTCACCGTGGCGTTCTTCGGCCTCTTCGGCGAGGGCGACCGGCGGGTGGCCTTCACCGGCCGCGACGCCTTCCGCGAGGACAACGAGGACGTTTACACGGACCTCCTCGCCGCGCTCGAACTGATCGGCTCCCACCTCCGGCTGCTGCAGAATCCGCCGGAGGAGATCATCCCGCTGTTTCGCCGTAACCACGAACCGGGCGAGGGGCTGCGCTTCCTGATGGAAGAGGACGACGAAAACTTCGTCTATTGGGTGGAAAGGCGCGGCCGGGGCT
>Ga0182030_10028368_pt1 | contig 10009 bp, 5 predicted proteins | sample 812S3MmetaG_FD_121299 | JGI IMG/M metagenome (GOLD analysis project Ga0182030, IMG submission 121299) | Permafrost microbial communities from Stordalen Mire, Sweden - 812S3M metaG (Illumina Assembly) | ecosystem: Environmental > Terrestrial > Soil > Wetlands > Permafrost | place: Sweden... | reverse complement strand
TTAAGGGGGGGTGGACGGAAACCGTCCTTTATAGCTTCGCCGCAAACTCCTCGACCGACGGCGCTCTTCCGATGGGCGCACTTGCTCTGAAGGGGAAAGATCTATATGGCGTCACGACCGAGGGTGGCGTTGATGCCAGCAATGGCGCCGCCTTTTGTAGCGTAGCTTCGGGGAATGGCACCTATGGCTGTGGAATCGCCTATGAGTTGCAACCTGGTACCAAAGGATGGACTGAAACCGTACTGTATAACTTCGGCGCCACTGCGACGGATTCTGCAAACCCTCTGCAAATGACGCCGGTTATAGTCGATAACAACATTTACGGGACTGCAGCCGGGGGCGGGACCGATAATGATAGTGGCACATTCTGGGAGTTAGTGTACTCGAGCAGCACACAAAGCTACTCGGAACAAGTGCTCTCCAGCTTTGCAGGCGCCCCTAACTGGCAACTCGTTGAGGGCAAGAATGCCAACATTTGGTACGGTGCGGCTGCAAGTGGCGAATACACCGTGGGCTCGCTCGTTGAGCTTGCGTATATAAAGCCAACAAAGAAGGTTACTGGCGGCTGGACAGAAACGACCCTCTATCAGTTTACCGCTGGTTCCGACGGCGGCATACCCAACTACAACGAGCTAATTAAAGACAAGAGCGGCAATCTCTATGGGATGAATAATCTCGGCGGCGGCGATCAGTTCATCGGGAACGTATTTGAGTTCCAGCCGTAGCGACGTGTTTGAACTTGAGCACATCGCCGCCCTGTAGATAAAACCCTGCGTTGCCGCCTAGGAAGCAGGCGGCAATGCAGGGAATAACAAGGCGGGAAAACGTGCCGCCGACCGTAACACCCGTTAGGAGAATCGATCATGAATCAAGTTGCCATTCGCAGTCTTATCGGCCGGTTCAAACTACTGCCCACTTTGGTTCTAGTGGCAGCGGTTAGTTTGTCTGCGAATGCGCGCACGGGCCAATCGGGAACGCGTGTCGAACCGACCGACGCGCTCACCTACTCCCAATCTGTGCTCCACGACTTCACTGCGTCTCCGGATGGCATGAATCCCCAGTCCGGATTGGTCGCGGATAGCTCCGGCAACCTCTATGGGACAGCGTACTATGGCGGGTCGGGTCCGTGCTCGGGTGGCTGTGGCACCGTTTTCGAACTGAGCCCTGATGGAAATGGCGGATGGACTTATAACAACATTTATTCATTGCCCGGCGGGACCGTGGGAGCCTGGCCTAACTCCTTGACAATTGACAGCCAAGGGAATCTTTATGGGACGACTGCCGCGAGCTCTGTGTTCGAGCTCTGCCAGGAACCAAACGGCGGAGCCTGGATATTGTGCAATGTTTACGGGTTCACTGGCGGAAGCGATGGACAAAATCCACAAGGTCCCGTGATCCTGGATGCAGCGGGCAATGTGTACGTCGTGACCGAGAGAGACGATGGTGGGAACGGATACGGTACGGTTGATGAGCTGGTTCTCGAGCAGGGTGTCAATGGCGGAGGCCCCTACTGGTCAGAGCAGACGCTCTATACCTTCACGGGTGGTAACGATGGCGCTTACCCGTCTGGCCCACTCATCAGGGACAAGAAAGGCGATTTCTATGGCACCACGAATTCAGGTGGAATTGCAAACAACGGAACAGTTTTCAAGCTGCACTATACAGCGAAGAAAGGTTGGGCCCTTCATACCGTACATACCTTTCAAGGGGCGCCGAACGATGGCCTTCAGCCTTTCGGGGGTCTGGTTCTGGACGTCGCTGGCAATATCTACGGCACGGCTGCCTACGGTACATGGCCAAATCTTGTCGGCGGCATCTACAAACTTACTCCCTCGGGCCTGACTGCCTGGATTTACGTCCCCGGCGACGCCTTCGGGAACATCGGGGGCGGCCTTGTTTTTGACAAAGCTGGAAATCTCTATGCCGTTGGAGCGGGAGGTGTGGTTAATCAATATTGTGGCAGCTTCGGTTGTGGAGCGATATACGAACTAACTCCTCCTTCGGGCGGGCAGTCCACAGCCTGGACCGCCAACGTCTTGTTCGGTTTTGACGCAGGCGCAGATGGCTCAAACCCAGTCGGCCTTCTTCGAGTCGATAATGCGGGGAATGTTTATGGTGTGGCATCAAATGGAGGCGCGAAGTACGGTCAGGCTGGTGCCGGTGTTGTCTTCGAACTGGAACCGAATCCCGTTACGACAGCGACTGCCATTGTCAAAGGCAGCCCCAGTCCTTCCAAGACAGGTCAAATAGTAACCGTGGGTTTCACCGTCGCTCAGACCGTGAAAGGTTTTACCCAGCCGACCGGTACCGTGACAGTAAATGCCAGCACTGGGGAAGCTTGTTTTGTTGCACTTCCTTTGAGCGGCAAGGCGAGTTGCCAGCTAGCGTTCGAGTCGGCCGGAATCAGAACCCTGACGGCAACCTACTCGGGGGACTCCGCGAATCAAGGCAGCGTTTCCGGCGCAGTTACACAGGCGACGTTCAATTCCACGAGCATCAAGATCACCTCGCATATTCCTGACCCCGCAAAGGTTGGGAAAGCCGTGACGGTGGAATTCAGTGTGATCGCCAAGGATGAGACGAAACAGACCAAGCCGACCGGAACCGTGACCGTGAATGCTAGTACGGGTGAAAGTTGCACGGGAATACTCTCGGGAGGCGACAAGGGCAAGTGCCAGCTCACGTTCGGTTCCTCGGGAATTAGAACCCTGACAGCAACTTATGCGGGCGATGCCGACAACGAGGGAAGCGTCTCCAAAGCGATTGAGCAGGCAGTGGAGTAAGTCGTGCCCGTTCAGTCTGATCGATCTTTCTCCTGGAAGCGATCCCGTGGGCAGCAAGTGATGAAGTGGCTGCCCGCGGGCAGTGGAGCGGAACGCGGCCGTAAACGAACATCAGGAGTCTTGTTCCCCCTGTCGCTTTCGTTTTCATTGCTTGCTGGACCACCCGGCCGCGTTCTCAAAGAGCAGCGGCGTGCAACCAAATTGGAAGGAGTTTATCGATGAAGCGAGCCAGGCTGTCACTCGTACTTCTCTTACCGGCAATTCTGACGTCGCTGTGTTTCATATTCGTTGGGCGAGCGCATGCCTCTAGCTCCGTGCTGATCACGCAGAGTGTGGATGAAAGCGAACTCGTCACACTAGCTGGCAACACGCGCCCGGAAGTGAAGGCAAAAGCCGATCGCGGGCGAGTAGCGGACAGTCTCCCGATGGAGCACATGATGCTCCAGTTAAAACGCTCGGCGGAGCAGGAGCGCGAACTGGAAGAGTTCATCGACGACATTCAGGACAAATCTTCGCCGAATTTTCATCACTGGATCACGGCGACGGAATTCGGAGAGCGATTCGGACTGTCGAAGCAGGATCTCGATACGATTCAGCGTTGGCTGCAGGCGCATGGTTTCACGGTCAACGTAGTTTATGAAAACGGAATGCTCATTGACTTTTCAGGAACGGCCGGGCAAGTGCGAGACGCCTTCCGGACCGAGATCCACAACCTGAAGGTGAAGGGCGTGAAGCATATCGCCAACATGAGCGATCCAAAGATACCAGCCGCGCTGCGGCCGGCGGTGGCGGGCGTTGTGTCGTTGCACGACTTTACGCCTCGCCCGATGTACAAGCCGCGGGCAAGCTACACTTTCGATTCAGGTGGGAACACATATTACGCGGTCGTTCCCGCGGATCTGGCGACGATCTACAACCTGAACCCCCTGTTCAGCGCTGGCCTTTCGGGGCAAGGCCAGACGATCGTGTTGATTGAGGACTCCAACATCTACAGCGCATCGGACTGGACCACGTTTCGATCGGTCTTCGGTCTTTCGTCATACACCGGCGGATCGCTCACGCAGGTGCATCCCGCTCCTGCGAACGGCCCCAACAACTGTATTGACCCGAAGGTGAATGGCGACGACGCGGAGGCAACCCTGGATGTCGAGTATGCCAGCGCGTCCGCTCCCAGCGCGGCCATTGAGTTGGCCTCATGCGCAAACACATCGACCTTCGGCGGGTTGATCGCATTGCAGAATATCCTGAACGCGAGCAGTGCACCGCCGGCGTTGGTCAGCATGAGCTACGGCGAGTGCGAAGCCGGGAACGGTGCGGCGTCCAATGTTGCATTCAATGCGGCCTATCAGCAGGCGGTTACGGAAGGCGTCTCGGTGTTCGTTTCCTCCGGAGACGAAGGTGCGTCAAGTTGCAGTGCGGGCGACACATTTGCGCTCTATGGTATCGGAGTCAGCGGTTTTGCCTCGACCCCTTATAACGTTGCCGTGGGGGGAACTGACTTCGGCGACACTTACGCGGGTACCAACAGTACTTACTGGGCCGGCACCAACAACGGCGTTTATGGTTCGGCGCTGTCCTATGTGCCCGAGATTCCGTGGAACGACACCTGCGCCAGTCAGCTCATCGCGCTGTACCAAGGCTCTGGCCAAACTTGGGGCGAGAGCGGCTTTTGCAATACTACGAGTTGGTTGCCGGGTGGGTTCTTGAACACGGATGCTGGCAGCGGCGGCCCCAGTCGCTGCGCTACTGGAATGCCATCCCAGCCAGGCATCGTTGGTGGAACCTGCGTCGGTTGGCCGAAGCCGTCGTGGCAATCGCTATCCGGGGTGCCCAACGACGGCGTTCGGGATATTCCCGATGTGTCGCTTTTTGCCGCCAATGGAATCTGGGGACACTACTATGCATATTGTCTAAGCGACCCTTATTACGGCTACACCTGCACTGGCACGCCCGACACATGGGATGGAGGCGGAGGCACATCGTTCGCCTCGCCGATTATGGCGGGGATTCAGGCGCTGGTGAACCAGAAAACCGGCGAGCGCCAAGGCAATCCCAATCCGGTCTACTACAGTCTCGCGGCCAGTGAGTATGGAGAGAGCGGCAGCGCTTCTTGTAACTCAACGCTTGGAAATGCCGCGGGCAATTCCTGCATTTTCTATGATGTGACACTTGGCGATATGGATCTGCCTTGCAGCAATACCAACGTAGATTGCTTCGATACCAGTGGCACGTTTCCGAATGGCATGCTCGGCGTACTCTCAACTTCTAATACCGCGTATCAGCCAGCTTTTGGAACTACAACCGGCTGGGACTTTGCGACTGGCATTGGTACCCTCAATGCCGCGAACCTGGTGAATAACTGGCCCGAGCCGGCACCCAACTTTTCGCTCGTGGCCAATCCGACCTCGTTGACCATCATCGTGGGCAACACTGGAAATAGCGCCATCGCGATCATACCGCAGGGAGGATTCCACGGAAATGTGGGTCTTTCCGTGTCAAACCTGCCCGATGGTGTAACAGCGTCGTTCAGTCCGAATCCAGCAACCGCGACCAGTACGCTGACCTTGACGGTAAGCCCCACAGCGGCATCCAGCACATCGGCGCTGACCATTACGGGGACGTCCGGCTCTCTGACCAACAGTACAAATTTGAACCTGACCATTGCCCAAGGAAATCCCAGCTTCAGTCTCTCTGCCGCACCCGCGGCTGTGACGCTTGTGCAAGGTGTTGGCAGCGCTACAAGCACGGTCAGCGTCGCTCCGGTTAACGGATTCTCAGGCAAGGTTTCGCTGACGGCCACGGGGCTGCCGAAGGGCGTCTCCGTTTTCTTCAGTTCGAATCCAGCGACCTCGTCGAGCACGGTGACGTTCACGGCGAGTTCGACGGCAAAGAAAGGGACTGCGGCGATGACCATCACGGGGACTTCTGGCACCGTGAGCGCAAGCACAACGGTTACCATCACGGTGAATCCGCTGGGTAACTTCGCCCTGACGGCCACGCCGAAGACACTAACAATCGAGCGCAGCAGCAGTGGAACAAGTATGATCGCCATCATGCCGAAGAACGGCTTCGATCAAAACGTTGCTCTGACCGCCGTGGGGCTGCCGAACGGCGTCACAGCGTCGTTCTCTCCCAATTCCACAAATGCCAGTAGCACGCTGACACTGACCGCCGGGAAAAACGCCGCAGTAGGAAAGACGGCGATCGCTGTCACCGGTATCTACGGAACCTTAACTCACGAGGTGCTCGTAGTGCTCGAAGTCACGAAGTAGGTCAGGATGCCGCCGTCGGCCAGCCCGGGAAATCGCGTCTAACGGGCGCTGGCGGCAGCGTACTCTTGACGGATAAGTCATCAAACGTTCTGACGCGCACGGTTACAAAATAATTAAGCCGCGCCATATCTTCCCCCAAAGGGCCGACCGCGTCGGCCCTTTGTTTCAGACCAGAGGTGCTTTAGCGGGGTGATCGCTCCTTGGCAATATTGGTTCCCAACCAACAAGGAGGTTGGACAATCCATGTCGGGGAACAGTAGGGTATTTCGTGGAAGCTCTGGCGGCTCTCTGATCGTCCATCTATGTTGCAACTATTACCGGGTGAGGGCCATGCTGTCCTTGGGCAGGTAGATGGAGGTCGTGACCAAGTCATTGACGGGCGCGAGCCTCGCCTCGCCCAGGACATCGTCATACACAATTCTGAAATTCTTCAGATGCGCATCGCCATTTCTGATCGCGCAGTTAAGCGCAATCAGGGTGAAGAGCTTTTCAAGATCTTTATTTATGTGCGGCGAATTCGCAAATTGCTGAAACCGCTTCATGACATGGGTCGCGTAGCTGCCGCGATATTTCTCATCGGTTCGGCGGGCGTTGAGCACACAGAAATCCTCAAAGCCGCGGTAGGTGCCGTCAGGGGCGCAGGTCGAAGCGATCGATGACAAGCGCCGTGCCGTCTTCTGCGAGCTGATAGTTAGGCACTTCAAGCCCTCAGGCCTGAGCGACCTTGAGGCAGAAGTATTCGTTGGCCGCGAGCTGCGGGAATTCGTTGTGTTCCCAGAACTTCACAATATGCGTGGCACCCCGGTAGCTTTGAGAGAGGCAGCTGGGTTTGGCCGGCGACAATCGACGCATCAAGCCAGCAGAATGTTGATGAGTGGCAGACGGGATTTGACCGATGTGGCTCGCTATCGCACCAGTGCGGAGCCAATGCAGGTGCTTTCCGGACCGATGGGCTCTCCAAAGATTCATTTTGAGGCACCGCCCTCGAACAAGGTTCCGTCGGAAATGATGCGCTTCATCGACTGGTTCAACGGAACCCGCTCCTGCGGGTGCGGAGTCTCTGCCTGCGCTCACAAGGGCGGGGATCGCGCATCTTTATTTCGAGTCGATTCACCCATTCGAGGACGGAAACGGGCGCATTGGGCGTGGAACGGAGACTGCTCCAGTTGGACTCGGAGCGCCTGTTTCAGAGTGCTATCGAAGATGGTCCTATAGCGCCCACATCTTTTCAATGGCTTGGACCCTGCTCCCTGCCGTTTTTCGTGCCGTTGAGCGCAAGACGCACGATTTTGACTTGGGCTGCGCGCGTGTCTTGCGTTGCGGCGTCCCCGTAGATTGTATGAAGGCAGTGTCGCCGGAAAGCGACGCACTCTGCGATATAGCCGCAGCGCGAGACGAAGACTTACGCGGGCGATTGGGCGACTGAAACGGCTTCCGCGACTACCTGGCCAGCTCATTGCTTGACCGCGATTGCGATAGCGCGCTATTACGGTCGTTTCTCTTTCACCACTGTGCCGTTTCGTCTCTTTTTTCGTCAGGTGAATTAGCGTCGGCGTGGGAGTCCCTTTGCCGAGGCCTCGGACCCGGGTGGTTCACGGAACGGTTCCACAGCAATGCGCTCGTAACGCACTTCCAGCACCGTCAGTTCTTCTGTGCCGCCCGGCAAATGAAGGACTACGCTGTCACCCGCTGCCGACTTCATCAACGCGCGCCCCAGAGGTGACACCCAACTGATGTGGTTTCGGTCGAGATCGACCTCGTCGGTGCCGACGATGCTGACCACTCGCTCCGCGCCCGCAACATTGGCATAGCGCACGGTCGCTCCGAAGAATGCCTTCCTCGCCGCCTGCCCTGATCTGGGAGCTTCCGGGTCCACCACTTCCGCGGCTTCGATTCGCTTGGTGAGAAAGCGAATCCGCCCATCGATCTGGCGCAGACGCCGCTTTCCATATTGATAGTCGGCGTTTTCACTGCGATCGCCATTGCTTGCAGCCCACGTAACAACTTCCACCACGGCTGGGCGTTCCCTGGTGAGCAGAAACCGGTGCTCGTCTTTGAGGCGATCGAGCCCGCTCGGCGTGATGTAGTTCTTGACATGCGTCGCGGGCGCGTCCGGTTGTGGGTGTCTCGTAAAGCCTTTTCGCATGTCGTAGTCTTTGTCTTCCGTCCTTGTAGAGTGAATCCAGTGGTGCACAGATGCCATAGCTTACACTCAAACTACATGCTCAACCGGGGCTACGCCTATACCACCATCATCAAGAGCAAAGATCATGGGCAAACCCTGCTCTCGCATTTGGCAAGCCTTTACTCCCACTCAACCCGACAAGCCTGGCAAGAAAGACTGAACAACGGCGAAGTCGCCCTCAACGGCGTCACCGCCTCCGGAAGCGAAGCGGTCACTGTGGGCCAAACCCTGGTCTGGAACCGTCCTCCGTGGATCGAACCAGACTCTCCTCTGGACTTCGAAGTGCTGTTTGAAGATCCCCATCTGTTGGCCGTCAACAAACCCAGCGGACTGCCCACGCTCCCCGCGGGCGGATTTATGGAAAACACCCTGCTGCGGCTGGTGCAAAAGCAAACCCCTAGCGCAAACCCCGTCCACCGGTTGGGCCGAGGCACTTCGGGCATCGTCCTCTTCGCCAAAACAGCGCAGGCGGCCGCTCAACTATCCGCAAACTGGAACACATCCAGAATTCAAAAAATCTACCGAGCGCTGGCGCAAGGCATTGCACAGCATGACGCCTACGAAATCCTCACGCCCATCGGACTTGTACCGCACCCGCTCATCGGATCCGTGTGGGCCGCCAACCCAAGTGGCAAACCGTCAAAGTCATTGGCGAAGGTGATCTCACGCGCGCCAAGCAGCACGGCGTCAAGCAGCACAGGCACCACAACAGGCACCACAACATTTGAGGTAAGGCTAAGTTCGGGCCGCCCTCATCAGATCAGGATCCATCTGGCATCCATCGGACATCCCCTGGTAGGCGATCCTCTGTACGGATTAACCGGACAGCCTCTTGAAAATCTCCCCGGCCTTCCGGGCGATGGAGGATATTTCCTGCACGCCCAATTTCTGAAATTCCAACACCCCATCACCGGAGAAAAAATCAATCTTGAGGCAGCTTTGCCGTCGGGATTCTCACTACAACAGTCGGTTCACGGCGGCGATTAAATCAAGAGAAATTCGCGGACGGAACGTTCCCAGTTTTTAGGCGGATGGAAATTGGTGAACGTCCCGTCTGTCCCCGGTTTCCTCCGAACGTCCCGTCTGTCCCCGAATTTGTCGTCCCCGAATTTGTCTGGGTGCGCAAGGCGCTGGAAAACTGGTGAACGTCCCGTCTGTCCCCTTATTTCCCGGATTTCGGTGGGTTTTATGATATATGGGAGGGCGGTGCGCCTCCCGTGGAATCTCCTGTCCTTGCGCCGTAGTCTTTTCCCCTTTCTTCCCTAACTATTCTCCCGATGTTCGGTTTTGAGTTGTTCTTTCCTCCATCCCGGCCAACAAGCGCTTAGATCGATCACCCGCCAGCCTGTCCCAGCCGGGAAATGGGGGAACGTCCCGTCTGTCCCCGAATTTATCTGTCCCCGAATTTATCCCGTCTGTCCCCGAATTTATCGTCCCCGAATTTATCCAAATTGGGATGTCCCCGCATTTCGCCGCATTTCGAGTAACTGTGTAACTTTGCACAACCATCACTCCGGCTTTGTTGACAGGGTAACTTGTATAGTCGTAGGCTTTCATTGCCAATGAGATAGCTCCGGAGAATATAACCTTTGGACGAGCAAACCGAACTGCTACGCGAAATGCGTGACCTGTTGTTGGTCATCGCAGAACCTGCTCTGGCAAAACGGGATCAAGCCCGCAGAGTGTCGCTGCGGGAGACTGTTGGGAACGGTAAGACCAAGAACGCGAAGGCCGTTCTGTTGATGGATGGCAAGCGCACCCAAGCTGCT
>Ga0182030_10028367_pt1 | contig 10010 bp, 12 predicted proteins | sample 812S3MmetaG_FD_121299 | JGI IMG/M metagenome (GOLD analysis project Ga0182030, IMG submission 121299) | Permafrost microbial communities from Stordalen Mire, Sweden - 812S3M metaG (Illumina Assembly) | ecosystem: Environmental > Terrestrial > Soil > Wetlands > Permafrost | place: Sweden... | reverse complement strand
TATCGCACGCCGGAGGAAATCGCCAGGATCGTCGAGAGTTTGGAAAGCAGCGCAGTTAGCAGAAAGGCGGATTCCCAGGCATGAAAACCCCACGCTCGGTCGAAGAAATCCTCACCGTTGCCATTGACCTGTTGCGGCGCCAGGAGGATCGAGACTCGAACATCGATACGCGGCGCGCAATCTCCCTTGTCGGCAGGGCGCGGGAGGCGGTCGAAAGGCGCAGGACCATAAAATGCCTCGATGCATTTCTCTTTGAAAAGCGGGAATTCATTGGCGGCCCCTGGGCCGGGCAGGAGAAGAAGCTTGATTTCCGCCGCGAAAGAATCCCCTGCGAGGGTGGGGCGTACGTGCTCGATGGGAAAACCGAAAAGATGGTTTTTCAAAAGGGAAACTGCGCGTGTCACTAAACGGATAGGCCGTTGAGCGGGTAGCGCGTGGATGAGACCACAAAGGAGCTTACAGTGGCCGGGACGGCGGGTTTTTCGATGGGGGTATCTTCCCTATGTTCCCGACAATTGCCCGTTTGCTAGACGCCCATCCTCATTTTTCGGCTGAGGAGCAAATACAGCTTTGCGCACAGGCGCAACGGGGCGATGACAAGGCGCGGGAAAAGCTGGTTCTAAGCAGTCTGAAATATGTCCACAAGATTGCCTATTGCTATGCCGCATTTGCGGAAGTGGAGGATTTGGCGCAGCAGGGCACAATCGGCCTGATGAGGGCCATCGATCTCTTTGACGCTTCAAGAGGCGTCCATTTTATCTCCTACGCAGCGTTTTGGATCAAAGAGAGAATTCTTGGGTATTTGAGAAACGAGGGGGCTGTTCATGTTCCGGGCTATCTCATGGAGGCTGCGGCCAGGGCCAAAAGACTGGAACGGGAGCGCGGGGCGAACCTCACGGTGGACGAAATTCAGACCATGCTCCGCATGACGCCGAAGACCGCGGCCAACGTGCGGGCGGTGATGAACACATCCACGGTCCCGATGGACTACTCCCCGTCCGGCGCACACGAAACGATTGGGGATTCCTTCGCGGATTCGGCGCCCGACGCATTCCAGGCCGCCGCCGAGTCTGATGAGGCCCAAGGCATCCGGCGGGCGCTCCTTGGCCTGCCCGAGCGCGATAGGGACGTGCTGCAGCGATATTTCGGCATCGGTCACGACCGCCACACCCTGGAGATGATCGGAAATCGGTACGGCTTCACGCGGGAGTGGGCACGGCAGCGAGTCGAGAAGGCATTGAAATGGCTGAGAAAAAGGGTGAAGCAATGATTAGGCAAGGATGAGTCAGAACGGGGGCATAGCGGGCGGGCAGGAGGTCCCTCCGATGCTGCAATGACGTGCCTGCGGGAAAACCCCTACGACGCCCCCCCTTTTGACGGGTGCGCCGAACGGTGATACAACCTGCGGCACGTTCTCCATCGACCCCAATCTCATCCGTGAAAACTATATCATCCGGAAATATGCCCGAGGGCTTCCCTTACCTGAACGAGTATCACAAGCGGCATTCCGAGGCGATGATGGCATTGCGCTCAAAGCAGCCCTTGAGGTCGGCACAGGAAGCCTACGTTCAATACGACCGCCTCAAGGCGGGACAACAACGGCGTTCCGTCAAGCCGTCCACGCTGCTGAGCGGAGAGACTACCTGACCTGGGCGAAAGCGGCCGGGAAGCTGATCGACGCGGCTCGTTTCAACCAGCCGTGGGAGAGAGACGGCAGACGTGGTGAATCCGAGCATCAGGTCTACTACGACCCGGAGACCGGATTTTGGTGGAAGCGAAACCTGCTCAATTTCCACGACGGGTCGATCAGCGCCTACCTTGAGCGGCTGGCTGCGCAGAAGCTCCTGTTTCCTGATCTTGCTCCGAGGTTCGAGGGGATATCAAACTTTGATGGCCAGGTCGTTCCGGTTATCTCCCAGCCCGACGGCGTCGGTGTTGAGCCGACTGACGGCGAGGTCGGCGATCATATCACAAACTTGGGATTTCTTGAAGTCTTCGAAACGGGCGACGGCATGACCAAGGCGCACCGGCTGGCCGTGGAGGCGGGGTTGAAGCCGCCGCCCCTATCCACGGCAGAAAGGCGCATCGGCTTTCTCCTGGTGGAGGAAGGGATATGGTTGGAAGATGTCCATGGGGAAAACGCCGTGGTCGCTCAAAACGAACTCGTGAACGTGTTTGATCCCGTGACGTATTTCTTGGACGCCAGCAAACTGCCGCTCGTTGAGTTCCACCGACACCCATAGGAATCGCAATGTAATAAAACGCCGGCAAACATGTTCGACGCGGAAGGTCAGTTGATCTCGCAGGCCGATCAGGCCGAAGTCGCCGCAACCACCGCGCCATCCCTCTTCACGGTCGCAGCGGGTGAGATGCGCATCCCGGACTTCGGTTCGGAGTGGACGCTCGAAAGCGAAGACGAAAGGGCGAAGTTTCGGAAAGTCTGTAACGTGCCCGCCACGCAGACAGTAGACAATTTCTGTCTCTTCCGGATTAGCGGCGGTGACGTGCGCATCTACCTGTCGAACAAATCCAATAAAGACGGATTCACCACACACGTGATCCAACCACCGGGAATTGCGCCCCTCTTGCCCAGAACACTCCACATTGACTCCCAGATCGGACTCCCCAACAGCGTGTCATTGCACGACCTCATCAACGGGCCGGACAACGCGTCTGGAATTCAAGCAATGGAACGCGACCAGCGTGCCACGCTCTTCGAAGCGGCCCTCGCGGGCCTGCACTTTAGACGACCTTGTCTTCCGTTTCCTCGGCAAGCTTGGTCAACAACTGGTCGAGGCCTCTGATTGTGAATTTCTCGACCGTACCGTCGTGTTCGCATTCGCGGCATGAGCACCTCGAATCCTCTTCGTATTCGATGTCCCCGACGACGTCTGATCCAACATCCTCAAAGATCGCAGTGGTTTTCACGGCGATTGTGAATCGTTCCCGGCTACCGCAGTTCGGGCACGCCATGTCTTCCAGGCAGTTTTCGTTGATCTCGACCTGATCGGGGAACTTTTCGTGGAATTCGTTCGGTGTCATCTGTCCAGATACAGCAGCGGACCCAACGGAGTTTCGGCGCTGATTACGGCGCTAACAAGGGTATGAGACGAAATAGGGACGTTGAGATCGAGTTCCCGTGGCAAATCGAGGCTGTGCTCGCAGGCGTCGCCGCGGTGGCTTCGGCGCTGTTGGTCTTGCTCGGGTGGGTATTTTTCCAGTTGGTCATCAACGACTCCATGAGGGCGATTTGCACCAGCCTCGGCGCGGCGCCCCCGCCTGTTTTCCTGGCACCGTTCGCATGGCCGTTGTGTCTGTTTGCCTTTTTTGCTTTTGCCCTGCGTTTGTACGTTGCTTTTAGGCGGTTTTTGGCACGTCGGCTTGAGGCGTTCTGACGCGCCTCGATCCCTTCATCGGGCCTTTTGAACGGAGAACCTCGGCAATCCGCGTCTCGTGTGGCGCAAATGAACGCTCCCCTCATTCGGAATCGGCTCTAAGGTATTGTCTATTTACCCATCCCGAACCGTCTCGGAATCTTATATTGACCCATTCAGTGCTGTCATTCATCACAGGGGAACCAATAACATTGATGCCACCGTAGCCGTTCGGCAATTGGACCGTCACGCTATTAGCGGTACTCGGGCCATTCCGAATATTGAGGGTGTCACCGGCAGCGATCCCAACCACGGAAAATGTTTGCCCGGTACGTGATTGATAAAATGGAGTGAGCGGCGCGGTCGGCTCGGGCACAGGGACAGCGCGTCGTATCTCGGGGGCGTTAGCATCAGCCGAAATCGTTGTTCCCGGATTACCAGAGGAAACACCTTGCTGCGGAATCGATGCCTTCGAATGGTCCGATGTGGGAAGGCAACTCTTGATAGCGAAAAATGCCGCGGAAATTAGCGCGATAAGCAAGCCGCAGCCTTTTGCGGGTATTTCTGCTACGGTCTTACCGGCATCAACTATCGTCCTAGCTGACTCCTGGATTCTCCCCAGATCTTTCCCGCGCTTGGCTGACGCGGACCCTCCCTTTCCTCGCCGGGCTAGTTCCTTGCATCTCTTATCATAGGTGACAAGCCAGGCACCTTCTTCGACTGTAAATGTGTTGCCAGACGCTCCTCGCACCGTCTTGTTCCGGCCACCCATTCGGGCAATTGACTTGCATTGCTCATCGTAAGTAACGATCCACACGCCCTGTTCGTCGACAACAAAAAAGCCACCTGTAACCCCGACCACATCCATCTTATAGCCACCCGTTCGTCGGATTTCCTTGCCTCTATCGTCGTAGACAACAATCCAGTTCCCATCTTTGCGAACGTCGGATATTGGCATCGCGGATTCTTCCAGGGATTAGAAACGCCATAAATTGCTGACAAACTCGCGAACACTTCGCTGGTGGTCAGGATCACCGTCCAACCTGTTCAGATGATCTGCCTTCATGGCTTCTGGAAGCGTTTGCGCGTTATTACTGCCCAACCATAGGGCGAGTATGCCATCGTACAGGTTCATAAGTAAGCCTTCGGCAGAATTATCTAACCTGCAATCGCTAGGGGGAACGTCTCCCGTCGCTCCGATTATATTTCTCAGTGTCGATAGCAAAACGCGCACTGCTTCGGCGGATTCCGCATCAAAAGAGCGGTCAACGGCAGCTTTAAGCACCCCGATCCCACTTCTCATCTGTGCATAAATGCCATCGTCACTCATTACCTCATCCAGCACTTCGTCTTCCGTTGCAGTGGCGTCCTCCGGGCCAGGACAGGCAGGGAATTTTCCGGTCTGCAGGGTTCGTGGAACAGTTGATTGAATTTGATACGGACAACTACCTGACTCGTCAAAAATCGGAAATCCTGGATAAGTTTTCTCCCATTTCTGTTCTTCGAAAATCACCGTAACATCAATACGGCAAGCAGAACATGTAGGAGGGCTCTTCAAATACAGGTAAAATTCCATCTTCGATCCCCGCGGTGCGGTATCTTTAACTGTCTCAAAATACGCATCGAAGCGATCCCACGCATTCTCCACTGGAGATTTTAGGTTCTGATGCTCCGCGTAGTCGACGATTCTCCTCGAATTCCTTTCCCTGATTGCTGTTGTTACTACTCTCATGGCGGTGACAGCACGAAATCGGTTCGGCTACTGAAAAACTGCCAGAGCCGAACCATGGCAAAGGTATCGAGCCTGCAATAGGCGCGGAGTTGGGCTTCGATTTCCGTTTTTCGCTCCGGCGTGGTATCGGGGTGAATGGCTTCGCAAAACGCTTCCATGGCTGATCCCCCATCCTGCACGCCATCGAGATCGTCGTAGCTCAATTCGGGCACCGCGGCGGGAAGCACGTCCTTGATGCTCCAGTGCCCCTGCTGACTCGGGTGATAATAGCGACTGCGAGCGATCGGATGGAGATCAACGATTCGTTCGTTGATGGCCAGAAGTTGCGGAGCAAGCTCGGGGAATCGCTCGGCTAGCTCGGAAATCCGGGTGCTTTCAAACGCGGCGCTATACACGAATACTGGCCCTACCTGGCCGCAGGCGTTGATCAATGCCCTGGCGAACCCTTCGGACGGATCATCACCTGAAAGATCGAGGAAGTCGGTGTGCGTCAATTCGCCCGATCCCTCGACCGTGTGAAGACTGAACTGATAGACGATCTGCTGATAGGGCCGCGTGCCTTTCCATATCGGCACGGCGAATTGAACCGATTCAAAATCAAGGAAATAGGCAGGAAATCCGTAGGGAGCGAGGTCCGCCGCAGCGCCAGCGGCATCAAAGTAGACGGTATTGGAAAGGGTGCATTCCTTCACCCTAAGCTGCGTTTCGCTAAGCAACTCGTCAGGGATCCTCCGAATATCGTCCACGCCCTGTTCGACAAGCTCATCACGCTTAGCGCCAAAAAAGCGCGGCAGCCAGTCCATGGGATATTCCGGCTGAGGAATGTCCCGGTGACAATAATTGCAGAAGCCACAATCAAAGGGTGCGTGGCACTGGGGGCCAACGGCTATTTCGGGCGGAGTCTCCCGCGCGGCCACTTGTTGGGCGTCCGCAAGCCAGCATTTGACCTCATCGGTGCGGGCGATCGCTTCCGCCGTGAGATCGTTTTCGGTCAGTAGGCCCCGGTAATCTCCGTCTCCCGGGAAAACCCAGGAATTGTCCACATGCGCCAGCGCGACGGATGCCAACGGCACTCCCGCGGCCTGTGCGATGAACGTCTGAACGGCGATGTCATCGTGGTGATAGTCCTTCACTGACGTCGAGGATTTGACCTCGACCATCCTCCAGACCAGCCGGTCCTGCTCTATTTTCGGCAGCATCACATCCGCGAAGGCCAGGGCGCCACCCGCTTGAAAGCCCGCTTCAAAAATTGGCTCTCGGGACTCGGCAATCAACCCGGCGGTTCGCATGAATGCGCCATCATAGCCTTCGGTATCCACATCAATCGTGGCTCCGCGCCCCTCAGGATCATAAATTCGCTGCGCGATCGCTCCGACTTCGTATCCGGTCTGAAACCGCGCTTCAGTCGCATCCGAATCTTCCCTCAATTCACGGCGGTGGACCTCCAGCCAGAGACGTTTCGGGCACTGCCGAAATGCCAGAAGTTTGGATTTCGAGAGGGAGTGCATCGGAGGATGTGGCACCGTTGCATTTAAGGGGCGCAAGTCAGATTTGAGAAGAGGTTTCATAAATTTTGAGATCAAGCCCCTCTTCTCCTCACCCTCTCTACAATTTCCACTTTGCCTACCCATAAAATCGCCGCAACCGAGGCGTTATTGACATCGAGACAGTAGTTCTCGCTGGTCCGGATAGCCTTTTTGCGAACCTTGTCTTCCGGTGTGTGGCCTACGATCTGGTTGATGCCAGGAGTTGGAATGAGGCTGTCCCAATCCATCCAGAGTGGTCCGCCAACGAGTTGCGTCCCCGCACGATCTACCCCCGCTCCAAAGAGAGGATCAAACGCGCCCCGGCGCACTTTGGCCATTGCCCTTTCGCAACGCACGAGGAGTTTCTCCACATTAGACTCCTCTATCCATGTCGGATGAAATCCTGCATGGCTGATCAGCCAACCCTGCTCGGCATGGGCAAGCTGGAACCGCCGCCAATGTTCAGGCCGAAGAATTTCGCGAATCCCTCTCGCCTTGGCCCGAGTAAAACCCGGGCATTCAAATTGAGGGTAGTGAGGAAACATGTAGGCAGCGTCGTGGTTGCCAAGAAGGAATAGGTCGTCCGTCGTCTCCATCCGGTTCCGCAACCAGAGAGCCGTTGCCCGCGCATCCGTGACGTTGTCTCTGAAATTGTCGAAATAATCCCCAAGGAAGATCGTCCTCTCATACTCCTGCGTCCTCAGCCAGTATTCCGCGTGTTCGGTATGGTTGTGGATGTCCGGCACAATTAGCACTCGCATGGTGTTTTTATGTCTTGAGATCTCAAAAACCAATCGCTGACGAATTGCTTCGTCCGCTCGGCCACCGGTCGATTACCTGGACCGCGAAGTTCTCCGAACTCCCAGCCGGTGCCGGCGCGGATGATGGAAAGCGTAGCCCGTTCCGGGGCGAGGATGCGGTAAACGTACATCTGGCCGGAGGCCACCTCCTCCGCCTTGATCGCCACGCAATGGCGTTGCCTACGTCCTTCATCGATGAGCATGCTGGGCGAATCCAGCGCCAGTATCCTCTCGGTGCCGGGAATCGGTGGAGGCGGAAATTTCAAATCGAGAGCCAAGCAATCTCTGCCATTTGCCCCGTCGTTCATATTGGCCGCGAGCCTGTTGTGACATCGTTTAACCTCGGCGAGGCTGCGAAACGGCCGCCCATCACGGTTGAGCCGTTCGCGCATCTGAATCGTGTCTTCCAGCAGGCTGCCATACTTCGGCAACGCCGCGCCATCGGACTCTCGCTCCATTTCGCGAAACAGGGGAATCGAAACCGATTGTCCCCACTGCCAGTGGGCAGCGAGAAACAATGCTTCCTTGCCGATAACGGGAACATGCCGAAGGACTTCGCCCAAACCTGGTTCTGCGAGTTTACGCCGGAGGCGCATCAACACGGGTACAGAGCACGCTTCCGGCAATATCTTTGCCAGCAATCGGACCGTTCCTTCGGTCCCGGGAAAACCGAGCGCGGCGCATGCCTCCCGCCGCCTCATCTGCAGCAGGCGTACAGTCAATTCATTGGAATCGCCACGCAAGGTATCCCACGCCCCCGCGCAGGCGATACAGACCCCGAGCGCCAGATTAGTCCGAACCAAATCGAGAGCTTCCGGGAATCCCTGCACAAGCGCGGCAACGTCCCTGCCGTGCGATGGAAGAGCGTTGATCGTCGAAGGAAGATCAAGCGAATTTCGGTTAAGAACGAGGGACCGAGGCGTCATAAAATCTAGAGCCATTCTCGCCTTCGAGGGCAGACGGTCCAAGGGATACGACTGTGGACATTCTCTGCCCCGGCGTGACAAAATCCTCCACGATGGCTCCTGAAATCTCCCAAGAATTGGAAAGGCTCCGTCCGCTGGCCTATCACAGGCTCGAATGGAGCCGGGATTTGGTGCGGAGATTTCACGAGATTCGACAGGTTGTCGCGGCATCGCCCGACGGGCGCCTGGTCGAGCAGGTTTATGAGTGGCTTTTCGCTCCCCTCACTCTTTGGCCGGTGAATATGCACGACTTGCTGGCGCAGGCCCTGGATCGTATCGCCGCGAAACGGTCGCTTGGCGAAAGAATGCGTTTGCTGATCAATTTCCTCGGCAACCCTCCGAATGAAGCGGCTTGCAGCACCGCCGCACGCCACGAGCATGATGTGCGCCAAGGTCAATACGAGACCTTTATCGATGCGCAGGCCAAGTTTGACGAAACCGACGAGGAACTAAGCGGATTCTCGGCGGAATGGGATCGAATCAAATCCGCCTTCAAGGTGGATCGCTACCGGGATTACAAAGGCATCATTCGTCGGACCAGCATCCCGGAGAGAAATTTCCGCCAGGACTTCGAATTGAATTGGAAAAGCAGAGATGCTCAATTTCAGGCGGTATTCGATGCCTTTTGCTGCCGATGGAATCTGTACGGGGTCCAAGGCAACATGCCGCTTCTCCTGAAACTCTCCGTAAACCTGACGCCGTACGGTACGATGATTTTCATTCCGGCCTACTGGTCATTCGACCCGAACCGAGATATCGAATGGAAAGAGGTGACTGCGCTCCACCGGAGCCGTGTTCCAAAGCGCCAGGGGCAAAGTCTTCGAGAGAACCGCGCGGAGCGCAGGCAGAATGCGGCTCAGGCGCGTATCCTGATAGCAGAGGCCAAGGCGCGCGGGCTGAAAGGCGAGGATCGCCACGCGTTCGTTTGCAAGGGGCTCCACTGGAGCGGGGAGACAGACCGGAGCCGGCTTCGGCGTTTGCTCAAGGAATTCCCTGAGCAGGGTCCGGCGGTTGAAAAAAAGGCTGCACGCCCGTTATAGAGGCCGGACTCCGGCGCGCACAATCATCTTGGGGGCAGAGAATGTCGGCATTCGTATCCCTTGGGTGCGTTCGCCCCCAATGTGAGAATCCCCGCTTATGAATATGTGGATGCCTCAAGCGGAGCGACCCGATTCCAAATCCTTTTGGGTCAGGGTCAATCCCGAAGCCGTAAATCTCTTCTGCAATCCGCTGGAGCATCTCAAGGATAGCGGCTGGCACGAGATCGAGTCGGACGGCGTCTTTGAGTTCGACCGAATGGTCGAGGAAAACAGGCAATTCATGATTCACTCGGTGCGTGAGCAAGAGCCGCAAGGCAAGGGGCGATTCAAATGCGAGTGGCGGAAGATGTTCTTCAGGCCAACAGACCGCCTCTTTATCAGGGTGAGCTTTGGCGGCGGGACTTATGACAATATTTCCGTCTGGGCGGTCAACCCGGAAGAGGCGCAAGCTGAGTTCCAAAAATGGTGGGACAGATACTCGATAAAGCCAAAACGCGAGCGAACGCCTCCAAACTTCGAGATCATCACCTTTGGAGATGGGCGGCCAGGCACCGAGTCCGTGGAGGTGGTATC
>Ga0182030_10028364_pt1 | contig 10011 bp, 8 predicted proteins | sample 812S3MmetaG_FD_121299 | JGI IMG/M metagenome (GOLD analysis project Ga0182030, IMG submission 121299) | Permafrost microbial communities from Stordalen Mire, Sweden - 812S3M metaG (Illumina Assembly) | ecosystem: Environmental > Terrestrial > Soil > Wetlands > Permafrost | place: Sweden... | reverse complement strand
TGGGGTATTCAAACGTTAGGTCCTGCGCCATTAGATGAATATGCTCTAAAGTTAGATCTTCAAAATGCTATCAATACTGGAATAGTATTAAGATATCCATATCTGGGAGCTGTAGAAAATTTGAGCGAAGTAGTTGATAGATATAGACGTTATTATTTACCAGTATTTCCGGATCATCCTGACTTGCCAAAAATATACGCTATGGCAGAAGAAGAACTCGGTAATCTGATGAAAGGAACTTATTCCAATGGATCAACATCGATGAGACCATCAGTATTTCAACAACAATCCGAGCCGTCTATATTCAGACAACAATCACAACAACAGGCATCAGTGTTTCAACCTAGCGTCCAATCATCAGTGTTTCAACCTAGCGTCCAATCACAACAGCAGGCTTCAGTATTTGCACCTAGCGTCCAACCATCAGTATTTGCACCTAGCGTCCAATCATCAGTGTTTCAACCTAGCGTCCAATCATCAGTGTTTCAACCTAGCGTCCAATCATCAGTGTTTCAACCTAGCGTCCAATCATCAGTATTTGCTAGCAGTCCTTATGACAACAGCTGGAGTTCTAGTTTTCTTTAAGCACATAAAATAATTATCATTTCTAGTTGCCAACAATTAGAAATAGTGAATCTGGAAGTAACATAATTATATAGAAATGTTTTTTTATTCTCGACATAAAAAAAATTCAAAACAAAAAACTCACATAAAAGAGAATATTTCTGGTCCGGACTCTGAAAAATTCACAAAAAAGAAAATGAGCGTTTTTTCAGCACAAGGTGGAGAATATCCCACGCAGGCTGACGTGAATGCAGTAACAAGCGTCGTAAGCGATATTGTCCAAGAAGGACTTACCGCACATAGGAATCTTCTCGATGTCTCCAAGGATATTTTAGCCTATGTTGATCAATATTTGGTTCAAGGCGGTTATGCCGCGGGTAGCGAAACTGTTTTGTATAATGCTGCTAACCAGGTTCTAATCCAAGCAGTAAATCAAACAATAATTAGCTCTCAGGGTGTAAACTCTTCTCCACGCACGGTATTTCCGGCATTTTCGCCAGGATATTCCCCTCAAGGGTCTACAGTTCTTCCTTCTGGAAACATTTTTGTTCCAGGATCGGCAGGTGGATACTTCTCTCCCAGTGGAAATAAGATTGAAGGAGATACTTACAGTGGATTTGTTAATAGTCCTACTAATAGTCCATTCGCTCCGGCTCCGACTACGATTAGAGGATCTGTTTCCCCTTTTACTGCACCTGCTGCCACCGCAAGAACTAGCGTTTTTAGCTCCCAGCCTGTGCAGGGATCAGTGTTTGGCACAACTCAACCTATGACGACGTTCGGACCTGCATTCTCTCCTCTTTCATCTCCGAGATATTCTCCTATTCCTATCACACAACAAGGATCTCCATTTGGATTTGCAGGCTCAAGCTCATCGTCGGCAGCGAACAGCCCATTTGCATCTCCCAGAGGATCAGCGGTTCCATTTGCTGGAAGCTCGAACAGCGCTCTTTTTACTTCAGGAGCTCCGGCTGCCACTTTCGCTTCGTCCCCCTATGCATCTGTTCAAGGTACGATGCCGAGCGGAGCTGTTTTTGCGTCATCTCCATATGCAACTTTAAGCTCATCGGCAGAAAGCAGTCCATTCGCATCTCCGAGCTCTCCTGTCTTTGCTTCATCGCCCCATGCGTCTCCTCGTGGTTCAGCGAATACTGGCGACTTCATGTAAACAATAGAAAATAAAACTCGTGAAACAAAAACAAACATAAAAAGCAATATTACTATAATGGTAATATAGTATAAATCACCCATATAGACAAATTATATGTGTATCGCAAACCAACTCGCGTCAAAAAACAATAAAATACACCAGTACTAAAGAATGATTCCAATAAAAAACAATAAAATACTATATTACTACGTTAGTAATATAGTATAAAGTGCCAAAAATCGAAATCTATATTTTGTGAATGATGAATCTAAAAAGCTGTCTCAGTTTGACATTGTTTGTTTCAACATGGATTCCTCTTCATCCAACGAGGAAACCCCAGTCTTGGTTTATTCCATGAAAATGAATGATTCTCCGGTGACAGAAAAATCGATGCCAATAGATATCACAGAGTCAAACGCTACAGCAGCGAGACCAGAAAATGATCATATCGAATACGGGTATGACGAAAATTTGAAATCTGGCGACTTGAAGAACTATGAGATTTATCGGCTAGAACTTATACTCGGGCCAATGTGGTCAGGAAAAACTTCGGAGCTAATTAGACGATTAAGAAATAAGTCTATATACAAGAAAATCTTAGCGGTCAATACGAGAAAAGATAATAGGTATGGTTCAGATGGGGTGATAACTCATGATGGTTTGGCTATGACAACAAGATGTTTACGTGTGGATTCTCTTTATGAATTAAGAACTATGAAAGACTATATTGAATCAGAAGTAGTTGGAATTGATGAAGGTAATTTCTTTCCGGAAATAGAGAAATTCGTTGTAGAAGAATTGGAGCTAACTAGTAAAACGTTTATCGTTGCTGGTTTGAATGGAGACAAAGATAGACAATTTTTTGGGAAAATTCATGAGCTTATTCCTCACGCCGAAAGAATAGACTTTCTAACGGCACTATGTAAACAATGTGCTGATGGTACCGAAGCAAGTTTTTCTATTGAATTAGAGAAATTTGAGGGACAAGAAAAGGTTGGAGGTACGGGAATTTATGAAGCAGTTTGTAGAAAGCATTATTCTCAAATGAGATACTCTCAATATATAGATAAGGTAAATATCCTCAAAAGATCGAATCCAAGCCTGAGCATTAGGATTTCCCCAGATCCAGACACAATCAGAAAATAAATCATCAGAAACTAAAATGCCGGAAATAAATACCGAAAATAAATCATCAAAAATAAATACCAAAAACGAATATTCTAATGTGACAATATTAGAATTAAAACTTTGTGTATCATTTTAACGAGATTCAAATAAATTAAGCGTAATTTGTCGGGAAAGTTGCTATAATTATGACGACGATTTTTACATTGAAAGGATGCAATCCTATAGATTTCGTCATAAAACATAAGAACGATTCAACTGCAAAGGGAAAGTATGATATTTTGCATCCAGGAAAAGTATCTCATACTACCGGAGCTGGAGGAGTAATTAGAGTCCTACAGCGTGGAAATTTGTATTGTAAGAATGGAACCCCTTATGACACAGAATGTACAAAACAATGCTGGTGGCACAGAAAATTATTCGATAATTTCGCCATGGGCATTCCAGTAAGAGTAGTATATTCACGTACAGATAGGGATGTTTATATGGATGGAGTATTTTGTTCTTATTCATGTGCTTTAGCCTGGCTCGAAGATCATTTCGAGAAAATACCGTCAAAACGAGATCCAAACTATTCTCAGAGCATAGTTGTATTAAAACAACTATTTGAAGAAGAATTTCCAGGCGAAGATTTGGTAGCTGCCCTTGATTGGAGATTACAAAAAGATGTCGGCAACGGAAACATGACAACAAAAGATTATATGGCAGGTCTGAAAGGATTTAGAATAGTTCAACACCCAAATTTGTCATATCATGCCGTTACAGTTACATATGACATCATAAACCAATAAGTGTCAAAATAAACTCATGTAAAACATATTCAAACAAAGAATTTAGGCGTTAATTATAGTGCCTAAAAAATAGATCTATTTAATACTATATCATAAACCAATAAACATCGAGCTAGGGTCATGCAACTTATATTCAAATAAAGAAATATATTATGTATGTGATCATAATGTAAAACATCCAACTAGCAAAACCACACAAATGACATAAACAAACGATTTAAACATTAATTATAATGTTTAAAAAGAGCCCACCAAAAAGGCCGGCTTTTACTATGAATAACTATTTCTTGGCCTTATTTTTGTTTGCTGCATTCTATAGATTCTTTGGTATTTCTATTAAAATGACTTCAATAATATCTATCATGTTATCTATAATTAAATACATAAGAATATTTATTACTATGGTAACTCCCGAAAAGAAAATGTCAATAGAATTTCTAAGAGGAAATATATTGAAAGTAAATTACAATGCTGACATATTTGATTCAGACGATGAATCTGAAGACCTTGGAGAAATAAAAGAACAAAAAGCTTCCGACCAGAATCCAAATATCAGCTCAAATGGTATCAAAGAAGATGGCTATTTTCTGTTAAAGTATGGCGATGAGAAGAAGAAATGGACAAAAGTAGAAGCTGTGACTAACGTTAGTTTCCAGAGAGGTCCTATTGTCATCGAAGAACTAGAAACCACGTCTGAGCCGAAAGAAATACCCAAACGAGAAGAAATACATATAGAAGAAAAGCCAAAGCCTATTATTGTCGATGTAGATATAGAATTACAGACAGATATTGCAGATGTAGCAGGAGAACCAGAAATAGAAGAAATATCAGAAACAATAAAGTCAGAGAACATAGAGATACCAAAACCAGAACCAGAAGCAGTAAAATTAGAAATAAAGAAGGACAAGTCTAGATATAATGTTGGTGGAAGAAATCCTAGCAGAAACACATCCGAACAAATAAGACCTGAGTTGAAACGATCTAGAGGTACAGAAAATAAATATAATATTGAGACATATAAAAATTATGAAAAAGAGGACGTGACAAAACTTATAAAGAAAATATCTGGGCCTAGTCGGGATTTCTTCGGATTCGAAATAACACCTAACTCTATAGGTAAACAATATTATTGCCTTATTTTTCACTATCCAAGAAACAAGATTAAGATATTTTTAGCCAAAGACGTGTTAGATCTCTAATGGTAGATTATTTATGTTGTTCTATTTGAATCATACTACTTAACATTATTATATGTAATGTTAACACCCGATTTGTCGACTCACTATGATTTATTTTTCTATATATGGTCGTCTATTATTTTTACTCATACTACTTAACACCCGATTTGTCGACTTATTACTCATGATAAGTCTTACTTCTTCTTTTTGTCCTTTTTGCTTTTCGACTACTTAACATTATTATATGTAATGTTAACACCCGATTTGTCGACTTATTACTCATGATAAGCCTTACTTCTTCTTTTTGTCCTTTTTGTTTTTCTTCTTTTTGTTTCCGCCGTCTCCATTCTTCTTGTTATTATTATTGCCACCGCCGTCCCCATTTTTCTTGGCTGATTTACCATTAGATTCAGGAATAAATGATTTGGCTATTTCTTCTGCTGCTTTATTGATCTTTCCTGTAGGAGGCATAGGTGGAACTGAATTTTGAGTCGAACCATCCAGTTCTTCTTTGCCTTTGTCTGATTTACCGTTCTCATTTGATTTGTTATTGCCGGCTTGTCTGGATTTCAAATCATCGGCGAGCTGTTTTGCTTTGGCATCGATACCGACTTTGGTATCGAATTGATCTTCGATCACGTCTTGTTTCTTGTTAGCAAGGTTTTCATCTTGATCATAACCGATATCTGCGACAGGCTTGTCAACGACGTTGTTTTCAGCATGTCGGGCATCGAAGATTTTTGTCAATCTTCTGATTTCATTCTGCCATTGATCTTCATAATGGGGATATGCTTGCCGGCGTTTTGCCAATTCAGCCAAAGTTTTGCGGAATGCGGCTTGAGCTTCCAATACTTTCGCTTCGTACTCAATAAGAGCTGATTTCTGAGCAAGTCGAATATGCTGAAGTTGAGCGTAAGAAGCAAGGCTCTGCGGGTCGTTCATCTCTTTTTGCGTTTCTTCTATCAACTGCTTTCTCAGCTGTTTCTTCTTCTCCTCCATTTTCGCGACTTTCTTGTCGTCGCGATAGTTTCTGACAGCAGCGTCCATTTTGACAGTTTTCTTCAGATCCGGCTTCAGAATATCTTTGGATACCGGTGGAGGAGGTGGTCTCTTGGCTACCGTTTCTCCGCAATATTCGTCCTCATCAGTCAATTTTTCACCAGGAAGTTTGACGATATCGACAGTACCTTCGGTATCAGTCTCTGGATATCTGAGCGGTTCCCATTTTCCCATGTATCCCCATTTCATTTGACATTGTTCGTTTGTGGCATGTACTCTCTTATAATCATCAACTGCTTCTTGCGGACTTCCCCAGGCAGAACAAACCTTTATCAAACCCAACATTCCATCTTCTCGTTTTTCTCTAAATAAAACATAAGTATATAGATACGCTTCCTGACCGGGCAATGGCTCACTCTTTTGCAGAGGAGCAGGAGTACCCGCGTTTTCAGCAACTGCACCGAAAGAAGAGTCTTGCATTCTGTTTTGAAAAAGGAAATTTTATTCCTTAAAACAAAACTTTTCGCAAAAAAATGAACGTCGAAGCCAATATAGATACTGTCAAAATCTTTTACAGTTAAAATGCTATGTATTTTATATATTTGATTTATTGCTTAAATCAAAATCTTTATTGCAAAAATAAATATTACGCGGAAAAGCCCGAAAAAGAGATAAAATAACCCTCTAATGGAAATACAACAAATAAATAAAAAACTTTATTGCAAAAATAAATATTAGCTCAAAATAACCAGAAAAAGAAATGAAATAACCCTCTAATGGAAATACAATGTAAAAACTAGAATTTTTACATTAGACCCACATATAGGGTTATAAAAATCGGATTTTCAACTTTTTGAAATTTAAAAAGAAAATCGATTACTCGATTAGTTTCGAACAAGCAGTTCAGAGACAGTCAAGAAAAATCGTTTGTTTTCCTGTTAAGCTCGATTTTAGACCAAAAATGGAAGAAATAACTACTTCTTCTTCGAGTTCGATCCCAACAGAAAATATGCCTCCGAAATCACCGATCAACAGATCTCCAAATAAATCTCCAGTGCCGAATATCAATCAGAAGAGAATAATAGAGAATGGATATGTCAAGAAAGGAGAATCAGCTACGACAGAAGATGCCATAGCTCTTGGGTTGAAGCCAGAAGATTCTAATAGAATTTATATCTGCGATCGATTCGGAGATTTTGTTATGTTTCATTTCAAAGACGATTACGACAAAATCTCTCCGGCTGGTTCTTCCGTTTCTTCGGATTTTTCTCGCGGAATTTTAAAGTCTTCAACCGACGGGCCAGAACATAACAAGTCAGAAGATGAAATGTCGGGAAACGAGAGATTAGGATTGTCTATGTCGATGGCTAATATTTCTGTAGAATCAACATGTGTAACCCCAGATTTCTTGAGTTCGGATGAGGATATTTCATCCATTAAAGCTCGAGTATCGACTGTGCGTGGTTGGATTTTGAGAAAGTCTACAAATACTCTGGTAGCCAAATCTTTTAGCGAGAGTGCTATGTTTTTCACCACCCCAGAAGAATTCGAACAAATTGAGTGGGAAGGTTATATTTTTAAGCCTCATGTTGAAGGTATAACTATCAGAGTCTTTTGGGATGCTAGTACAAATGAATGGAAACATTCTAGTCATAAGAAAATTAATTGTTTGAAATCGAGAGTCCCAGGCGTCGAGATCGAGTTTCAAGATCTCTTTCAACAAGCGGCACCAAATTTTGATTATGCCAGACTCAATAAGAATTTAGTATACGTATTTCATATCATGCACAAAGATAATCAGCATATGAACCCTGAGCCGGTTGATACTCCAATTCTTTATCATTTGATGACTATCGCAGGCTATGGTACGATTTGTCCAATGAGATTGCTAGAACCAAATAGCATAGTTATTTCTGATAGCGAGGAAGATTCGAATCGTCCTAAGATGTCAGAATTGGACAAGCTCGCAATAATAAATCTTAAATTGGAGGGTGTGCAATATTTGGATCAAATTCCAGTTAGTGATGTTCCTATGTTATTGCGTCAGGGAAAGAGAGTTATGGCTCAATGTGAATATGAAGTTACTCAAATTGTACCTGAAAGTCTTAGAAAGTTGATAGAAATTCGAGGCTACGAGAAAACAAAGCATATTCCTGTCGAGTTGATGTATATGCGATTGTCAAAGGCTGATCGGCCTCTTTTGGTTTCCGCAGTTCCTCATCACATGAGGGCTGATGCCTCAGCTGAAAGGATGGAGCATTACATAACTTATAATGCAGAGAGACTGTCTCATGTTTGTGCTTATGTTTTGTACATGAAACTTCGAGGAGTAACAATTACAGTATCTAAAACTTTGTTGTGGCTGGTGAAACAAGTTATTCTCGTAGTGAGAGATTTGCCATACGAAGGCATTCGATACGAATTCGTATGCGTAATCAAAACTTTTACTGAATCTAAGGGAGATACTATTTATCGCTGCTTCAAGAATATGGAACATGTTATCTCAAAGATCAAAGAGACTCATGGATTCGATATCGACGCTCTTGTTGCTTATGCTTACGCGACTAGTATTGCCCAGCAAAATATTGCATCTAGACCTCTTTCCTCGTCTAAATCTGTCGATTCTTCTATCCCGACAGAAAACGATGGAGACTTTGTTCTTGGATCAGATATATGCGAGACGTCAGTTTCGAATGATAACAATCCTGTACCTGATTACGAACCCATTTGTGATCCAGATCAAATCGTAAATAACAAAAATTTCAGAGGCGGTGGATACGGCAGTTCGAGAAAATTAGGCACCTATGCTGAAACTGTCAGCATCAAATATGTGAAATCGAAAGGTGGCAAAAATAAACATTCAAACAAACGTCCAGGAGGGCAAGCAGAGAAAAGAGAAAAGCAATCAGGGGAGAAAGAAAAGCAATCAGGGGAGAAAGAAAAGCAATCAGACAAAAGAGAATACAAGAAAGATAGTGTAATTAACAACAATAACGAACCTAAACAAGAAAAGGAGAAAGAGGGACAAGATAAGAAAGAAGAATCTCCGAGACAAAATCAACAAGCTGCGTCTCCCCTCGACATCATAAGCATGATCAACAACAGAAATGCCAAATAAGCAGCGTGTAAATAAGTGAGGCCTCTAATATTGGAGGAGGCAAATAAAGACAGAAAAGAAAAACGAGGGCGTCCCAAAAAAAATGGGAAAAGATATAATTGGCTAATGCCAATCATATTTATAGATGTGCCATAAAAAGATATGAAAAGATATGGGAAAATGGGAAAAGATATGGGAAAATGGGAAAAGATATAATTGGTTAATGCCAATCATATTTATAAGATATGGGAAGATGGGAAAAGATATAATTGGCTAGTGCCAATCATATTTATAAGATGTGCTATAAAAAGATGGGAAAAGATGGGAAAAGATATGAAAAGATGGGAAAAGATATAGGAAAATGGGAAAAGATATAGGAAAATGGGAAAAGATATAATTGGTTGATGCCAATCATATTTATATATGTGCTATGAAAAGATGGGAAAAGATATGGTATAGAGATTACAATATAAATTAATCTGTGAAATCGTAAGAGAATTCGCAGGCTTTGAAGACATTTTCGGAACCGTAACAAAAAAATTCAGCCTGCCCGCCGTCATAACGCGGATTTCTCAATCCAGTATTCCACCCATCTGGATATTTAAAATCTTTATCGTCGTTAACATTTACTAAATCTTGTAATGCGCATATATAATATCTTATTGCCACAGCCATACATATAGGTTTAATATCTTCTCCTGGTCTAGTAAAATTAGCTTTCAATAGTTCGTGAAAATTGATGCTAAGGTCATCGCATTTAATAGTAAACCAAGGAATTTCGCCGATATATAATGTCAATCCTTTTCCGTTTATGATTCTCATAGATTTTAGATATTTCTTTGTTGCTGGAAATAGCATATATTTTCCAGGTCCCAATTTCGAACGACTAGCGAGCTCATACTCGTCAAATTTATAATACATAACTCCGTCTTCAGGAAAAATCATTTCGTCCGCAATGGGTTTTCGTTTCGAGTCTCCTTCCATTTATCTCTTCGCACCTCTTGTTTCTTTTGGTTTCTTTTGGTTTTCCCCCGGTTTCTTTTGGTTTCTTTTGGTTTTCCCCCGGTTTCTTTTGGTTTCTTTTGGTTTTCCCCCGGTTTCTTTTGG
>Ga0182030_10028363_pt1 | contig 10011 bp, 6 predicted proteins | sample 812S3MmetaG_FD_121299 | JGI IMG/M metagenome (GOLD analysis project Ga0182030, IMG submission 121299) | Permafrost microbial communities from Stordalen Mire, Sweden - 812S3M metaG (Illumina Assembly) | ecosystem: Environmental > Terrestrial > Soil > Wetlands > Permafrost | place: Sweden... | reverse complement strand
TCGACGTCGCCACCGTATCGGCCGATTCCCTCGGTGATCAATTCGGTGTCGAGTGGCGACCGGTTGACCACCGCCTTGAGGGCTTCGCCCAGGCCGCTGTCAACCAGCAGTGGCGGATAGATGCCGTGGGCCAATTCTCGCAACTCTCGAATCGTTTCTTGTACCGCTAAGCCGAGTTCATCGAGCATTTGTGCCGCCATCTCAGGGTCTTCGGCGACGATGTCCTTCGTGAGTCGAAGGTTGACCGCCAACGCAACGAGGTGTTGTTGCGCTCCATCGTGCAGATTGCGCTCGACGCGCCGACGTTCCGCGTCGCCACTGGCGACCACGCGAGCTCTTGAGGCGCGCAGTTCGTCGGCCTGTCGGCGTAGTTCGTCCATCGAACTCTGGAGTGCCGTGTCGAGTTGCGCGTTGTGCAAGGCCAAGCCAACTTGTCGGGCGAGGTCCGAGAGAACACGGTCATCCTCTTCGCGAAACGCCACCGCTCCTTGAATTCTCGACACCACGATGATGCCGAGGAGTTCCCCAGCGTGGCTGATGGGCGCGACGCGCATTGGACCGACCACGTCACTGGTGGCGATTGAAGGCAACCAGACTGACGCCCACGCATTGCCGGATACTCCGGCGCGCGAAATGACTTGTCGCTCGTCACGGGTTACTTGCAGCGAGCGCGTCGGTCGGTCGGGAACTGATACCACGAGGTCGAGGACTTCGCCGTTGCCCGTGAAGATCTCGGCGGAGGCGAGTGACAGCGTCTTTCGAAGCGATTCGACGAGTTGCAGTAGGAGTTCATCCATGGGGATCGCCCGCGTCATGCGAGTGCCGAAGGAGCGAACTACCTCGTCCGGAGCCTCTCGCGCACCGTAGGTGAAACTGGTGGCGATACGCGAGAATCGGCCACGGAGCGCCAACTGGGCGAACGCGGCTACCGCGGCCGCGGCCATGGCCCACCACAAGAGGTCGCGATCGGCGTGGGTCGTCGGCGCCTTGTCGAAGCCGCGCACGGCGAGGAGGTACGCCCCGGCCACGATCGCGACCGTGCCCAGGGCCGTGATGAGGTGCACCAATATCCGATCGGCGTGCGACGCGGCGTTTGACGCCCCCGCGGCCAGCCCGAGGGGTACGAGGCACGAAAGTGCGATCAGTGGCGCACCGACGTGGACGGGCCAGTCAACCAACGAGTGGAGCGTCACCAGGATGACGACGAAGGTGAGCGCGAGCGCCGAGCCCGCGACGAGCGACTGAACCAGTTGGCGCGAATGGGCTGAGGCGTCGACGTAGCGTCCTCGCAGGCCCGGCAACGCGGAACCGACCGCGAGACACCAACCGAGCGCCAACGGCCACGGCGTAAGGGCTCTCGAGCCAGCGGCGTAGTAGACGCATAGGGCAATGGCGACGCCGTACCAGGCGGCCGCGCCCAACTGGCGACCCTTCGTCTTCAGAGCCCCGTCGGGGAGCGAGAGTACGACGTGGACGATGGCCGCCATCGTGAGCAGGGCGACGACGTCGGCGATTCGTCGAGTTGAATTGTCGACGCCGAGACCGTTTCGGTCGCCGACTCGCATCACGAGCATCGAGATCCCCGCGCCGAAGGCGACCAGCGAGCAGTTGAAACCAAGTCGGGGAGTGCGTCCGACGAGGACTACGCCCGCGACGGCCCAACTCGCGACTCCCAACGCGCTCACGCTCCAAAGCGCCTCCAACCCAGCGTGGGGTGCGTCAACCAGAGCAACGATCGCCGCCACAACGCCGACGATGGCGGCGGCGAAGCAGGCCATACGATCGCGCGACGACGATCGCGGTGTAGTCGTGGTGGGGCCTGAAGTTCGCAACGTGCTCACCACGTCGCGGGTGCTCAGAGTGTGCCGATCGTTGTCACGGCGTCACCTTCGGCCGCGGCCTCACCGTCACTGACGATTCGACCGTCGCGCATTCGCAACACAGTGTCGGCGGCGTTCGCGACTTGGGCGTCGTGCGTGACGAGGATGATTGTCTGTCCGGCCGCGTGGAGCCGACTCAGCAACTCGATGACCTCTTGGCCCCCGACCGAGTCGAGTGCGCCAGTCGGTTCGTCGGCCAGTAAGAGTGTCGGCTCGTTCGCGAGCGCTCGCGCGATGGCGAGTCGCTGGCGTTGGCCCCCGGAGAGGACGCCGGGCATCTCGGAAGCCTTGTCAGCGATGCCGAGGAGGTCGAGCAGGTCGCGGGCGCGCGACTCGGCCGATTTGCGGTTTCGTCCCGCGATGATTGCCGGCAGTGCGACATTCTCGAGCACACTCATGCCTTCCAACAAGTTGAAGAATTGGAAGACGATGCCGATGTGCTTTCGCCGAATCAGTGCGTGATCGTCCTCGGAACCCTCGGACATGGATTCACCGGCGACGACAATCGAGCCCTCGTCCACTTCCTCGAGGCCCGCGATGAGGTTTAGCAACGTCGACTTGCCACAGCCCGAGGGCCCCATGAGGGCGATGAACGTCCCACGTTCGACCGTGAGGTCAACCCCGCGCAGGGCTCGCACGGGCGCGAGCTCCGCCTCGAAGGTCTTACGCACGCCGCGCACCTCAAGTGCCGGTAGCGAAGATGCCTCACGCGGGTTCGTGTCAGATTCGGTGGTCGTCATAGAGTGTCTCTTTCTCTTGTTGAACTGAAGCTTGGTTCTTCGTCGCGCGCGAGCGCGAGGATCTTGTAGGCGACGACGGGCGTGTCGCGCCCCTTCACGAGTTGTGCTTCGAGTTCGACCGTGTCGAGATCGAGTGTCAGCGCGCTCTTCGTTGGTTCCGAGATGACTGTCTCGCCGGCCGATGCGAGCTGTTGGAGACGTTGGGTCAGGTTGACCGTGTCACCGACCAGCGTGTACTCCAGTCGTTCCTCGGAACCCAAAAGTGCGGCGGCGACATCACCGGTCGATAGACCGATGCCCAGACCGAAGGCGGGAAGGCCCTCGACCACCCAACGAACGTTGATCTCGTTCTGCAGGGCGTGCATGCTGGCGGCCGCGACGAGTGCGCGATCGGCGTGATCGTCACTGGGCACCGGAGCGCCGAAAACCGCCATTACCGCGTCGCCAACGAATTGCATGACCGTTCCCCCTTCCCCAATAATGGCGCGATTCATCGCGGCGCGGTGGGTGTTGAGCTGGCCGGCCAGTTCACTCGGGTCGGCGTGCTCGGCGATCGTGGAATAGGAGCGAATGTCGCTCATGATGACAGTCACGTTGAGTCGCTCGGTCTCGCCGATGCGTCGGCCCTCTTTGCGAAGTTTCTCGGCTATCCCGCCGGGCAGAAGACGTGAAAGCGTCTCACCTTGTTCTTCGCGGTCGACGATCGCGCGGTGCAAATTGCGTAGGCGATCAAGTGCGCCCTGATGGCCCGCACTCACTTCGGCGGCGAGCTTTCGAAAGAGTTCCTCGACCTGGGTGTCGACTGCTTCGGGCGTCATTCGGCGCGCCGCGGCGATCGCCTTGATGGGCTTTCCTTCGGCGACGAAGGCGAGCAGTGATTCCTCGGCGTCGGAGAGTTCACTGTTCGACGTGACCGGTCGCATGAGCGATTCGACGATCGACGGGTCGAGGGCGGTGCCACCCGTGGCGACCATGCGAATCGCCCCAATCAATTGGTCGCCCTGCGCGAGATTGTCTTTCAGTAAGTAGCCGTATCCGGCGGAACCTTCGGCGAGCAACGCCACGGCGTATTCGGGGTCGTCGTACTGGGAAAGGATCACGATGCCGGTACCGGGGTGACGCTTTCGCACCTCCTTGGCTGCGTCGATTCCTTCGCGATTGAACGACGGCGGCATGCGAATATCGGTGACGAGCACGTTGGGCGCCGCGGCGGTCGCCCCCGCCACGGTCTCGTCGTAGTCCGAGGCCACGCCGACGATCCGCAGATCGCTCTGGCGGTCGATGAGCGCCCTCACCCCTTCGCGCACGAGCAAATTGTCGTCGGCGAGAAAGACGGTGATGGCCGGAACGCTGTCGGCGCTGTGGTCGCTCATGGTGATGAAATTCTGGACCCTCGCCGGAGTCGTCAAAAGGGGGCAGGCCCCACGTTTTGAGGGGGTGTTAGACCCCCACGACGCAGTGCGGTAGCACTATTTACTGAGGACTTTGCGAGCACGACGATGGTCCCATGAGATACCTGAGTTCAGTCACTTCATTGTCATGGATACCGTCTGAGGCCATTCAAGGCGGGACCCGCTTACCCTTCGAGGTCGGGATGGCGCACTACGACCCCGCACCACCCGATGAGATCGATGACCTCGACGAGCTTCGTCTCAGCGATCGGTTTCGCTTCGCGAATCGACTATCGGCATCGATCCAAGTGAACGCCAGCGGCGAGATCATCGCGGCGAGTTACACCGGAGCGGGGATGATCGGCAGTACCACGGTCAAGCTCGGCCCGGTCAGCAAGGTCTTTGAGGCGGTGGCCCTGCCCGACATCAAGGTGAAGCCCGTTTACGGCGACGGCTGGGTCCGCTTCACTCAGACCGCGGGCGGTCGCACGGGAATGCCGGCTCCTCGACGGGTTCGCCGCGCGCCGTTCGTGCAGTGGCAGGCGCCACTCGCGTGGACGACGCTGTCGCTCACGATGTACGCCAACGGGGAGTCCAAGGGGGCACTGGTCGGCGCCAGTCGATTCCCACGTCACTGGGTCTACGACGACAACGGTCAGTTGAGTGCCAAGTCTGGCCTCATTGACTTCGCCGACTGGTACCGAAAGTCCTTCGGCAAGGAGACGCCGTGGGGTCACCAGGACTCCGACGCCTTCGTCACGACCGTGGAAACCGCCCTCGAACGAAACCTCTCGCACAAACTCATGGCGGGAGCGGCCAAACCTAAGATTAGGAAGGTGAAGCGCGGAACGGTCCTGGTCGCTCAGGGTGACCAGAGTTCGGATGTGTACCTGATACTTGACGGCGTCTTGCGCGTCGAGGTCGATGGCGCGCGCATGGCCGAATACGGGCCCGGGGCCATGTTGGGCGAGCGCGCGCATCTCGAAGGTGGAACGCGCACGTCGTCGCTCGTCGCCGTGACCGACTGTCGCGTGGCCTCGGTGCCCGCAGAGTCGCTCGATCGCGAGTCGCTCGAAGAACTCTCTACCGGACATCGCCGAGAAGATTCGAACGCGGGCTGACTGCGTGCGGGTTACTTTCCTCGGGGTTCGAGGTTCAACACCCGCGCCGGGCGAGGAGTTCCTTCGTTACGGGGGCCACACGTCGTGCGTGGCGATCGCCCACGATGGCGAGGCGCCGTCGCTTCTCCTCGACGCCGGTACGGGGATACGCCGAACCAGTTCGCTGATGAACGGCCAACCGTTCCGAGGTTCGATCCTGCTCACTCATCTCCACTGGGACCACGTCCACGGCCTTCCTTTTTGCGACGCCACTGATCGCATCGATTCGCGCGTGACGCTGTTCGTGCCCGACCAACTCGATGGATCTGATCCGCTCGAGATGCTCTCGCGCGGGATGTCGCCGCCGCATTTCCCGGTGCGCGCCGATGAACTTCGCGGCGACTGGTCGTTCGTCTCACTCTCATCGTCATCACTGGAGATTGAAGGATTCAGCGTCCTCGTCGAGGAGATCCCCCATAAAGGCGGTCGTACGTACGGACTGCGCGTCAGCGACGGAACCGCGACGGTGGTGTACATGCCCGATCACTGTCCGAGCGCCCTCGGTCCGGGCCCCGACGGCTTGGGCGAATACCACCAGGCCGCGCTCTCACTATGCGAGGGCGCGGACGTACTCATCCACGACGCGCAGTTAGTGCGCGAGGAATTGGAGGCGGAGGCCTACTTCGGTCACGCCGCGGCGGAGTACGCCGTCGAATTGGCGCGTCACGCGAACGTCGCCCATGTCGTCCTCTTTCACCACAAGCAAAGTCGCGTGGACGACGAACTCGATGCACTCGCGACGCGATTTAGCGGCGAACCTCGAGTCACCGTCGCAACACAGCGCACGGTGCTCGAACTGTGAGCTCACCAGGGCCGTCGTTGGACGCCGTTGTTGTCGGATCGGGCCCGAACGGATTAGCCGCGGCGTTGACGCTCGCGCGCGCGGGGCTTTCCGTCGAGGTCTTTGAAGGGGCGTCAGGCCCGGGCGGCGGCTGTCGAACACAGGAGTTGACGCTGCCGGGATTCCACCACGACGTCTGCTCGACGATTCAATCAATGGTGTCGATCTCACCGTTCTTTCGAGAATTCGCCGACGTGCGTGACGCCGTAGCACTGTTGAAACCGGAAGTCGCGATGGCCCACCCGCTCGACGGTGGGCGCGCGGTCGCCGTCGAAGGATCGGTGGCGCAGACCGCGTCGTCGCTCGGCGCCGACGGCGACAAGTATCGACGACTCTTCTCGTCGCTGGTGGATGACGCCGATGACCTCGCGGCGTCGGTCCTCGCACCCCTTCGCTCGCCACCGCGTAACCCTTTGACCATGGCCCGTTTCGGTCTCAACGGCCTTCCTTCGGCGACGCACCTGGCGAAACGATTCTCCACGCCCGAAGCCAAAGCACTGATCGCGGGACTCTGTTCGCACGCCATGTTGCCACTGGACGCTCCGGTGACGGCGGCCTTCGGACTCTTCCTCAACGTGAGCGCGCACGCGGGAGGATGGCCCGTCGTCCAAGGCGGGAGCGCCAACCTGATTGACGCACTCGTGACGGCGTTGAACAACGAGGGTGTCGCCGTGCACGTCGAGCGTCCCGTTCGCCAACTCAACGACCTACCAAAGTCGCGCGCCGCGCTCTTCGACACGTCGGCGTGGGGATTCGTGGACATTGCGGGTGACCGGCTCAGCGCTCGCTACAAAGCGGGCATCGCGAGGTTCCAACGCGGACCCGGCGTCTTCAAGGTTGATTGGGCCCTTTCGGGTCCGGTGCCGTGGAGCGCCGAGCCCTGTCGCCGCGCCGCGACGATTCACGTCGGGGGCAGCTTCGACGAGGTCGCCTCGTCCGAAAAGGACGTTGCGCTGGGACGCCACTCGGAGAAGCCGTTTTGCATCGTCGTCCAAGCGAGCGTGGTGGACGACACGCGGGCGCCCAGCGGTCAGCACACGTTGTGGGGGTACTGCCACGTACCCAACGGTTCGGACGTCGACATGACCGAATTGATCGAACATCAGATCGAGCGATTCGCTCCGGGATTTCGTGACCTGATACTCGCGCGCGTCTCAACGTCGACGGCCGACGGCGAACGACACAATCCGAACTACCTCGGCGGGGACATCACCGGCGGGGCCGGGACGCTGCGCCAGACGCTCTTTCGACCGACCGCCCGATGGAACTCATATCGCACGGGCACACCAGGGCTCTACCTCTGTTCGGCGTCGACTCCTCCGGGAGGTGGTGTACACGGGATGTGCGGCTACGGCGCCGCGCGCACCGTGCTGGCGGACCTAAAAGCTCACCACACGTCTCGTTCGGAGCATTCGTGACGATCGACGCTCATTGGTCGTGCAGCGAAGGAACGTGATGCTCGAAGACGTGCGTCACGTCGTTTCGTATCGCTTCACCCGATACCTGCGAAAAGGATGGGCGACGTATTTGGCGGTCGTGCTCGTGATCGGCGGCATCGGCGGCGCTGCGCTGGGATCGTTAGCCATCGCGCGCGAGACGCAGGCGTCGTACGCCACGCTGCTCAAGGCGTCGAATCCGGCGCAGCTGAACGTGACGATATTCGCGCCGGACCTCGTCGATCGACTCTCTTCATTGCCGGGCGTGGCGCACGTCGAAGGCAGTCTTTATTCAATGGCGGCCCTCCCCCTGAACGCCGAGGGTGTGGCCTACATTCCGCCGGGAATCGAATCAGGAGACGTGACACCACTCGGCAGCATCGGCGGTGAGTACTTCAACCAGGACCGGGTCAGCGTCGTCGCGGGGCGAATGGCGAACCCGAAGAGGGCCAATGAGTTCGTGGCAACCGCGGCCGCCGAGAAGCTCATGCACTGGCACGTGGGTCAGCGCATCGAGATGGGCCTCTACGAAGACGTCACCCAGAATGCCACCTCGCCGGCCGCGCTGAAGCACCCCGTCGAGAAATTTGATGCGGACCTCGTGGGCACGGTTGTCTTCTATGACGACGTGACCCAAGACGAGGTCGATCGCTACCCGACCTGGCTGCTCTTCACGCCCAAGGCGACCGCTCCGCTGAATAAAGGGAATCAGTACGTCGACTACGCGATAAAACTCCGTCCCGGGGTGAGCGTGACCCAGATCGAACACGAATTCGTGAAGGCGGTGCCTCCAAACGTCACCTACACGCTGCACGAGACGTCGTTTGACGAAAGTCAAGTGAACTCCAGCGTGCGCCCCGAAGCACTTGCTTTCGGGGTATTCGGCGCCTTGGTGCTGCTGAGCGCTCTCCTCGTCGCACTGCAGTTGAACGCGCGTCAGATCCGAGCATCGCGTGAAGAGCAAGACATACTCCGGGCGCTCGGAGCGAGTCAAAGGTCGATCGTGATCGACGCGGTGAGCGGCTCGGTGGCATCGTGCGCAGCGGGAACGCTCGTGGCGACCATTTGTGCCTATTTGCTATCGGCACTGTCGCCGATCGGCCCGGTTGGTCCGCTGCTCGGCGGACGGTATCACTTCGACTCTCAAGTACTTCTGCCCGGCGTCGCCGTTCTCCTGGTGGGCTCCGTCGTCGGTGTGATCGCCCTCGGTGCCCGTTCGGTGCCCGGTCGACGGCGACGTCTGAACTATCGCGCCACATCGAGTCCACTGTTGATGCGCGCCGGCACGAATCTGGGGTTACCGGTGTCGGCCGTCGCGGGACTGCACTTCGCCTTTGATACCGCTCGAGGTCGTCGTGCCGCACCGGTTCGTTCGGTACTCGTGGGCGTCGCGTTGGCGGTGACGTTGATCGGCACGACGCTCACTTTCGGCGCAGGGCTTTCGACGCTCATCTCGCACCCGACGTTGTACGGCTGGAACTTCGACTACGCCCTCGCCGTGAACGGCGGAGGCGTGGCGCCACAGTCACTCGCGGTGCTGTCAAAGAGTCCCTACGTCGCCGCGTGGTCCGGCGTCACCTTCGCTGACGTGGTCATGAACGGACAGACGGTGCCGGTCATGGTGCAAAATTCGAACGCCGCGGTGAGTCCGCCGGTACTCTCCGGACACCAAGTACGTGCCAAGAAACAGATCGTGCTGGGCGAGTCGACCATCGCCGCACTGCACAAGCGCGTTGGCCAAAGCGTCACCATCAGTTACGGCTCGAAAGCGCAGGCGCCAGCCTATTTGCCACCGACGCGAGTAACAATCGTGGGTACCGCGACGTTTCCCGCCATTGGGAGCGCGCAGGTTCTTCACACGTCACTTGGGTCAGGCGCGGTGATCGACTCGGGTGTGATTCCGAATGGACTTCGCGCGGTCGTGCGCTCCAATCTGATCGTGAGTGACATCGACATGGTCCTCGTGCGAATGAAGCCGGGCGCGACGTACGTTGAGCGACGCGCGACGATGCGGCACGCGGCACGCGCTGGAAACCGCGCTTACGCCGCATTGCCCAACAACGAGGGCGGCGGCGTCTCGACGTCCGCTCTTACAGTCCAGTATCCCGCGGAGATCATCAACTATCGCTCAATCGGCGACACGCCGGTGCTATTGGCGATGGGATTCGCTGCAGGTGTGGCGGGCGCGTTCGCCTTCACCGTCGTCGCGTCGGTTCGTCGTCGACGCCGCGACCTCGCTCTCTTGAAAACGCTCGGATTCACGCGCCGTCAGATCGGTGCCTGCATTGCCTGGCAAGCAAGCGCGTCAGTGTTGACCGGACTGATCATCGGCATCCCACTCGGCATCGTCTGTGGTCGTTGGCTGTGGCTGGCGTTCGCGCGCGAGATTTATGCCGTGCCCTCTGCGACGATTCCCACGGTGTCGCTGCTCGTGCTCGGTCTGGGCGCGGTCGTGTTGGCGAACGTCGTGGCGTTCTTCCCCGGAAGGGTGGCGGCGCGCACCGCGGCCGCGATCGCGCTGCGCGCCGAATAGCTACTCCGAACGCAGCACGAGTCCCGGCGG
>Ga0182030_10028362_pt1 | contig 10011 bp, 9 predicted proteins | sample 812S3MmetaG_FD_121299 | JGI IMG/M metagenome (GOLD analysis project Ga0182030, IMG submission 121299) | Permafrost microbial communities from Stordalen Mire, Sweden - 812S3M metaG (Illumina Assembly) | ecosystem: Environmental > Terrestrial > Soil > Wetlands > Permafrost | place: Sweden... | reverse complement strand
TCGGCAGCGGGCCGCCCTGAGCGGACAGTGATTCCGAATTCCGCTGGCGTCCCAATCAGCGCGGCGGAGCCCGAGGGAGCGTATCCAGATCGGGCCGGATCTGGACGGGGCAACAGTAGCGAGCAGGCGGCCCTGACGGACCCCGCTCGTGGCACCGGCATCAAGCCGAGGGCGATGGATCGTGACAGAAGGTGGTCGCTGGGGTCCGTACCATTTCACCGGTACGGCTCTGACCTGGCCTTTTTCAGCGCGCTCGGAGGGATTCGAACCCCCAACCTTCTGATCCGTAGTCAGATGCTCTAGTCCGTTGAGCTACGAGCGCTGGTTTTGACTTCTCTGCCAGCGGCTTTGCCTCTGGCGGCCTCCCACTCTAGACGAGGTTGCGTCGCCCTCCTCCAGGCCTCGGCTCACGGGAACGGAGGCTCCAATCCGTCGATCGGGCCCAGGAGCCCGGGGGGCGTTTGGCTCTGACCGTTCACCCAGGGTTCATGCGCCAGACGCGCTCCCGTTACCCCCGTTGGTTACCGTGGCCCTCCGATGCTCACGGTGGTCGAGAAGTCGAGACGCGTCGCACTCGCGGTGGGAGGTTGTGGGTGCATTCTGGCCAACATCGCCATCGCCGCGGGCGCGTATGGTGCGACACCGGTCCAACAATCAGGGTCGGCTAACCAAATTCTCAAGTCCGCCATGGCTTCAGCCAAGAAAATCGGCTCGGTCCGCGTCACTGTTCACTTCTTCTCGGGGAAGACAACTGGTGAGCTCGTTCAAGATTCTGCTCGAGCATCCGCGGAGCAGACCGTCGCCATCGGCAAGGAGCGGGTGTCCATCGTCCTGTCGGCAGGCACCGTCTACTTCTCGGGGAATATCCAGGGTCTCGTCCATTACTTCGGATTGACCACGGGGGTCGCCAACACTCTCGCCAATCAATGGGTCTCGGCCTCACCGTCAGACTCAGCGTTCCCGTCCCTCGCGGCCGGGTTGACGCTTTCCTCTGCGCTGGGGGAGGTAAGTCCGACAGGCTCGATCGTAAGAGGCAAGCGTCAAACCGTCGATGGCCAGTCGACGATGAGCCTGTCGGGGACCGGGCCGTCGGGCATCGCTCGGCTGACGCTGTTCATCGCCGCCCACGGTAAGTCCCTGCCCGTGGAAGCTGTGGGGTCGGGCGGCTCGGCCCAGAATGCGTCGGGCGAGATCGTGACGTTCTCCCGTTGGGGTGAAACGGTCCACGTCCCGGTGCCTTCCGAATCGATACCAATCTCCACCCTGTCGGCGGGTTCCCCGGCCGCGGGCTGAACTTCGAACCAACAGCTTCAGCCGTTGGACACCGCGTCGATTCTGACCGTTTGTTCGGTGGCCCACAGTTTCTTCAGTGCACCTGGCCGGTCGGACAGTATCGGACCCCTGCTCGGTGAACGGAAGAGGACTCGGTCACATAACGCGAACTGGACCAACCAGAGCGCACCGTACGACGCGACGTTCGCCACCTCAGCTGCCCCGGTGTGAATCAGGCGCGACGAGTGAATCGTGGCATCCGAAGCGACGTGGACGGCGAAGGTCGAAATCACCAGCCCGGCGAATGAAAGGATGAAGTACGGGACCGCCTGACGGAGAATGGAGCGCTCACCATTCTGTACCCACACCCACCTTCGGTTGAGCTCGAATGACGGCACCGTCGCGATACCTATGGCAATGACGTTCGACCAAACCGCCGGATACCCGATTGCGCCGACCAGAATGCTCAGAATCGCCAGGGCGAGCAAGGTCGATATCAGCGACACCGACCCGTATCGCACGAAGCGTTGCATCATGGCCCGCCGGGCGGGGGACACTTGGGGAAAGAGGATATCGAGGATTTCGGGCTTCCGACCGGTCGGCCTTTCCTCTGCTTGCCCAGCTAGAGGCGGTGCCGTCGAGTTGAGTTCGGTTCGCCGTTCGTCACCGCCGACCGACTGGTAGATCTGCCCGATCGCCGGGCGATCCTGTTCCCAGTCCCCCGTCGTCATCAGTGGTGGGAAGGCGATGCTCCCCGGCGTGATCGTCGTGTTCGCTCCTGACTGAGGAACTGACGGCGGAATCTGGCGTCGATCGAGCACGGGCCGAGTGGGTGGAGCAGGGCCGACGCGTGACCACAGTGGCGTAGGAAGTGGCGGATCGTGAGAGGTACGGCCACCGTCGCAGACAAGACGAGTGGGCTTGCCGTCCATTGAAAAATACCGACGCTCGTGCACGCTGAACGGGTCCGGGTGCCAGCCTCTGAGTTCTCCTGCCACGCTGTGTTCCCAATCGTCGTCGGTACCGTCAGTGTGACAGGAAGCGCGTGACGTGTCCGTGGCAGGAAAATGAACACTCCGCGTCGGGGACCTACCTGTCCTGTGCGGCCTCTTTGATGAGCTTCGCCAGCGTGCCGACCTGCGCCGTGATGCCTTCGATCTCGGCCGTGATTCCCTCAATATCGGCCGGTAGGGCAACTGACTCGGACCTGTCAGGGGCAAGATCACCCTTTTGGATGCGGTCTTCGATTTCGTCGATGGAGTCAGCCAGGAGTTGGAGTCCGAGCACGACGGCGGCCACAACTCTCTGGTCGGCTGGGTAGCCGAGGTCAGCGACCGGCGGCTCGGACATGAGCTGGTCAATCCTCTGACGGACGCTCATGGTCATGGCCCTATGAACTCCGCAGCCGTCCGGAACGGCCCGCGGCGACAGCCGGATCGCCTTTCATCCGACCTCCCAGAGCTTGACACCGCCCAGAATCCCCGCGGTGTTGTCGACGATCGTGACGCGCTCTAACACCTCGCCCAGTCCGTCACGATCGACGCGGCGGCCGTTCCCTCCGCCGATGTAGAGATGGTCGAAGAAGAACAGCTGGTCAAGGTTTGCGACGGCCTCGCGCAGGCGTTCGTTCCACGACTCGTCACCCTTGTTCTTGCGCGCCAGCTCACCCAGCTGGTCGTTGTAGGTCTCGCCCTTTCGGAACGGTTGGTGGGCCAGCTCGAGGTGGGGCATCAACTGGCCGTTCATGAAGAGCGCGCTGCCGAAGCCCGTGCCGAGGGTGATGACCACCTCGAGCCCATCTCCCTTGACGACCGCAGCACCCTGAATATCGGCGTCGTTGGCGACCTTCGTGGACTTGCCCAGAGCGCTCGCCAGCGCGCGCGCAAGGTCGAACTTGGACCAGGCGGCTGAGAGCTTCTCGTCCACGGGGGTTCCCGGCCCCTTCTTCGTGACGAAGTGCGGGGCGCTCAAAATAAGGCCGTTGCGGACCATGCCCGGGAACCCGCATGAGATCCGGTCAGCCGCGGGCAACGGCTTCACCAATGCGGCCAACGTGGCGACCAGACCGGTGTCCCCGTCGGGAGGCATCGGGTACTTGGTTTCAACCTTCACCCGGTCGGCCACCATGGTGCCGTCCTTGCTCAGCACCGATGCCTTCAGTCCCGTACCGCCCACATCAATGGAAAGTGTGTAGGGATGCTCGGGAGTCTCTTCGCTTGGGGTGAGGACCACGTTCCGCACTGTACCGCCGCACCGGCGCGGGATCGTGTCGGTGTGGAAGGTCGCGACACCCTCCACGAAGGGACTCGCTCAGGTCGACTGAGCTGATGTCGTCGGGGGCACTGGCCCTGAGTAGCCGCCCGTTGCACCCGACGGCACCTGAACTTCTGAGCCCCTCGTAATACTCGACGACCGGTGAGGGATCAGCGGGGTGCCCGTCTATTCAGGACCCGCGCAACTTCCACACCGTGAGGGGTTGTTATGTGACCTAATGGTCACCTACACTGCCCATGTGGACGCAGTGTTCAAGGCTCTCGCCGACCCGACGAGGCGGAGCTTGCTCGACGAACTTTTCGTTCGGGACGGGCAGACCCTGAGCGAGTTGGAGGAACGCTTCGCGATGACCCGCTTCGGGGTCATGAAGCACCTCAAACTCCTGGAAGAGGCGGGTCTGGTGGTGAGCAGACGGCGGGGACGCCAGAAGCTCCACTTCTTGAACCCGGTGCCGATCAGGCTCGTCCACGACCGTTGGGTGAGCAAGTACGCCGAACCCTGGGTGGCAGGGCTCGGCGAGATCAAGCAGAGACTGGAGAGTCAGATGGAGAAGGTCTTCGAGATTTACATCCGCACCACGCCGGAGCGCCTCTGGGAGGCGATCACGGACCCCGACATACGGAGCAGGTACAACTTCGGCGCCGGCGTCGCCTCCGATTGGACGGTCGGCTCCCGCCTGGAGATGGGGGTGGCGCAGGCCGGCCTGCAGCTCGGCGAGGGAGAGGTTCTCGAGGTCGACCCGCCGCACCGGCTCGTCCACACCATGACCGCCCTCTGGGGGGACGACGTGAAGAGCGAGGGCGCATCGCGGGTCACATGGGAGATCACGCAGGTAGAGGACTCCTGCAAGCTGGTGGTGACCCACGACGAACTACGTGAGGGCGCCAACGAGCAGCTCTATGGCGGATGGCCCATGATCCTGTCCGGGCTGAAGACCTGGCTGGAGACCGGAGAGCTCCTCACCACTCCCGGTTCGTTGCTACAACAGCTGAACGCGCCAACGGGGGCGCATAACCTGCGGGGAACATGTCACCCACGGTCGTCCACGTCGCCCCCCACCCCGATGACGAGGCCCTCGGCTGCCCGGGCGCGCTCCTGCACCTTTTCGATCGCGGGTGGAACGTCGTGAGCGTGCTCGCCAGCCTGGGCTTCCCGGACCAGCGGGAAAGGCGCCGGGCCGAGTTCGAAGAAGCGTCGCGGCGGGCACAGTTCGTGCCCGTGATCCTCGACCCTCCCCTGGACATCTCGTTGCCCGATGACCTGGTACGGGCGACCGAGCGCGTGGCGCACGAGCTGCCTGGGATTCTCGAGGAACACGATGCCAGCGTCGTGGTGTCCCCGTCCCCGCATGACGTGCACCACGGGCACGAGACGGTGGCGCGTGGCGTGCAACGGGCGCTCGAGACGTTGCAGCCGTCCATCCGCTGGTGGATGTGGGGGATCTGGGGTGACCTGCCGGTCCCCAATGTGTTCTATCCCTTCGGTGATCCCGACCTGGCCCGGATGCTGCACATCCTCGAGGCGTACACCGGGGAGATCGAGCGCAACGACTACCGTCGTCTCCTCAGCGGACGGGCCACCACCAATGCCGTGCTCGGCTCAGAGCGGGTCTTCGGGTTCGGCTCGCCGGCCGCCAGCCCCCTCCCCTACGCCGAGGTCCTCACCGAGGTCCGGCGGATGGACGGCCGCTGGATGGCCTCGCCGGCCCATCACCTCGACGAAGGGCCGCTGCCTGAAATGCAGTTCGGCCTCGATCTCACGGCGTGGCTCGAGTCACCGAGCGTGCACCAGGTCGTCGGCCCCATCCGAGAGGTCCACGGCGAGGGCGGCGGCGGGTAGCCCACCACGGTCGCAAGTGGAGCCGCGCCGGCGGCAGGGTGCCGTAGACCAGCACCGCGTCACCGCGGCGGAGACAGCGCAGATCTTCGGGAGGCAACAGCCGGCGCGGCGCGCGGCTCGAGGTGGTGGATCGGCCCCCGGTCGGATCGCGGGTGAACGACGGCACGGTGATCTCCTCGTCGCCGATGAGGCGGCTGGCATAGTCCAACGTGTCGGGATCGGCGATCCCCGGCAGAAAGACCTTGGCTCTGTGGTTGTTCAGTACCGTCGGAGCCCTCGAGCCGTAACGGGCACGCACCTGGGCCAGGTCCTGCCAGACGGTCACCAGCTGGATCCCGTGGGATGCACAGGTTGCCGCCAGGCCGTCCAACTCGGGAAGGGGGGCGATGTGGGCCGCCTCATCGAGCACGACGAGGAGCGGGGGTTCCAAGGGCTTTCCCGCCCGTGTCGCCTGCGCGAACGCATGGGCGAGGACCTGCTGGGTCAGCGCGCTGAAATACCCGCGCAGGCGACGTTGGTCGTGGGCCGGCGCGCAGAGATAGAGCGTGTGGGGACCCCCGAGCAGGTCGGGTGGTTCGAACGCGGCGCCCGGGGGGTTGCCGGCATCGGCGAACGGGGCCAGGATCGTCTCGGCGGTGGTGTACACCGAGCTGCGCGTGCGCTCGTCGCGACACCATGACGCCCGGGCCGCGTCCAAGGCTGCCGCGACTCCCACCTGTTCGAGAATGAGGGACACCTCGCTCGCCTCCTGCGTGTCGATCCATCGCACCACGTCGGCCATCGGGCGGCCGTCGCGCGCCGCGGCGAAGAAGAGCGGGGCCAGCAGTTTCGCCGCCGTGGCATACCAGAACTCGCCGTCGGCGGTGGTACCGTCGGCCTTGGCCGTCTCCGCCAGATCGGCCGCCGCCCGTCGCGCCGCGGCCCATTCCACGCAGGGGGTGAGCGGCGACCACGTACTCGGCCGCATTCCGGTGGAACCGGTGGGATCGATGCACCAGATGCGGCCGCGTTCGTTCCGCCGGCTGCGGGTGTCACGCAGGAGGTCGCTCTTCACGCTGGCCGCCACCACCGGACCTTCCCAGCCCAGGATCGCCGGCACGGCCAGCGCAGTGGTCTTCCCACTCTGGGTCGGTCCGACCACCACGACCGATTGGGCCCGTTCGGCGACGACAAGGACCGGGCGGACGACACCATGGACCGTGCCCAGAGCCAGGCGACCCGGATGCGGCGCCCGGTGGTCGAGGGTCAGGGCATGGAGGTCCTTCCGACGGGCCCATCGGGCGCCGCGCCCGTTCTGTCGACGGGGCCGCGGCAGGGAGAGGGAGTCCCGGGACGAGACCAGCGCGAAGAGCACTGCGCCAAGCGCCAGGGGCACCAAGGCCATCAAATGGGCCGGCACGCTTCAGCCGGCCGCCATGGCCCCATCGGTGTTCACCAGCCTGCGTTCGAGATTGCTGAGCCGGTGCTGGACCAGGAACGAGCCCTGCCCGATCTTCCACAGAGCCACGCCGCGTCGGAGCTGCGGCAACAGCGCGGCCTCCGTCGACGAGAGGGAGAGCAGATCCGAAGCCACGGCCAACTCGCCGGGCGACTGGGCGTAGACCACGCGCGTCTCGGAGTCGGCCAGCAATCCCTTGGCCAGTGCCACCTGCTCGGAGTCGGAGGCCCCTACCGAGTGCAGGTCCGTTACCCGGTGCAGTATGGCCACGTTGGAGACGCCGAAGGCACGCGACAGCTTCCACGACGCCTGGAGCCAGCGGGCCACACCCAGGTTGGAAAGGATCGCCCAACTCTCGTCCACGACGAGGAAGAGCTGGCGGCTCCATCCTTCGGGCCCGCCCCGGGCCGACGCGGTCCGCGCCAACGCCGCCTGTAACCAGGCCGTCGCGCAGGCCATGAGAATCCCCAGCGCGGCCGACGTGTAGAGCGCGGAAAGGTCGAGCACCACCAGAGGGGCCGAGAGATCGAGTCCCGGCGTGGTGGGCCCGTCGAACATCCCGGCCAGGTCGCCGTGCACGAGGCGACGCAGTTCGAGCGCCACGTCTCGGCCGTCTTCGAGCAGGTCGCGCAACTCCGTGCGCAACGAGGCTGCCGAATCAGCGGTGGGCGAGAGCATCGCCTCGACAACGTGGGGCACGGTGGGTACCCCGGCCCGCGCCACGGCCGTGGCCAATGCCACCCCCAAGGCGGCCCGTTCGCGCGGCAACAGGTTCCGCCCGAGGCAGGCACTGGCCAACGATGCGAGCAGCTCCATCCGACGGCGGGCCGTGCTGCCTTCTCCGTCGACGACGCCGTCTTCGTGTTCTGGTCCGGGATCCAGCGGGTTGAGGCGGACGGCGCCGCCCGGCCGCAACGCCACCGGCCGGACACCCCAGGCCGCCGCCAGGTCGCCGTATTCGCCTTTGGGATCGACCACCCACGACCGCCGACCGAAGACGGCCTGGCGCCACAGAAAGGTCTTGACGAAGGCGCTCTTCCCCCGACCGATCTGGCCGAAGACCACCATGTTGGGGTTGGACACCAGGCCCTGGGCGTAGAGCTCGAACGGGTCGAAGACAAAGGAGCCCCCGAGTAGGTCATCCCCGATGACCACTCCACGTTGACCCAGGCCGGCCTCCGCAATGAAGGGATACGCCGCACCCAGATTGCGGGTCGTGATCTGGTGGGCGGGGACGCGGGGGCCAATCGCTCCGATCATGCCGAGGAACGGTCGGTGCTCTCGCTCTCCCGGCGGCCACGAACCCGTGGCCGCCGCGCCCCCTTGCCGGCCTCAGGAGGGAATCGGATCCTCTGCCGCCACTACCGCGGGTGTGCCGGCCAAGGTCTTGAGGTTTCCCCTCTTGAGTACCAGGCCGGCAATCACCGCCCCGGCCACGAAAATGAGGGCGGACCACATGAACGCGGTCGTGTAACTGTGCAGCGCGGCGGTCGCGAGGTTGGCCGGGGTCGCCACCTTCCCCACCAGGTAGGCCGAGGCGGCACCGGCCGCCAAGGTGTTCAAGAGCGCGGTGCCGATCGAACCACCGACCTGCTGGCTCGTGTTGAGGGTGGCCGAACCCACGCCCGCGTCCTGGGGCCGCAGACCGAGGGTGCCCGTGCTGAAGGAGGGGGCGAGGCTGAGCCCGAAACCCAGGCCGAGGAGGATCAGATAGGGAAAGACGTGGGTGGCGTATGAGCTGTGCAGGCCCACCAGGTGGAGGAAGTACATGGCGACGGCGTCGGTGAGGAGGCCGATGGGCACGATCACCTTCGGGCCGACCTTGGGCAGCAGTATCCGGTTGGAAACCTGGGCCATCCCCGCCAGGCCGAAGACCAGGGGGAGGAACGCCACGCCGGTCTTCACCGGACTGAAACCCAACGTGTCCTGCATGTAATAGGTCAGGAAGAGGAAGACGCCGAAGATCCCGATGCTGGCGAAGAGCATGGCCAGAAGTGAGCCTCCGCGCGTCCGGTCCCGCACTATCCGCGGCGGGAGCAGGGGGTGGGTCCGCCTGGTCTGCACGTAGGCGAACACCGCCAACAACAGGACGCCGAGAACGAGGAACCCGACCGTGAAGGGATTCCTCCAGCCCGTCGTCTCGGCGTGGGACAGCCCGAAAACGAGCGAGAACAGCCCACCAGTCGCCAGGAACAGGCCCGGAATGTCAAGTGGGTCCCGATCCGCGGCCCGGTCGTTCTTCAACCACAGGAGTGCGCCCGTGGCGGCGACGGCAGCGAAGGCGAGGTTGACGAACAGGGTCCAGCGCCACGAGACGTAGGAGGTCAAAATACCGCCGAGCAGGAGGCCGATGGCGCCACCCGCTCCGGCTATGCCGCCGTAGATGGCGAAGGCCTTGCCCCGCTCGGTCGGATCGGTGAACGTGGTGGTCAGGAGAGCCAGCACCGAGGGGGCCAGGAGCGCTCCGAATGCGCCCTGGATGCTCCGGGCGGTGACCAGCATCGGGAAGTTGACGGATGCACCGCCCAGGGCCGACGCGAACGCGAAGCCGATGAGCCCGATGAGGAGAGCCCGTTTTCGCCCGACGATGTCGCCGATCCGGCCACCGAGGAGCAGCAGGCTGCCGAAGGCGAGCGAGTAGCCCGTGACGACCCACTGCCGGTCGGCATTGGAGAAATTGAGGGCGTGCTGCGCGGTCGGGAGCGCGATGTTCACAATGGTGTTGTCGAGGATCACCATCAGCTGGGCGATGCCCAGCACGGCCAGGATCCACCACCGCCGGGCGTGATTCGCGTCGCTGTCGGAGATCCGGATCCCGACCGGGCGCTCGGTCGAGGTCGGTGTGCTCATCATCGCCTCCGTCGAACTCCAGTGACGCAGGCACGCCACCGACTGCTTTCGTCCCGAGCATATGGAGGGGCGGCGCAGACCGGTTCAGTGACCGGCACGGCCTTCCCCGGGCGCGCCCGATGTCATGACGCGGCCCCTGCGGGAGCTCTCCGTCTCCCGGCGGGCTCGGGCAGCCCCAGGTGGTCGCGTAGCGTCGTGCCCTCATACTCGGTGCGGAACACTCCACGTTCTTGCAATAGGGGTACCACCGTGTCGGCGAACTCATCGAGACCGCCCGGAGTGATGTGCGGCACGAGAATGAATCCATCGCTGGCGTCGGCCTGCACCAGCTCGTTGAT
>Ga0182030_10028361_pt1 | contig 10011 bp, 9 predicted proteins | sample 812S3MmetaG_FD_121299 | JGI IMG/M metagenome (GOLD analysis project Ga0182030, IMG submission 121299) | Permafrost microbial communities from Stordalen Mire, Sweden - 812S3M metaG (Illumina Assembly) | ecosystem: Environmental > Terrestrial > Soil > Wetlands > Permafrost | place: Sweden... | reverse complement strand
CCAGTCCGGCGGAAAAACATTGAGAAATCAGAAGCAATGTGAATATCGAAAACCGATTCAGGCGGCAAATTGCAGCCGACAAGGGAGGCTGGCATGCCAGCCTCCACATTTTGAAAATGCCTTAAGCGATGCTGGAAACCGCCGGGCGAATTTTGCGGCGCAGAGTGTGGCACATGGCAATGGACAAAACACCGAAGCCCATTACCGCACCCGTCATTGGAACTTCCGGAACTGGCGATGTCTGAAGGCTCATTTGAAAGTAATCACCACTGCTGTTAACAATTAATCCCCATGAAACACCATTATCGCCAGAAGAGTATTGCCCACCCAGCGTCCCATCCCCTGTGTTGGCACTAGGATCTGCTGTGAAGTTCCATGCTATGAAACCTGAACTTGGATTCTGCAAGACAATTGCGTAGGAGACGCCGGAAGAGAGAACTGGAAAACTTGTTAAACCTACAGTCACGTTTCCGCTTGATCCAGCGGAAACAGTTCCAAGAGCGGATCCAATCTGACTACCCGGCAGCGACCCGTTGAAGCTGTAGAGGTCAACCTCCGCAGGAGAGGTTGTATAGTTAAAACCCAACACCAACGTGAGGCTGCTAATAGTGCCACCATAGCCAGGCATCGTGAACACTTGCGCATATGTGTCACCAAGATCTGAACCAGCGAACGAACCACTCGTGTTATCAATAATGACATCGGCGCGCGAAACCGGTGTGAACGCGCAGAGGGCCAGCAAAACCGCTCCCATTCGCCAGCACGGAAGCCAAAAAAACATTCCCGAGTTTTTCTTCATAAAATTTCCACTTTTGTTAATTCAAGACTCGTATTCTTCCAATAATTAGGAAAATGTATCAAAGCCGGATTTCCGTGTCAAGCGGGAAAATGCGGGAATTTTTTTCGGCTTCAGAGGCAACACAGCCATCCGCTGCGGCAGTGAAAAGGAGATGGATCAGCTTCCCGCGTTGGAGAATCGGGATTTGGAAATGATCCACCCGGAAAGGTTGGTGTCAGCTTTTTTTGACGCCGAAATGGAATCCTGCTTCGTCCTCATAGCCCAGAGGCGCGTGCCGGTTAAGGCTGTCCAGCAATTTGGCCATCAAGCCGACGAAGAAAAGGTTCATCATCGCGGTCATCAAGAAACTGGTTTTGTTGCACATACTTGATGTGAAGCAGGTGCGATGCCACGCAGATTATGGGGTTTTACAAGTGATTTGGCCTGTATTTTTTGCCCGGATGTCTGATTTCGAGACGTTATCGTCTAATTTTGAGACAGTTTGAATTGCTGGATGGACAAAGGCTCAAAATGGACGCAATATGGGCGCATGGGCATTTCGCGAGACAAATCGGAACGCAAACCGTTTGAGGACCGTTCGCTGGAACTGGCCGCCATCGTCGAAAAATCCGATGACGCCATCATCAGATCGACACTCGACGGCATTATCGTCAGTTGGAACGAAGCGGCGGAACGAATTTACGGTTATACCGTGCGGGAGGCGATTGGCCATTCGGCTAAGATGCTGATTCCGCCCGGCCGCGAGCATGAAATGCCGGAAATTTGGGAACGCGTCCGGCGGGGTGAATGGATCAAGAATATGGAAACGATGCGGCGCCGAAAAGACGGCACGCTGGTCAATGTTTTGCTGACCGTTTCTCCGATCAATCATCTCTTGGGCCGGGAAACCGGCGCATTAGTCATTGCCCGTGACATCACGTTGCGCAAGCGGCTGGAAGAAAAGCTGCTTGAAATCGGCGCCGACGAACGCCGCCGGCTGGGGCATGATCTTCATGATGGGCTCGGACAATTTCTGCTGGGAATCGCGTTGAAGACAAAGATGCTGGAAGAAACTTTGACAAAGGGAAAATCCGCGGAGGTGTGGAGGGCCAAAGAACTTGTTGGATTAGTGAACACCGCCATCGCGCAAACCCGCAATCTGGCCCACGGGCTCGATCCCATTCATGTGGAAGCAAACGGACTGGTTGCCGCGTTGCAAAAACTGGCCGCGCAGACCCGGGAGCTTTTTCAGGTGGAATGCGCCTTTGCCTGCAAGCGGGAGCATTTGAATGTCAACGCTCAAGCGGGCATCGCGTTTTATCGCATCACCCAGGAGGCAATCCAGAACGCCATCCGTCACGGACACGCGAGGCAAATCAAAGTGGAACTGGCGGTGGACGACGCGCAGTTGCGCTTGAAAGTTTTTGACAACGGAAAAGGGTTTTCGCCGGATTCCCAATCCTGTTCGGGCATGGGATTGCACATCATGCAATTCCGGGCCAACTCGATCGGCGGCCATCTAACCGTTAAGTCGCAACCCAACAAGGGGACACGGATCGAATGCGCCGTGCCGACGAAATTGTGGTCGGCGCAAGCATGAACTGAAAGTAGCGACTGGCTGGGCTGCGCGTCCATCGGGTCAACGCGCTCTGTGGCCATTGCGGCCTGTTTGTCTAACCGATTGACACTGTTTGGTTTAATCCAAAAAGTATTTGGCTTTTGAAGTTGACTTTACAATGGCTTTTTGCGAAAATAGTTCGCTGTCAGAAAAGCAACGGGATCAAACCATGAGTGTGAAGGAGCGAAAAGCTAGGGGCAAGGGTGCTTCGCCGGTGAAAACCGGCGGAAAAGCTGGCATACTGGTTGTGGATGATCATCCGATCGTTCGCCAGGGGCTGGCTGATTTGCTGGATTCCCAAGACAATTTTTTCTGCTGCGCGAGCGCGGGAAACCTTTTGACCGCGCAAGAGGCGGTGGTGGCGCACAAGCCGGACTTGGTGTTGCTTGACCTCCGGCTGGGTCAGGCAGATGGGCTGGAATCCATCAAAACTCTCAAATCCCGGTTCGGCAACCTTCGCATCTTGATCATTTCCCAGTTTGATGAAGCGGTGTATGCGGAACGGGCGTTGCGCGCCGGAGCGATGGGATATGTGATGAAGGATCAGGCGTCGGAAGAAGTGCTTGGTGCCGTCCGCACGGTTTTGGGCGGGGAAGTTTATCTCTCTCGCGCGATGACCAACCGCATCTTGAACCAGAATTTTGCCAGCAAATTCCAGCCGCGCGCCGCCGCCGTGGAAAAACTGACCGACCGGGAATTGCATGTGCTCCAACTGCTTGGCATCGGCACCAGCACCCGCAAGATCGCCGTGCAACTGAATTTGAGCATTAAAACCGTGGAGACCTACCGGGAGCATCTCAAACAAAAGCTGGGATTGGCCAACTCGACCGAACTCGTTCACTATGCCACCCACTGGGCGGAACACCGCGTGCAGCCGGCGCATTTGTCCAGTCCGGCAGCCGTCTGATTCCCAATGTTTATCCAGTCGTTTCTTATCAGGGAAATACCTACAAAAAAATCAGGCAGGCGCCCTGATATGACAAACGCTCCAGTTTTGTTAATCTCCTTAAGCAAAGTGAGATAGGGTTATGAGCGCACGCTATGTAAAAAAACATGAGGACACGAGGTATCTGACCAAAAGGGCCATGCGGTCCGATCCGGTCGGAAAAACTCGTGTTCTTGTCGTGGATGATCATCCGGTGGTCTGGCATGGCATCAACCTGTTGCTAAACCGGCAGGAGGATTTGGTCTGCTGCCAGGATGAAGTCGCCACAGTGTCCGGCATTATTCCCGCCGTGAAAAAGGATCATCCGCAGATGCTGCTGCTGGACTTGAATTTGAAGGACGGCAATTCTCTGGGCATCATCGGCACGTTGCGCGATCAGTTCCCCGACGTGCCCGTTCTGGTCATTTCCCAGTTTGACAACATCCGTTGTGCCGAAGACGCCTTGCACGCCGGGGCCGTCGGCTACGTCATGAAAGAAGAGGCCGCGCAGGAAATCCTCACCGCCATCCGCACGGTTTTGCGAAATGAAACTTATATCAGCCATAAGTTGTTGAACCTTTCCCCTTCGGGTCCGGCTCCCGACCAAACGCCACAACAATGTGTCGTCGCCGAGCATCTTGCCGAAGGTGAACTGCAAGTGCTCCTGCTCCTGGGTTCAGGAATGTCCCGGCCCGACATTGCCGCTCAATTGAAAATCAGCGACCAAGCGCTGGCGACCTGCTGCCAAAATCTCAAGGAAGTATTCCACCTGTCTGACGATTCGGCTCTGGCGAATTATGCCATGAAGTGCAAGGGCTGCTTCGACACGAGAGAAGTTGACCCGGATGCCGCTTTGTTTCATTGCGCTGTGCAACTGGAACGTCGTGAATGGGGAAAACCGCTCCAATCCAATCCGGAAAAACCCGAGCCGCCGTCCGCCTTTCCCGGCAAACCGAGATGATATTTCCCATGTTGAAAACACGCGAATTACACGCCCCCTCCCGACATTCTATTGGCCGTGAATGCGGTTCCAATCGGATTCTGCGGCATTTTCGCACCCATGTGGGCGGCGGCAATGGCGCACCCACCGGACTTCAGGACGGTGTATCACGTTTTGTAAGGGAAACCCTTACTAAACTTTCAGCACCCAGCCCCGATTGCGGGGTTATCGGCATAATGTAAAAATGGCGCAGCTTATGAAACATTTGACCATGTCGAGCGGTCGCGAACAACTAATGAGAGGCCGTCCATCATGTGATTGTTCAGATGGCCCGGCAGAACGGCAGCAACAAATCGGACAGTAGCAGAGGTGATTCGAAACAACTTTAATAATGCGAACTGGATATCCAGCTTGGTATTGCGCGCGAACAAAGCCGAAACACGAGCATTTGGCGGCGGCGCACCTGCGCAAAAATCTCAATCTGGAAGTGTTTCATCCTCAATTGCGGGTCGAGCGGGCGACACAACGCGGTGTGATGCAGGTGATTGAACCGCTGTTTCCGTGTTATGTTTTTGTCCGCTGCGTGCTCGAAGAATACCTGGACGAAATTCAATATGCCAATGGCATCCATAGCTTGGTGCATTTTGGCCATCGAATTCCCCCGGTGGCGGACTCCATCGTCGAAGAATTGCAGGAATGCTTTGAGGCCGAAGACACCATGACGGTGCCGGATCGGATTTCGCCGGGGGATGAAGTAACCATTGGCGAGGGAGCCTTTGCCGGCATGCATGCTTATGTTTTGCGCCTGATGCCGGCAAGAAAGCGTGTCCAGGTTTTGCTGGAGGTTCTGGGCGGTCCAACTCCGGTGGAGGTGGATCGGTGTTCGGTGGTGCTGGTAAAAAACACATTGGCCGAAATGGCGCCAATTTTGGCGGCACCGTGCCGGGGATTTGTCACCGCGACTTAACTGCGATGACATTTGTTCGACATGGATTCATGCCAGTTTTTAGCGCCCAGCCCAGGAATGGTGGCGGTTTAGGTTGAAATGGGAAAATGAAGCCCAAGGCGGGTCTTGGGAAGCATGTAAGTTGGTTTTGTGGAAAAGCCCACGAAACGAACAAGTGCGGAGCTGTTTTTATTCTTATTTGTCCTTAACAAGACGTATGAAGACCGGTCGAAACCTGGTAAATTTTGAGAGCGCATCATGGGAAAGCCATGGCGCAATTGTTCGCGATTTTTATGAAATCCATTCCCTTGAAATGCAAACCCGTTGATGCCCGTTCTTTAGTCCGCCACGACATGAAATTTTTCATCCGCAACGACCAATCACAGAAAGCGATCTGCCCGGCTGAAATCCCGCGCTGGAAGCGGATATTGGATATTGTCTTTGTTGTGATGATTCTGCCCGTCGTGTTGCCGCTGGCCGTTTTGGTCACCCTGCTGATTCGCATGGTGTCTGACGGGCCGGTTTTGTTCCGACAGGAACGGGTCGGTTATTTGGGGCGAAAATTCATGTGCTTCAAATTCCGGACGATGTTTGTCGGCGCGGAAACAACAACGCATGAGGGACATCTTCAGAATTTGATGAAGTCGGATGCGCCCATGGTCAAACTGGATGCGCGAGGCGATTCGCGGATCATTCCCTTCGGGTGTTTGCTTCGCTCGACGGGTTTGGATGAACTGCCCCAACTCATCAATGTGCTTTGCGGCGAGATGAGCATGGTCGGGCCGCGCCCTTGCCTGCCATACGAGAGTGAAAGTTATCTGCCGTGGCAGCGGGAGCGATTCAACACCCTGCCCGGTCTTACCGGTCTCTGGCAGGTCAGCGGCAAGAACCGGACTACTTTTGCCGAAATGATACAATTGGACATCAATTATTCCAGGAACAAGACACTGTGGCTGGATTTGATGATCATTTTGAAGACCATTCCGGCCATCTTGGGCCAGGTCTGGCACGCCCGGAAAAGGAAAAGGACGATTACGCTGGAAGCCCGGTCCCAGCGGTCATATCAGTCCAATCTTTAACCCTCCTCCAATGAGCGATTTCCTGGCATTTGAATTGCTTAAAGAAGCATTGTGCGACGGAAACGAACATTCAAGCGAAAGGACAATTCTATGGCAAAACAAATAAAAATCGGCGTGGTCGGATGCGGCTATTGGGGGCCGAATCTGGTGCGGAACTTCCGGTCCCTGCCGGACTGCAACCTAAAAATGATATGTGACCTCAATGAGCAGCGGCTGGCGCATCTCAAGCCGTTGTATCCCGAGGTTCAGGGAACGACGGATTATCGTCACTTGTTAAACGGCGCCGGCTTGGATGCGGTGGTCATCGCCACGGCAGTCAATACGCACTATCCAATGGCCAAGGCAAGCTTGCTGGCCGGCAAACACACCCTGATCGAAAAACCCATGGCGTGTTCTTCCGCGGAATGTCGGGATTTGATTGCGATTGCCCAAAAGAAAGGGTTGGTGCTCATGACCGGCCACACATTCCTTTATTCACCTGCGGTGAGAAAAATCAAGGAGATCGTGGATAAAGGTGACATCGGGGAAATCCGGTATATTTCCGCCCGCCGGCTCAATTTAGGGCTTTTCCAAAAGGACATTAATGTGGCTTGGGACCTGGCTCCGCACGATATTTCGATTATCCTCAACATCATGGGCGAACAGCCCGAAACCATCAATTGCCGCGGCAGCGCCCATATCAATCCCACCGTGGAAGACGTGACGACCATGTGTTTGAGCTTCCCAAACCAGAGATCCGCCATCATTCACAGCAGTTGGCTGGACCCGAGAAAGGTCCGGGAAATGACCATTGTCGGCAGCAAGCGGATGATTGTTTATGACGATGTTGCGCCGCTGGAGAAAATCCGCGTTTACGACGCGCGGGTGGAACGGCCGCCGCATTACGACACGTTTGCTGAATTCCATTTCGCCTATCATTATGGAGACGTGTATGCCCCTTACGTCAAGCAGGAGGAACCATTGAAAACGGAATGCCAGCATTTCCTCGATTGCATCCGCAACGGGGCCACGCCGCTGACCGATGGCAACCAGGGACTGGAAATGGTTCGTATTTTGGAAGCGTCATCTGAATCCCTGAAGCGAGGCGGTTCGCCGGTGGAGCTGGCGTCCCGGCTGAATGGCGAAAAACCGGTCCGGCCATATCCCGGAAGGCCGGCGCGACTGGCGGTTCCCAAAATGGTTGCGTCCGGGGTTGGAGGACAAAAATTTTCTCCCTCTGCCGATCCCAAACTCCGCATAAAAATCCAGGTGAATGGGCGTCAGGGAAATGGACAGCAGACAAACGGACATCAAGCTGACGCGCGATGAGTCTGTCCGAACCCTCGTGTTTGCGGGTGGCATCCGATGTCAAGCTGGGCAAGAATGTCCGGCTTGTCGGTTTTGTAAATCTTTACGGCTGCGAGATTGGGGACGATGTAAAAATCGGCACCTTTGTGGAGATTCAAAAAGGGGCGAAGATCGGGAACCGTTGTAAAATCTCCAGCCACACCTTCATTTGTGAAGGTGTGACCTTGGAGGATGAAGTTTTCATCGGGCACAACGTCACGTTCACCAACGATCGTTATCCCCGCTCCACCGCCAATGGAAAATTGCAGACCGAGGCGGATTGGTCCTGCATCCCGACCCTGGTCAAACGCGGCGCGTCCATCGGCTCCAGCGCGGTGCTGCTGTGCGGCATTACCATTGGCGAAAATGCGATGATTGGCGCGGGCAGCGTGGTGACCCGGGATGTGCCTCCGGACACTGTCGTTGCGGGCAATCCGGCTCGGGTCGTCAAATCGCTTGTGACAGCAAGTTGAGCGGTGATTTGCCTGCTCACAAAAAGCCATCACGCCGCCAGACAATTCTTTGCCTTCCAAGGACGCGGCTCCTTTGATCGCCAGTCATCTCACCGTTGCCGGATCACAACTGGTAAATCCAACGGACGATCCCGGCTGGGACGCGCTCGTGACGGCTCATTCGCGGTTTTCGTTTTTTCACGGCTCCGCCTGGGCTAAAACGTTGCAAGGCGCTTATGGGTTCAAGCCGGTCTATTTCACTGCCAGCGAAGCGGACGGACGTTCGTCCATTCTGCCGCTGATGGAGGTGAATAGCTGGCTGACCGGGCGGCGGGGAATTGCGCTGCCCTTCACCGACGATTGCGAGCCGCTCTATTCGGATGCGGTTGCCATCCGAAGGCTGATTCAGTTGGCGATGGCATTCGGGAGAACGCGGGGCTGGAAATCCGTGGAATGGCGCGGCGGACGGGAACTGTTCGGTGAAGCGCCGGCGTCGCTGTCGTTTTACGGGCACAGCTTGGATTTGGAGGAGGAGGAAGACCGGATGTTTGCGCGGCTGGAAAGCCCGGTGCGTCGCGCAATTCGCAAGGCTGAAAAAAGCGGCGTCATCGTGACCGTTTCACAAAGTCTGGAGGCGACAAAAGCATTCTACCTGCTGCAATGCAAAACCCGCAAGAAACACGGCCTGCCCCCGCAACCGTTCGTTTTTTTTCGGAACATTTTCGAGCAGATTCTGTCCAAGAATCTCGGTATGATTGCCATTGCCAGTTGCCAGCAGCGTCCCATTGCCGCCTCGGTCTTTTTTCAATTGGGTGCGCGGGCGGTTTATAAATACGGGGCGTCGGACGAGTCGTTCCAGCATTTGCGCGGAGCGAATGTCGTCATGTGGGAGGCCATCAAATGGCACGCGCGGAATGGCGCAAAATCATTGCATTTGGGAAGGACCTCCATCGGAAACGAGGGCTTGCGAAGGTTCAAACTCGGCTGGGGCGCCGGGGAGCAAAAAATCGAATATGTCAAATACGACTTGCGAAAAAACCGCTTCATCACGGAAACCGATGGAGCCACGGGCTGGTATAACCGCGTGTTTAACCTGCTGCCGGTGGGGCTGTCGCGCCTGATCGGCGCGCTGCTGTATCGGCATTGCGCCTGAAAATATGAAGTGCGTTTCTACTGGAAAATTGAATTTTGATAAATATGAATAACAGCAAACCAACTCAACATCAACCGCCGGCGGGAATGAACGTGGGTGACATCTACTACGTGCTGTTTCGCCACAAGTGGAAGATCATCATTCTTGCCCTGGCGGGCATCGCGGTCTCCGTCGCTTTCCATTCCCGCAATCAGCCGCCTTACGAATCCCAGGCGAAGTTATATATCCAATACGTGCCGGAGTCCCAGTCCGAAACTTTGGCGGGAAGCGACCGCAGGGTGATTGTGCCCGGCTCGCAAGGGCCTGGAATCATCAATTCCGAAATTCAGATTCTGACCAGCTTCGACGTGGCGGAGCAGGCCGCTGACACCATTGGAGCGGCCAGCATCCTGGCCAAAGCGGGCGGCGGCAGCAACACCCTTAGCGCCGCTGGTTTCGTCCGTGGCAATTTGGAGGCGTCTCCGGCCGGCAATGGCAGCAGCGTCATCGTGGTCACGTTCAAACATCCCGACCCGCAAATGGTTCAACCCGTTCTTCAGGAAGTCATGAATGACTATTTGCAAAAACACAATGAAATCCATTTGCAATTCGGACAATATGACGACGCCTTCGCCAAGGAAATATCCGCCTACAGTGTTGCGCTTAATGACACGGAAGGGCAGCTTCGCGACCTGAAAAACCAGGCGAACATTATTTCCATTGATGACACAAGCAGGAATTTGGCCGAAAAGGTTTCCAGAATTCAGAACAACATTTTGGATGCCCAAGTGGAATTAGCCGGAAATTTGGAGGTG
>Ga0182030_10028360_pt1 | contig 10012 bp, 8 predicted proteins | sample 812S3MmetaG_FD_121299 | JGI IMG/M metagenome (GOLD analysis project Ga0182030, IMG submission 121299) | Permafrost microbial communities from Stordalen Mire, Sweden - 812S3M metaG (Illumina Assembly) | ecosystem: Environmental > Terrestrial > Soil > Wetlands > Permafrost | place: Sweden... | reverse complement strand
CCGTGAACAGCGGATTCTTGACCGGGTTGCTGAGGATGCCCACCGTAAGATGCTCGAACAGCTTCGCCCCGCGCTGAATCAGGTCCACATGCCCGTTGGTGGGCGGGTCAAACGTGCCGGGATAAAGGGCGTTTACGCTCATCCTGTTTAGGAGATTCCTTTTAGCTCGTGAGAAGCTGCTCTTAGGGGATTCTAGCAGCGAGGATTGCAAACGTTCGTCGGTGTGGCCGACCCGCTAGTGTCCCTAATCTGAAATGCTTCCCGTAATTGGCAGTGTCATTCTGAGTGAACGGGTCCCCAAACGCCCTTCAGTTTGGGGGTGGTGAGCGAAGAATCGGCTTCTCGGCTTTCTCGATTTCTGTGAACGAATTCAGACTCATCACGCTAGAAGATCTTGCCATCCAGGCCGGCGATGAAATGAATACCGGGAATGGTGAGCTTTTGCAGCTTCTTGTCATGGGTGAGGAACAAGTCCACGCCGAACTCAGATGCCGCGGCCAGATGAATTGCATCCGCGGATCGGACGCTGGTCGAGGCGCGAATCATACTAAACCGGTCAGCTGTTTCTGCCGAGAATGGAAGCAATTCCACGCGCCCACTGTTCAGGAAGAACTGCCGGGTTCGAGCGACGTCGTCAGGGTTGCCAAACTTGCGTGGTCCAGTCAACACCTCTCCCAAAGCGAAGACGCTTGTACACAACACATCCCCCCTCCGTGCCATATGCTCAAGAATGTTCTTTACCTGCGGAGCGAAGGTCGGATTCCCCTCAAGTACATAGACGAAGAGCATCGAATCCCAATAGACCCGGCTCATTTGTCCGTCACCGCTTTCTGCTGCTCAACCTTCTCGGCTTCGTATCTTTCCCATACATCAGGACCCCAGTCGCGTTCCCGTCGCAGGTACTCCTCTCCACCGCCCAACTGCTTGAATGCTTCCGCAAAAATGCCATACAGATCCATCAGCCCTGTGCCGTTCGGAATTACCTTTGGGGCGGGAGCGACGTCGCGGTCCTTGTCGAGAACCTGGTAGACAAACTGTACAGTCGTGCTCGGGCCACCCGAAGGAGGACCACCGATCTTCTCAAGCAGTTGCACCCCGGCCTCTTGCTGAAAGTCTTGTGACCGTAGCGTCGAAAAGACCGAAGGCGTCCGGTTCGTCCAGCCGAGTTCTTTCTGAACATTTCCAACCCTGACTTGAATCGTTTGATCGCCATTCCGTCTGGCCGGCTCAACATAGGTTGCAATCACATGCCGCTTGGTCTGCTCCGTCGGTTTCATTCGGCCCGCCTCTTTCGACATGCATAAACATACATACATTACATTTCACCTGTCAAGAAAAGCGGCGACCTGGAATGCAAGTCGCCGCCTTCTACAATCGAACCTATTATCCCCGCCGCGGCCGCACAACTTCTTTCGCTTCAGTAGCCCCGCCAGCGGGCACTTCCGGCACATCCGCCTTGGCTACAGCGCCGATGCCGAGCTTTTTGCGCAGCTCGCCGTCCATCTTGGCAAAGATGTCCTTGTTCTCTTTCAGAAAGTTGCGCGTGTTCTCGCGGCCCTGGCCGATGCGCTCGCCGGAGTAGCTGTACCACGCACCTGACTTTTCGACGATATTATTGGCCACCGCCAGGTCGAGCACGTCGCCCTCGCGGCTGATGCCTTCGCCGTACAGAATGTCGAACTCCGCCTCGCGGAAAGGCGCAGCCACCTTGTTCTTCACAATCTTCACTTTCGTGCGGTTGCCCGTCACTACGTCGCCGTCCTTGATGGCGGCGATGCGGCGAATGTCCACGCGCACCGAGGAGTAGAACTTCAGCGCCCGGCCGCCGGTCGTGGTCTCAGGATTGCCGAACATCACGCCGATCTTCTCGCGGATCTGGTTGATGAAAATCAATGCCGTGCGGGACTTCGAGATGGTGCCTGTCAGCTTGCGCAGCGCCTGCGACATCAACCGCGCCTGCAGGCCCATGTGCGAGTCGCCCATCTCGCCGTCCAGTTCCGCCTTGGGAACCAGCGCGGCCACCGAGTCAACCACCAGCACGTCAATCGCGCCAGAACGCACCAGCGCCTCGGTAATTTCCAGTGCCTGCTCGCCGCTATCCGGCTGCGAAACCAGCAGGTTGTCCACATCCACGCCCAGCTTTTTGGCATAGCCGGGGTCGAGCGCGTGCTCAGCGTCTACAAACGCAGCCAGCCCGCCCAGCCTCTGCGCTTCCGCAATCACCTGCAGAGTGATGGTCGTCTTTCCCGACGACTCAGGCCCGAAGATTTCCGTAACCCTCCCGCGCGGAATGCCGCCCACGCCCAGCGCCGCGTCAAAGCTGATGGAGCCGGTGGAGATCACCGCGATGGGCAGCAGCGCCTCCTTCGAGCCCAGGCGGACAATGGAGCCTTTGCCAAACTGTTTTTCGATCTGTGCGAGGGCGAGTTCTACGGCTTTGGCGCGGTCATCGGCAATGGCCATGGGGTGCGTCTCCTGATTCGGCAGTGCAAGTTAAGGCAGTCCAAGCCTTTCTTCCCATAATTGAAGGGAGCGAAAAGACAAGAGCCTGGAAAGCGTTTCGATGGGATTGTAGCAGGGCCGGAAGGACAATGACAGAAGAAAATGGCGAAGAAATGGAGAAGGTTCTCGCCCGCTCTCTAAACTCTTGCGACTCCGTTAGTTAGTTCACATTACGAAAGCAGCCGCTCGCGCCGTGTACGCCCCAATCCGCGTCTCCCGGCTGGTCAGCGCATCGCACGAGCGGTCAATCGTCTCGTACTCCGCGTCATGATCCCGGCGGAATGCGCGGAAGTCGTCTTCGCTGGCCCAGCGGTCAATCGTCAAATACGACCCGGCCACGTAAGCGTCGTGCAGCAACTCCGTGCCCAGGTAGCTGGCAGAGTTGCGGAACAGTTGCGCCCAGGCGCCTTCAGGGCCGTAGGCAGCTTCAAAGGCAGCAATCTTTTCCTCGGCAATCTCAAACTGCCAGACCACGACAAACATGCGCTGCCTCAATCCCCAAAGTCTTCGCGTTGCTTGCTCCCATCGTATCAAAGCGCATGCTTCCTGCCGCGCTCGTAGGTCTCGCAAGACCAGCGAAACCATCCGTAGACTGGCGCAATGCAACGGACCACGGTAACTCGATATCCACGACGACCTATCGGCTCTGGTTCACCGCGCAGCCTTTTTTCATCCGACCATGATTTTCCAGTTGAACGAATCCCCATTCGGGCCGATACTGTGGCTAATCCCACATGCACGCGATCGAACCGAAGGTGACCATGAAACTTCATGCAGCACTCGTGTCTTTTGCCCTTGCCCTGACTCTGCCCGGCGCCCGCGCTGACATCCATCTCGCGCCTGCATCGCAAGCCAGTGCCCCGCGAACCTCTGACGTCTCCAACCGCGTCACCAATCCCGCCCCCGGTTATCTGGCGCAGGAAGGCTCGCCAGCCGCACGCCACGTCTTCCCGGTAAACGACGAGAAGGGCTTGCTGCTGACCTGCGTAGCGCCGGAGATCGAGACCAACAAAGACACCGAGGTCTTCAAGAACTGCTCCCTCGCCCCCGGCCGCTCGCTCGACGATGTCATGCACTCGTTCATCGGCGCCATGCATGAGGAAGAGCGCAAACTCGTCAAGCAGCAGGCGCGGTCCAACGAAGGCCCCGCGGACAAGTCAAGCCAGAAGGCCGAGCAGCGCTGAGCCGGCCGCGCTTGGTACCCGTGGACGGCAAAGGCGCGTTTTTTGCGCTCAATCGGAGTGGCCTACGCCATCTGCCCGCTGCAGTAAACGGACCGGCCGCATCAGGCTTTCTAAAGCCTGGCGCCTTCTTGCCGCCCGGCCCCTGGAAAGGCCAAGCCGCATGATGCGGATTGACCGCCCCTGTTTCGTGCCGAAGCTCAAGGGCTGTAACCGGTGGGGAACCATGACGCTCAGTCTTGAATCGTCAGCACCGGGCATTCCGCATCCACAATAATCTGGAACGCGCCGGACGTCCTCGTTTCAATGCTCAGATGCGAGCTCTTCCGGATCCCCAGCACAAGCAGATTGATCGAACGCTCCCGGATGTGCTCCAGGATTTGCCCGTGCGCCTTACCCACTTCGACGAACGTTCGCGGATGGCAAAACTCCTTCGCCTTCTCCGGCACAAGCCGGTCAAGCGTTCCGTAAAAGTCTCTCTCGAGATCTGCCATTCGATCGGGATGGTGGACCTCGCCCTCATCAATAACATTCAGTATGTCGATACTCGCGCCGAATGCCTCCGCGAGGTTGATTGCATACACCGCTGCATAAGCAGCAGCTTCTGAGCAGTCGGTTGCGAACAGAATCCGCTCGAAGGGCAGCGTGTTTGAAGACGCGGGCTTGACCTTCGGACCAACCGTGAGGCATGGCCACCCTGTCGAACGAAGGATCTTCTCCGCAGTGGATCCGATAAGTTCACGCGCGAATCGGTCACCTCCATGGGTCCCCAAGGCGATTATCGCGGGCTGATGTTTGTCCGCCAACCCAGGAATCACATCCTTCGCTTCGCCTTCCAGCAAAATCGGAATCGCCTTAATGGATTTCGCCGCCAACTGAGCCGCTTTGTTCGCCAGCGCCGCCTTCAAGTCCTTCCTTTGTTGGCTCACCAGCATCGGATCGATCTCCACTTCCATTGCTGCCTGAGAGAGAGTGAAAGCGTGCACCACAAGCAGTGACGCCCCGAAATACCCCGCCAGTTGCGAAGCATACAAACCGGCGTTTTGTGCTCCAATTGAAAAATCTGTAGCGAATATAACCGCCTTCACGTTCAAATCAAGTTTGTCGCCAACGATCGGCATGTTCGCTATCCCCTCATGAAGAAACGCACTCGCGGCGCCTTCAATACAATTGCGCCGCGTCGCTGCATAGCCAATCCTTCAGAAGAAGGAACTCGACAACGCCGAACAATATGTGGCAGATTGGCTTCGCAATTAAGTGCCGGCGACGACTTGGAACAGCTTCAATTTGTAGTTCTCGATCATGGGGTTGCTCCAGTTTGGTAAGAGATATTCGCAAGAGCAAGTCGGTATTGATACTGAGCATCGGTGTAGCCAATCGCAGCATCCGTTTGCTGGTATTGCGCCTGGCTAAGCTCGACGATTGAACTCAATCCCAGCTTGTAGCGCGTTTGCGCAAGAGAGAGCGCCAGGTTCGCCTGCTTCAATAACTCCTCATTCACAGCAACGCTCTGATAGGCCGTATTCGCCGCCAGCCACGCGGTGCGAACGTCCCTGACGATGCGATCTTTCAAATCGCGCGATTGTTCCGAGTCAGCCTGCGCCCGGATCGCCGCCTCCTTGGCCTGCGCCGAATAAAGAAAGCCGTTGAAGATCGGGATATTCATGTTCACCCCGATCCCTCCCCACCAGTTCTGCACGTAATACTCCGCAGGCCTGATCGGCACGCTTCCCACGGTTCCGGCCGCAGTGATGGTTGGCAGCCTCTGATCGCGTTCCGCATGGCTGAACTTGACCGCTGCCTGCTGGTTTAGATTCAGCGCTTCGAGGTCGGGGCGCTGCTGAAGAGCGAGTTGGATAAGCTGGCCGGCATCCGCAGGAGGTGCAGTGAGCGGCCCGGCTTCATCGATCAGATCGTATGTAACCAGGTTGTCGAGGCCGAGGACCGCATCCAGCGCGGCCATCGTGGAGTCTGCATTGCTTCTCGCATTCAGCTCAAGCAGTTTTGCCTGAGACAGGTTGACATCCGCAAAGCTCAGATCAAGCGTCGACTTCAACTTGTTCTGCGTATACGAGCTGATCTGCGACTGCGTCGTCTGGCGGGTTGCCGTATTTTGTGTCGCAACCTTGAGCAGCGCCTGCGCCTGCAGAGCATCGAAAAAGGCCTGATCGGTGGCGATCACAATGTCTTCCGCTGTGGCCAACGCATTTGCGTTCTGCGCTTTCTCTTGCAGCTTCGACGCAGCCACCAGGTTGCTGGTCTTGCCAAAGTCAGTAAGCAGCTGTGTAAATCCACCGCCCGCCCCAGCGTGCGTAAACAGGCGAGAGGCCGTAAGAGAGCCGGCGGAGATGCGGGATCCATCCTCCGCCTGCACAGCGGTGATCGCGGCATCCGCGGTTGGCAACTCGGCCGACCGCGTCTCGCGCATCACCTGGTGCTGAGCCATGGCAAGCAGGCGCGCCACACTCACTCTTGGATTGTTCTTGATCGCCGTCTTCTCGGCATCTGACATTGTCAGGCGCGGGTTTGCACTGGAATCCGCATCACTCGATGCGACGGCCGGAGCTTGAACTTCCGGCTGCGTTATCGGCGTGGATGTCTGCTGCGCAAGCAGAACGAGCTGCGCTTTCGGCGCATCAGGAAGTTGCGCGCGGGGCCCGGGCACCTGACCATACAGGCTGGCAGTGCTTACCATTGCCAGCGAGAAGATAAACCTGGAACAGGCGCGCAAAGTTTCAAGTCGTCTCATGAATGTCATGCCTCCCCCGCAATCGCGGAGCTTTTCTCTTCTCGTCCGTGGACGATGAGGTAGACGGCTGGAACCAGGAACATAGTCACCACTACCGAGACGGCCAGCCCGCCGATCACAGCACGAGCCAGCGGGGCATACTGTTCGCTGCCTGCTTCCATTCCGAGCGCCATCGGGATCATTCCCAATAACGTCGCCAGGGATGTCATCAGGATGGGGCGCAGGCGGATCTTGCAGGACTGCACCACCGCCTCGTTCAGCGAAAGTCCCTGGCGGTGCAGCGTGCCCGCGAACTCGACGATGAGAATGCTGTTCGACACTACGATGCCGGTCATCATGATCACGCCCATCAGCGACATGATATTCAGCGTGCTGCCTGTCATCAGCAGGATCAACGCCACCCCGGCAAGCCCCGGCGGAATGGCCATCAGAATAATGAATGGATCAACGAACGAAGTGAACTGCGTCATCAGCACCAGGTACACCATCAGCACCGCGATGATCAGGCCAATTCCGAATTGAGCAAACGAACTGTTCATGTTGACGACCGCACCGCGCAGATGCAGAACCGTGTTCTTGTCGGTCTTTGTATTCGCGAGCAGATTTTTGATATCGCTGCCGATTCCCTGCAGTGCTTCGCGTTTGGTGGAGACATAGATATCGATCACGCGGCGAATCTGGTAGTGATCCACCTCGGTCGGCGTATTGATCAGCTTGAGGTCGGCTACAGAGCTCAACGGCGTGTAACCTGAGGTGTGGTCGCCGCCCGCCAATTCACGGGTCTGCCCGCTGGACTCCCGGTCGGCCTGCATGGGACTATAACCGGCCGGTTGAATGCCGCGCAGCGGAATGTTCTTGAAGTTCTCCATCGACATGTTATTGAGCACGTTGTTGGCGTACTGCACCGTCACCAGGTAATTGTTGCCGCTCTTCGGATCGATCCAGTAACTCGGCGCCACCATCCCATCGGAAGTCATCGCGGTGACCACGTTGTCCACCACATCCTTGGCGGAAAGGCCAATCAGGCTTGCCTTCTCGCGATCGATGTTCAACGCGATTCCTGGGTAGTCCAGGCTCTGCGGAATGTAAACGCCGCTCACGTTGGGCATGGTCTTGATCTTTTCTGCAAGAGTCTTGGCCAGGGCATAAGACCCTTCCATGTTCATCGAACTGATCTGGATATCGATCGGCGCCGGCAGCCCCTGGTTCACAACGCTGTCCACCAGGCCGCCTGCCTGGAAATAGGTCGTGAGCTCGGGCATATCGTGCGAGAGCTTCTCCCGCACGCGCTGCATGTATTCATAGCTGGCAACGCTGTGGTCCTGCTTCAGGCTCACCTGCACAAATGCTGTGTCCATGGAGGCATTGGTCGTGTAGATCGCCGAAAGATCGGGATACACTCCGATGTTCGACACGATCATGCCCAGGTCATGCGCAGGCACAACGCCGCGGATGATATTTTCCACTTTGGCGATGTAATCATTGCTCACTTCAAGCCGTGTGCCACTCGGCATGCGGACGTTGACGATGAATTGGCCTGGGTCAGTGCGCGGAAAATACGCCCGGCCCAGGAACGGCGAAGTCACCGCAAGCACCAGCACCACTCCGCCAAGAATGACGGCCGCCGTAAAGCCTGGCCTGACCATAGCGCGCTGCGCCATACGTTCATACCAGTTGAGCAGCTTTTCATAATGCTCGTTGAACTTCCGATCGAACTTGGCGAAGAATCCGATCTTCTCATCGGGCTTCTCTCCTTCATGATGAAGGCGAATGAACTTCGCGCAGTAGAGCGGCACCACCGTCATGGCAAAGAAATACGACGCGAAGATGGAAAGCACAACTCCCATGGCCAGCGGCGTAAAGATGTACTTGCTGATCCCGCTGAAAAATGTGACGGGGAAGAACACGATCGACGTGGTGAACGTGGCCGCCAGCACGGCCATTGATACCTCGGTTCCTCCTTGTTCCGATGCCACCTCCGGCGACTCACCCATCTCCATATGCCGAAAGATGTTTTCGAGCACGATGACGCCGTTGTCGATGAGGCGCGAGAAGACCAGCGCCAGGCCGCCAAGAATCATGGTGTTGATCGATCCACCCATGTAATCGGTGATCAGCAGGCACACGATCATGGAGAGCGGCACCGCGAGCAGCACGCCGACCGTTGCCTTCGGACTGCCCAGGAAGATGAGAATCATGATCCCGGTAAGCACGAGTCCAATGCCGGCTTCGCGCGTAACGTTGCCGATGGCCAGCTTCACAAAAACAGACTGGTCGAAGACCACCGCCGTCTTCAGTGTCGCCGGAATGTCGACCAGGTGTTTGATGGCATCCTTCATGCCGTTGACGATGGTGATGGTGTTGCTGTCGCCGCCCTGCTTGAAGATGGGGATGTAGACCGAGCGCTGCCCGTCGATGCGCACAATGTTGTACTGCAGGGCGCCGGAGTCTTCAACCTTGCCAATGTCGCCCAGCAGCACCGATGCGTTGCCCACCGACTTAAGCGGCATCTCGTTCATCGCCGACGCGCTGGGAAACTGGCTGTTCGCGTAGATGTTGAAATCCTTCGAGCCCACGCGCACGTCGCCGGCCGGCAGAATGAGGTTGGAGCTGTTGACCGACTGCACCACGTCATTCAGGCTCAGGTTGCGCGCCTCCATCTTCAGCGGGTCGACGTAAACCTGGATCTGCCGATACGTTCCGCCATAGGGCTGCGGCACCGATGCGCCCGACACATTTGAGATCTGATTGCGCACCTGAAACTGAGCCATGTCTTTCAGATTGGTCTCATTCAGCCCCTGCCCTTTCAATGTCACAAGACAGACCGGCTGCGTCGACGCGTCCATGCCAAGCACCACCGGCGGCAGCGTGCCAGGCGGAAGGCGCCGCAGATCGGCCATCGCCAGGTTGGCGATGTTACTCAGTGCCGAGTTAGGGTCTGTGCCCGGCTTGAAATAAATCTTGATCAGGCTTACGCCGGTAAGCGAGCGCGATTCGGTATGGTCGATGTTGGCGCCCAGCGTGAAGAAGCGCTCGAACGTATTGGTAATGTCGGCTTCAATCTGCTGCGGCGGCATGCCGTTATAGAACGTCGCAACCACCACCACAGGCATGTCGATCCGGGGGAAAAGATCTACCGGCATGCGCACAATGTTCACGATTCCAACAAGCGAAACCATCAGGCAAAGCATGATGATGAAGAACGGAAATTTGAGGGCAAACTTGGGCATTACTTTTGGCCTCCGCTGTTTTGCTCTGCCGCAGCATCGGGGTCCGTCACGCCGCCTGACTCATGAACAACTTCAGAAGCCGGTTCCTGGGTGAGAATCGGCGCCACTCGCTCGCCCTCGGTGTACTCCTCCTGTCCGCCAATCACCACGCGATCGCCCGGTTGAAGGCCGCTATCAATCTCAGCAAGCTTCGATCCTCGAAGGCCCACCTTCACGCTGCGGATGCGGATGCGATTCTGTGCGTCAAGGCAGTACACGGTCTGTTGATCCCCGTTAAGAACCAGCGCTTCAATCGGAATGGTGGTTACATTTTCCGCGTGCGCCAGCTGCATCTGCGTATTCGCATACAT
>Ga0182030_10028359_pt1 | contig 10012 bp, 9 predicted proteins | sample 812S3MmetaG_FD_121299 | JGI IMG/M metagenome (GOLD analysis project Ga0182030, IMG submission 121299) | Permafrost microbial communities from Stordalen Mire, Sweden - 812S3M metaG (Illumina Assembly) | ecosystem: Environmental > Terrestrial > Soil > Wetlands > Permafrost | place: Sweden... | reverse complement strand
GTCTATGATCATCCGTTTCTCTGGGGATCGAAGCGCACCGGCCCCGACCTGCACCGGATCGGCGGGAAGTACCCGGACGCCTGGCACTTCAACCACATGGAGAATCCGCGCTCGACCTCGCCCGGTTCGATCATGCCCAACTACGCCTGGCTGCTGTCCCAGAAACTGGACACCACGGTGACGATTGACCGGATGCGGGCGCTCCGCAAGGTGGGGGTGCCTTACACCGACGACGAGATCACCAACTCCGGGAAGAGCATCCAGGCGCAGCAGAAGAAGATCGTGATGGGGCTGGCGGTCGGCTCGATCACGAACGCGCCCGCGGACCGGGAGATCATCGCGCTGATTGCCTACTTGCAGCGCCTGGGCACGGACATCAAGGCCTCCGCCCCGGCCCCCGAGGTCAAGACGGCGCAAGCTTCCAACTGAGCTTATGATTCAAAACATCCTCCGGCATTTGGGCGGCGTGGAAAACTACGGCGTGATTTCGCTCGGTCTCTTCGGCACGTTGTTCATCAGCATCTTCCTCTGGGCCATCCTCCAGCGGAAGAGCCATCTGGAGCACATGGCCCGCGTCCCCCTCGAACTCGACCACGAACCCTCCGAACCAATCCGACTGCACCCGAACCATGAATAACAACGCGAACCCGCAGGATCCGTTGCTGCTTGATCACGAGTACGACGGCATTCATGAACTCGACAACAAGCTGCCCCGCTGGTGGGTGTGGCTGTTCAACCTGACCATCGTCTTCGCGGTGGTTTACATGGTCTATTACCACGGACTGCACGCGGGTGCCCTGATGGCGGACCAGTACAAGGCCGAAATGGTCGTGGGGAACGCCCTGAAGGGCAGGGCGATCGCCGAGTTCGAGAAGGGGATGGCGTCGCTGCAGCCCTCCAAGGACCCGCTCGTGCTGACCAACGGGCTGCTCACCTTCGTCAAGCTCTGCGCCCCGTGCCACCGGCTCGACGGCGGGGGCCTGGTCGGGCCGAACCTGTGCGACGACTACTGGATCCACGGATCGAACTTCGTGGACAACCTCGCCACGATCTGGAACGGCGTGCCCGCCAAAGGGATGGTAACGTGGAAAAACTCCCTCCGTTCGAAGGATGTTTACGAGGTCGCCAGTTACATCTACACCCTCCGCGGCACCCATCCGGTGAACCCCAAGCCGCCCGAGAACCTGGCTCCGGCAAAAACGGGTCCCAGTGAGTTTGAATGATGGGCCGCCCGGTCAAAAAAAGCGCTCCCGGATCCCCCATTCAGAAAGTCGACTGGCAGGATTTTCGGGATCATATTGCCACCGCCGATGCCGAGGGGCGTCGGCGGTGGCTTTATCCCACCCGCCCGCGCGGGCGGTTCACCCAGGCGCGGACGTGGCTCGCATGGGGATTGATCGCCATCATGTTCGGGGGGCCGTTTGTGACGATTCACGGCAACCCGCTGCTGATGATCAACATCCTCGAGCGCCGTTTCTCCGTGCTGGGAGTGATTTTCTGGCCGCAGGACAATCTCGTGTTCGCCCTTGGCCTGCTGCTTTTCCTGACTGGCATCGCCGTGTTCACCGCGGCTTTCGGCCGTCTCTGGTGCGGCTGGACCTGCCCGCAAACCGTCATGATGGAAATGGTCTTCCGCAAGATCGAGTTCCTCATCGAGGGTGACAGCCTGGCGCAGCGGAAGCTGGACGCCGCGCCGTTGGGTTGGGGGAAGGCTGCCAAGAAGGGCGCCAAGCACACCATTTTCTTCGCGCTCTCCTTTCTGATCGGGAATACCCTGCTTTCTTACATCATCGGCATTGATGCCCTGCGCCAGTTGGTGGCCGATGACCCCCGCACCCACCTGGGCGGGCTCTCTTCGATGGTGATCTTCACCCTCGTGTTCTACGGCATTTTCGCCTGGTTTCGCGAGCAGGCTTGCACCTTCATCTGCCCTTACGGACGCCTGCAGTCCACCCTGCTTGATGAAAACACCATCGTCGTGGCCTATGATTACAAGCGCGGCGAGCAGCGGGGCCACCAGCGGCAGAACGAGGCCCCGGCGGCCCGGAGCGCCCGCGGGGCGGGCGATTGCGTGGACTGTCTCCGTTGTGTCACGGTCTGTCCCACCGGGATTGACATCCGCAACGGCACCCAGATGGAATGTGTGAACTGCACCGCCTGCATCGACTCCTGTGACGAGGTGATGACGCGGACCGGGCGCCCCCGGGGGTTGATCCGCTTCGCCTCCCTCAACGGCATCGAGAAGGGCGAGCCGCTCCGCATCACCCCGCGCATCATCGCCTATCTCTCGCTGCTTGGTCTCCTCGGGATCGGCCTGATGGTGTTGCTCCTGACCCGCAGCGACGTCGATGCCACCCTCCTGCGCGCGCCAGGCGCGTTGTTCCAGGCGACCGCCACGGGCAGGATCAGCAACCTCTACCAGCTCCGCCTTACCAACAAGACCCGTGAAACCAAGGCGGTGAGCCTTCAGTTGGAAGACGGCCGGGGGACGATGACGGTCCTGGGGGGGGAACTAAACCTGCCGGCCGGCCAGCAGACCACTGCGATGGTGCTGGTGGAACTCCCGCCGGAAAACCTCAACTCCGGCACCACCCCGATGGTGGTGGATGTCCTCTGCGCCGGCCGGCGGATCGACCGGATCAAAACCATTTTCATCGGACCCCGGAAATAAGCCTCGCACATCATGAATGCCCCCTCCTCTGAACCGAAGAAACGCCGCTGCAACCCCTGGCCGGTCTGCATCACGATCTACTTCACCCTCGGTTTCGCCGGTTGCGCGTTCTTTGTCGCCTTCTGCAACCGCCACCCCGCGGACCTGGTCGCCGCCGACTACTACGAAAAGGAGGTCCGCTACCAGGCGCAGATGGAAAACATGCGCCGGGCCGAGTTCGCCTCGGTCCGGTTTGATCGGCAGCAGCAGGTCATCCAGATCTCGCTCGCCGGCGACACCGCCTTCAAAGGGGCCAGCGGCAGCGTGGATCTCTACCGGCCGTCCGCGACCGGTCTGGATCGCCGGGTCAAGCTGGAGCCGGACACCCAGGGGATGCAGGCGATCGACGCCAGCAGCCTGGCACCGGGACTTTGGAAGGTCCGGGTTTCCTGGACGGCGGACAAGCAGGACTTCTTCATCGACCGCCGGATTGACGTGGCCCGCAAACACTCCTGACCGGCGATGGAGCTCTGGACCGCGTTTGTTCTGGGCTTGGCCGGCAGCCTGCATTGCGCCGGGATGTGCGGCCCGCTGGTTCTCGCCATGCGCCTTGGTCCCGGGGGTGGCGCGCAGGTGATGGGCCGGCTTGCCCATGCCACCGGCCGGATCGCCACCTATTGCGCCGTGGGGGTGGCGTTTGGGTTGGTGGGGAAGACGATGGTTCTGGCGGGCATTCAACGCTGGGTCTCCCTCACCCTTGGGCTGGCGCTGCTGGCGGGCTGGTTCGGCTCGCGGCGGATGGCGTTTTCTCTTCCGGTGGAGCGGGTGGTTGCTTTCGCCCGCCATCGGTTGGCCGGTTTGCTTTGCGGTCGATCGCTCTCCGCGTCGTTCTTGCTCGGGATGATCAACGGCCTGCTTCCCTGCGGCCTGGTTTATGCCGCCGGCACCGCTGCCGCCGCCACCGGCGGGGTTGTTTCCGGCGCGGGCTACATGGCGGTATTCGGCTTGGGAACGCTGCCCATGCTGCTCGGGATCGGCCTCTTCGGCCGCTTGGTGCCTCTCGGGCTGCGACTGAGGTTCGCACATGCCATCCCGGCGTCCGTGCTGGTGCTCGCGACCTTGCTCATCCTGCGCGGGCTCTCCCTTGGCATCCCCTACGTGAGCCCGGTTCTGTCGGCGGGATCGGGGGCTTGCTGCCGGTAGCCGCCCGGCCAGGGACAGCGGCCGGGCCGGATAGGACGGCTCCGCGACCTGCCTGCCCACGGCATTCCCACCTCCTGGTATCTGGCGGGGGTGCCCCAGGGATGGCGGGATCAGCGGGGGTCCACCGCCTGGCCGGGCGGAATAAAATTCGTTTTTTTCGCTGGATGGGTTAGGTTGGCCTCGCCAACGAACGGCAACACACAAACCAAATCACAAATATGAAGACTCATTCTGTTTTTCGCAGCTCGCTCCTGGCCTTGGCTCTGGGTGCCTCGGTTGCGCTCCCGTGGACCAGCTTTGGCGCGGACGACAAGGCGGCGGACACCCAATCGCTCAAGGGCGAGGTCGTCGATCTGATGTGCTATCTGGATCACGGTGCCAAAGGGGAGAAGCACAAGGGCTGCGCCGAGAAGTGCATCAAGGGCGGCGGTCCGGTGGGTTTGCTGGTGGGGGAACAACTTTATCTGGTCATCGGTGACCACGAGGCCATCAACGACAAACTGGCTGCCAAGGCAGCCCAGACCATCACGCTCAAGGGCAAGGTGGTCGAGCGAAACGGCATGAAGATGATCGAGAAGGCCGTCGTGGTCGAATAACCGCCACAGGCTGTCGGCGGGGGGCGCGGCGCGTCCCCCGCCGCCCGCTCAACTGCTTCCCCTCTGATGCGGATCACCGAGGCCCTGCGCGCGGAACACTTGGTCTTTCACAACCTGATCGACCACGTGGAGACCACCGCGCCCAAGCTCAAGTCCCTAGCCGAGATTCGCTCGCTCGCGTCCACGATGGAGGTGATGTTCGCGGCCCACTCGCACGCCGAGGACCAGTTGTTCCTGGGACCGATGGCCCATTGTTTCGAGGAACTCGGGCAGCGCCAGGCGTTGCTGGATGAGCACGCCGAGTTGGACCGGACCTTGCGCAGCATCCGGCGGGCCTCAAGCGTTCCGAAAGCCCGTCAGGCTCTGCTCTCCGCCGCCGCCCTCGCCCGGCGGCACTTCGACCTCGAAGAGCGCGTTGTCTATCCCCTGGCCGAGCGGGTGCTCAAGCGCGAGACGCTCGAATCCTTGGGCCGGGCCTGGATGGAGCGGCGGAACAACACCTCGGTGTGCGTCAGTTGTGAAAACAAGGTCTGCGAGTGACCGTCGGGGGCTCGCCTTCCCCCGGGTTGCCCGCGCCTGCCGCCCCGCGCTGTGGCTGTGTTTGTTGATGCTCCCCGCCGGCCTGCCAGCCGCCGAAATCACGCCCTTGACCCGCGTCCACGCGCACAACGATTACCAGCATCGCCATCCCCTTTTCGATGCCCTGGAGCAGGGGTTCTGCAGCGTGGAGGCGGATGTTCACCTGGTCAGCGGCCGGCTGCTTGTCGCCCACCTCCGCCTGCTCACACGTGAGGCCCGCACCCTGGAGTCGCTCTACCTGGACCCTCTGACAACGAGGGTCCGCCGGAATGGCGGGTCCGTCTTCCCCGGCGGCCCGGAGTTCGTGTTGCTGGTCGAGTTGAAGGACGACTGGCGGGTTAGTTACCCAACCCTCCGCCGGGTGTTGGAGGGCTACCGGGAGATCCTCACCACCTACGAAAAAGTGGCTGATGGGCACGAGGTGAGGCAACCTAGGGCGGTGCGTGTGATCGTCACCGGACACCGATCTCGTGCCATGCTCGCCGGGGAATCCGTCCGCTATGTGTCGCTCGACGGCGGGTTGGGCGATCTGAAGGCGGGCGCTTCCGCGGATCTGGTGCCGTGGGTCAGCGCCGACTGGTCGGACGCGTTCCGGTGGCGCGGGCACGGCGTGTTCCCCGCAGATCAGCAGGCACGGTTGACGTCACTGGTGGCGCGTGCCCATGAGCAGGGTCGCCGCGTTCGTTTCTGGGGCTCGCCCGACCAGGCCAAGTTCTGGCGCGTGCTTTGGAACAACGGGGTGGACCTCATCAACACAGACGATCTGGAGGGTGCCGGGCGCTTCGTGCGCGGGCTGCCCTGAGCGCATGTCAGAGCCAGGCAGTGCCCGGGTGGCTCCGCTGGAGGCTCGCGCGGAGCTTCGGGTAGGTGCCGCTTCGAAACCCCGGCCAGTCGGTGGTCGAGGCGAGCCGTTTTCCATCCGGCGTGCAAAGCCAGAGCCTGATCGGCACTTTCCCATCGCACACCCGCGGGTGCTCCGCCAGCGCGAAGCACTCCTGCAGCTTCACTTGCAGCTCGGGAGGTTCCGGCCCGGCGGGGGCGGGGGACTGGTTCTCGGCGTAGAGGAGCTTGAGCTTCCGGCCGTCCGGCCAGGGCACGGTGGCCGGCGCGAGTTCCTGCACCCACTCCCGTTGTCCCGGGCGGAGGTGCGCGATCAGGGCTTCCTTGAGGGGCGTGGCCTGGGCTTCCTTTGCCAGCGTCAACCCCGCGAACGCGCCCGCGAGACAGGCGATCAGGGCCGGACCGTCCAGGGAGGCGATCTCCAGTTCCGGCATGGCCAGCGCGGCCGTGTTTACCCGTCCGATCCACTGCCGGGCTTCGTGGTTCAGCAGGGGCAGTTCGAAGCACCCGCTCCGATAAGCCTCCGCCAGACAGCGTCCCGCTGCCGCCGGGTCCGGCTCCCGCTGGTGCTGGATCGCGAAGACCAGATCGCGGAAGCTGGTCAGTCTGACCGCCGCCACCCGCTTGTGGGTGCGGTCGAAGACATGCTCGATCCGGGAGCTCACCTGCCCCGGGAACACCTCGCCCACCCATTCCGGCTGCACCGCGCTGGCCAGCCCGAGAAGGGTGAGCGGGGTCGCTCCCCGACCCTCCACCTCCCGGATCGACGCGGCGACGAACATCCGGGCGTTTTGCACCACACTTTCCCGGACCAGCGTTCCGGACCGCCCCTCCGTCAGATCGCATTCGAGCGACCCTTGGTCCCGGCGGACGCAGAGCTGGTCGATGAATCCCGCCATGACACAACGGAGCAGGGGTTCGCTGGAGGCGGGCGGGGGGTTTTCACCCCCGTCCCCCGGGCTGGAGCCTGACGGGACGCGGCGGGTCATGCCCATGATCTGCTGAAACGTCTCCTGGACCTGGCGCGCGGTCTGCGCGTGGATGCCGTAACGCCGGACAGCGGCGGGGTCAAAATGGCGCTGCTTGGCGAACTGGAAGGCCCGCATGAGCGTGAGGAAGTCCGAATCCTGGCTCGCTTCGAACACCTCGCGGGCCTCGCGGATCTGCCGGTCATCGCGCCCGGCCCGCGCGAGCAGATCCCGGCCGCTCACCAGGGCCGCGCAGAGGGCGGCCTGGGGCACACAAGACAGCTTTTCCGCCTCGACGAGCATGCGCGCGTAGCGCGGATGCATCGGGAGTGCCAGCATCCTCCGCCCAACCGGGGTCAAATCCGATTCAGCCGCCCCGGCCGGATCGGAGGTGAGCGCGCCGAGAGTGCGCAATAGAATCTCCGCCCGCTCCACCGCGGTCGGGTTCGGGCGGTCCAGCCAGTCGAATTCCACCGCCCGCCGGATCCCCAACGAATGGAGCAGCAACACCACCTCGGCGAGGTCGCTGCGCTGGATTTCGGGGGTGTTGGCTTCGGGACGGTTCAGGTGCCCGCTCTCCGTCCAGAGACGGTGGCAGACTCCGGGCGCGGTCCGCCCGGCCCGCCCCTGACGCTGCGCGGCGGAGGCGCGGCTGATCGGCTCCAACAACAGGGTCGAGATGCCCCGCTCGGGGTCATACCGGGAAACGCGCGCCAGACCGCTGTCGACCACGTGCCGGATGCCGTCGATCGTCACCGAGGTCTCCGCGACATTGGTGGCGATGACCACCTTGCGGCGGGGATGGGGCGAAAAGGCCCGATCCTGTTCCTCGGGGGGCAGATCGCCGTGCAAGGGGATGATCGCGACCGGTTCGCTCAGGTCGGCGCAGCGAAGGGCGTTCGCCGTGGCGCTGATTTCGGCCATGCCGGGCATAAAGACCAGGATATCCCCCTCGGCGCCTCCGTTGACGATCTCCTCCACCACGCCGGCGGCCTGCTCCCCAACCGGGCGATCGTCGGGTTCGGAAAGATGGCGGGTCTCGACCGGAAAGCTCGTGCCTCCCGCGATGAGGGTCGGCGCGGGCCCGGGGGTGGACGTGGTGGCGAGGTACGCGGCCACGGGCTCCGCGTCGAGCGTGGCCGACATCACCACGAGCTTCAAATCCGGCCGGGTCGTCTCCTGCACGCGTTTGACCAGCGCCAGCGCCACGTCGCCCAGCAGGCTGCGCTCGTGGAACTCGTCGAAGAGGATGATGGAGGCGCGGCGCAGGCAGGAATCCTGCTGCAGCCAGCGGAGGAGGATCCCTTCGGTGACGAAGCTGATGCGGGTCCCGGCGCTCGTCTGGTCGTCAAACCGGATTTGATAGCCGACTTCGTCCCCCAGCCGCACCCGGCGCTCGCTGGCGACCCGGGCGGCCACGCTCCGGGCGGCCACCCGGCGGGGTTGGAGCACGACGATTTGCCGATCCCCGGCCAGGCCGGCGTCCAGCAGCATCTGGGGAATCTGCGTGGTCTTCCCCGAACCGGTCGGTGCGACCAGCACCAAACGATTGCCCGCCGTCAGGACCCTGACGGCGGGCTCGTGAATGGCCCAAATCGGCAGCAAGGCTGCTTTGCTTACAGGTGGACTTGCACCCGGTAGAACACGTTCGTGCTGGTCAGATACCGTGTGTCCACGGCCGTGATGTTGGTGCCGGTCCCTTGGATGTTATCCTGGATCACCGTCCAATTGGTCAGGTCGGTGGAGGAGTAGAGGGTGTAGTAGCGGTTGAGCGCGCTGGTGAAGGTAACCGCGTAGCGGCCGCCCGACTGGGTTTGCTCCACGCTGAGGAGCCGGAAGGCCGAGGCGGCGTTGGTCGGGTTGGTGTTCGCCACATACTCCTGCCAGGTCAGCGCGCCATCGAGATCGGGATCCGCGACCTCGGCATTGGTCCAACCCGAGGTGATCCCGTAGGAGAGCAGCCAGGGCACCGGCGTGCCGTAGGGCAGGCTCGGGTAGTTGGTGGTGAAGGAGGGCGCGTTGCTGACCACGAACGACTGGCCGATATACCCCAAGATGTTGTTTGAGGCCGCGTAAATGTTCGTGATCACCTGGAAGAGCGCGAACGGATTGTTGGTCGGCACCTGATCGTAGAACTGGAAATGCAGCACATCACCCCAGTCCGCGAAGGTTATGCTCGTGTTCTCGCCATTGCTGTTGGTTGGGCTCGAACTGCTCAACGTCACCAAGGTGCCATTGCTCCCGTCCGAGCCGGTTATCATGGTCCAATTTGTCAGCAGATCGAAGGCATTCGTGCCTGGTGTCAGGGTGCATGGCCAGTTCGCCCGGTAGTGAATGAGGAACTGGCGGATGTCGCGCGGGACATAATCGGCCGTGAGCGTGACGCCCGCGGGGAGCACCGCCGGCGTCGGCCCCAAGTGCATCGTGCCGCGCGTGACATCGCCGGCGTAGGTGGTCGGTGTGTAGGGGGAGATGATGTAGTTCGTCCAGTTCGTCGTGTTGGTGTTCACGAACGCGGTCGAGGGGATCGGCGTCGGAATGGCACCCGCGCTCGAGTAGGTGTTCGTGGTGTTCGCGTTGGTGTCGATCTCCACGTAATTCGTCGCGCTGCCGTAGAAGGGCGGGGGAGAGGTGGCCGAATAACCGCCGTAGTTAATCACGAAGGACGGCAGGAACGGCTTGGGCACCCGCGCGGTGGTGGCCCAGCGGAGGCGGTACTGCCCTGTGAGCGCCTTGCTGATTTGGGCGAATTCCGAAGCCATCTGGACCCCGTTGGTGCCGGTGTAGTAGGCCCCCCCGGTCTGCGCGGTCAGCGAGGCCAGCACGTTGGTGTCGATGCTGTAGCCGAAGCCGATGGCGTAGATCTTGATGTTGGAGTTGGTCGCGGTCATCACGACGTTGGTCAGCGTGTTGGTGCTGGAGTGATCGATGCCGTCCGTCACCACCACGATACAAGACTGCGCCGCCGGGTTCTTGTTCGTGCCCAGCGTGCTGACCGCCAGCCCGAGGGAATCCCACAACCGCGCGCCCGACGAGAACCCCTTCACGTAATTGGTCTCGATGCCTCCAATGGCCTTGATCACCGCGGTCTGGTTGTTGGTCAAACCGATCACGAGGGCGGGTGGCGCGTCGTCCCGGTGAAACTCCACCACTGCCAGTTTGGCCGAGGCGGGTTG
>Ga0182030_10028358_pt1 | contig 10012 bp, 8 predicted proteins | sample 812S3MmetaG_FD_121299 | JGI IMG/M metagenome (GOLD analysis project Ga0182030, IMG submission 121299) | Permafrost microbial communities from Stordalen Mire, Sweden - 812S3M metaG (Illumina Assembly) | ecosystem: Environmental > Terrestrial > Soil > Wetlands > Permafrost | place: Sweden... | reverse complement strand
ACGAGATCAACGAAGACCGCGAAACCATGAAGGTCATGGTCACCATCTTCGGCCGCTCCACGCCGGTTGAGCTGGAGTTCGCCAAGGTTGAAAAGATTGAGTAACTGCAGCTTCTAGCTACTAGCTTTCAGCTTCTAGCCGGTTGTGCTCACCTAGCGGGCGCCGGTTGAAAACGAATGCCTGGGCTGCGGTTTCAAAATTCGCACCAAGAACCGACCAGCTGAAAGCTAGAAGCTAGGAGCTAGAAGCTGGTTCCAAAGGAACCAAATGGCACCTCCGAAGAAAGTCACTGGATACGTCAAGCTGCAGATTGTTGCCGGCAAGGCCACGCCCGCGCCGCCCGTCGGCCCCGCGCTCGGCCAGGCGCAGGTCAACATCATGGAGTTCTGCAAGCAGTTCAATGCGCGCACCTCCAACAAGGAGATGGAAGGCCTGATCATCCCGGTCGTCATCTCCGTCTACGGCGACCGCAGCTTTACCTTCATCACCAAGACGCCGCCCGCGGCCGTACTGCTGAAGAAGGCCGCCGGCATCGCCAAGGGCTCCGGCACACCCAACAAGGAAAAGATCGGCAAAGTCACCGAAAAGCAGGTCCGCGAGATCGCCACGCAGAAGATGCCTGACTTGAACGCGTCCTCTGTCGAGACGGCCATCAAGAGCATCAAGGGCACGGCGCGCTCCATGGGGATTGAAGTGGTCGCGTAACCTCCAACTCAGTTGCACTTCGCAAAACGCCCTCCGACTTGGAGGGCGTTTTGCTTTGCATCTCCCAGGCAGTGGCCACGCCCATTGCTCTTGGCGATGCCTCAGGGCGCGCGCTGCGTTCTCAGAACAGCCGCCCCAGTGTGATGAAGAGCTTGCGATGTGCCGCATCGCCGACCGCGCCGCCAACAGAGATTGACCCGAGGGGTGTGGCTGCAAGCAGACCCGCCGTCCCATCCTGGCGCAGAATGGCGCGCGACTCCGGCGACCAAACCTCGCCGGCCTCATAACCAAACAGCGCATAAAGTCCGTGGCCAAGGCCGGTGGGCAGCGCGGCAATGCGATGCAAATAGGCGGCTCGGGCCAGGTATGTATCGGTGCCGCGATATTCATCCATCGAAGATGCAGACAGCCGGCGCGGGCCGCCCAGCGTGAAGCGGAAGGGCTCCGCCACGTTGGCGCGCAGGTAGGAGTTGACATCGCCGGTGAGGCCGACGATGTCCTTGTCTTTCCACAGCCAGGTACGCGCAGCCGAGGCCATCACCAGCGGCGCGTTGGCACTGCCGACGGCGTGATAGAGTGCGCCTGCCGCCGCATCGATGCGATAGCCCGACGGCGAGACCGAGCCCGAAGTCTCGCGGTCAATGTTGACGTGCAGCAGCCCCTGCTGCGCTGTGCCGGAGATATTCGGGCCGCCGCCCGAGCCGCCATCCGGACCAGTGACCAGGCTCCATTGCGTGTTCTCCGCATGCCACTCCGCGGCCACCTGCACGGAGTTGCCGATGGTGCGCCCCAACTCAACGCCGCCGTCAATATTCTGCTGCAACCGCTCTGCCACGCGCTTCTGATTGGCCCAGATGTACATGGGCTCTCGCACCAACCCCGTGCTCGGCTGGACGAAGAAGCCGCCTGGCGTCAACAGCCGGTAATACTGCGCGTTGAGCACGGTCATGTAGCCGAGATCGGCGTTGGCACGCAACTCTGATCCGTACCCGCCCAGGTTCTGATCCACGAAGCGGAGGTTGAGTTCCGCACGCATGACGTTGGAGGTTTCGGCGGCCAGGTCCGGGCCGACAAGCAGATACGGCGGGCCTGCCGGGTCTTTGCGAAGATGCACAAGTATCCCGGCGTCGACAGAATTCTTGTCCGCATCGCTGGTTTCCGTCGAGCTGGCCGGCGTTGCAGCAGATGCGGGCGCCGGCGGCGCGGCGAAGGTCTGGTAGGTCGCGTTGTACACGCCGTCTGCCTGCACCTGATTGAGCGCGTCCAGCGCCTTTGGCGGCGAGATCTGCTGACCCAGGAGTCCGGCCGTATCGCGCATCACCTGCTTCTGCGCGCCCGCTGCGCCGCCGTCAACGCGCACCTGGCGCAGCACGCCGGGATTTTTGAAGCGCCTGCTCTCGCGGTCGGCCAGATACGCCGCCCACTGCGCATCGCTCAAGGCATAGCGAAGAAGAGCATCGCGATTGGCCTCGGCAGCCAGGTAGCCTTCGCGGATCAACTGGCCGCCCTTTGAGTAGTCTGCCGCAGAATACTTCGACACCGGCACGGCGATCACCAGGTCGGCCAGCGGTAGCGACTTCTCCACGTTGCGCACGATGCCCGCGGAGAAGGCCCGATTGAGCACGCCGAGGATGGACGCCACATCGCCCGGCGCCAGTGGCGCGTCCTCAAGCCGCACCGCGATCACGACGTCGGCCTGCAGCTCGCCGCGCAGCACGTCCGTGGGCATGTTGTCCACAATGCCGCCGTCTGCAAGAAAATGCCCGCGCGCATCTTCCACCGGCGGAAACACGCCGGGCAGTGAGATGGAGGCGCGCACGGCCATGGGCAGGGGCCCATTGGCAAATGTCACCGGCTCGAATGTGTTCAGGTCCGTGGCCACGCAGCGGAAGGGAATCGGCAGTTGGTTGAAATCGAGCTCAGTGCGGTTATAGCCCAGAAGGCTCGTTGTCAAAAACAGATTGACGCCGCGATCGGTGAGCAACGCGTTAGAGAGTGCGGGCCCATGTGCCAGGCCGACGCTCAATGCTGTGGGAGTCTGCCTGCGGTCCTGGCGTCGGCGGTAGCTCGAGTCGACATAGGGCGTCTGCAGCGCGAAGACTTTTGTGAACGCATCGCTCGTGGCCAGCGCGCGCATCTCCGCCGGCGTGTGGCCTGAGGCGTAGGTAGCGCCGACCAGCGCGCCCATGCTGGTGCCGGCAATGCGGTCAATGGGGATGTGGTGGTCTTCGAACCACTGGATCACGCCCACATGCGCCAGGCCCAGCGCGCCGCCGCCTTCGAGCGCAATGCCGATTGCGGGCCTGTTGCCCGGCACCACGGCAGGAAGCGGAGTCTGCGGCGGGGCTGGCAACGGCGCGGACTGTGCAAGCGCAAGACTTGGGGATAGTGCGAGGGAAAGAAAGAGAGCGGTACGATGCAACGGCACGGTTGTACCTCTTGAGTGAAAGGATTCATCGATGGAGAAGCGGATGCTCTTATAATGCCTTCCCTGTACGCACGCAGTTCGCCCGCAATCTTCCGACTTGCGGCAATTCATGCAGGCATAGAAAAAGCCCTCCGCAGACAGGAGGGCTTTCTTTGCGTCTTCATGCGACGCGAACCGAGTGAGCACGCCAGCCGTTGCCGCGCTTACTTGGGTGGAGCGGGAGTGAACCCTTCGCGCTTGCGGCCGGGCTCTGGTTTGGGTTTGGGCTTCGGCGCCTTCTTGACTTCCTTCTTGCCTTTGTCTTTGCTTCCCATGCCAACAAGTGTGGCACAAAAGGGGCGCACGGGGAAAGTGAAAGAATGGAAGGAGACTCATTGTGTGAACTACAGTGAGTCTCTCTCAAGCAGTCGGGCCGCATGGGCAATTCGATCCGGGCTAATGCTTTTCTGCCGGCGCAGCCGGTGCTTCCGGTGCGTGCGCCAGATGCTGATAATTCATGATCGCGTTGAACACCATGGCGTAGTTGCCGACCGTCTCACCGCGATAGACCGGGTTGTTGCCGAACAGCAGTACATTGCCCTGGCCCAGGTGCGCATCCACGACGACCGCGTGTTCCGCGATGCTGCCGCCCTTGTCCAGAAGCCCGTCGAGCAACAGGCCCTTGTTGCCGTCGAAGCGCAGAATCACCTCCGGCCGCATGGCCGCTGGGATGAGGCTGAGATTGTTGCGCATCTCTTCCTCGTTGAGCTTCTTTGCTTCCCAAGGCTCCTGCTTGGTCAGGGGCTCAGCCTCCACAATCTTGCGGCCGGTGGGCGCATCGCTGTCGTCCACGCTGCCGCGTCCGGTGGGCCGTTCTTCGTAGGGGTCCATCAGCATCCTGCCGCCGCGCCCGCCCAGGGTGTTGCTCACGGTGAACGCCATGCCGCTGGCGCTGATCACCGGAACATTTACACCGTAACCGTATGCCACCGGATTCTCCCTGGCCACGAAGACGGTGTTCAGAATTGTGCCCACCACGCGGGCATCACTGTGCGGCAGCGAACTGACGCCCGGCGCAAGGCCCGTGTCAATGGCGAATTGCGCGGTGTCTTCGCTGGTAATCAGCAGTCCGCCCTGCTCGACAAAGTGCTTGAGGTGCGCGAGGCCTTCATAGCCCAGGCCGGGGCGTATGTCGGCGGTTGAATCAATGCGGCCCAGGTTCGGCGTGAGGTCAGACTTCTGCCACGGCATGGCGTTGTTCCATAGAGGAATTCCATTGAGGATGCTCTGTGTCCCTGCACCGCCAACGGGCGCAAAGATAATCACATCGTACTTCGCGCGCAGGTCAGCTTCACCGGCGACGGCCTGCGTGCTGAGGTAGTCGTACGGCACGCCCACATTGTCAAACGCATAGCGCCACCAACCTTCAGTCTGCGTAGCCAGCCAGGTATGCATGAAGGCCACGCGGGGGGCGGTGGCCGCATGCGATGGAACCGAAGGCGCGGCTGGCAGCCAGGTGCCGCTCAGGGCGAGCGCGTTGGCGCTGCTTACCAGTTGATCGAGCGAAGACTTGGTGTTGGGGTTGGTGATGATCAGCGACCCAGCGTTGAAGTGCGCTCCGCCGGCGTCGAACGGCTTTTCGGCGATCTGAATCTTCGCTTCTTTCAGTTTGTAAATCAGCGAAAGCAGCGTGGTCTGGCCGGTGTTGTTGATAGCGAGGATGGTGCCGCTGGGCGCGAGCGAGCCGGTGATCGATGCGAGATCATCAACGGCCGTCATCTTCGTCTGCAAAATTGCCGGATCCGTCACCCGCACGACCTTCAAATTGAACAGGTGCGAGAACGACCAGCCGGTGTCGTCATAGGGATGCTTCTGCGGATCGTCCGGCGCCCAGAACTGCCGGTCGAGCAGCGCATCGGCCACGCGCGAGTAAGGCTGATCCATGCGGATGACGATGCTTCCGGCAGGGAAGGTCTGCTGCGTCGGCTTGTCGCCGCGCTTGGCCGGGGGCACGGAGCTGGTGGCGGCATCGGCAAGCTGCTCCACCTCGACGTGCTGCCGCTTCATCACCTTCAGCAGCTCCACCTGGCGGTTGGCGTCGCCGGGGTCGGCAGCAATCACATACGCTGCGGGGCCTTCGAGCGTCGGCTTCTCGATAGAGCGCTTGCTCTTGAGGTAATAGTTCTCCAGGAAGTGATGCGTGTGCTGCGCGAAGTAGGAGATGGTCGTGAGCAGCGCGGTTTCTTCATAGTTGTTGTTATCGCGCTGCGACCACGTCACCACCGGCTCCGGCGGATTCTGCCGGTACCAAGTGCGTGAGTATTCTTCCGGATCGAGAATGCGCTTCTCGGTATCCGCGCCGCCATTGCCGAACGTCTCATAGAGGCGGCTGATGCCGTTGTGCATGCCGGCAAGAAACATCAGGTAGCCGGGACTCCAGGTGTCGAAGTCGCCATGCGTGAAGACGCCGGGCATGCCCATCGACTGCATCTGTGCCACATTGTTCCAGCCCAGCTCAGCCCACTCATCGGCCAGCGCCGGGTCAATCCACGAGTTATAGGGCCCATCGCCCACGGTGTTGTCATAGAGAAACGGGACAGACTCATGCAGATCGTGCAGCACCTGCGCGTGCCAGCCGATATAGGTGTCCAGCACATTGCGCGTCAGGTCGAGCGTCATGCCCATGGCGTCGCGATTGTTGTCATGCGCAACGTAGTGGCCCCAGTAGATGAGGTGCGGATATTTTTCATCCAAATGCGCGCGGTGCCATTTGTATAGATCGACCATGCGGTCGCGGCCATCCACCTCAACCACCGGGGTAATCAGCACGATCATGTGCGAGCGGATGAACTTGATGTAGGGCGCATCATCAACTGCGAGCCGATACGCCATCTCCATCAGCGCTGTGGGCGCGCCAGTCTCCGTCGAGTGAATGGTCCCGGTGATGTAATACACCGGGTAAGACTGATCCACAAGCTGCCGCGCCGTTGCGTCATCCATCTTGATGGTGCGCGGGTCGGCCAACTTGGCCAGGCGCTCGTCGTTGGCCCTGGCGCCGGCCAGCAGCGCGGGATCGGCGATGGCCACGGCAATCATCTCGCGACCTTCTTCGCTGTGGCCTATGCTGACTACCTTCACGCAGGGGCTTGCCGACTCCAGCATGCGGAAGTACTTGTAGACGTCTTCGGCATAGGGCAGCATGTTGGGCGCGCCCGAAACATCGCCCAGCACTTTCTCCGGAGTGGGCACGGTCTTTGACGCGGGCAGGTAGTCCACCAGCGGGGAAAGAAACTCCGGCGCCGTTGTGTATTGCTTGATCTTGTCCGTGTACGGCTGATCGATCGCCTGGCCGGGATCACGCGCGAAGTTCGAGTTCAGCTGCTGGCTATCGGCAGGTGCGGCGTTGAGCATTGCGAGCGCGGCAACAGGGAACAGGGCGAGAATCAAAGGCAGCTGAGATGGGCGCATGAGTCCTCTTGGATTGGGATCGAGCGGGAAGAGATTCCGTGGAAGCCAGTGTCCCACAAAAGGCCCCGTGAAGGAAATGATTGCCGCTGGCGATCCGAAGCCGGAACGACCGGCACGTCTTCAGCCTGCTCACGCGCTACCTTGAAGAGCACGTGCCCGCGAGGGCCGCTGCCCCACTAGCGGTCCCGAGTCTGAAACACGCAACATAAGACTGGCTGTCATTCTGAGCAAACGGGGCCTCGAACGTCTTTCAGTTCGGGGGTAGTGAGTCGGAAAATCTGCTTTTGTTCTTCGATGAACTCAGACTCACCAGGTTAGCGGCTGGGCACACACAAACGCACACACGCTAAACCGTTCCGTCTGCTTGGTCCGGCTCCGTGTCCGCACTTTCGGTCTCCGGGATCTCGCGTTCGATCCCATGTTGCTTTTCGAGCTCCGTGTCGAGGCCGGTCGAATCGGCGGTATCCACGGTGCCCAGCGAATCGTTCACGACCTCTTCTGAGGACGTGTCGTCCGGCATCCCTTCGCGCTCCACATTGCTTCTACGACTCTTCGGTTCCATGGCATCTTCCTCTGCACCTTTCAGATGCAGATGCTGCTTGCTGTGTTTGTGCTCTCGTAAAGTCCAAGAAGACGTCCGCGCAGATGGCCACAACCCGCATCCAAGTCCGCAGGAGACAAAAGTTATGGGACATGGCTTGATGGCTTGGATCGTAATCGGTGTAGTGGCCGGGTGGCTTACCGGCAAGATTATGAAGGGCTCGGGATTCGGGTTCATCATGGACATGGTGGTCGGGCTGATCGGCGCGCTGATCGGTGGTTTTCTCTCGACGCATCTCGGCCTTGGCGGAGTCGATCAACACGGGCTCATCGGAAGCATCCTCATCGCCATGCTGGGAGCTGTGCTTCTCACCATCCTGGTGCGCCTTATCAGCGGCAATCGATCCGCCAACCTCTGAGCGACGCCGCATGAACGAAGAATCTACGGTAGGCATGAGCATCGATGCGGAGCGAGCACTGGCATTCATGCCCGTGAAACAAGGGCCTCAATACGGAGGGAGCAGGGGCGTTTATGCCCCTGAAACCGAAGCCAACGCCCACGGACTTCAGACCCGGGATTCTCCTTCGAGCCCAAAAATGTCAGTCCAGGCTTGCAATCCACGCGCCATTTCACTACACTCAAGAGATGCGTCCCGAGTCAACTTCGGGACAGTCACAAGCACCACGGTTTCTGAGCCTGTTCGAGCGCTGGTTTCGGCAACAAAGCAACGTTGCCCGTGCGGCCAGCACCAGGCTCCCCGCAAAGCGGGGCTGGCAGAGACGGTGGGAGACGAGGAAGAATGGCAAAGAAGGATTCCAAGAATATTACGAAGTCGCGCGCGGCTGTTACCAAGCCGGCGTATCCCCTGTCTGAAGCAGTCACGCTGCTGCAGACGGTCAAGTTCGCCAAGTTCGACGAGACTGTCGACCTGACCATGCGCCTGGGCGTTGACACTCGACACGCCGACCAGATGGTCCGCGGAACGGTTGTTCTGCCCCACGGCCTGGGCAAGACCAAAATCGTGGCCGTGATCGCCACCGGCGACCGCCAGAAAGAAGCCCTCGCGGCCGGAGCCGATTTTGTCGGCGGCGAAGAGATGGTCGAAAAGATCCAGAAAGAAAACTGGACCGCCTTTGACGCCCTGATCGCCACGCCGGACATGATGAAGGTGGTGGGCAGACTCGGAAAAGTCCTCGGCCCGAAGGGCCTGATGCCCAACCCCAAGACCGGAACCGTGACTCTCGACGTCGCCGCTGCTGTTAAAGAGATCAAGGCCGGCAAGGTGGAGTTCCGCGCCGACAAGACGAGCCTGGTACACGTGCCGGTGGGCAAGTTGAGCTTTGATCCGCAGAAGCTGGTTGACAACGCCACCACGGTTATCGGCGCCATTGTGCGCTCCAAGCCTTCGGCCGCCAAGGGCAAGTACATCAAGAGCGTCACGCTGAGCTCGACCATGGGCCCCGGTGTGCCGCTTGACTCGGCAGTGGCGGACGCGGCCGGCAAGCACTAAAAAGCTGGGATCAGAGATCAGGGATCAGTTGGTTTCGCGATCTGATCGGCACGTTGCCTGACTTGACAGGAATTGAAGAATAAACCGCCTGGAAAGGCGATGAGCAGGGACCAAAGGAGCAGCGGCAAGGATCGAGCAAGAAGAAAACTGATCCCTGACCCCTGATCCCTGACCCCTGTCGTAGCGGAGCGAAGACAATGGCTATTTCGAAGACGAAGAAGAATGAGAAGGTAGCGCTGCTCGCGAGCGAGCTCGAACACTCGACCACGGCGATTGTGGGCACCTTCAGCAAACTCACCGTATCCAAGGATTTCGAGCTGCGCAAGGTCATCCGCGATGCGGGCGGCAAGTATCGCGTGGTCAAGAACAAGCTGGCGGCTGTCTCCGGCAAGGGCACCCCGGTTGAGGCTGCGCTCAAGGGCCTCAAGGGCGTCAACTCGGTAGCCTTCACCTCGGGCGACCCGGTGGCGCTGGCCAAGGTGTTCGCCAAGTGGGCCGGCGACAACGTCGAGTTCCAGTTCAAGCTGGGCATCGTGGACGGCAAGCTGCTGGACGTGGCGGAAGTGAAGGCACTGGCCACCATGCCGGGCAAGGAAGAGCTGTTCTCGAAGCTGCTGTTCCTCATCAACGCACCCGCGCAGCGTTTGGCGACGGTGCTCAACGCGACGGGCCGCGATCTGGCCGTGGTGCTGGGGCAGGGCGTCGAGAAGGAAAAGTTCGCTGGCGAAGCGGCATAAAAGCCGCTGGCTGCTTGCTTCTAGCCTTCAGCTTTTCCTCGCGGACGCCAAGGCAACTTGGCCTTTCGCGGTAGAGCTAAAAGCTAGAGGCTAGAGGCTAGAAGCTGAAGGCTGGTTTCAAGAGATTGGGTCGTACCGCAGGCGGGCAAGTGCGCGGGTCTGGCGCATCGGAAACTTTCTCCCCTGGCCTGGGCGGCCGGCAACACAACCATCAAACGATTTTTAGCAAACGATTCTGATCAAACGATTCTGAATGGAGAAGAAAACATGGCGGATCTGGCGCAGTTGGAAGAACAGATTGTATCTCTGAGCCTGCTGGAAGCAGCGGCTCTGGTGAAGAAACTCGAAGAGCGGCTTGGCGTTTCCGCAGCAGCAGCGGCCCCGGTGGCCGTGGCGGCTGGCGGCGGCGCGGCGGCTGCGGTGGTTGAAGAGAAGACCGAGTTCCAGGTCATTCTCAAGGACTTCGGCGCGAACAAGATCAACACCATCAAGGCAGTGCGCGAAGTCACATCGCTTGGCTTGAAGGAAGCCAAGGACTTGGTCGATGGCGCCCCCAAGGCGTTGAAGGAGTCGGCGACCAAGGAAGAGGCCGAGGCCATCAAGAAGAAGTTCGAAGGCGTCGCGACCATCGAAATCAAGTAGTT
>Ga0182030_10028357_pt1 | contig 10013 bp, 10 predicted proteins | sample 812S3MmetaG_FD_121299 | JGI IMG/M metagenome (GOLD analysis project Ga0182030, IMG submission 121299) | Permafrost microbial communities from Stordalen Mire, Sweden - 812S3M metaG (Illumina Assembly) | ecosystem: Environmental > Terrestrial > Soil > Wetlands > Permafrost | place: Sweden... | reverse complement strand
TTTCGATTGAAAGTCTTGATAGGTATTTCAATTCTCTAGGCTAAGAGATGTAAACCTTCTTGACCTTGTCAATGGGGAAAATTTCTCCGTTTCTCAAATCTTTGATCTTGTCTTCGTTCAACCCCGCCTTTCTACTATACTCCTCTAATCTGTGTCTTCCATACACACAACCATTTGGCAATAATACCAAATCGCTTTCGACGTGACTCTTCGTATGATGCGCATAAGGAACGTTGCGTGCCAAATCGTTGAGCTCGGTACTGCATATTGGGCATACCGAGGTGGTAATTGACGAGGAAGAGGTAGGGGAGATAGAGGATATATGCGAAGAGTGGCATGATGGAGTTTTCAACGCCGATAGTCCAGCTGAGAGCGCTATATGTAGTAGAGGCACGGAAGGAAGGGCGAGGAGGCTATTATGTGTCGACATGAAAAGGTTTGCAAGCATTGTCCACCGGGATTCGCTGTACAGCTCCTATAGCAATGTCAGAAAGAACGAAGTAATTGCTGGGCATAGTCACATTATAGGCTGCTTCTCTTACACCGGGTGGAATGGCGAGAAGGCCCCAGGCTTGTTGTAACTCCTTCGGATATGTATCCTTGAATGGAACTAAGAACTTTTTGCCATGAGCAATCGCCTCGAGGAGTTTTGCCTGGTCTCGAGACCGCACAAGCTCGATGTATTGCTGAAATCGGAGCATGAATTCGAGATTGCTCTAAAGCGCTAAGATTAGTAGCTGATACTAATTATGTCTTTAACAATGCTCACCTCCATCTTCCGCAACTCTTTCTTGTTTTCGTTACACCATGATAATGCTTCCGTCGTGTTGCCAGCTCGTAAGCTTTTCTGGATACGACTCATCTGCACAAAAGTATCGACATCCACCAAGTCTCCAATACTTTTCTCCTTCGCCAGAGCTCTTGCACTACCCTCGTATCCATACCTCAATAAGTAGTCTACCAATAACCGGTCCAGGCGAGTGCGACTCCATTCCTCATATTTGACATCATCCAAGCTCTGCATCTTGTGAAGATCCTCCAGATGCCGTATCCTACTCTGGCATTGTGATTGTAATCTTGTCTCTTCCTCAGCATATGTGTTGAGCTTCCGTTTCAAACCCCGCATCCGAGCTAACATCGAGTCAACATTCCTGAGGACGTCGTTGGGTGATGCGTTGGTGGAGAGGGATGCATTTGCAGTCTCTCGTAATGCGGTTTTGACCGCTGCACTATCCTTCTCGACGTGTAAATGGGCAAGTTTGAAATTCTTTCGAAGGAGCTCGAAAGGCAAGCGGAGGAGGGGTTGATCCTTTATGTTTGGTTAGCTGTGACGTCTAGGAGTCTGGAGATCAAGGAACTGCATACAAGAATAAGATGAGTTTCGGGGTTTAACTTCGAAGTTATGTGGTCTGCCATGTTGAAGTGTTTGTAGTTCTATGCAGCAAGACGAGGTGCTTTATGAAGCTCTGGCAGACCCAGCACTCAAGAACATTCGATGAGGGAGGAGTTTTGGGTTGAATGACTGAGTTAATTGATACGATTTCCTGCGAATTTTGGATTTTATTTTCTCATTATTTAGCTTCAAGAATATTCTGGAATTATCGTTTTCAATTTATGGTAATATTGTATTTCTTTGAACTCCATGTTCTACCTATTCAATGTTCGATTCACTTTGGCGCAATCCATCATGGTACGGTGGCCGAAAATGATTGCCGGAGACTAGTAGCACGCTAATACCCAAAGAGGAATGGTCCCAGCCACTGCACATTTATTTCCATTCGCCTGCCTCTCGAGTTCGCACATGATCATCTCTTCCAACCATTTTCACGTGGTCTTCCTCTCCTCATTCTCGACATTTCCAGATATCGACACCGGATCCCTTCTTTCATCGATAAGAAAGGTGTGCAATCCTTTTGGGCCGTCTATCAGACACATATCCAATTCTATAAAATCAACCCTGGTCCCATTTGAGACCTTCAACCAATTCGCCTTCCTCCTTTCGAGCTCGTGATCCGAAAGTCACGCAGACAGTCACGTTTGTGTCTGCTGACTTGCTCCTCTTCCCCCCCACCATCAATCAATCATTCGACGACTTCAAGAAGGCTGTATTGACCTCAATTCATCAGATTCGCTTCTTTCAAGTATTCTCCCGCATCCTCCGACAATTTCGCATCCTTCGCGATCAAGAAACCCACCTCTCGAGTGCCATATCGCAACTGAGGTGTCGCGTCGCATACTTCGTTCGGCAGTCGGATCCAAAAAGAAAAGATAACAAAAGTTAAGGTATGCTCACGCCTGATTTCTTTTCCCCCTATAAAATATATTTGTCGCGTCGATGCGGTCTGTCTCAATGTCGCATACGACCTTCGTGGAACCTAAGATGGACTTATCACAAGTGGACGTTTCCACGCGACCTTCAAACAGGTCACGATCTCGTTAGGTGCTCCAATACCCGGACATCACCGCGTCTGTCGTTGGTCAAAACTCAGGACACTCGCTATTCTGTCACCGGATCGCAAACACAGAATGCTCCCTCCCATACCTATTGTTACATCAGGACATTGAATTGTACTGTGATGCTGATCAAACAATGTCTCTGCTTGCGAAAATGTCATTGTACTTCTGCCAGCGCCTAGCTACAATGACCTGTCGCGCGTGTCAAGGAATCGCGAAGTCGCTGGACATCTCATTTTCTGTCAGCGCATAAGCAATTGGATTGTTATGTGGTACTTCATCTGCAATGACACGTGCTGACCTGGCAGATCCTACTTTAAAGAGTACAGAAACGTTCGTCTCGAGAGCAGCTGAATGAACTACTGCAGCAACGCGCTTCGAGAACTTTCAGCAGTACGAATAAGCAAGACCGTTTGCGGTATCTAGGATAGAGGCACAATAAGTCGTTACACTTGTGCAAATCTTGGTAGAACACGTCATCTTCTACCCCGAAAACATCAGGTTCAGCCTTAAATCTACGTACCATTCCCTCGAGGTCATCTGCGCCTCTCGGACCCTACAGACCCTTTCCTTCACGAATCAGTGGGCAAGTCGCGTCACGAGCCACTCATAATCGTTGAAATGGCCGAACACATGGATCTTGAGCACTCAGGTCTGCAGGACGTCGCAAATTCGTTGCGCGAAGAGGCCGGAACGGATGGTCTTATCAATCCTACTCAAAAGCGAAAGCGCGAATCAGAATCAGCTGACGACACGAGGCGGTCGAACAGCAAGCGTATCAACCCGAACAAGGGCGGTGATCTTGTTAATCAGCATGACGCCGAGGCCCTACAAGACTACGGTATCCATCAGGGCAATTCCGATAACCAAAACGGTTCCGCAGATCATGCCAACGCTTCTTCAACTGCTGCTGCAGCTCTCGCAGGAATCTACCCAACCATGACCATTCCCCAGCCAACCGATGTTTCATTCGCTACTCAAGCCTCTGATAGCGACCGAAATCAAGACTCTTTCATGGATAGTCAGCAGGGAGATAGTTTCATGGACAACTCTACTCCATCTGGCAGAGGCTCCGGAAAGCCAGCTGTTGGTTCCGACGAGTGGCATAAAGTCCGAAAAGACAACCACAAGGAGGGTAAGTTGAGGTATAATCAAAAACCTGCATCACGGACTAATATTTTTGTAGTTGAACGAAGACGCCGTGAGACGATCAACGAGGGTATCAACGAATTAGCGAAGATTGTCCCTGGATGTGAGAAGAACAAAGGATCGATTTTGCAACGCGCCGTTCAGTTTATCACCCAACTCAAGGAGAACGAAACCCAAAACATTGAGAAGTGGACTTTGGAGAAGCTCTTGACTGAGCAAGCCATTGCCGAACTTAGCGCTAGCAATGATAAGTTGAAGGCTGAATGTGAACGGGCATGGCGGGAGGTCGAGACATGGAAGACAACCTGCCAAAGTGCTGGTCTGAACCCCAAGAAGGATGGAGAGAATTAGAAAAGTTACATCTCGGATCGATGGGTGGCTATTTCACTGCACCCTTGGCGGTGTTCACGACTTCGATAGGATGATACCCTGCATACGATTGACGATTTCCGCCTCTCGCTGTCTTTTTCATGTATCGACTTTACACACTTTTTACTTTCCTAATGGTTTGGGGGGAAGACCTTGAGGGCATGTCAGTGGTGGTGGCACACTTACGTTGGCTTCTTTCATTGGCCTTTGCAAAGATTCTGACGTGTAGGTAGCGAATCCAGATTCTTTCTTGCATTATATGATGACTTTACATGTTTCTGAGAAGTCACGATACTGGTTAGAATGTATATCGTGAACGTACGAAAGTAAGGGGGTTTTGCCTCAAATACTTGATTCAACATTCCTCTTCAGGGTTGCTTTAACTTCACATCCCCGATCTCTAATGTCTGGAGGCAACTCTGAAATTAAAATAAAAAAACAAAGCCAACCAGCGCGTCTAGTTTGATCAGCGAGTTTTCCGCACCAGAAATACCCTCGTACCAGATCACAAGACTACGCGTCCTTTGCATAGGTAGGTAACCTGAAAAGACCTGGAACCAAATATAAATAAACGTTGAGACGGAGAAGATGTAGAAAAAGCTTGATAATAACGTTACCCAATCATCTCCAACCTAATACAGCATTTTTGACAAGGATCTCACGGCCCAAAAATGGGGATCCATAGTGGGATGCTGCAGAATTTCCTACAAGAAACTCCTAGAATCAAACGGCATGTAAGCTTGCAAACAATATCAGCAAGCATATAAGAGAAGGTCCGCTAAGAAAATCTTCATTTCCGTAGAAGTAGCATTTCAATCTCAACTTTGCCAACAAACACGAAGCTCGGAGTGGAGCCTAGGCTTAATTCCGCCCCATTTTGACGATCCCTCCAGAAACCCGGATACCTCTGCAATTATTGGTACGATTTTCACGACCTGACCCTAAAATACTACAACCAATATCCACGGCTCTGGCTATCTCTTTCGTGCACGACGAAAGAGAGATCCAGTGCTGAAGTATCAATCCATCGGATATGGGAGCCGACGGCTCGTCGCAGAGCATTCTTAAGACTGGCTCATTCACAGGTTACAGAGCGTTAGAGGAGCTGGGATATGGATATTTGACCGCAGACAAAGAAACGAGGCAACCCTTTTGCGGGAACAGTGAAGGATGGGGTCCTCTGAGTGACTTTCGTTATGATTTCACGCCATGCTTCATGGATGTTTGGGTAAGCACGGTGGCGGTCTACGGAATTCTGTTTGGAGCTATAGCTATCTGGTGGCTAGTCAGGAGGAAACATAAGGCGGAAGTGCAAAAGGATTGGCATTTCTGGATAAAGCAGGTAACGAGGACTTCCTATTCCTACAGTACTCTGCCCTGAGGACCAGGCTGACGAAGTTTCAATAGGCGCTCATTGTGGCGATAGCAGCATCAGTTGCGGTCCAACTAGCCTTCCAAATCCTCAATTACCCCAACGTCTGGGCAGGCGACTTTCGATTCTGGACCAGCGTTCTCACAATAGCTTCCCTTGGTGTTGTATTTTGTATTCAATGGCTAGAACATGACAGGCTTCGAAATCCGAATGGGGTGGTACTCTTCTACTGGCTTTTAATCCTGATCGCATACTCCGTCAAATTACGCTCTCTGATCTCCCAACAAGAATACCACAAGCATCTGCCATACTTCATTGCCTATTGTGTTGGATATGGGCTTTCATGGGTGGAGTTTGGATTGGAGTGGTTGGTACCCAAAAAGAAGAGCGCATATCACGCTATTGGGGATGAAGACGAATGTCCGATCGAATATGCGACTGTTTTCTCAATCCTCACATTCAGTTGGATGACTCCAATGATGAAATATGGGTATAAGAAATATTTGACGGAAGATGATCTTTGGAATTTGGCCAAACGAGACACAACTAAGGCTACCGGGAAAGCTTTTCAGGAGGCTTGGGACCATGAACTGGAGACCAGGAAGAACCCATCTCTTTGGATGGCCATCTTCCGAGGTTTTAGCGGTCCATATTTCCGCGGTGCTATTTTCAAGACCGTCAGCGATACCCTCGCTTTCGTCCAGCCCCAGCTTCTTAAGCTCTTAATTCAGTTCGTGGGTTCATATGATGAAAATTATAAAGGGTCTCCGGAACCGCCGATCAGAGGAGCAGCCATTGCATTGGCTATGTTCGCCGTCTCGGTTGGGCAGACCATGGCTTTGCATCAATATTTCCAACGGGCGTTCGAGACGGGTATGAGAATCAAGACAGCTTTGACCGCAGCCATCTATTCCAAGTCTCTGAAGCTGTCCAATGAAGGTCGCGCATCAAAATCCACCGGAGATATCGTTAATTATATGGCCGTCGATACTCAGCGGCTTCAAGACCTGACCCAGTATGGTCAGCAGCTATGGTCCGCACCGTATCAGATTGTCCTATGCATGATCTCACTCTACCAACTGGTTGGATTATCCATGCTGGCTGGCGTGGGAGCTATGATACTTATGATTCCCATTAATGGTCTCATTGCTCGTCTTATGAAGAAGTTGCAGAAAGAACAGATGAAGAACAAGGTATGTACAAATTTGCTTAGATTCAAATGCGAAGATGCTATCCTCCATTTGTTTTCCACGCTTTTCACGTTTTGAACATCATCCTATAAACTCCACGTTGAACGCTTCAGAACATGGCAGACATGAGGATGTCAAGCTATGAGCATAGCTGACCTTAAACTCATGATATGAAAGCTAATTGTTCTTCTAGGACTCCCGAACAAGACTCATTGCGGAAATCGTCAACAACATGAAGAGTATCAAATTGTATGCTTGGGGCAGTGCTTTCATGCAGAAGCTCAACTACGTACGAAATGACCAAGAATTGAAGACTCTCCGAAAGATCGGAGCTGCTCAATCGGTTGCCAATTTTACTTGGTCGACTACTCCTTTTCTGGTCTCTTGCTCTACATTCACAGTATTTGTCCTCACCAAGAGCACACCATTGACAACAGACATTGTATTCCCAGCTTTGACCCTCTTCAATCTGTTGACCTTCCCGTTGGCAATTTTGCCCATGGTAATTACCTCAATCATTGAAGCATCTGTCGCTGTAGGAAGACTGACTGCTTTCTTCACCGCCGAGGAACTGCAACCTGATGCAGTCATCGCTAAGGGAGCAGTGGAAGAGCTCGGCGACGAATCATTATCTATTCATGACGGCACTTTCTCTTGGGATCGACATTCCGGCCGAAATGCTCTCGAAGACATCAATTTCTCCGCTTCGAAGGGTGAACTTACTTGTGTGGTTGGACGAGTTGGAGCTGGGAAGTCTTCGTTCCTTCAAGCTCTTCTTGGAGACCTTTGGAAAGTTAAGGGCCAAGTCGTTGTCCACGGATCTACAGCATATGTTGCGCAGCAAGCTTGGGTCATGAATGCTAGCGTCAAGGAAAATATTGTATTCGGGCACAGATATGATCCTCAATTCTATGACAAATGTGTGAAGGCATGCGCTTTGACGGAAGACTTCGCTCAGCTACCAGATGGTGATGAGACTGAAGTGGGTGAGCGCGGAATTTCTCTCAGTGGAGGTCAGAAAGCACGATTGACATTGGCAAGAGCTGTCTATGCCAGAGCTGATATTTATCTGCTGGATGACTGCTTGTCAGCAGTTGATCAGCACGTTGGAAGGCATCTCATCGACAACGTCTTTGGGCCAAATGGGTTACTCAGTGGAAAGACGAGAGTATTGGCTACGAATTCAATTCCAGTCTTGATGGAAGCAGACTTCATCTGCCTGATTCGAGATGGGAAGATCATTGAGCGAGGCACATATAACCAGCTTATGGCAATGAAAGGAGAAATCTCGAACCTCATCAAGACAGCCAGCAATCAGGACCAGTCCGCAGAATCACAAACTACATCCAGCAGTTCTTCTACCATCGACGTGGAGAGACCTGATGAAGATCAAGAAAAAGACGAAATAGAAGAAGCCCAGGAGCGCTTAACCGATTTGCAGCCTATAAGACCAGGTGGATCTGGTGTAAAGAGACGAAAGGGAAGCTCTGTGACCCTGAGACGAGCGAGCACTGCAAGCTTCAAAAGACCTCGAGGCAAACTTCGCGACGAGGAAGAGCCGTCTAAGACAAAACAAAATAAGGAGTTCTCCGAGCAGGGAAAGGTAAAATGGGATGGTAAGCGATCCGGTTCCCCGGGTGCTTGATCCATGACTGATTGCTTTAGTGTACGCGGAATACGCTAAGACAAGCAATCTACTTGCCGTCACTATCTATGGTCTAATGTTGATCGGCGGGCAAACAGCACAGATCGGTAGGCAACCCTTCCGGCAATCGGCCAAGCTTTTCCTTTTCTTCTGCACAAATTTCCCCGGATTGAAAAACAAAAGCTGGGAGGCCTAGATGCTGATCTTCAACAGGGGGAAGCGTGTGGCTTAAAAGATGGTCTGAAGTCAACGGTGACCAAGGCAAGAATCCGCGAGTAGGCTTTTACATTGGCATCTATTTTGCTCTCGGCATTGGGTCCGCGGCCCTTGTCGTCGTACAGACCCTGATTTTGTGGATTTTTTGTTCAATCGAGGTGGGACTCCCGTATTTCAAGACGGCAGACGGCCACATGCGTCATGTACGGCACGGTAGCTAACCTCTTGTAGGCATCTAGGAAGTTGCATGAGAGAATGGCTTTTGCGATATTCAGATCGCCGATGAGCTTCTTCGAAACGTGAGTCTACTATTAGTCTCCGCAGCTTCCATCATACTGACCAACATTTAGGACTCCCGCAGGTCGTATCCTAAACAGATTTTCCAGGTTTGTCTTCCCGAGCCCTTATGTTTTATTGTTCTGTGATTTTTGTAAATTCAACATGGATTTTGTGGCATGGTAGAAAGCGCCAAAGCCTTAGATATGCATCCGGCAGTTCCAGTCCCTGTGCATGCTTCAATTGCGGGGACGGCCGAGCGCGCATGAAGTTTCTGCGTGGTTCTTTTCGTTGAGATGAAGGCATCTTTAGAAATTCCGAATTCAGCTAGGCGCAGATGCGTGTGCGTATGCACTCTCGGCTGCAATCGCCAATTTTTTTTTAATTTCATGCTGTAATCTTTGAGCCCTGGACGCCTTAGCTAACCAATCATCCAAATAGCGATATTTACCGTGTCGATGAGGTGAGTGGGCCTGTTTTAAGAGGCAGTAATGAATCATGTTAATATCGATTAGGTACTAGCCAGGACATTTAATATGCTATTCGTTAATAGTGCTCGTGCGATATTTACGTTGGCGGTTATTTCGTGGTCAACCCCTATCTTTATTGCATTAATCCTACCTCTGTCTCTTGTTTATTACTGGGTCCAACGATACTATCTCAGAACCTCTCGGGAGCTCAAACGTCTGGACAGTGTAAGCCGGAGTCCTATCTATGCACATTTCCAGGAATCACTTGGCGGTATCACCACTATTCGTGCATACCGACAGCAGGCACGCTTTGCTTTGGAGAATGAATGGCGGGTTGATGCTAATCTTCTGGCATATTTTCCCTCGATAAACTCAAACCGGTTCGTATCTCTGATTCAATATTCTTCCACTTCTGACATTCCAATAGATGGCTTGCAGTACGTCTGGAGTTTCTAGGATCCATTATTATTCTGAGTGCAGCCGGATTCTCCACCATCTCGGTGGCCGGGGGTAGTGGGTTATCCGCGGGTTTCGTCGGTTTGGCAATGTCATATGCCCTTCAAATTACCCAATCATTGAATTGGATTGTTCGCCAGACTGTCGAGGTTGAAACAAATATCGTCTCTGTGGAGCGTGTTCTGGAGTATGCTCGATTGCCAAGCGAGGCCCCTGATGTAATTCACCGAAATCGACCACCAATTAGCTGGCCTGCTTCGGGTGCAGTACACTTCAACGATTATAGCACGCGATATCGCGAGGGGTTAGATCTCGTACTCAAGGGAATTAATCTCGATATCAAACCTCATGAGAAGATTGGTGTTGTAGGTCGGACAGGAGCGGGGAAGAGTTCTTTAACCCTAGCCTTATTCCGG
>Ga0182030_10028354_pt1 | contig 10013 bp, 14 predicted proteins | sample 812S3MmetaG_FD_121299 | JGI IMG/M metagenome (GOLD analysis project Ga0182030, IMG submission 121299) | Permafrost microbial communities from Stordalen Mire, Sweden - 812S3M metaG (Illumina Assembly) | ecosystem: Environmental > Terrestrial > Soil > Wetlands > Permafrost | place: Sweden... | reverse complement strand
CCGACACCATAATATCAAAAACAATATCATTCAACTCCCTCAAACTACTTCCCTTCCCCCTCAACCCCAAACCCGTGCTCATCGCCACGAAATTCCTCGCATACGCCACCCTCGTCGCGGTATCCCATTTCAGCGTCTCAGCTCTTTGAGAAGCCGTTGTTTGGTTTTGGGACCTGTGGTGCGGGGAGATGGGACTCAGGTCGAAATTTCCCATATGTATTTGCGAGACGGGGATTCCTAGGGGTGCTAACTCGGATTTTAGCACCGTGGTCCAGGATTGGAGGGCGGTGACGAGGGAGGATTCGGGGGCGTGAAAGGCGGGGGATAGGGAGGAGATTATGGAGGGTGTGAGCGTGAGGATTGAAGGTTTCTGGGTTGCTTGGGATGGGGGCGTGTGGTGGTAGGGATGGGAGAGGGGGAGGGAAGTGAGGAGTGGGAGGAATTGTTGGAGGGTGAGGACGGGGGTTAGGAGGCGGGTGTTTAGGAGGTCGTTGAGGGTGGAAGGGGGGAGGGTCGCGATTGGGGTCGATGGATAGGTGGTGCTTGGGATTAGGAGGAGGGAGCGTAGGGTTAGATGGTGGGGTTTTGCGCCTTGGAAGGCCGTGTGGGTGGATTGAAGATGGGCTGTGAAGCGGTTTATGGAGGCAGTGGCGGATTCGGGCTGGGTGTGTGTTAGATGGAAATTGGAGGTGGAAGGGAGGGACGTACGTCAACGATATCAAGCATGAGAGGCTTGATATCCTGTCTCTTCTCGCTTTGCACAAGTCCTTCCTCTTCGATTGTGTTGCAAACGATATATACAATGAAACCCCGTCGTTCAAGATCCAGTGCAATAGATCTCACAATTGGCTCTGATGGCGATCCGGCGATAACCACAACCTCGAGTCTAGCCCCATTACTTGCTTTCTTCGCACGTCTTTTCTTTCGTGGGATATTGCGTTTGATGACATGATATGTGACGCCTCCGATCGTGAGTACTAGAATGGTAGAGAGGATTTTATTCCGCATCACCCATTCCGAGACTCGAGTATAGACTGAGGAAGGCCCACGGACTTTAGATATGATTTTTCTCGGTGGTGGGGGAGGAGGCCGAGGTTTGATAGCATCGCGCATTGTATTTGATGCTTTTTCGAGTTGGGCATCTATGTAGTCGGCGACTTCATTGGTATATTTTCGGACGGAGGACAGCTGCGGTGGTCAGTTCAGTTTCTTGCGCATATCGGGGGCGCAGATGTAAAGATATTAGAATAGGCTTACAGTATCCAGAAATGTAAAATCGTCTGCACTCATGTTGGGCGATGGTTGAATGAGCTGTTATTTGACGTGAGGTGAGTGTCGATAAGGTACTGCAGAGCTTGAGGCGAGGAAGCGGAACCACCAGATCCTCGTTCTCTCCCAAGTCCAATGACAGCCCCGCTTTACCTGCGCATTACTTCAACACCTCTTGCGGAAGGTCGACTCTGCGAACAATTGACTGCATTGACTAGATACTGAATCCCTGCATTATTTGTGATTATTCAAAGGCAAATAAGGAAATGGTGCAATATTTCTCAAGGACAAGATGTCCACCTCTTGCCGGCATTGGCTATCCTGTAGCCTGCTCCCACTATTGATATATATGTTGAAATCTGTCTTCTCTCTCCCACATTGCTTTCTATCTTCCCCTGCATCTCCTTACCAAACCTGCTTACAATGACGGATATCCCAACGATCAAAGTCTTGATCTCCCCCTCATATGACGAGACCCAAAGTCTCAAGGAACTCCTTATTGAACTGACAGTCTCAGTCAGTGACGTTGTCGAGCTTTACGAGGACGATTCTAGATTCAAACCCCTCATTGCTTTGAGCGACGATATTCCAAGTATTGAAGCAGACATCTAACTCAATACGTTTGCGTGCAATCTCTTTCAGTCAAAGTTTAGCGTAGAAAATGTGACGCTCGACCGGGAGACAAAGTCAAACCATGGCATCATTAGGATATCATATCTTGTACATCCGTGGACTGAGCTGCACCTACGGACTGATCTTCGTTTAGATCAAAGAGGGTTACTAAATTCGGGGAAAGCATTCATTACTCTCCCTGTCAGTAGCAAGATAACGCGCAATATCGTAGAATGGGATCTGGACAAAGCTCCCGAGGGAACACGTGCAGTGTGGACATTCGGAGAGGGGCCAGGACCAATAGAGAAAGTCGGCCCAGTTTCATTACTAAGTGACTCCGTCTACGTGGTTGGACCTATCCAAAGCAATCCACCGGCCCCCGTTCCAGGTAGCATATCTGATAACTATGGCTACTACTGGTTCGGCGAACTCCCATCTAACATCGCAGTAATAAAAGACATTCACCACGAATTCTTCCTCAAAGTATCTAGTTTCTTCGATGACACTCCGTCACCTGACAACCCCTACCGAAGCTTTGTCCGTTCGAACCAGAAAACCAACGCCTTCGGCGGAACAGGTTTCACGCGTAGCCACATTTTCGACTACGATTCCCAAATATCTTATGCCCAAGATTACGACCTCATCCGCCGGCTCTCCCACGAAATGATCCATAACTTCCTCGGTCCCCTCCCTTATTTTCCCTCCCTCGACAACCCAACCATAAACTGGCTCTACGAGGGCATCAAGAATACACTATCCATCTACCTCCCCTTCCGCAACCGCTTCCGCACCGGCGACTACTTCTCCTCCACTCTCAGCACCCTCTGCCTCCAATACTACACCTCCCCCCTCCTCAACACTCCCCAACCTCACCTCCTAACCCTCGCCTCCCAAAACAACCAATACGCTAAAGAACTACTCGCTTCACGCGCATGGGCATTCGTCATCTCGTGCGATTTTCGTGCTCGAAAACTCTCAGAACTAATGCGTCCGATCGAAGATCTCGCTATAAAGCCCTTGGCGAAGAAACGTGCTAGGGGCGAGAGTTACGGCATCGAAGATTGGATTCAACTATTGAAGCCGCTGATGGGTGGAGAGTTGAGGGAGAGGTATGAGAGTATGTGTGCGGGGAAGACGATACTTTTGCCGGTTGAAGTGTTGGTGCAAAGACACATTTTTTGAAAGGGGTGAAGCAGGAAGTGTTAGATTTTGGGTTGGATAGGTGGGCGTTGGACGATGGTGTTGTGAGGGGGTTGGTAAAGGGGAGTAGGGCTGAGGAGAAGGGGTTGAGGGAGGGGGATAGGGTGGTGGAGTGTAGCGGGCAGTGGAGGTATGTTGAGCACTTTGAGGCGGAGATGGAGGTTTTGGTTGAGAGGGATGGGGATGAGGGGGATAATGATATAGACGTGGGTAAGGAGGAGCTCGATGACAAGGGGAAAGAGGAGAAGGAGAGAAAGATAAAGGAAAAAAGGGGAAAGAAGGAGGTGAAGATCACGTGGTGGCCAAGAGGGCGAGAGAAGGTAAATAGTTGGGTTATGGCTAAAGTTGAGGAGGGCTGAGGTGTACTTTTGAAATGCGAAGGATGTACCTGGCCACCTTGAGACTGTTGATGCAATATATTTTCAATGTATCTTGATTCTGCTCTGCGCCATATGCAATCCGTGCTTTCTTTCCCCGCCCTCATCGAAAGTCTTGCTAGCCCCAGAAAAGCAATCTAAAAGAGCTAACTTTCCCCAGAACCACGATCACGCCAAGCGCCCTTCCGACAATCTAACTCAAGTCAGAGTGAGCAACAAAGCGTGATTCTTAAGAACACCATACCTTACGGACGAACCCAATCAGGATGATAAACCTTAGGCGTCATCGTCTTCTCGATGTCGCATCCTGGGCAAGTCCAACAACCGCTCTCCTCAACCGCAAAGCTAACACAATCCCAATGATACCATTTCCGAGGACAGAATTCGAAATCGCAAACCGCCATGTTTTCAAGGGGGATCTGTTCGCAGGCACAGTCATCTTCGTGCATAGCTGCTGGTGCTGGCCGAGCCTTCGTTGGAGTTTGATTTGGAGTAGCGGCTTGAGTGAGAGGCTGAAATTTGATACTGCCTATTGTCAGTAATGTCAATATTTAATATTCTAGGTGAACCTACGGCGTCATCCGAGAACGAGGGTCCGTTGCCATAACAAGATCGCCTAATGAAGCCGTCGAACTGCTTGCCATGACGCCTTGGGTAGGTTGGCGGTTTGAGGGCTTGCTTCTAATGCTCTTGGAGACAGGAGTACCGCGCTTGGTTGCTACGCAAAGTGCGCCGTTGAAGGAGACACGGGGAGGAGGAGGAATCGGCTGCTTCTGTTTGGTTGGCGCGCCACCTGCTCTATGGTATGAGGGCGGAGAGGGTGTTAGTGGGGGGCTTCCGGACATTGTTGCTTTTGATTGACTTGAAGAATATCAAGATCGACAAAATCGCGTGAAGTAAAGTAGGAGGGAGAGCTTTTGTGAGAGACAGAATAGGGGCGCTAGAGTGAAGCGAGCCCTGTGATAAACACAGCTTTAGACTTGATATCTTGATAAAAGGAATGCTAATCAGATTCTTTATATAAGGGGCCTATCGTGTGCCAGCTTTCCCCAACCATTATCCAAAATCCTGATTATTGGTGCTTCTCTGAACTGGTTCTCACTTGAGGTGCAGTATATCAGCACCGCGTCCTATTTACTTTCTCTTAAAGCACGTATCATGCATATAGCATTACCAATGCACCTTCTTACAGCTGACACAGCCTGATTCTAGGTCTGGGATTAACAGGGACTGCCAGACAAGGTTTGGCAGCTTTTCTTTCATTCAAACGAAAGGGAATATAGACAGCTAATGGTAAAGAAAAGCAGTTGAGAGACAAGGCATTGGAAAGAGCATAATTGCTTTACTCGAGCTAGGAGGTATTGTTTTGTCATCTGGTGTGAGCCTGGGAAGTCAATGAAGAAGTGACTCTATCATTGAGGAATTCGAACCTACCATCAGGAGGAGTAAGTGGCTGTGGAGACTTAATAGAAGGCAGCAATCCTTCAAACTGAAGTTCCTCAAACTTTTAGAAGCCATTCTGCTGGTAGGAGACACTGTGCTCAGAAGAATGGCAGCGATTGACGCATGGTTCTGGCAAAATGAATTGACATAGCCATTGAACAAATGGGGAGTCTGTTACACCAAGTCAAGTATTTCCAGTATGAGCAACAATTCCAAGGTACCAGGCAAGGCTTGGTTTTCAAATATGACAAAGATTCCGCCACACACGATATTATTCTTCAAGGGGAAGTCGCCTTGGTTTCGCAAAATCGTATACCTTATCGGTCAACATTATTCAAGCAGAGTTCGCAGCTGTCGAGCTTGCTCATGGTCCAAGGACCGATGCGAGTCAAGAACAGAGCCATGTTTCTTCCTTTGTAGTCATATCACCTCCCTGAACCCAAGATTTGGTAGACCTTGGAAGTCGTTCTGTGTGATGATGCAGCAGACAGATAACCCTATTTTTCATCGTCAGTTACTGTTTCCCGCCCTAGTGGGTAAGAGAAATAACATGCCTTATCTGAAAGCTCCTACTCAAAGGATAAGGTAAATGCAGGTTTTCCTGTTGTTATATGTACAATTCATACATGAAATTATAGTGTGAGACACGAAACTGCTCTGGGTCGGGAGATCATTGTTGTCATTAAAGAACAATTTGAAGCTTTTGAGGACAGAGCTCTCAGTAAAATGTCCCTCGTCTTGCTTTCCATCAATTTCAAATATGTTCACAACAGTCTAGTAATTACTAGCTTTGGTGGGATAATGGCTCAATGATGGGCTGAGAGTCGACAGCCCTTGCTTGCCGCTTGCCATTCGTTGTTTGCTTCTTGTTGGGTGCCTTGCCTCTGGTCGCATGCCTCTTGTTTCTCAATGTAGCGGAATCATTGTATAGGGTCGTATAGGGTTCCATTTCACCCAGTAGGGAAGATACCACTTGGTGTGGACCACTTGATGCCTCTCGAGGCCATGAAGAGTCCGAGACTTCATCTTCTCATCGTCTAAAGTGATGGACTCGATTTGATAGATCAATCTGGACGAGAAGTATGCTCAACGTGTTATTATCTTGGTACCTTTGAAGCTTTGAGAATGTTTGACTTTGGTGCATACTCGACATGAACCTGGCAAGTTGGAGCAGGAGGAACGAGAGGACTGACGGGAATGGAAGTATATCATTGTCACGTGACTCTTGGGCGCCGCTAAATGCGGGGGCCGAAAAGCCTAAAGTCTACGCGTCTTCAGCCTTGCCTACTATGATTACAATTCAAGTCATTCACGTCTGCTTTCTAGATCCTTCTAGCGGGGACTCGAATCAATGAGTATTTCGAAACTAGACTTTATCATCTTCCTTTTTATGGGCTTGGCCTACAGTCTTTGATTCCCTTCGACGCTGTCGGCCTCATCCAAACCCCAAATCGCCAGCCTCGTGGCAATTTCAATCAAGATGGTGGAACATGATGCGTTGATCTTCGAATACTCCCACTTGCAGAATCTTCCCCGTGAGAAGGATGCTCTTCATTCTTTGAAAAAGATTGCTTCCTTAGTGAAGCCGATCATGCGGGCGCGGAACTGGAAAGTTGGCATACTGGCCGAGTTCTATCCCGACCAACAAAACCTTCTTGGTAAGTTCAACGGACTAAGACACGGTGTCGCTGCTAACTTCCAAAGGCATAAACGAAAATAAAGGTCAGAGAATATGTCTACGACTTCGATATCCTGGTGATAAGAACCAATTTCTGCCTCTCGAGCAAGTTGTCGATACGATGCTCCATGAACTATCCCACAACGTTCATGGTCCGCACAACGCCGAGTTCCATGCGCTATGGGATCAGCTACGAAAAGAATACGAAGGCCTTGTGTCTAAGGGATACACTGGAGAAGGCTTCTTGTCTGAGGGTCATAAGTTGGGCGGCAGAAGAATCCCATTGGTCGAAGCAAAGCGTATCGCTAGTGCTGCAGCCGAGAAGAGGAGAGTCTTATCTGCTGGTTCAGGTCAGAGACTCGGTGGTGCTCCTGTAAGAGCCGGTACGGATATACGACAGGTTATTCTGGCAGCTATCGACCGACGTAATACGGTATTGAAAGGTTGTGGGTCAGACAAGAAAAACGACAAGGAGATAAAGGATTTGGCGGACCAAGCTACTCAGAATGGCTTCAAGACGAAGGCCGAGGAAGATGAGGCAAACGACCGGGCTATTTCTCAGGCACTCTGGGATCTTGTTCAGGAGGATGAAAGAAACGAGCGCGGTGACTCATATATACCACCTACGCCTGCAAATCCTACTGGTAACGGTGGTAGCGATCCCTCTCCTCAAAAGCCTATCAAGTTAAATTCAGAGAACATTGCAGCATCGTCCTCAAACAGACGACCTTCCACTGGAGTCACTCGACCAGGTCCCTCGCGCCCGATTAGTCGCCTAGTAGGAGAGGCATCAGGATTGACCAAAAAGCCAAAGACGGAGCCAAAGTCTAGGCCGATCAAGAAAGAAAGCGACACCTTCATTCCATCGCCCCCTATGAGGGCTCCCGATCCGGCCCCAAGTTCCACTCCAACTGGATGGACATGCCCTATTTGCACTCTTCACAACCCTATCGACTACCTCGCTTGTGATGCCTGTACTATTGAACGTCCAGAGGAGATCACGAGAAAGCTCGCAGAGGATGCAAGGAAGAAGGCTGCAGCACTCCAAAAGGCAACTCAGACTTGGCGATGTCATCAATGTAGTACAATCATGGAGGACAAATGGTGGACTTGCTCGTCGTGTGGTACGATGAAAGCGAGCTCTTGAGGAGAAGCAGAATTCATGCCGTTATGATCTCTGGTTATTGTGGCGCATGGAGTTTAAGTATGGGTCTGGCGATTTAGGAGTCTGGAAACATCATGAAAAGTTGAAGGCTATGGCTTTAGATGGGTTTACCTACGTGGTACGGTCTGTCATGTAGACATGACTCGACGACTTTATGACACTGTAATAAAATTCTATTTTCACACATCCGAGAAAGTTCTCACTGCTGACCGCGTCCAACCTTTTGGGTAGGGAGTATCCTTCCTTAGGAATATAAGTCTACGTGCATGTTTTCGTTGCGGTGAACAACCTGAGAAATGCTATTCATGTATTTTCCGACCCCGGCTGTTGCCACTACTAGTACTGGCTCGGACCGCCACAGTGATGTCAAACCCCACCTTAAAAGGGATTTTCTGTACGGCTTAACTTCTTAACTATTAATTTCAGCGCACTCATCAACCATATCTTTCCGTCTTTCTTTTCTTGTGTGATTATTCCTAAGTCTAAGATGTCTAATCTCATACCTCATCCTACTACCGCCTCAAAGCTTCGTGCTCTTCTAGCTCAAGATGAAATAATTGTCTGTCCAGGAGTCTATGATGGATTCACGGCACGGCTAGCTTTGAACACTGGATTCAAGGTGTTGTATATGGTACGCTCTCGTTTTCTATTCATTTCTTGCTATACATTCATTGGGAATTAGGCTGACTAGCAATAGACCGGTGCCGGAACAACAATGTCTCGTCTGGGAATGGCCGACTTAGGGGTAGCGACCATGAACGATATGCGTGACCACGCCTCCATGATCGCTAGTCTCGATCATTCTATCCCCTTGATCGCTGATGCGGATACCGGTTATGGAGGTACTTCCCTTTTCCTCAACCTACATTACTTCGACCTCCCCAGCATAAAGTCACGTTACTGACCCCCCAGAAGGTCCCCTCATGGTAGGCCGCACAACAGCTGCTTACATCAATGCCAACGTAGCAGCCTTCCACCTCGAAGATCAAGTCGTCACCAAACGCTGCGGCCACCTTAAAAACAAAGAACTCGTCTCGGAGGACGAATTTATCTCGCGCATCCGAGCCGCTTCCACTACACGCCAAAATCTCGGCCGCGATATCATCATTATAGCGCGAACAGACGCGTTAGCTAGTCATGGATACGAAGTCGCTTTTTCAAGATTGAAGAAGGCAGTGGAAGCAGGTGCCGATGTGGCCTTTTTGGAGGGTGTGAGGAGTAAAGAGGAGGCAAGGAGGGTGTGTAAGGATATGAGGGGGTTAGGGGTGCCGTGTTTGTATAATTGTGTACCGGGGGGTGTGAGCCCTGTCTTGAGTGTTGATGAGGCGAGGGAGTGTGGGTTCAAAGTGGTTATTACGCCTACGTTGGCGCTAGGTGCTGTCTATGAAGCTGTTGGGAAGGCGTATAAGGGTTTGTTTGAGAGGGGTGATACGAAGGGGAATGAGGTACCAGTGAGGGATTTGTTTGAGAGTTGTGGGTTGAGTCAGGCGGTGGAATTTGATGTTAAGGCTGGTGGGAAGTTATATGAGAATGGGATTTGAGGGTGTTAGGTTTGGGTCGACAAAAGATGAGTCTCTAATTTAATTCTCTTCGCGATTTTGTTCGACCTGAACTCTGACCTTTCGAGGTTGTAAGGTACTGGTGAAGCTTGGGGGTAACTGCAAAGCAGGTACGCTAGTTTGGCGCGTTTGGATATTGCTCAATAATGATTGATGAAATGCCTATTGGTCCATCCTCATGACTTGTAAATGATATTATTACTTAATCTGCTGTCCATGCTCTGCTTAAAAGCCATTCACTCGGTGCCGTGCTATAAATTCTGACAAACAGTTGTTATTAAGCCCCTTTAGATACATATATTTCTCAATTGTGATATATTCTGATGTATTTCAAAGCTTTTTAGGACGACTAAGTATAAAGTCTGATCTTATTAACAATTTTAATATCAGTACTAAATTCTTACTAATAAATCTTTTAAATTTTACGGTACATACTTGATCTCTCCCAGCTGCAGGACATTGCAATAGGCGATTTGTCTACGGTAGAGAAGCCGTTGCTGGTCAAGCTTGTCAAAAACATGGAAGCCATGTGTCTCAGACTAAAATTTCTTTCAATTTTCTTAAGAAGAAAGGAACAGGATTTCCTCTCCGATCTCTCAGGCACTTGTAGATGTCTCCACTCGGTCGATTTAAACATGGATCTTGTCACACTCGCAGTACTTGCTTTATATGGGCCTTAATTCGGTGCAAATAAAGAGGTAGTACAAGTT
>Ga0182030_10028353_pt1 | contig 10013 bp, 5 predicted proteins | sample 812S3MmetaG_FD_121299 | JGI IMG/M metagenome (GOLD analysis project Ga0182030, IMG submission 121299) | Permafrost microbial communities from Stordalen Mire, Sweden - 812S3M metaG (Illumina Assembly) | ecosystem: Environmental > Terrestrial > Soil > Wetlands > Permafrost | place: Sweden... | reverse complement strand
GACCGGCGCAACGGCAAGGCCCCCACCAGGCAGCGTTCCGCCGGCACGCCCCCGGGCGTTGAGCCGCGGCCCCTGAAGGAATCCCGCAACAAGCCACTGTTACCACCAGACGTACGCAAGCGCCTGCAGGGCTTTGTCCTGCCCCAGGTCGCACCCTCGCGGATGCGCCGGGGAGAGTGGAAGACCAACCGCGTTCAGATGGTCCAGAGGCTCTTTGTATATCTCTGGACCGCGATCCGCTGGCTGGCCGAGGTCGGCTGGGACAAGCTTCGCGGGATCGATTCCCTCGAACGGCGCGCGGTACGGCTGCGCGAATCCATCGAATCACTGGGCGGCAGCGCGGTGAAGCTGGGCCAGCAGCTCGCCATGCGCATCGATCTGCTGCCTTACGAGTTCAGCGTGGAATTGTCCAAGATGCTGGACAGGATGACGCCGTTTCCCACGGAGTACGCGGTCGAGCGCATCGAGACGTTCCTGCGGCGGCCGCTTGACGAAGTGTTCCGGGACTTCAATCCTGTCCCGATCGGTTCCGCCTCGGTGGCGTGCGCTTACGGCGCCTTTCTTGCGAATGGCGATCACGTCGCGATCAAGGTGCGCCGGCCGAGAATCGGTGAAATATTTGTCGCCGACTGCGCGGCTTTGGGTCTGGTTCTTAAGAGCCTGGAATTCCTTACCATCCTGCGGCCCGGACTTTCGCATAATTTTCTGTACGATTTTCGGCAGATGTTGCTGGATGAGCTGGATTTCAGCAAGGAAGTCCGCTACACGGAGCTGTTCCGCCGCCGCTCGCGAAAGCGCATAAAGTATGTCAGCGCGCCTAAGGTCTATCCGGAATTATCCTGCGAGGACATCCTGGTGACGCAGTTCATGGAGGGCATGTGGCTCCGTGAACTACTGAATGCAGTCGAACAGAAAGACGAGGAAGCCCTCGCGCTCGCGGCCGCTAAGGGGGTGTACCCCAAACTGGTCGCCAAGCGGCTGCTGCGCGCCAACCAGTATGGCGTATTTGAAAATCTGGTCTTTCACGCCGATCCGCATCCTTCCAACGTTGTGGTGCAGCGCGACAGCCGCATCGTATTCATCGACTTCGGTTCCTGTGGCGTCTATACCTCGCGCGAGCGCAACATCTGGCGTCAGTTCTCCTATTACTTCCAGCAGGAGGACGTGGGGCGCATGGTGCAAAGCGCCGTGGCGCTGCTGGAACCGCTGCCGCCCATCGATATCGATGAGCTGAGCAAACGCCTCGAGAACCTCTTCTGGGACCATCTGAATGCCTTCAAAAGCAAACATACCCAGTGGTGGGAGCGCACGTCCGCGCGGGTCTGGATTAAATACATGGAGCTGGCCCGCGAATACGATGCGCCGCTGGCCCTGAATACCCTGCGCATGATTCGTTCCACGCTGATGTACGAAACCGTAGCGGCGCGCCTTTTTCCCCGCGCGAATATCGTCAAAGAGCATCGCGCCTATCTGAAGGTGGCGGGCAAGGCCTCCAAGCGACGGCTGCGGAAGGCTTTCCTGAAACGCATGTTCAAAGGGCCCAGCCTCGAGGATTACCAGACCTTCGAGCGGATGATGGGCATGGCCCACCGCGCCATGTACCTGGCGCAGCGCTGGCTGGACCAGCCTCCTTTCCACTTCTCCATGATGGTGGACAAATTCGTCTACGCAGTTACGGTAATCCTGCGCACCATTATTACTTTCATCTTCTTCACCCTCGGGTCGGGATTTCTGCTGTTGCTGTGGCACCTCGTAAGACGCGATGCGCCGGTTCCCGATATCTGGAACGCGTGCATTCAGGTGCTGAGTTGGGGCCCCTATCAGTTCGTGATCGGACTGAATCTGTTCCTCGCCATCCGCAAGATCATGATGCGGCTGTTTGACAAGGACATTCGGAAGAGCTCGACGGGACTTAATTAGGGCTTTGATATACGGCCGTTCCCCGTCTCGCTGCTCAAAGACTCGACGAGACTGGAGGAGCAGTCGTCCAGGTTCGCGTCAGGCAGCCACATGGAAGGCGTCGGCAAACGCCGATGCAACCCTCATAACTTCGGGGATCGCGTCTGGTGTAAACGCTCCGCCGAATGCCTCATTGATGTCCTCAAGCGACATTCCGTTTGCCATGCATTCCAGGATGAGCGCGACGGACGGGCGGGTGCCACGGATCGCGAGCGATTCAAAGACTACGAATGGATCTTTGCCGATCCCGGACTCCTGGGCGGCAAGCGTTCATCTCGTCGGCTGCTTTCGCGCGTGGGTGTTTACGAGGCCGCGGCCGAACGGGCCGTGGACAGCCTCTTGATCAGGCGCTGCTTGGTGTTCTCGCGCACTTCCAGGTAGCCGTGGTCTCGCCTCTCCTGATCGCTCCTGCCCTTCCAGGATTCCATGACATCGGCCAGCGCTCCCACGATCAGGTCGGATGTCTCTTTCACCGACATGCCGAGGATTTCCCGGCAGGCCCGGTCGGTCCACGCCGCGTGATTCCCCGCCTTCCACCGCATATGCGCGGCGAAGGGAATGCCGCTGATCAGATCGTCACGATATGGCCCCGAGAGCCGCATAAGCGCAGTGCAGGGATTCGGGTTGTCCGGTCCCTCGCTCGCGTAAGACATCGCCACGCCGATCCCCGCCCACATCTCAGGGCGGCGCGCTTCGTCGAACCGCGAAATAGCTGCGGCAATCGCCACCGGGTCGGCCCCGTATACCCACCACATGGCGCGCGCGATGCCGGAATCGTACAGCGTTCGGTTCTGAAAGTTCAGGATTGCAGGGGCCGGCTTGCGGCCATCGGCAAAGGTCTTCCAGTTAAAAAAACCGTCGTGGAATCCGTAACCGTCAGCCAGGCAGAAGGCCGTTACCTCATCCAGCCTGCGCTGATAGGATTCCAGACGGCGCAGTCCCATGGGTATGCGGGAAATGGCGAAACCGGCGCCGACCATCGTGATGTAGTCGTGCGGCGCGCCGTCGGAATGCGTGAATGCCTCCAGCCTTTTGGAGCCTGGAATCATCAGGTCCAGCAGCGCCAGGTAGAGCCCGATCCCCTCATGCGCGAACCCGACGAACTCCGCCGGAACCTTGTCATTGAGCCGGCGAAGCAGTTCTTTGGTGTCGGGCTCGGCCAGGGCCAGATGGTAGCCATCGAGGAAAGCGTGCAGAATGCTTTCCAGATGCTTGCGGCTCGGAGAATTCACCCCCGGGAATTCGCGCCGTTCAAAACTGGCCTCCTTAACGGGAAGACCCAAAACTAAGCGTTTCAGACCAGCCAGCATCGGAAGACTCTCCTCTCGCCTGGTGCCAAACTGCAGAAATTCGCGTACCTCCGATTCCCGGTGCCGCTTGCTGATGCGCGCGGTTCAGAAAGGGCTTCCGAACCGTGACCGTGAAGGATCGGCGCACTCGCACTCTTGCAATCAGGCACTACGCTACCTGCGCGGGCTGGGAGATGGCGCTGCCCGCCGCCGCTGCCATGACGCGCGGTTGCTGCTCGACCAGCGCAGCCGCCTGACGTCTGCCGACCACATAAAGGATGATGCCGCGAATGGCGCAGATAAGCGTTACCGAGTAAAACATCGTGTACTGCAGATGGATGTCGAGGAGGATCGAGTAGGCAAGAGCGATACTTCCGCCGAAAATGATCTGGCTGCGCAGCTTCGAAGGCGAGGTCTGCGGGTCGGTGATCATGTACAGGGTGAACAGCACCATGGTTATGCCCGTCAGCGGTACCATCTGGCCAACCCATGGCGTATCGATGCGCCACGAACGGATGGTGGCCTGAACAGCGAAGCCAATAATCCACGCCGCCACCAGCGGCAGGCGTCCGGTAAACAGCAGATTCAGCCGCATACCCAGCATGACGATGACGAGCGGCACAAGGTAGTCCCAGGCGCCGTGCAGATTGATGGTCCAGCTCCAGGGAAGCACGCCAACCCAATGGAAGGTCGCGAGCACCACCGCGATCCCGAAATTGGACGGGTTCATGAAATGCTGCAGACGGCCGTTGGCATAGACGCGGAACACATACTTGGAGCCGATTGCGATCACAACGGCGAGAGCCGCGACGGCCAGCCGTTTATTGAAATAGAGCAGAAACGAAAGCGTGACCGACGTCATGTGCGCGGAAAGCAGCCAGTCGACAAACTTCTTCCAGCCGCCTCCCAGGTAGCCGGGGACGTCGCCGGATGCCCTGGCATCCACCCATTCGAAGAAGATCGCGCTGGAGTATCCGGCAGCCAGACAGACGAAAACCTGCGCCAGCGACTGCTCGAATCCGAACACAGTCTGGCCGAGGATCATGAAGATCGTCGCCAGGGTGGCGGATGTGCGAAGACCCATCCGGGGATCGCGTTTCTTCTTTTCTGGAGCGCTCATTGCTTTTCCTCCGTTTCCGTTTTTGAGCCGAGGACCACCGTATGGTAGCCCGGCGCCAGCGCCATCTGATCGTGGTGCAGCGCGCCTTGCAGGTCGCGCCAGGTGATCTTCAAAGGAATCTGCGAAGCCGTCGTCTGGCCCAGACCGAAGCGTACCTCCGGGCTTCGTTGTCCGGAATGCCCGTTGCCGCCGTCCACCTGGCGAATCTGGCGTTTGCCGTCGGGCACGTCGGCCTCGACAAAAGCGCCGATCGCCGGTGTGCCCTCGCGCCATACGGGGTGCCCGTCGTGAATCTTCATGGCACCGCTGTTGCTGCCAGCCGTCGGCAGGAGAAGATGCAGGCCGAGAAAGCGATTCCCCGAGCTCTGGTTCTTGATGAACACGGAATCCTCCCAGATGTTGGCATAGACCAGGTCCGGATAGCCGTCGCCATCGACATCGGCCACGCCGATGCCGCGCGAGGCCCCGTCGAGATTGGGCAGCACGGTGGTCGACAGATTGACGTAGCGGCCGTTGCGTCCGAGGGCATAAAACGCGCTCGGTTTGTGGCCGTCGATGTCCGAGCCGTGGTAAAACTTCGGCCAGATCGCCGGATACTTGATGAAAGTATCGTTGCTGACGCCGAACTGTCCGAAGTCTGCCCAGCGCATGTGATCGCCTTTGATCAGACCAACCACCTGGAGCAGTTCCAGCTCGCCATCGTTGTCCATGTCCTCAAAACGCGTGTCCCAGGCCCAGGCGCTGTGGGAGACGCCGAGTTCCTCGGCACGGTCGACATATGGGGCGATGCCTTTGGCCATCTGATCCGTCTTGCCGTTCGACGTCCACAGGAAATGGGCTTCCCCGAGGCCGAACGGCGAAGAGATGTTGCTGATGAACATGTCGAAGATGCCGTCGTTGTTGATGTCGCCGAAATCGGCGCTCATGCCTTTGAAGGAATCATTGCCAAGCACCATCGACGAAGGAGTGAGGAAGCCTTTTTCGCCCTTCAGCAGCCGCAGGTCGACGTGACCCGGTCTGGAGTGATTCCAGAGCAATTCATCCGGTCCGAAATCGTTGGCGATGTAGAGATCCGATAACCCGTCTTTATCCAGATCCGCCGCGCCGATCGCCAGCGTCCAGGCGTGCGCGCCATCGCCGGGAAATACATTGCCCGCATCTTTATATATCGCGGTGGGCTCCGGCCCGGACGTGCTTCCTGCGTAAAGAAAGACCCGGCTCAACCCGCCGTTGCGGGCGCGCGTAAAGTCTTCGTTCATGCGCACCGGCCGGTCCGAGTTCGCATCGGTCAACTCGTTACCATCGGCGAAATAGTTCCCGGTGATGATGTCCTGGTGGCCGTCGCCATCGATATCGGCGAAGGTCGCGGTGGAGGACCACCATCTCTCATTCAGGCCCGGCACCAGTTCCTGCACCTTGAACGACGCCATCGAAAGCGGCGCGCCGGGCTGCAGGTCGGATGGGGCGCGGCGCAGCAGCAGCACCGGTGGGCGGCCCCAGAAAGCTACAAAGATGTCGGCCAGCCCGTCCTCATTCATGTCGGCGATGCGGCAGAGGCTGGGGTATTCCGTGACGCGGTCGAAGAGCGAGCCGAACTCCAGCGTGAAGGCCGGATAGCGGTTTCCGGTACCCGGCACAGGAGAAACCGTGATCGACTTGGCGCGGACATCGGTGAGACAAAGGTCATTCGGGAGTCCGTCGCCGTCGAGATCGCCCAGGGCGGCCGAGGCGCCCACCAGATTGAGGTAGAAACCGATGTGCTCGGCGGACTTGTTTACCGGGAAGACCACGCCTCCCGCGGGCATGGGTGCGGCCGGAAGATGCTGCCAGCTCAGCTTGAAGTGTGAAGCCAGCCGCTCCATTTCACCCGGCGGCGGGTCGGGGATTCTCGAGAAGCCCGCCAGCAGGCCCGTCACTCCGAGAACGGCAACGACAACGTAAACGTTCTGTTTTCTCCTGGGCTTCCGGGGCTCACTCACTTGTCCTGTCCTCCAGTCTTCTCTGTTTTCGACCCGAGTACAACGGTGTGATAGCCGGGCGCCAGCGCCATTTCGTCGTGATGCAGCCCGCCATGCAGGTCGCGCCACGTGATCTTCAAAGGAATCAACGAAGCCGTCGTTTGGCCCAGGCCGAAGCGGATCTCGGGGCTGCGCTGGCCGGAATGCCCGTTGCCGCCATCCACCTGGCGAATCTGGGAGCGGCCGCCAGGCACGTCGGCCTCGACGAATGCACCGATGGCGGGCGTGCCTTCGCGCCAGGCCGGGTGCCCGTCGTGGATCTTCATGGCTTCGTTATTGCTGCCCGCGATCGGCAGCAGAAGATGGAGTCCCAGGAAACGGTTCCCCGAGCCGTGGTTCTTGATATAGGTGGAATCCTCCCAGAAATTCGCATACACGAGTTCCGGGTACCCATCGCCGTCGACATCGGCCACGGCAAGTCCGCGGGACGCCGGGGTAAAACCAGGAAGGACTGACTTGGCAAGGTTGACGTAGCGGCCCTCAGGCCCGAGCGCGTAAAACGGGGCGGGATAATGGCCGTCCACTTCCGAGCCAACATAGAACTTCGGCCAGATCTGCGGATATTTAATAAAGGTATCGTTGGCGATGGCGAGTTGACCGAAATCCGCCCACCGGTCGACTTTACCCTTGACCAGTCCCGTGGCCTGGAGCAATTCCAGTTCGCCATCGTTGTCGACATCCTCAAAACGCGTGTCCCAGGCCCAGGCGCTGTGCGAAACGCCGAGTTCGTCGCCCCGATCTACCCAGGGCGCAATCCCCTTCGCCATCTGGTCCATTTTTCCCGTGCTGGTCCACAGGAAATGGCTCTCGGACATGGCGAACGGCGTCGAAATATTGCTGATGAACATGTCGAAGATGCCATCGTGGTTGATGTCGCCGAAATCTGCGCTCATGCCCTTGAACGAATCGTTACCGAGCACCATGGACTCGGGGATGAGGAAGCCTTTTTCGCCCTTGAGGAGCTGAAACTTTACCTGACCGGGGCGGGAGTGATTCCACAACAGTTCGTCCGGTCCAAAGTCATTGGCGACATAGAGATCCGATAATCCGTCGCGATCCAGATCCGCCGCGCCGATGGCCAGCGTCCAGGCATGCGCGCCATCGCCGGGGAACACGTCGTGGGCCTCGCGATAAGACACTGTCGGGTCAGCGCCGGACGTACTGCCGGCATACAGAAAAATCTTGCTCAGGCCGCCGTTACGCGCCCGCGTGAAGTCAGCCGGCATCTCAAACGGGCCGTCGGAGTTCGGTGTGGTCACCTCGGAACCGTCGGCCGCGTAGTCACCGATAATGATGTCCTGGTGTCCGTCGCCATCGATGTCGGCAAAGGTTGCGGTGGAGGACCACCAGCGCTGGAAGTAGCCGGGAATCAGTTCCTGAACCTTGAAAGACTCCATCGAAAGCGGCTCGCCGGGCTTCAGTTCGGGTGGCGCACGGCGCAGCAGCAGCAGCGGAGGACGGCCCCAGAAAGCCACGAAAATATCAGCAAGGCCATCCTCGTTCAGGTCCGCGATGCGGCAAACGCTGGGATACTCCGTCACGCGGTCGAAATACTTGCCGAAATCAAGCTCGAATCGCGCATAGCGGTTCCCGGTGCCGGGGACGGGGAGCACGGTAATGGACTTGGCTCGCGTGTCGGTCAGGCAAAGGTCATTGGGCAGGCCGTCGCCGTCGAGGTCGCCCAGCGCGGCGGAGGCGCCGATCAGATTGAGATAGAACTGGAAGTGCCACGCCTTCTTCATGATCGGGAAGACCACCCCGCCCGGCGGCATGGGTGCGGGTGGGATATTCTGCCAACTCAGGCTGTAGTGAGCGGCCAGGCTGCTGACCTCGCCGGGCGCGGGGGAGGGAAGTCTGGAGAATCCGGCGAGTATACCCGTGACTCCGAGCACGGCCAGCACCACGTAAACGTTCTGCTTTCTCTTTGGTGCCCGGCGCTCGGTCACAAGCCTCCTGTTATCAGTCATTTCGATCGGTAAAAGCGGCCCGAGAAGACTGGCTCCGTTTTTTCAGGCGGTCTTAAATAGATACAGCAGAAATCCTCAATCGGATTTCGCTTCCATCACTTTTTTCGTACAACCTTCCGAGGCTAGCAGTATACAACGGATTTCGGCAGAATTCGCGGTCCGCCGGTCCATACTAACTAACGACAAGGGTCTATTTACGAGCCCGTGCCTTCTCGCGTAAACTCAGTTCGCATGGTGAGCCGGAAAATCTCGCTCTTTGCCAGCACCCGCCAAATGGCCGCCTTCTGGTGCGGTTCCCTGATGGTAGCCGCCGGCGTTGCTCTCCACATTCCGATGTTCTGGATGGGCCGCGCGACAGGTTTCCGCCTGGTCGGGATGCCGATGGACGACGGGATGCTGGCCGGCATGGCGCTGATTATTTTGGGAGTGGCGGCGGCCGCTTATGGTCTCCTGCCGCGCCATGAATCCTCCCTGGCAATCGAGGGATCGATCTCGCCCCCTGAAGATGCGCCCCTGACCAAAGCGCACTGGATACAGATCGGGCTGGTAGGCCTCGCGCTGGTCGTCGACATCATGAAAGCTTCCAGCCTCGGGTTCGTAATCCCCGGCATGCGTGTCGAGTATGGATTGAACCCGGCGCAGGCTGCGATCCTCCCGGTGGTCGCGCTCAGCGGCACAACCGCTGGTTCGTTCCTCTGGGGAATATTGGCGGATATCTACGGGCGGCGTTCGTCAATTCTGCTGGCAGCCGTGATGTTCGTGGGCACCTCCATCTGCGGCGCCATGCCTTCGTTCGCGTGGAATGTCTTTATGTGCTTCATGATGGGGCTCGCCGCCGGCGGCATGCTGCCCGTGGCCAACGCGCTGCTGGCGGAAATCATGCCGACAAAGCACCGCGGATGGTGTCTGGTGCTGCTGGGGGGAATCGGCACTGTCGGCGGCTACTTCGCCACCAGCGAAGTGTCGGCGTTACTGCAGCCATTCTTCGGATGGCGCATCATGTGGCTCGTCGGTTTTCCCACCGGCCTGATTCTGATCGTGCTTAGTCCGCTCCTTCCCGAGTCCGCGCGGTTCCTGCTGGCAATGGGACGCGTCGAGGAGGCCCGCCAGACCCTCGCCCGTTATGGCGTGGCGCTGACAAATGTTCACCGGAGCGCGAAAACCGACGCCGAGCCTGTCTCAAGGCTCGCCAAATCCGGGCCCACGCGGGCTCTCACCGTGGCCCTGACGCTGGCCGCGCTGGCCTGGGGATTCGTGAATTTCGGTGTGATGCTGTGGCTGCCGGGCACACTGGTGGCAGAGGGCCGCAGTATCGGAATCACCAGCGCCCTCATCGCGCGGTCCACGCTCATCGCGGTTCCCACCGTGATCGTGGCGACTTACCTGTACAGCCTCTGGAGTACGAAGCGCGTCCTGATCATCGCGATAGGCATCACAGCACTGGGTCTCGTGGCGACGCTCCTTCGAAACAACCCGCTTTTCCCGTTCTTCTCGAACCCCATGATCTTCGTCTCTCTGCTCATCGTCGGGACCAGCGCGGTGATTTCGATTCTGATGCCCTACGCGGCGGAGAGTTTTCCGGTGCGCCAGCGAGGGCGCGCCACGGGCTGGGTGGCCGGCTGCACCAAGATCGGGGGCGTGATCGCCCAGACCTTCGCCG
>Ga0182030_10028352_pt1 | contig 10013 bp, 7 predicted proteins | sample 812S3MmetaG_FD_121299 | JGI IMG/M metagenome (GOLD analysis project Ga0182030, IMG submission 121299) | Permafrost microbial communities from Stordalen Mire, Sweden - 812S3M metaG (Illumina Assembly) | ecosystem: Environmental > Terrestrial > Soil > Wetlands > Permafrost | place: Sweden... | reverse complement strand
TTTTTCGACATCCCATCGCGCAAGCAGCCCACCGCCACTTGAACTCCACCCGGGAGCGGGTTCCACCAATCCAGGTGCCTTCTCCCCCATCCTCAAAGGGTGCATGGTAGAGTTGCGGGGACCGGGATGGTCTCACGCAGTCCAGCCAAAGATTCCGGTGATCCCCGGAAAACCGGGGCCGCTGGTAACGATTCTCGGCCGCCACCTGGGCCAGCGCCGCGGTCACGTCCAGTTCGGCCACCGCGCCGGCGGTGGCGCGAATGCGCTGCGCGTGCGCGGCGGTGCGCTGGCGGACATCGGCGAACAACTCGCGCTCCAGCGCCAGGATCTTATCTTCGGCGTCCAACACCTTGCGCTCGTAATCCTTCAGCTCCGGGGTGGTGAAGCGCTCGGCATTGGCCAGCGTCTGCTTGCGTTCGTAATCCGCCGGCGCCAGGTGCAGATTGGCGCGGGTGATTTCCAGGTAGTAGCCGAATACGTTGTTGAAGCGCACTTTCAGCGACTGTATGCCAGTGCGCTGCCGTTCGCGCGCTTCGATCTGCGCGATGTACTGGCGCCCGTTGAGGCTCAAATCGCGCAGCTCATCGAGCTCCGCGTGGAAACCCGCTCGGATTGTTCCGCCGTCGGCGAGCGAGAGCGGCGGCTCGTCGGAGATGGCATCGAGAATGAGCCTGGCGACGTCGGGCAACTCGTCCAGCCGGTCGTGCAGAGAGCGCAATCGCGCCGCCTGCTGGGTATCGAAGCAGCGTTTCAGCGCCGGAATCTTCTCGATCGAGCGGCCCAGCGCCAGCAGGTCGCGCGGAGCGGCGGAGCCCAGCGTCACTTTGGCCAGCAGCCGTTCCAGGTCGAGAATGCCGCCCAGTTGCTTGCGCAGCTCGGCGCGCAGAATGGTCTGCTGCAGGAGGTTTTCCAGCGCGTCGAGCCGTTCTTCGATCTCCGCGCGCGCAAGCGAGGGGCGCAGCAGCCGCTGGCGCAAGAGACGCCCGCCCATGCCGGTGAGACTCTGGTCGAGCGCGGCCAGCACGGTGGCCTGTTGCTGCGGGCCGGAGGCGTCGGCGGCGAAGAGCGGCTCGGTCAACTCCAGGTTCCGCACCGTGACGGCGTCGAGAATCATGGAATCGGCGCGGTCGTAGTAAGTGGGGCGGTCGAGGTGATCGAGCGCGCCGCGCTGCGTATCGCGCAGGTAGTGCAGGATGGCGCCGGCTGCGCCGATGGCCGCCGGGCGGTTGGCCAGGCCGCAGCCATCGAGAGTCAGCAGTTTGAAGTGGTCGCGCAGGGTGCGGTCGGCGTAATCCTGGGTGAAGATCCACTCTTCCAACTCGGTGCGCACGAAGCGCGGCGCGCTGCCCGAGCGGTCGTCCGCGGCGACGAGCGGCAGATCGCCGGGAAACAGGACCTCGCGCGCGCCCAATTGTTCCAGCGCGCCGGCCACCTCGCCGGGCTCCAGTTCCGTCACGCGGAATTCGCCCGTGGAGATATCCACGTGAGCCACGGCGGAGCGCGTCCCGCAGCGCGCCACCGCAGCCAGGTAGTTATTCTCGCGCGAGCGCACCAGGTTGGCGTCCATGGCGGTGCCCGGCGTCACTACGCGGGTGATTTCGCGCCGCACCAGCTTTTTGGCCACCTTGGGATCTTCCATCTGGTCGCAGATGGCCACCCGATAGCCCTTCTGAATCAGGCGCGCGATGTAGCCTTCGGCCGCATGGTAGGGCACGCCGCACATGGGGATGGCCGCGCCCTTTTCCTTATTGCGGGAGGTGAGGGTGATCTCCAGTTCGCGCGCGGCCACCACCGCGTCTTCGAAGAACATCTCATAGAAATCGCCCAGGCGGAACATCAACAGCGTGCCGGGGACCTGCTCCTTGATGCTGTTGTACTGCCGCATCAGCGGCGTGGAAGCGTCAGACGACATCTACCTCCGCTCGTGGCACAGGCCCATGCTCGGCCATCAGGCGTAAATTCCCCGCAGCCGGATGACGTTGGCCACGCGATCGAGCGCCAGCATATACGCCGCAATGCGATTGTTGGTGTGATGCTTTCCGGCATATTCCACCACCGCGTCGAAGCTCTCGTCCATGATCTCCTGCAGCCGGGTGTTGACCAGTTGCTCGTTCCAGAAGTAGCCCTGCCGGTCCTGCACCCACTCGAAATAGGAAACCGTCACTCCGCCCGCGTTGGCCAGAATATCGGGGATTACGAAGACATTCTTGTCCGCCAGAATCAGGTCGGCCAGAGGCGTAGTCGGTCCGTTCGCGCCTTCGCACAGGATCTTGCAGCGCAGCCGGCCGGCATTCTGCGAGGTGATTACGTTTTCCGTGGCGGCCGGAATCAGGACGTCGCAATCCAGGTATAAAGCCTCCGCCTTGTCCATGTCCTCGCCGCCCGCAAAGCCGGTGATCGATCCGGTTTCCTGGCGGTGCTCGTGCAAGGCGGCGATGTCGAGGCCTTTGGGATTGTACACCGCGCCGTCGTACTCCACCATGGCCACAATGTGGAAGCCCATCGCCTGCATCAGCTTCGCCGCCATGCCGCCGACGTTGCCGAAGCCCTGAATCACCACGCGCGCCTGCCCGGGCGGGATGCCGAGCTGTTGCAGCGCTTTCAGCGTGACCATCATGCAGCCGCGGCCAGTGGCTTCCGGGCGGCCGCGCGACCCTCCCAGCGCCATCGGCTTGCCGGTCACCACCCCCGTGGTGGTGTGGCGCTGGTGCATGGAGTACGTGTCCATGATCCAGGCCATGACTTTTTCGTTGGTGTTGACGTCCGGGGCGGGCACATCGCGCTCCGGTCCGATGAAATCCATGATCTCGGAGGTATAGCGGCGGGTGAGCTTTTCCAACTCCTGGTCGGAGAGCAGATTGGGGTCGCAGATCACGCCCCCTTTGCCGCCCCCGAACGGGATGTTGACCACGGCGCATTTCCACGTCATCCAGGAGGCCAGCGCGCGGACTTCGTCCAGCGTGACATCCGGGGCGAAGCGGATGCCGCCCTTGGCCGGCCCGCGCGCCAGCGAATGCTGCACGCGGTAGCCGGTGAAGACCTCTATGCGGCCATCGTCCAGCAATACCGGAATGTTTACGGTAATTTCCTTGGTGGGAGTGCGCAGAACCTTGCACATGCCGTCATCCAGCTTGAGACGCATGGCGGCCTCGTCGAAGCGCGCGGCGGCGGCAAGCCAGGGGTTCTTTTCATTTTCGAGCGATATGGAAACGGGAGCGGTCAACGTGGCCACTAGATAGAGCCTCCGGTTCTATTATGCCAGCGCTACGACCCTAAAATCTCCAGCGCCTTCAGAACCGGAGGATCGCGCTGGAGTTCCACCTGGTCGCCGCGTTCCACGCCGAAGGCCTGATTGAAGATTTCGGTCTTGATGTGGTTGCGCAGAAAGGCCCCCTGGGTCGCCCATTCGCCCGGTCCCGGCTGGATGCCGAGCGCCGCGGCGTAAGCTTCGAATTCGTCCAGCAGCGAAGGCGTCACGTCGAAATCTTCATCCACTTTGTGGCTGCGGAGATACTCGGTGGCAAAACCGGTAAAGGATCCACTGCCCATCAGGGCTGCGCGCAGACGGCTCAGCGGCTCCGGCGTGACGACGAAATCCGGCCGGATCCCGCCGCCGCCCGTCACCGCGCGCCCCTTATCGGTGTGAAACTCCGACTGTGCATTGGGGTGGGCCGTAGTGGCGCCGAGCTCGAACTCTTTCACGTCGAGCGGCTTCTGGATCGATCGGCCGCTGGGGGTGTAGTAGAGCGCCGTGGTGAGCGCCAGCCCGGCGCCGCCGCTTAAGGGATATACGCTCTGCACCAGCCCTTTGCCGTAGGTCGGCTCGCCCACGATGGTGGCGCGGTCGTGGTCCTGTAGCGCGCCGGAGACGATCTCCGAAGCGCTGGCGGTCTTTTCGTTCACCAGCACCACCAGCTTGAACCGGTAGGGCTTGGCCGATTCCGGCGCCTTTTCGGCCTTCTCCGGCACGCTCCGGCCGCGGATGGTGAAGACCGTGGCGCCGGGTTCGAGGAACAACGACGCCGTCTCCAGCGCCGCCGTGACCACCCCGCCCGGGTTGCCGCGCAGATCCAGCACCAAGCCGTTCAATTTCTGCCCGCCCAACTTCTCGATGGCCGCCTTGATATCCTTGCCGGTGTTCTCGTCGAAGCTGGTGACGTGCAGGTATCCGATGCCGGGGCCAATGAAAAAAGCGCGCTCCACGCTCGACGTTTGCATCTCTTCGGGTGTCAGGACCAGCCGCATGATACGCCCCGCGCCGGGCCGCATCACGTCCAGTTGCGCCGGGTGCTGCCGCGATTCGCCGAGCAGTTCGGTGAGCTGGTCCACATCCAGGCGGCCGATGACGTAGTTGTTGATGGCCATGATCTCATCGCCGGGCATCAGCCCCGCCTTGGCCGACGCTGTCCCGGGCAGGGTCTGCAGGACGATCACCCGGCCCGGAACGATTGAGACCACCGTGCCGAAGCCTTTCTGGGTGGACGATTCCATCTTCTGGAGCTGATCGAATTGTCCCGGGTCGAAGAACACGGAATGCGGATCGAGCTGGTGCAGCATGCCGGGAATCGCGCCCGTATAGAAGGCTTGTTCGGACGAGATGGGTTCGGCCGCATTGGCTTCCACGATAGCGAATGCGTCGACAAAGGTCTTGATTTGTTTGTCGAGGTCGTCGGCGGCGGGCAATGCGACGGCGCCGCAGAGAAGGATGGCAAGGAGGCGAAACATCAATTCTTTCTATTCTATCGCGCGGCGAAATCGACATAACCCCAATGCTCCGGCACGTGCATGTCGATGAGCCCCTGCGGCGACCAGACCCAGTTATCTTCGGGCTTCCCCGGCACTTTTACGTACTTCCCGTTCACGATGGCGGTTTGCCACTCCACGCGCGAAAAGTTGATGCGCCATTGGCCGCCGGCGGCGGGCCGCTCGACCGGCGCGCGGGAGCCGAAGGCGCTCCACGGGAAGGCGATCTCCACCGACCAGCCGCGGTCGCGGTCGCGCGGGTCGTTGAGGGCGCCGTCCACGTGCACCGCGGTCAGCAGCCCGGGGATCTCCCAACTGTTGTCCGCCTTGCCGCCCTCGCGGTAGGGTTTGTTCAGGAACAGGTCCCAGCCGGTATTGAGGGCGTTTATCTCGAATTCGAAATAGTTGCGGCCGTCGCCCGAGGGATTCAGGAAAACCTCGAAATCGTTGTCTTGGAAGATTACCGAATCGTGCTCGGCGAGGGTGGCCCAGACGTGCGGTTCCTGGAGTTCGGCGGCAACGTAGAGATAGCGGTCGTCCCACAGCATCTTGACCCGCGTGCGAAAGCGCGGCGTGGGGTGCCCGGCGCCTTGTATGTCCACGAAGTCGTCCGTCCAGGCGGCGTCGCGCCACGCGGCATCGTCGAGCTTGCCGTCGATGCGGATGGGCTTGGTGGCGCGGTGGCAGGTGTAGTGCTTGGGGGGCTGGCACCAGGCGGCAGCCGCGAGCGCGCAGAGGGCGAAAGCGAGGCGCGGCATCAATCGGGCCACATGCGGGCGATCTCGACGGCCACGCTGGGGAAGAGTTGGGGCGTGAGGACGCCGTGGGCCAGGCGGCCATTTACTTCCACCGTGCGCGCTTCCGGCGAGATCACCCAGACTTCGGGCACCCCGAGCGCGGCGTAGTCGGCGAGCTTTTCCGCTATTCGCTCGCCTGGTGAAAGCACCTCAGCGATCAACTGAGGCGCGGAGTGAACGAAACCGTCCTGCTCGACGATGCTGCGTTTCTGAAAAACGGCCAGATCGGGGACGCGCACGGTCAGGGGCTGCTTGCGAATGACCAGACCGAATTGAGCTGTTGCCACGAAATATTCAGGTTCATCCAACTGACTCGCCAGCAGGCGCGAGACGAGTTCTAAGATCCGCGCGTGAAACCATTTCGGCGCCCGCGTAATCCGAACCTCACCGTTAATCACTTCCTCGATGGCGTCGCTGACTTCGGGCATACCAAGCCACTCTTCGTACGTGACGGTGGCCATAATCAGTCCGGCCAGATGCTGGCGATGTCGACGGTGACGTTGGGGAATAGCTTGGGTGTAAGAGTGCCGTGGGAGAGGATCTGAGCACTCCGCAAGTAGCCATCCTCCCAATTCAACACCTCGACCGTGCGCGCTTCCGGGGAAATTACCCAGACCTCCGGCACTCCGGGGCTGGCATAGTCGGCGAGCTTCTCCTCGCGCTCGCGACGCGTATTGGCGGGCGAGAGCACCTCCACCAGCAACTGCGGGGCGGAATGAATGTGGCCGTCCTGCTCCACGAGCGTCGTCATGTCAAACACGGCGAGGTCGGGTATACGACAAGTCAAGGGCGCCTTTCGGATGATCAGGTCGAACCCACCTTCGGCAAAGGAAAACGTGCCGGTGTCCACCTGACTCTCGATCGCCCTGCACGTACGTTCTATAATTCGGTGGTGTTTCCAGGCTGGTGCGGGCATGATTCGGATCTCGCCGTTCACCACCTCTTCGATGGCGTCGGCGACTTCCGGCATATGAAGCCACTCTTCATACGTAACGGTCTTCGAATTGGGCAGGCTTGCCATAATCAGTCCGGCCAGATGCTGGCGATATCGACGGTGACGTTCGGGAATAGCTTGGGCGTAAGCGTGCCGTGGGAGAGGATCTGAGCACTTCGCAGGAAGCCATCTTCCCCAAACAAAACCTCCACCGTGCGCGCTTCCGGGGAAATCACCCAGACTTCCGGCACCCCGAGGCTGGCATAGTCGGCGAGCTTCTCCTCGCGCTCGCGGCGCGTATTGGCAGGCGAGAGCACCTCGACCACCAACTGCGGCGCGGAATGTATATACCCGTCCTGCTCGACGATCGTGCTCCGGTCGAAAACGGCCAAGTCCGGAACCCGTGAAGTCAAGGGAGACTTGCGAATAATCAGGCCGAACTCGGACACCTTCACACGAAACGCGCGCCGGTCCAACTGGGCGAGCAGAGCATATTGAAGGTTCTCGACGATCTCGCTATGATTCCATTTCGGTGCGGGCATGATTCGGATCTCGCCGTTCACCACCTCTTCGATGGCGTCGGTGACTTCCGGCATGCGAAGCCACTCTTCATACGTAACGGTCTTCGAATTGGGCAGGCTTGCCATTCGTCCTTATTCTACTATTTCAGCTTCACGCCCACGGCTTCGCCGGTGTATTTCACGGTCTTCCCACCCGTCTCCTCGAAGCGGAATCCCACGGGCGCGCCCGGCGAAACCAGCACCGCCCGCACCGTCCGCTCCTTCAGCATTTGCGGAAAGGAACCCTGGCGCCGGCCGATGGTCAGCGTTCCGCTGGCGTCGTCCCACTTGATGGGGATCAGTGAAAACGCGCCCTTTTCGTAGTCGTATGTCGTTCCCTGGTCCTCGTACAGCGTGAAGGCGCCATTGGCCCCCGCGTACACGTAGACCGTCAACGGGTCCGCGGCTTTCTCACCGGTGTACTGCAGCTCCGGTCCGAAGGGCACAATCGACCCCGCCCTTACAAACACCGGGATCGCGTCATACGGCGCCGCAACGTCGTGGGCGCCCGCAGCCGCGGCTTTCCCGGTCCAAAAGTCGTACCACGCGGCGCCTTTCGGAAGATAGACCGCCCAGGTGCGCGCCTGGTAAGTGGTCACCGGCGCCACCAGGAAGGCAGGTCCGAACATATATTCGTTGTTTAAGTCGCGGGCGGTCTGATCGGCCGCGAAGTCCATCACCAGGGGACGCATAATCGTGCCCGCCTGCTGCGTCACGCCGCCGGCCAGCGAATAGATATAGGCCATCATGCGATACCGCAGGCGGTCGAACTTCAATTCCGCCTGGTAGGCCGGGTGCGACTCTCCGCCCAGGGTCCACATTTCCCGCGGCTTCAGCTCGCCATGCACCCGCAGGAGCGGCGTGAAGGTTCCGAATTCGAACCAGCGGGCGTTCAGTTCGCGCCATTCTTCTTCGTCCTCCGGCTTGGGGTTGCGGGTGGAGAACTTGTTCTGCATGGTGTAGCCGCCAACGTCCTGCGTCCAGTAAGGGACGCCCGAAATACTCAGCCCCAGGCCGGCCGGAATCTGCTTTGCCATAGCCGTCCAGGTAGACGTGATATCGCCCGACCAGGTGGCCGCGCCGTAACGCTGCTGTCCTGCGAAGGCCGACCGCGTCAGGATGAAGACCCGCTGATCCGGCGCCGCGCTGCGCTGCCCGTCGTACACTGCCTCGCTATTGAACAGCGGATAGCCGTTGATCACCCGCGATCCCATGCCCATACCGGTCTTCGGCATGTGCGTCCGCGTGCCCTCCAGCGTAGGCGGGGAAGGCATCAGGTCCGGCTCGGTGGCGTCCATCCACCAGGCGTCGATGCCTTTCTGGAAGAGGTTGGTGTCGATCTGCGACCAGAACATCTCCCGCGCGCCGGCGTTGAACGCATCGTAGAACGTGTAGGGATAATTGATCCAATCCTTCATGCCTTCCTGCAGATTAGGCTGGTATAAGTATCCCGCTTTCTGCATGGCATCGAAGTTAGCCGTTCCCGGATAGAACTTACCCCACACGGATATCATCACGTGGGCGTGCAGGTCGTGCACCGACCGGATCCAGCCGGCCGGGTCGGGGAACCGCGCCGGGTCGAACTGGTGCGAACCCCAGGCGTCGGCTTTCCAGTACTGCCAGTCCTGCACGATGTTATCGAAGGGGATCTTGCGGTCGCGGAATTGCTTCACCACGTCGAGGCTTTCCTGCGCGGTGTTGTACTTCTGCCGCGACTGCCATAGCCCGAACGCCCACAGCGGCATCATCGGCGCTTGTCCGGTAAGCAGCCGGTAGCCCGCGACGACGCTGTCGAGTTTCGGACCATAGATGAAGTAATAGTCGACGCCATCGGCCACTTCCGACCACAGCGCGATCTTATCCGCCTCGGGCGAAGGAGTCTTCCAGCTTAGTTGCAGCTTGTTGCCGCCCTCCGGGTTCCAATCGAGCTTGAGGGGGTAGCGACGATTGGCCTCCAGGTGCACCTTCACCTGGTCGTCGTCCGCCAGCCAATTCTGGCGATAGTGGTCGATGATGGGGCGGTTGTCGAGCCATACCTTGATCGCCCCGTCGGACGTGGTCTTGATCTGGTAATCGCCCGTCTCGGGCGCCGTGACCGCGCTTTCCCAATGCACTTCCTGCGGGCGCGCGCCGCGGCCACCGCCGCGACCGCCAGGGTGGATGTCGGGAGCGGGCGTCTCCGCCGGTATCGGCACAAACGGCCGCAGATCGCCGAACCGTGTGTACGACATGTTGTCCCAGAAAATGCCGTAACCGCAGCTCGAGAGCAGCATGGGCACTACGACGCGCGTATTGCGCTGCCACAGGTCCATGTCGTAGCCCTTGATGTCCACGGTCCCCAACTGCTGCTGCCCCAGCCCATATAGCGACTCGCCGGCGTTCGCCTGCCACAATTGGCGCGCATGGAAGGTTTCCTCGCCCTGCACATCGGCGCTTTCGAGCACGTGTCCGTCCGCCGCTTCCGCGAGAACCGGCCGGCCGGCCGCGTCCAGGAAACTGACGCGCCCGGTTTGACGATCCACCCGCGCCTTCAACTGAGCGGTGGACAGCGTCAACTCACCCGCAGTATCCGCCAGGGTCCACTTCACCGCGGACACGTGCGGCGCCACCACCGACGCGCTCCGGGTGAACAGAATGGCGCTCCTGGCGAACGTCACGCGCACGATGCTGTCGGTCACCAACTGGACCCGCAGCGTTCCCGCGGCGGTCTCGAGTTCGATTCCGTCCGGCTGTTTCGAATAGTCGCCCACCGCCGCTGAAAGCAGCGGTGTGAGCGAGAGCAATCCTACGATAAGACCACGCATAGAGCGCCTCCCGTATTAATGGAACGCTCATTTTAGCTCAAGGCCTCCGGGTCTAACCTGCATTTCTCATCGGACCTTGCGTGTTGCTTTGTGGCGCAGGCTCTTCAGCCTGCCGCGTCGGCCCCCAAGCCGACGCATGGACCGGGAGCCGCTACAACAGCGTGTCTCGGCAGGA
>Ga0182030_10028350_pt1 | contig 10014 bp, 7 predicted proteins | sample 812S3MmetaG_FD_121299 | JGI IMG/M metagenome (GOLD analysis project Ga0182030, IMG submission 121299) | Permafrost microbial communities from Stordalen Mire, Sweden - 812S3M metaG (Illumina Assembly) | ecosystem: Environmental > Terrestrial > Soil > Wetlands > Permafrost | place: Sweden... | reverse complement strand
CTTGTTGCACCTGTGGCCGTCGACATTTCCCCTACAAGTGCTGAAGCCCGTTCTGATCTGGGTCCCGCCGTTTCATCGTCAGCGACGCAGGCATTTGCGGCGCCGTCCGCTGGATTCACGCTCTTCACATGGCTTTTCAATCTCGGCGCCATCCTCCTCCTCTTCGTGGCCTGGCAGCTCTGGGGAACTTCGATCTCCCAACACCATGCACAGGCTCAGCTTCACAGCGCGTTCGAGGCCTCCGTCCGCCACTCCACTGCAGCACCTGCGACGGCATCAGGCCCAGTGCTGATCCCGGCCCACCAGGTTGTGACGCCGCCCGCCGAGGGCTCACTACTGGCTCACGTGCAGATCCCGGCGATCGGACTCGACGAATACGTCGTCTCGGGAACCGCCGAGGGGGATCTGGCCAAGGGTCCGGGTCACTACATCGGTACGGCCGCGCCGGGGCAGGCCGGCAATGTGGCCATCGCCGGTCACCGCACCACGAATGGCGCCCCTTTCAACCAGATCGGGAAATTGGCGGTCGGAAATCAGATCTACCTGACCACGTTGTCCGGGGAGCGGTTGACGTACGTGGTGTCACAGGCACCCGTCGCAGTCTCACCCGGGGACGTCGCCGTCCTCAACGATTTCGGGGACAATCGCATCACGCTCACCACCTGCAACCCTGAATATTCGTCGTCACAGCGACTCGTCGTTGTCGGAGAGTTGCAGCAGCCCAATCCGCCGAAGGCGAGCAAGGCCATGACAGTCCGTTACCACATCCTCAATCCGGCGACGACCAGTTGGGACTGGTCGTCGCTCCCTGTCGTCGTGCTCGAATGCGGGATCCTGTTGCTGCTGGGTCTCAGCAATCGGTGGTTTAACGCGTGGTTCGGCCGAAGCGGACGGTGGATAATTCTTGTCCCCATCTGGATCGGTGGCCTTTACCTGCTCTTCACCACTCTCACAAGTTTTCTCCCAGCCTCGATTTAGCCCAAGGGCGTGGCGCTCGTGCTCGCAAGGGTCCCGCCAAGGGCTGGCAACTTGCGGATCAGCCGATGGTTGACCGCTTTCGCCGTCGACGTTGGTCGAGGGCGAAGATACCCGTGAGGACGAAACCGCCGGCAAGGGGCAACATCGCTTCGTATGGAGCCTCAGGAGTTTGCGACGCCAACGGGACAGGCTGCCACGCGGTCTGGCTGTTGGTGAGATGGTTGGCCGTCAGGCTCTCGAGCGTCGCAGGGCTGTTGACGCTGTGCCCCATATCCAGGACGATGTTGGTCCCAGCGCCGACCTTGGTCCAGACATACATATTCCCGGAGGGGTTGCAGTTGCCGGAGGTTGATACGGCGGTATCAGTCGGGGCGAAGATCGGCTCAATCTCGACTCCCGGATCGGAGGATCCCCAGAGTTCGCACGCCGTGGCCGGTCCAGTGGTCGGGTTCAGCACGTAGACGAACTGATTACGGTCGAAGATTATCCGCGTGCCGGCCGGGTTCCAGTCCGGGTACTGATCATTCTGGCCACCGGTGATTCCAGACTCCTGCGAGAGATCCCGCTCGGTGAAGGCGCTCGTCAGACTCACGAGGTGGATGTGGTTGTCCGTGCCGACGTAGATGATCTGGCTCGGGTCGCTGGGGTCGATTTCCGGCCGGCTTGCCTCACCGTTCGTGGAGTTTGGCTGCAGCGGCGTTACCACGGTCACCACCAGTGTCGGTGTGCCACCCACGATTGGGGTTTGCACGTACAGGCCGCACGATGTGGCGCCTGAAGTTGTCGCGCAACGGATGAATGCCAGCTCGTTGCCGTTCTGGTCCACAGTCGGCGCATAGTCGTTGGTCGACCCTGTGGCGCCGGGGTCTGGAAATGTGATCTGCAGGGCAGCGTCACTCTGGCTGCCTGGCGATCCGGTCACGGTCGGCGGATAGGTCACTTGGTAGATGGCAAAGTTGCCATCCGCGCCCGGATCGCTCGGACCGGCGGCGCGGTCACTGGCGAAGTAGAGCGTCGTCCCCTGAGACGAAAAGTAGGGCATGGAGTCGATGCCCCCTGCAGTGGACTGTGTCAGGTTCGGTGGGGTCCCTCCTGGGCAGGTATACGTGGGAGGAGGGCCTCCGACCGGGTTGAGGCTGAAGATGGCCTGTCCGCTTGCGTTACACGAAGCAACGGCAAAGGCGACGTTGCCGTTGGTGACGCCGGTGAATGTCGCCCCGGCCGGAGTGGCGAACCAGAATCCCGCGCTGGCGGTCAACAATCCGGCAAGCCCGACGACGCGAGACACCCGGAGAGGACACTTCATTTGACCACATAACACCAGCTCCCTGGCGAAGTAAACATATTTTGAGGGCCGTTCCCGGGGAGTTCACGCAAAAAAAGGGTTCTGTCGCGAGAATGCCAGTCAACAAGCAAGAACGGACGCGCATGCATCCAAGTGACTGCTGTTTCAACAGGTGAGTCCGACGGCCCCGGCTCGTTTCTCCTTTGGCGTCATAGCCTCCCCGGCAGACGAGGCAAAGCAAGATTCAGAGGACATCCATACTCACGTGGAATTGTTCCGAGACAATTCACGCAGCTCACACTGCCTTCGCAGCAGATACCGGTATGAGCTGATTCCGGGCCGAAATTACGCGGGCTCCTCGACTAGTCACCGAGATTTCATTCCCACGTCACCCCCTTGTCAAGCCTTCCATATCAGACTGTCCGAAAACGAGTTGCAAAGGTCGCACCTACTGAAGATGGCGAGAATTCTGAGAGGCTGGCACCCGGACCCATTCGGCGTCCACGAGCTCAGGTACTTCACATTTGACGGGAATGCGACTCGCCTCGTCCGCGACGGGGAGGCATGGTCGCATGACGCCCCTCCGGCCGCCCCCTTCGGATCGGTGGTGCGCGAGTACGCCTCGGTGCGGCGTGCCGGGCATTTTCCGAACATGCTCTCCAACGTTGAGGCTCCCGTTGCTGCTTCACAGCGCAACGGCCGGTCCGCGTCTGCGGTTCACGAGGCTCCGCCCCTGGTTCCGACGCACGGATGGCAGGGCGAACGATCGCGCCCTCATGACGGAGTGCGCGAGATCTACATCACGAAATTGGCCGCAGGGAGCCAGATGCCGGAACCAGAACCGGCGCAGACCCTCGCGGCTGCCTCGGCTCGTGCCTGGCTGCTACAACACCCGAAGATTCGGCGCATTCTGCGCTACTGCTCAGTGTCGGTCGTGTCCACCGCGATCGGGCTCACCGTGCTCGGCGTGCTCGTCGGGGTGTTCGGCTGGTCGGCAGTCTGGGCGAACGTCATGGGGACGGTGATCGCACTGATTCCTTCCTTCGAGCTCAGCCGGAGATGGGTCTGGGCCCACGACGGCCGTCGATCCATCCTCCGCCAAGCCGCACCATACGCAGCGGTGTCATTCGCCGGACTGATTGTCTCGAGCATCGCTGTACACCTGGCGGCGAATGCCACCACAAATTCGACCCGCCTCGTGCACACTGTGGCGGTGGAGCTGGCCAATATCGCGGCGTACGGATCGCTCTGGGTCCTGCAGTTCGTAGTCTGCGATCGCATCCTGTTCCGCTCGCGCGCCAAGCCGACCGGAGGGGATGCATGGAACGGAGCGACTGGGTCGATTCTGTCGAGTGAGGTCATGGTCTGACGCGTTCCGTCGATGGCGCGGTCGAAATGAGAACGCTGGAGCCCGATCAGCCTGCGGTCGTCGAATCCGACCTGAGGGTAGAAACCGGAATGGCACCCGTGGGCACCGCTGGATTGACTTTTTCGCCCCAGCGGGAGAAGGTGACGACCTCACCTGCGGCTTTATTGCCGGACCCGTTGGAGATCACGGCCTCGACTGGAAGTGTGTTCGCTTTTGACTGGAGGAAGAGGACCCCTCGAGCTTCGCCGGCCGGGCCCTTCCCAGCCACGGCGATCACCTTCCTACCCAACAGACTCGTGGTCTTCTCCTTGACCAGGGTTCCGGTGGGGGTCACGCTCTTTAGGACCGATGCGAGCGCCACGTCGGAGAGGAAGGTCTGGTAGCCATTGTCGCCCGAGTCGAAGGCGATCCACCGACCCGAGAGTGCCGTTCCGCTCGATGCCGGTAGACCGAAGTACGAGATCAGGCCTTGGCTGTTTCCCGTGATGTACACAACGCCATTGACGAACACGATGCCGACGACCTGTTTGCCGTACTTGAGTGTCTCCTGGCCCGAGGCCGCGGCCGAGTCGACGACAAGGTCGCCTGCTTGCCCGTCGGAAACGAACTTTACGGCGACGTGCACGGATCCCTCATGGGTAGCGTCCGCTGTTGCGGTTGCGAGCTCGCTGGCCAGAGTTATGGTCTTGGCGGAGGCGCCAGCGGCGTCACCGACAGCAGAAGCGCATAGGCACAGACTCACCACGATCACTCCGCCCATCCGTCGAAGATCCTCCATTGCGTGGCACGGTATCGGGTCAAGATGGCGTAGCCGCGACGTCGACATGAACGTGCCGTGAACGCACCGCAAACGGTGTGACGGTGGCGATTGGGCATGCCCAAGCCAGTCGGGTACGGGCTCGCCGATCAGACCAGAAGCTTTACGACCGTAGCCAGGCCCACGGCGATCACCACGACCCGCAGGGCGACGGCGGGAATGGCCAGTGCGACCCGGGCCCCGATCCACCCACCGAAGAGACTTCCTATGGCGAGCAGCCCGACGGCCCGCCACGCCAACCCGCCGTGAATGAGGAACACGGCGGCGGCCACCCCATTGACCAGGATCGACAACGCAGTGCGCAGCCCGCTGGTGCGAAGGATGGAATCAGGGAGGGCCAGTCCTAAAATGGCGAGCAGCATGACACCGAGTCCCGCGCCGAAGTAGCCACCGTAGACGGAGGCCACGAAGGTGCCGCCAACGAGAAGGAAGGGCCGCGTGCGCGGCGGCGTATGCGGCCCGCCCAGGGCCCGCTTGAGGAGCGGCTGCGCGGCGAAGAGCAGAGAGGCACCGAGCACCAGCCATGGCGCCAGGCTCCTGAAGGCGGCCGAGGAGGTGGTGAGGAGCAGAATCGCGCCGGCGATGCCGCCGATCACGGCAACCGGGCTCAGGCGCACGAGTCGCTCCCTTTGCCCGCCGATCTCGTGGCGGAATCCTGCCGCGCCCCCGGCATAGCCGGGCCAGATCCCGACAGTATTGGTGATGTTGGCCGTCAGGGCGGGATACCCGAGAGCCAGGAGGAGAGGGAATGAAATGAGGCTTCCCCCTCCCGCCACGCCGTTGAAGATGCCGGCGCCGAGGCCTCCGAGGAGGAGAAAGACGATGTGCGACGGGGTCAGTGCTGTCGTCCCCAACACTGTCACTGGCATGGGCGTGAAGCGTACGGGACGATGAGAATCTCGCTTGGCCGGACTCCTCTGATGCCATCCGGCCTGCTGCGGGCCATGATCTTCGCCTACTGTGCGATCCCGAGGGCGCGACCGACACTGAGGGCTCGACGCACAACCCGGGGAGGAGTGACGTGGTCAGACTGACATGCATCCTGCGGCGCAAAGCGGGCCTCACCCCGAGCGAATTCCATGAACACTGGCGTACGGTCCACGGCCCTCTCATTGCGGCGAGCCAGAGCGGTCGCCACGTGCTGCGCTACGAACAGCACCCGCGGCCGCTCTCCGACTACAGCGGGGACGATGATCCCGGGTTCGACGGCGTGACCGTGCAGTGGTTCGAGAACATGGATGCGTACAGGGCCCACATGGCCGAACCGGACTTCTCCGCCTTGTGGCAGGACATCGAGAGCTTCCTCGACACTGGGCAGTTGCACTTCGTCGTGACCGAGGAGCCCCACGTGGTGATGGGAGACCCTGGACCGTTTCCCCTGGCCTGATTCAGGCCAGGCTCTCCCCACCGCCACTCATGGTCCGGACGACCTCGGGCAGCACGTAGGGGGCCATCGGAGCCGTGTTCTCCGCCGCTCCCTCGGGGGGAGCATCCGAAGCCGGGACGATGCGAAGCGCCCGGCGAGCCAATGGCATCAGGGCGAGTGCCTGGTCCCGGCCTCTCTCCATCATCATTGTCGCCTCGTCCCATTCGGGACCCCGTACGCGTGAAACCTCACGGGGCAACAGCTCGAGGAGGCGTACGAGTTCCCGCCGATGCTGCTCGGCCACGCCACCCATGACGAAGACGGTGGACGCCGGCAGGTCGGCGCTCAGAGCGAGATGGGAGAGGCGGTTGGCCGCCACCTCTGCGTCTTGGAGCAGGCCGAGTTGATTCTGGAGTTTCGTCAGCTGCCGCGTGTACTGCTTGGTGCGCCCCCCATAGAGCTCGGCGCTGAACTCGAGCGAGTAGCGGAGGCGCTTGCAGCGCTTGCGGAGCCGGTGGAATTCGGCCGCCTCGCCCGATCGCTTCGCGCGCCGCGCCGCCTTGACGACCGAGGCGTGGCGCGAAACGATGAGATCAGGCACGGCCGCCAGAGCAGGGAGGCGCGTCGCCGTCGAGCGACGGTGCGGGCCCTGCTGGACCATGGAGGTCAAGCCGTTCTTCATCCGCTCCCAACGGGCAGAGTCGAGTGCAGCCAGGAGCTCGGTTCGTGCGACCTCGCGTTCCGCCAGCAGGAGAGAGGTCAGATCGGCCCAAAGCTCCCGTTGCCCCGCCTCGACCATGGCGTCTTGCGCCTCCAACTGGACATCGAGATCACGGACCGCTCCGAGAACGGCGGCGAGCCATCCCAACTCGTCCCGGAAGGTACGGGCACGGAGCGGGAGGACGTCGGCGAAGAAGTCCAAGGCGGCGCGCAAGCGCCGGGTGGCCACCCGCATCTCGTGCAGCTCTTCGAGGTCTTCCCCCAGCCGGGTACCGGGCTCCTTTGCTCGCAGGACGCCAAGCTGACGCCGCAAGACGGCGTAGGCCACATCACCCAGGGTGGCGTCGGGTTCGATCTCAGTCGGTCCGAGATCCGGTGGGCCCGGGATGACGACGCCGCGTGCCAAGAGGCCTGCCTCGAATTTCGAGAGCGTGGCGGGCCGCAACCCGCATGCCCCGCGGAGTTGCAGGACGAGCGGCGCCAGCACATCGGCCCACTCGGGAAGGACCTCGACCTCCACCCGCCGGATCTGCATCGGGCGCTGCCCGTTGCCGACGACGATCTCAGTGTCATCGAGCGCGATCTCGGCAGCTTCGACCCCGTCGACGCGGAGCACGAATGGCATCCGTCGCGTGCGGACATTGAGCACCGTGCGCAGGGGCCGGCGACCGGCCACGGCATGGACCCGGTGGCCCACCGGCCCCTCGGGACTCAGCGCGCTGACGCCGCCCTCGGGGAGTTCTTCGGAGGCTTCGAGCGTTCGAGGGAGAGGCGCCTCATCTTTGCGCGCGGACTTGAGGGTGATTTCGTCGTACCGCCCGTGTCGCCGGGTACGGACGACGAAGCCTGCTCCAGCCATCCGCCAATCACCGGTGTCGAGGTAGGCATCGATCAGACGTCTCGACGGCTGGGCCTCCGCAGCCAGCGTCCTCCGATCGTCGTGCCCGATGGACAGCGTGGGGAGCGCCGCCAACCAGCGCTCAACCGGGCGAAGGTCGAGCGCGTCGAACTGCCATTCGACCCCGACGATGTCCGTCTCGTGACCCATCTGGCCAGGGTACAGCTGGTGTACCCGAGAAGCGGGGGATACACGGCGCCACCCTGCGCACCACGTAGGGTGCCTACAGTGGGTACCCGAACTACAACTATGGAACTCGACAACTCCACCGAGGTCGTCCAGGCTGCCGGCGGCCTGCTCGTCCGCAGGCAAGCGGGACGGCTCCAGATCGCCCTGGTGCACCGCCCGATCCATCAGGACTGGTCGTATCCCAAGGGAAAGCTCGAAGAAGGTGAAACCTTCGAAGAGGCCGCACAGCGCGACGTTTTCGAGGAGACCGGGTTGATCTGCCGACTCCTGCGGTTCATCGGACACACCGAGTACATCGACCGCAAAGGTCGACCCAAAGTGGTGGGGTACTGGGTGATGTCGGCCGAAACGGGCTCGTTCGAACCCAACGAGGAGGTCGACGAGCTTCGATGGCTGGACATCGCGAGCGCCGGCCTGTTGCTCACCTATGAACGCGACCGGTCCCTGCTGGCCGCAATGTTGGCGGATGACCAGCTCGAATCGCTCGTTTGAACCCTGGAAAAGAAATTTCCCAGTTCGGTGTTTGAGATCCGGGAGGCATGGAAATAGATCGCTTCAGCGATCTTCCGCCTGATCGCCATAGCCGGAGTGTGTGCCTCAGCCGATAGCTCCAGGATCCCGCCGCCAAGGGGCCTGCGACTTTCTTTCTGAATCGGCTGAGGCACTCCCGGCCGGCCTGATTTCCCAGGACGCCTACCCGGCCGAACCGTTACCCCGGTTGCCGCGCAATTTGGGTCTTTCGACCCACGTGAATTTGGGCCTTTGGGCCCAAGTCGCCGGTGTTCTTCCCGATCAATACTGAGGAAATTGCGCTCGTCCGGACGAGCGGGCTCTGACAACCGCCGGAGTGGGAAGGAAATGACCGCGTGCACGTACCGAGTGGGTGGTACCCCGACACGACTCGTCCGAATACGGAGCGCTACTGGGACGGGAGAGCCTGGACGGAACAGTCCCGCTTCCCGGGCGTCCGCCCATTCGAGTCACCGGTGCCACCGGCCCTGGTCGACCCCCAGGTGATGCCACCGGTGGTATCGATGTTCGAGATTTCAACCGTCGGTTACTCGCTCCCTCGTGACGAGAGGGCGAGTCCCGAGGAGGCCAAGGCGGAACCGGCCCAGATGCATCGACCTCGCCGGCCGACGGTCTTCAAAACCTCACCGAAACGGTGAAACGAACTGATCGGGGAGCGCATCACTGAGCTCCCGTCCATTTCCGGTGCGGAAGAGCGCCGACGGCGGCACGAACCGGACCGAGCCGTGACGTTGCAGAGGTGATGGGTGGCTCCCATGCGGTACGGTGCGCGTGCAATGCACGAGGTCGGAAGCGGAGCTACGAAGTTTGTCAGGCCGGAAAGCGTGTGATCGACGCGACCACCATCGACCTCAGGCCGGAGAGGTTCGCGGCCGGCGTGCCGTTCGACGATCTCCGCTGGTTGCGCGAGAACGAACCAGTGTGGTGGTCGTCGGCCATGGCCTGTTGGGTCGTCACGTCCTACGAGCTCGTCGAACAGTGCAACCGAGACTGGAGCAGGTTCTCGAGCAGCGACGGGGTGGTCGACCCGGCAGACGCTGGTGCGCCGAAGTGGAAGCCCATCACCGCGCTCGATCCGCCCGAGCACGGTCGCTACCGCCGGTTGGTGATGGCGCCGTTCACGCCGATCCCGATCGGCCGCCTGGAGGACATGGTGCGTGGGATTGCCCGGGAGGCCATCGCATCATTCGTCGCCGAGGGTGGTGGGGATTTCGTCAATGCAATCGCCTGCGCCGTTCCCTTCCGCGTCATGGCGACACTGACCGGCGTTCCATTCGACGACGAGGACCTGATTGTGGGATGGACGAACAGCGTCATGCCGAACGCTGATCCCGACTACCGTCCCACCGGGTCGACGGCCGAAACCTCTCGCGTCGCGTTGGGCGAGTACTGCATGGAGTTGGCCCGGGCACAGCGAACCGGCGAGAGGCCGTTCCTGTCACAGACGCTGTTCGAGGGACGGCTGGGAGACCGGGAGCTGGGCGACGAGGAGGTTGCGAACTTTCTGGACACGTTCATTGTGGGCGGCACGGAAACCACACGCCAGCTCATGTCGCACGGGCTCCTGGCGCTGCTCGAGCATCCGGACCAGTGCCGCCGCCTGGTCGACGGAACCGTCACTGCTGCTGTCGCAGTCGAAGAGATGCTGCGATGGGTCAGCCCGGTCCTGCATCATTCGCGGCGGGCGACGCAGGACGCGACGGTAGGGGGAGTCGGCATCGGCGCCGGCGACCGGGTAACGCTGTGGATCGTGTCCGCCAACCGGGATCCACATGTCTTCAGTACGCCCGACGGCTTCGACATCGGGCGTACTCCCAATCCCCATGTGTCACTCGGAGCTGGAGGTCCACATCATTGCCTG
>Ga0182030_10028349_pt1 | contig 10014 bp, 8 predicted proteins | sample 812S3MmetaG_FD_121299 | JGI IMG/M metagenome (GOLD analysis project Ga0182030, IMG submission 121299) | Permafrost microbial communities from Stordalen Mire, Sweden - 812S3M metaG (Illumina Assembly) | ecosystem: Environmental > Terrestrial > Soil > Wetlands > Permafrost | place: Sweden... | reverse complement strand
GGCTGATCCGTGTGCGCAACGCCAAGGGCGGACGCCAACGGGTCGTGCCGATCCACCCGGGCCTCGTGCCGCTGTTCGTGGAGTACGCCGCAACGCGCGACGCCGAGGGGGACCGTGCGCTGTTCGTCGGTGTACAGGGCAAACGTCTCTCCCCCACGATCATGGCCCTGACGTTCCGTCGCTACACCGACGCCGCTGGTGTCTCGCGGCGCAAGCACGTCACCCCGCACACGCTGCGCCACGTGTTCGCGACCGAGCTGCTCAGCGCGGGCGCGAACCTGCGCCAGATTCAAGAGCTGCTCGGACACAAGCATCTGGACTCGACGCAGCGCTACACACGTGTGAACGCCCACCAGCTGCACGGTGCGATCAAGCGGCTCTCCTGGGCGCAGGCAGCAACGGGCTCAGGTTCCGCGGGCGGGCAATCAGGCGGGCCCAACCGAGCAATCACCGGCGCAGCGTAGGCTCGCTCGATGACGGCGCCCAAACGCTCTGAGGAGAAGACCACCGGCGCAGGCGGGGCGCGTCCGGTTCGCCGACGCTGGCGTGACTACAAGACCCCGGCGGGTCGCAGTCCGGTCGAGGCGTTCATCGACGGTCTCTCCGATGACGACGCGGCGGCCGTGTTCGCCGGGATGCAGGACGTCCGCGACCAGGGGCTGCGCGCCGCCCGCCATCTCGACGGCGAGATCTGGGAGGTCAGGGTCGACGGCGACCGGGTGATCTACCGCATCCTGTTCGCCCCGGAAGGCAGCCGTGGCCAGATCCTCCTTGCGCTGGAGGGGCTCAACAAGAAGACGCAGAAGACCCCGCCGGCCACGATCGCCCTGGCGAAGCGACGCCTCGCCGACTGGCGGCGACGAGGAGATGAAAAGCGCGCCGCCCGTCACTCTCGGTCTTCCTGACCGACGACCACGTTGCTACTATCTCCGTTAAGAGATACCATGCAAGATATCCGCGAACCAGACAGCAGGCGAGGCCGATGCCCACACAAGACTTCCTAGAGCAGATGATCGACAAGCGCACCGAGCGCAACCCCGAGTTTCCTCGGCTCCTTGATGCAGCTCGCCGGCGCCGCGAGCTACTGCGCACACTCGCCGGCCAGCGCGAGGAACAGCAGCGGACTCAGACCGCGATCGCCGCGGCGATGGACACATCGCAGTCCTTCATCGCGCGCCTGGAGAGCACGGCCGTCGACGCGAAGATGTCAACCGTGGACCGCTACGCGGAGAGCCTGGGCTTCGTCGTGCAATACCACCTCATTCCCGCGGCCGAGGCAGAGGATGCGCCCTCGGTCATCGTCGGGTAGAGGCAAAGCTGCGGCCGAGCCCGCAGCAACGTCGGCCGCTCGCCCACTCGCGCCTTCACCACTCCGCCGGTGGCGGGCCGGGCTGCCAGGTCCTCTCTACGCCGCCCCCCTGCTGGCGGAGCTTCTGGGCGTACGCGTCGAGCTGATGGTGGAAAGCCAGCTCTTCGCGGGGGTCCTGGCCAGCATCGTCGATATCGGCTCTCCAGACGGCCAGAGCGTAGAGCGTCTCGGCCTGTGACTCGTCGCTCCACCAACCGGTGTGGAGGTGTTCGAGGTGGCGAGGGTACCGGCCGTGAAGCGCCACTACAGCTCCCCACATCTCCTGCCGCCATGCAGAGTCGCCGCCGTAGGGCTCAAGCCACCGCGGGCGGCCGCCCCTTGAGCCGGGATTGCTCGCCGACGCCGCGGGCGCTCCGACCCTGCCCTCCTTGGCCGCGAGCGCGATGCCGTCGCGCACGAGCTGGCGGGCGAACGTGGCGAGCGGTTCACCGCAGCCGTCGGCTAGTTCTTGCAGCTGGAGCGCCACCGGTTCCGGCAGCACGATCTGGATCTTGCGGCTCATCGTTCGGGACCGCGTGCCTGGTCGCGCTCGGGTTTGGGTTTGAGTAACCCGGCGAGGTCCGGCAGGATGCGGCGGTCGCGGTACAGGGTGTGCTCGTAGCCGAGCCCCCATCCGGGGTCCGGTTGCTCTCGATGCACGAGGGAGGGTGTCTGGGCACGGCTTGTCCGCATCTTCTCCGAGAGCCTCTCGACGAGCCTCTCGTCCTGTCCTGCAAGGTCGAGCTCGTCGCGGTTTACGAACCACTCCGTGCCGTGGCGGGCGCGGCTCGCCTCCACGTAGGAGCTTTCCCTGCTGGTCTGCCAGCCACCGGTGACGACAACGGTGCGATCGACGGTTGCTCCCTGCTGACCGTGGATGTGCTGGGCGTACCCCAGACGCAGGTTCTCCAGGTCCTCGCCGGCGATCGTGACCTGGCGCTCTGAGATGTCGAGCGCGACCGTGATGCCGGAGTCAGGATCAACGCCGGTGACTTCGCCGCGGGAGCCATTCTCGACCCTCGGTTGGCCCGGCTCGCGGTGCTGGGCGGTGAAGACGATCCGGTCGCGTTCGCGCAGCCCGTAGTGCTTGTGCGGCAGCTGCACCTCGGCTTGGCCGAGTTCGCCGCGCTCGGCGCGCAGGTGTTGGGCTCGGGCGTTGAGCCGGTCGACCTCGACGTTGGAGGCGTCGGTGATTAACGCGACCTCGCGGATCTCCCTCGTCTCGGCCAACTCGGCCCAGCGGTTGACGGCGGCCTCCCCCGCCTGTTCGCGCGTGTCGGTCAGGAAGAGTTGGCTGCGGGACTTGTAGTGCGCCATCGCACGCTCGGGTTCCCCGTTGCGCAGCGCCGCCCACGCTTTGCGCTCCTGCGGGTCGTTGGTGCGGCGGACCTCCCCGAGCTCCACGGTGGGCACGCGGTGAGCGATACGGTCGAACATGCCCCCGGGCCCGATCGACGGCAGCTGCTTGCCGTCACCGACGGAGACCAGCTTCGCGCCCGAGCGGTCGATCAGCTCGGTTAGGGCGTTCATGCGCTTGTGGTCGACCATCCCTGCCTCATCGAGGATCACCGTCGTCTCGGGTCCCACCTTCAGCCTGCCGTTGTTCGCGCGCACGACCAGCGCGTCCAGCGTGAGTGTGGAGCCCTCAAGGGCGGGGCTGCCGACGCCGAGGCGCTCGGCGGTGGACCCCGACACGGCGGTTCCGAGCACCTCGCGGCCCGCGATCTGCTCCGACCGAGCCGCCGCGTCGATCACGACACCCTTCCCCGTCCCCGCGGGGCCGACGAGCACCGCGATCCGCTCGGGGCCGGTGACCGCGCGCAACGCCTGCTCCTGCTCGACAGACAGGGGTGTGCCTATGCACTCGGCGACCTCCCTGCTCGCATCAGCCCTTGCGCGCTCGCCGACGTCACGGCCTGCCGGCTTGGCGAGCTCGTCCGCGCGGCGCTCGATCGCCTGCTCCTGGGCCCGGATGGCGAGCGTCGTCATGCGCCCGCCCTCCAAGGTGAGGATGCGACGCTCGGCGACCATCTCGCGGGTCACCGCTATCGCCTCCTCGGGACCAATCTCCCCCGCTGACTGCTCCAACGCGACAGCGCGCAGCAGCCCCGCGTCGAACATCGCAGTGCGCTCGGTCAGGGTCGCTTCGATGCGCTCCTCGATCCCCCGCTCCGGAGACGCTGGCTGCGGGGCACCGACCAGATGCACAGCCTCATCGGCCCCGAAGCCGTGGCGCTCCCCAGTCTGCTGCCACACGCGCTGCAGATCGCCCCGGGTCGTCAGATCCTTGGCCCCGCGGTTCTCGAGCGCGATATCGCGGATCTCCCCGCGTTCGGGAGCGCGGCCGTGCTTGGCGCGGAAACGCTCCGCCGCGTGCGCGATCTCGCGGTGGCGCTTTGAGAACGCGTTGCTCAGCTCGGCCGGCACCCCTGCAATCTCGAAGTACTTGCCGTCCTTGCCGGCGCCCTTTTCGATCGGGTAGCACTCTGCTGCCAGCTCCTGAGCGAGCGCGGAACGGTAGAACGCGCCGACCTCGCGGAGACCCCGGAACACCGGCCGGGACGCGACCGCGACGATGCGGTCGTCCTCGCGCACCGCGCCGCTGATAACGACATGCGTGTGCAGCTGAGGGTCAGGCGCCTCAGCACCGCTCACGCCCCTGGCCGTCGTGTGGCGGTAGGCGGTCGCGATCACGTCCTTGGCCTGCTCTTCCACCACCTGGCCGCTGTAGCGGCGACGAACCACCGGCACCCGCTCCTTCAGGTAGCTCATCGACCGCTCGACCGCTCGGGCGTGCGCTTGCTCGATCTGCTCGCGCTGCCACGGATCCCCTAGCGCCCACACCACGGACACCGACTTCGGCGCGCTGAACGTCACGTCGATCCCACCGCCACGCGAGCCGTCGGCACCCGCTGGGCGCAGCCACGCGCCGGTGCCCGGGTCGCGGCCTTCCATCAGCGCGACGAACTGCTTGCCGTCGACCGGGGCGTCGGGGTCGATCCCGAGCCTCGCGAGCGTCTCGCGGTCGGACAGCCAGTGTCCGGGGGCCTCGGTCAGCTCGCCGTCGGGCGTAAGGTAGTAGTCGCCCTGCTCGGGGGCGATCGTCTTGCCCTCCAGGTAGCGCGCATAGCCGCCACCCCGTCCGGCACCGATGCTGGATGCACTCATCACATGATGTAAAGACCCCGAGGCGCTCGAACCGGCCAAGCAATTGCACAGCGATCGGCTGGCCGTGCATCAGGTGTGTGTGCTCTGGCCTTGTCGGTTCCGGTGCTTGAGCAGGACGCGGTCTGATGGAACCGCGGGGCGATAGAGGTCGGGCTTGTCCTAGTGCGTTGAGCGGTCTTGAGGGCTTGGGCTACGAATATGTGTCAGGCGGGCTGACGAGATCGTTGGGTGTTCAGACAGGTTGGGCGGTCTTGGGGCGTCATGAGCAGCCCGGTCAGACCCAACGTGTGCGAGCCGGGCCGGATTCGCGGAGCCCGATCAGGCTCTCCGTCAAACTCGGTCCGGCTCAAAGCCCGTCAGATCCCCGCCGACCCCTTAGGAGCTCGCGCGCGACGTGGACCTCCTGATTCTCGAGGCTACATATGCGACAGACGCCGAAACCGCCGGGGCGCATGGTCACATGACGGCCGCGCAGGCCGGGGAGCTCGCGCAGCGCGCCGGGGCGCGACGATTGCTCCTCACCCATCTTCTTCCCGAGGCAGATAAGCGGTGGCTGACCGCAGCTCGCCAGCACTTCACGGGACCGGTTGCGTTGGCGAGCGAAGGGCTGACCTACGACCTCGCCTAACAGCCTCCGAGGAGACCTCCGGAACGTAACAAGCACCCCCGACCAGCAGGCGTACATTTGGTGCACGGGCGCGCGGACCCGCTTGTCGGCGCCGCCCGTAGCGGCATCCGTCCAAGCCCGCTCTCGAGGATGACGAACACGCGGCGCGTGCTTCTCGCTAGCGCCAGGACGGGTCCCCGGACACCCCCCCGCCACCAGAACGCCTGGCTCTTTCGACCCAGCCCAGGTGCGGGGCCTGGGCCCAGGTGCGGGGCCTGGGGCGACTCGCGGGCGGTGCTGTTCTTCTCACCATCTTTACCGCCCGACGTCCTGCGGCTGGGACACTGCCTGTCTAGGCGAACAACGAGGAGCGCAGATGGAGCATTGCCGGTGAGCTCGAGCCAAAGCGCTACCCGGCAAAGGCACTGTCTGCACTGCGGAGAATTGCTCAAGCCCGACGAGTCGGTCATCGTGACCTTCCGCGAACAGTATGCCGCCAGGACCTCGCATGCTGTACTCGGTGAGTTCACCGACGAGAGAATCGCGTTGGCGCACGAGCCGTGCCAGCGGCTGGAGCTCGAGCAGCGCCACTAACACACACCGCCCTTCGTGCTCCACCTATCCTGCCAGCCCGCGCGCCGTGTTCACGCGAGTTCGAAGCGCCCGTCCGGGGCGGCGGAGTTTATGAAGCCAGGCGTGTCCGGCTCATCCTGCGATCCATGCCGTGAACACGGGGCGCCAGCATCCGCTCCGACAGATCCTCGCGCTCGCAGCTAACTTTCATCGGCTGGTTTTGCAGCCAGCACCAACTCCGTCCCGGGCGAAGAGCGCCGGGTCGTTCGAGTCGAGAAAGCGGCCACCAGCAAAGATCGCGCGGTCGCTGCCTCGAGCTCAGAGGCACGGGTGTAACCCGCATTCGGGCGACCTGGAAGGTCGCATTGCCTGGGCCGAAAGGGTGTCGCTGATCACCTGAAACGAGATTGACGGATGCTTAGCCCCGAGCTCGTGTACAACTCGTGATCAACTGCGGCGCGAGCCACAAGGTCGTCACCCTTCGCGGTGGGAGCAACGGTACGTTTCCGCCGATGGATTGGCAACGAGTCCCGGACGCAACCAACTGGCAGGCCGGGAACGAGGACGGCGGGCCGCTCCGCCACATCGTCGTCCGGATGCGACGCATGGGTGAGCTCGACGGCATGAAGTACATTGTCAGCAGCCCCGGGCGAAGAGTCGGTCCAAGTCCCTTGAAGAGGCGAGGATCGCCGCCGAGGCATCCCTGCCCGCCAGCTTGGCTTGCTGGATACCGCGAGCGATGTTGAGGGCGTCAGCTATCGAGGGGTAGCGGGCGAGCTGTCGTGGTCGCTAGGTTGAAAGGGCCGCGGCAGCAAAGGCGGGTGGGCGGCGAGGTCGGTGAGATACTTGCCGCGTGACGCGGATCATTCTCGACTGCGACCCCGGTCACGACGATGCGGTCGCGCTGATGCTTGCGCTCGCGAGCCCCGAGATCGAGTTGCTCGGGGTCACCACAGTCTCGGGGAACCAGACACTCAAGAAGACGACGGCAAACGCGATCCGCGTGTTGGATCATCTGGGCCGAAGGGACGTGGTGTTGCCGCCGGCGCTGAGCGTCCACTTGTGCGTGAGCGCTACGTCGCGGCCTACGTGCACGGCGAGAGCGGCCTGGATGGACCTGAGCTGCTGGGCCCGACGCGCGAGCCTGCGCCCGAGCACGCCATCGACTGGATCGCCAAGACGCTGGAAAGGCAGCCGACCGGGGTGACGCTTGTCGCGACCGCTCCCCTGACGAACATTGCGCTATTCCTCGCGCGCTACCCGGCTCTCGAGCCGAAGATCGAGCGCATTGTGCTGATGGGTGGCGCGGTCGCGGGGGCAACGTGACGCCGGCTGCCGAGTTTAACATCTGGGCCGACCCAGAGGCCGCGCAGCGCGTGTTCTCCAGTGGGCTCGATGTCACGATGGTCGGTCTCGACGTGACTCACCAGGCGCTACTCAGAAAGCCCGCAATCGATCGGCTCGCAGGCAGCGGCGTCGCCGGGAAGGTCGTCGCCGACCTGTACGACTTCTACGCACGACACCATGAGGATCGCTATGGATGGGACGGAGCCCCCGTACACGACGCGGTCACCGTCGCCTACCTGATCGACGAAACCCTCCTCGAGACGAAGGACTGCGGCGTGATAGTGGACACCGGCCCGGAGCCTTCGCGCGGACGCACCTACGTCGATCGTTGGGGGAGCACCAGCTGGAGAACCAACTGCCACGTTGCCGTGGCAATCGACGCTGAGCGTTTGCTCGAGCTATTGGTCGATCGCATCGGCCGGCTCGACTAGCGCAGACCGCATCCACCGGTGCGGCCGGCGTCAAGACGGATGGGTAGTCGAGACTGGGGACCAGGTGTCCGATGCGCGTCGGCGGGACAGGCGCCCGACGAGCGCCCCGATGTCGCCGGCGCGGCCCGGGGCCGCGCCGCCGACTCGTGGCGGTGTGCACGGCCGTTTGTGCCGATGCCCGACGCGGCGCCTGGCGAGACGATCATAACCACGACGACCCTCCGGGCGCCGACCTACGGTTGGGCGTCGATCGCCGACTTCAAGCAGGTCGATGGAGCCGGACATCTCTGCTTTCCCGGACAACTACCAGCTCGGACTTGACGGCCTCGTGCTCGTGGGTCGGCAGCTGCCCGACAGGCCCCCTCATCGAGCTCGAGGAGGGTGGGCCGGCCGCTCCTATGGTTCGCTCGGTTCCAGTCTCTCTGCGAGGCTTTCGCTCGGGCCGGCCGGTAGGGCTTTAAGCGATTCTCCGACCGCCGTGCAGAGTTCCGTGGCGGAACACGAGATGCCAAGCAGCACGTTGAGCGCAACTTCGGCTCGGTTCACGGGGGGTTCGAGTTCCCAGCTCGTCCCATTCCAGTACTCGCCTAGCAGAGTGACCATTTCGCCTTTGTTGTCGGGGGCATAAAGTCCGACTGCCGCGCAGCTGGTGGCGGTCGCGCAGGACACCTCTGAGAGACTCCAATGAGCCTGGTTTTCATCGCGCGATTTACCAAGTGGGTTCGGCGCAGTCTGTAGCGTCCACGCCGATCCGTTCCACCGCTCCACGAATCCTTCTTCTCCATGGTGATTGCAGCAGTCTTCCCCAGATGGCACTTCGGTGTTTTTGTATCGCCCCACGGCGGTGCACGCTGTGCTCGTCGAGCAGGACACACCCTCTAGCGCAAGTTCAAGGGAATGTTCCGGTGCCGGGACGGTCTCGATTGACCATGTCGTGCCGGCGAGCCGCTGCGCGAGCGCCACTTCTCCCAGGGATGTCCCAAGCGCCACGCCCACGACCGCACATTGACTGGCTTCGGCGCACGACACCCCCTCAAACGAGGCCTGTTCGTCTTCTGTCGGCAGTTTGGCGGTGGTATCGACTTTCCAGGCCGTTCCGTTCCAGGTCTCAGCGAGCGCCTTACGCTTCGATGGCGTGCCCGTTCTGTACGAACCGACCGCTAGGCATTGCGCCGATGATCCACACGAGACTGCGGCCAGTTCAATGTTTTCTCCTTTGCTCGGTATCGGAACCGTCTCGACAGCCCAGGTCGTGCCATTCCAGCGCTCGGCGAACGGATAGTGGGACCCTCCCGACGTTTTTTCGTAGTAGCCGACGGCCGTGCATTCGGCGGCGCCATGGCAGGACACCGCGTAGAGGAAACTGCCCACTGATCCAGTCGGGTTTGGAGTCGTCTGCACTTCCCAAGAGGTGCCGTTCCAACGCTCCGCCAACGACACATACGCGTCTTCCCCATCGATGTACGTGCCGACAGCGGTACATGCGTCGCCGGAACTGCAGGACACGCCACGAAGCGACACACTCGTCGTCGGGCTTCCTGCAGGATTCACGGTCGCTTGGGGAGGCGACCACCCACGCGTTTTGAGTTCTCGCTGCGCCCCGTAGCTCGTGCCAGTGCTGTTCGATGCCACCACCCGGAAATAGTACGTCCTGTCGGGCGTCAGCGCCGAAATGGCTGTGGCGACATGGTGCGGAGATGCTTCCGAGCCGATGTCTTCACCAGGCGCAGCAGGAGCCGTGTCTTCGTACAACCCGTTAAGCGTCCCGTATTCGAAGTAGTAGTGGGTTTCGCCCCCGTTGGGGTTGACCGTGGCTTCAAGAGTCGCCGTGCGTGCATGAACGCCTGACGCCGCTTCCGTGGTCACAGTTGGTGGCGGAGGGGGGGCTTTGCCTTTCGTCGTGAGGGTGACTTCTTCCGAAGTGACTTGGCCGTTGGCGTTGTAGGCGAGGAGCCTAACGTGGTAAGTGGTCCCGGGAGCCAGGCCGCTGACCCGTGCGTCGACTTTGATTGCTTCGTGTCCTTCGCCCGCGGTCGTGTCTTCCGTGGACGCGGTATAGTCTCCGGCTTCGGTGCCGTATTCGAAGTGATAGTCGGTGTAATCGCCTTCGGGGGTTACACTACCGTTGACCGTAGCGGTGGTTTCACCAATTTCGCTCGCTGCGGTCGCGCTGACTGTTGGTGCCGGCCCTTCCCGTCCTCCCGTGAGTTTTTCTTCCGCGGTTTCGTTTTTGTACTGGGTGCAGTGTTCCCAACGGTCGATGAATTCGTACCCTTTGATAGGTCCACCTGGGGATGCATCGAACCCGCCCCCTTCGCGGCCGGCCTCGAGGCGCTGCGTTTTCCATTGCGCCAGATCTTTGTTGTTGGTGAAGCCCTGAATTTGGAGGTTGCCGAAGTCAAGCAGCCCTTGGCCTACTAGACGCTCTGCGACGAACTCCGTCGTCTTGCCTGTAAGCCCGCCTTTGATTTTGAAGCTCGTGGCCTCGGTCGTGCCCAAGACATGCAAAAAGATCGTCCATTTTTCGCTTCCGGCGTATT